>Ga0153954_1000023_pt1 | contig 167095 bp, 147 predicted proteins | sample TSFL038MetaG_FD_102277 | JGI IMG/M metagenome (GOLD analysis project Ga0153954, IMG submission 102277) | Attine ant fungus gardens microbial communities from Florida, USA - TSFL038 MetaG | ecosystem: Host-associated > Fungi > Mycelium > Unclassified | place: USA: Florida, Wekiwa Springs State...
GACATTCACCCGACGAAGGGCGCTGGTTGCGACCAGCATGACGATCGGAGTGGTCTGCGTCGCGTAGGCGAAGACGAAGGACCACAGCGAGCCCAACAGGCGCAGTTCAACGAACAGGAAATATACCCCCACCGCCATGACGATCGTGGGCACGATCATGGGCGCCAGAAGCATGACATAGAGCACCCGCGCCCCGAGGAAACGGCCGCGGACGAAGCTCAATGCCGCAACCGTACCCAGCACGACCGACAGGAGGGCACTGAGACCAGCCACCTTCAGCGACAGGAGGGCGGCGACGGCCCAGTCGGGATCGTCGAGCACGGCCTGGTACCAGCGCAGACTCCAGCCCCGCGGTGGAAACGCGATGAAATTCGATGCCGTGAAGGAGGAGCCGGCGATGACGATCACCGGCAGGATCAAGAGCACCAGGACGGTCGTCGAGAATACGCCGAGCAGCAACCGCCGTTTCGCCATCGAGCGCCGCGCATAGGCCCGCCGTTGTTCCGGGGTGGCAATCGGCCGGGCCAGAATCTGCGCCGCCTTAGTGTCGAGGCCACGCGCTTCCTCGGCAGCGGTACCGGCCGTCTCATCGCGTTCGTTGCGTGTCTGGTTCAGGCCCAGCGCTTCGACATCGAACACGCGGATCCCGACGGCCATGACAATCGCGACGATCAGGAACAGCACGACCGAGAGCGCTGAGCCAAACCCCCAGTTGGTCAGCATATTCATTTGATTGTCGATCTCGGGCGCGATCATCTGCACGTGCCCGCCGCCCAGCATGGCCGGCGTGATGAAAAATCCGATCGAAATGATGAAGACCAGGAGGCAGGCGGCGCTGACGGCCGGGAGGCTCAACGGGAGGAAGACCTTCAGGAACGCATGCATCGGACCGGCGCCCAGTCCTTCGGCGGCGGAGACCAGCCGCATATCGATGTTGCGCACCGAATTGTACAGCGTGAAGACCATGTAAGGCAGCAGCGTGTAGATCATGCCCGCGATCACCGTGCCCTCGTTGTAGAGCAGGTTTGGCGTGTGCAGACCCAGCGCCTCGATCAGAGTCGACACGGGGCCACCACGTCGCAGGACAATGATCCAGGCATAGTTGCGCACCAGCGCGCTGGTCCACAGCGGCATCATCACCAGCGCCAGACCGATCGAAAGCCGGCTGCCGCTCAGCCGGCTGAGCCAGACGGCAATCGGATAGCCGATCAGCAAGGTGCCGATCGTCACCTGGGCAGACAGGGCAATCGTGTTCCAGATGAGGTGCAGATACGTGGGTTCGGCGAAGACACGTCGGTAGTTGGCAAGCGTGAAGTCCGGGGTGAACAAGCTCTGCCGCAGGATCTGCAGCAGTGGGTAGAGAAAGAAGACGCACAGGAACAGCAAGACCGGCAGCAGCAAGAGCAGCCAGAATTGGCCAGGGCGGCGCTGCCACCAGACGGGGCGGTCATATGCGCGCTCCGCCGGTTGACGCGCCGCCGCCGCCCCTGTCGATGGGCCGGAGGAAATCTCCGCGGCCATGCTCACCGAAGCGCGCGCATATCGCTGAGATCCTTACCGCCTCGCGTGAAGGTCAAGCTGGCACCGCGGAACTCAAGCAGGTCGAGCTTCGCGAGGGCATTCACCACGTGGTAGTACTTCGGCAGGTCCTGCCAACTCGACGGAATGAAAGCGGCCTTGGCACTGGTCGCCCGGTAGACCTTTTCGACGGTCAGATTGGGATAGTGGCTGGGCAACAGCACCGCATGCTCGACATCGGCTACGCCGGGTTGATTGATGCGCGGCAGGTATTTGTAATAGAGCAGCCCTTCGCTTTTGACGCCGTCTACATCGGGACGGCCGACAAACGGACGGTCCGTGCTGGATTGGCTGGTGACTTCTTCCAGGCCATGCAGCTCGAAGTTGAAGAAAACGCGGCCATAAAGACTGGCCAGATAGTAGTAGCTGCCGAGCAGGCGGCGTGGCTCGGGCAGCTCGCAGTAGAGCTTGTGGCAGCCGAGATCCTCGCGACCGCTGTTGATCACATCCGGTGGATCCTCGAACGTCACGGAGCGGAACATGCCGTGGACCGTCTCGGCCTTGCCGACATAGCGGGCCGGATAGTTCACGCCGAAGGCGCAATAGCCGCGTCCTGCCAGCCATTGCACTTCGGTATGGTGGCTGACTTCGAAGCTGATCACCGGCTCGCCCCAGAGCTCGAAGCCGGGCGGCAAGATCGCGGCAAGCTGTTCGGTGCGGGTCAGGTAGTGGATGAAGGCCGTGCGGCGCTTCGGGAATTGGGTGTGATCCGGCGCCAGCCCTTCCACGGGCTCGCGGAAGCCCGGCTGCGGGCCGAACTGCACCGGCATCATGTAATGCTTGCCAGGTTGATAGCGAAACGTCGATTTCATCGTCGGACTCCGATCAGTTGTTCTGGCTCGAGGGGGCCGCGCCCTCGGCCGCCCGTGAAGGCGTGTGGATCAATTGGTGCGCCACTTGGTCCAGCGGGCCTGCAACTCCTGCTGGTTCTCCGCCAGCCACGCCGCATCGGGCTGGTACAACTTGGCGAAGTTTTCCGGATAGGTCGGCAAGGTCCGGGCGACATCCTGCGGCAGGAACGAGGTGGCAAGCTTGTTGGTCGGGCCGCTGCCAGTCACTGATTCGGCCTGGCGCTTGGCGTCCAGCATGTAGGCGATCAGGCCCAGCACCAGATCGCGGTTCTTGGCGCCCTTGGGGATCACCCAACCCTCGTGGCTGACGCTGCCGTCCTGCCATTGGACAGCGAACGAAGCGCCATCGGAGATCGCCGACTGCACGCGATTGGCGAAACCCTGGAGCAGGTCCACCTCATCGTTGATCAGCAACTGATGCTGCTGCGCCGAAGAGGTCGACCAGACGCTGACATGCGGCCGAATCTCGTCGAGCTTGGCGAAAGCGCGCTTCAGATCCAGCGGATAGAGCTTGTCCTTTGGCACGCCATCTGCCAGCAGGGCCTGCTCGATCGGACCGTAACCGAAGCCCACCATCGAGCGCCGCCCGGGGAAGCGCTTCACGTCCCAGAAATCGGCCCAGTTCCGAGGTCCCTGGCCAACTGGCCATTTCTTCGTGCTGTAGGCTTGAACCGTGCCGAACATGGCGCCGCCGACCAGATACGGCGTGACGGTGCCGGGCAGCATCTCGTCGAGCAGCTTGGGGTCGATCTTGCTGTAGTCGATCTTGTCCAGCAGTCCGTCCTTCGCCGCCGAGGCGACCAGATAGTCGGTCAAGTAGGTCAGATCCCACTCGACATTGTTGGCCATCACCATCGACTTGAGCTGGCCCATGGCCAGGTTAGGCCGCGGCGCGAACACGACCTGAACGCCGGTTTCCCGTTCGAACGGCTTGTAGAAGGCCTTGGCATAGGCCGTTTCGGTGCTGCCGCCGGAATCGGTCAGCACGATGCGGCCGGCCGCGAAGCTGGCGCTTGGCAGGATGGTCGACGCGGTTGCCGACAGGCCGCCCAGTAGCAAGTGACGTCGTGAGATTGAGATCATGGGCGCCTCGCTCATGTCAGTGATGGACAAATACCTGTATGTCGTCGTCATTCCAGGCGATGCGAACCGCATTGCCCGGCGTCAGCAGCCGTGTTTCCGCGCTGGCCAGCGTTTTCACCACGAGCTCGATCTCCGTGCCCTCCGGCACGACATGGAACTTCACTATGTCGCCGAGATAGACCTTGTCGCGGATCCTGGCCGGTAGGCCGAAGGTCTGGGCTGTCGCCGGCGCCAGTCGAATGCGCTCCGGACGCAGGCAGCACATTAGGGTGGCGCCCGGAGGTGCGCTTCTGACGCCGGCATGCGCCGAGCGGATCGCCATGCCACCCGGTAGGTGGATGTGCGCTTCGCCCTCTGCACTGCCGGCACGCCGACCTTGCAGGACGTTCGTCTCCTTCAGGAATTCCGCCACCATCCGGTTCGGCGGCTGTTCGTAGATTTCCAACGGCGTGCCGACCACTTCGACTTGTCCCTTGTCCATCACGACGATCCGGTCGGACATCGCCAGCGCCTCGTCCTGATCGTGGGTGACGGACAGGATCGTGACGCCGGTCGCCGCCTGGACACGCTTGATCTCCCGCTGCATCTGCTCGCGCAGCGACTTGTCGAGGGCGCCGAGCGGCTCATCCATCAGCAGCAGCGACGGGCCGAACACCAGGGCACGGGCCAGCGCGATCCGCTGCTGTTGTCCGCCAGAAAGCTGGGCGGGGCGCTTGCGGGCATGCTCGGCCAGCCTGACCAAGTCGAGTGCCGCGGCGACGCGATCCTTGGTTTCCGCTCTGCCGACACGGCGCAACTTGAGGGGGAAGGCGATGTTGTCGAAGACGCTGAGATGGGGAAAGAGCGCGTAGCTCTGGAACACCATGCCGATGTTGCGCAGATGTGGTGGCATGAACGTGATGGTCTGTCCGCGGAACAGGATCTCGCCGGCGGTCGGGTAGTCGAAGCCGGCGATCATCATCAGGGTCGTCGTCTTGCCCGATCCGCTGGCGCCGAGGATGGTGATGAACTCGCCCTTGGCGACCGCAAGCGACAGATCGTCGACGGCGCAGTAATCGCCGTAAAGCTTCCGCAGACCCCTGATCTCCAATTCCGGTACGGCCGCCTGGCCTGGCTCAGTCTGCATGAGGGTCCCTTTCAGATCCGCTGTATCGACCCGGGCGGGATCATTGCAGGGCCTTGCAGGCGCGGGCGATGCGCGTCATGGCCTCGCGCAGTTCGTCTTCGTCCGTCGCGTAGGAGATACGAAAATAGGGCGCCAAGCCGAACACTGTGCCGGGCACTACGGCAACGTCGTGCTCTTCCAGCAGGTAGCGGCAGAAGGTGGTGTCGCTGTCGATCTTCTCGCCGGTCCTCGTGCGCCGGCCGATCAGCCCGGCACAGCTCGCATAGGCATAGAATGCGCCTTCAGGCCGCCGACAGCGCACGCCGTCGATGGTATTGAGCGCGTCGACCACGAGATCGCGACGCCGCTGGAAGGACTGGCGGCGTTCGGCGATGAAATCCTGGGGGCCGGACAGCGCGGCCAAGGTCGCTTCCTGAGAGATCGAGCAGGGGTTGGAGGTGCTTTGGCTCTGCACCACGGCCATCGCCGCGATCAAGGCCCGCGGGCCCGCGCCATAGCCCAGCCGCCAGCCCGTCATCGCGTAGGCCTTGGAGACCCCGTTCACCGTCAAGGTGCGGGCGCCCAGCGCTGGCGCGACGGCCACGGCGCTGTGATGCACGAAATCGTCGTAGACCAGATGCTCGTAGATCTCGTCGACCATCAACCAGACATGCGGATGGTGCAGCAACACATCCAGGATCGACCGCAGCTCAGCCGCCGCATAGGCGGAGCCGGTCGGATTGGATGGCGAGTTCAGCATCAGCCAGCGTGTCCGCGGTGTGATGGCGCGTTCCAGATCTTCGGCCTCCAGCCGAAAGCCGTTCGCCTCACGACACGGCACCACCACCGGCACACCGCCGGCCAGCACGACCATATCGGCGTACGAGGTCCAGTAGGGCGAAGCGAGGATGACCTCGTCGCCATCGTTCAGCGACGCCATGAGCGCGTTGTGGATCACCTGCTTGGCGCCGGCGCCCACGCTGATCTCGTCGGCCGCGAAGGACAGGTCATTTTCGCGACGGAATTTCTCCGCGATGGCCGCTTTCAGTTGCGGCGTACCATCCAGGATCGTGTATTTCGTCTTGCCCTCATGGATGGCGCGGATAGCCGCATCGCCGATATGGACGGGTGTGTCGAAATCCGGCTCGCCCGCCCCCAGCACGATCACCGGGCGACCCTGGCGCCGCAGTGCGGCCGCGGTCGCGCCAATGCGCAGGATTTCCGACACTGCGATGGACGCGATGCGATCGGCTGCCCGGAATGGCGATGCAGAGTCGCCGATCTGATTCGAGTGCGGTCGGAGGGCTGATGCTGTCATGCGTGATGCGCGTTGCTTGGCTCAGGCCGCGCGACAGCCATGATCTCCACCCGGATGTCCGGCGCCGCGAGCTGGACCGCGCTGCAGCAGCACGCTGGCTGGCGGGCCTCTATGCCCCAGGCATCGTTGACGGCATGCATGCCGGCGAAATCGCCCATCGAGGCCGGCCAGATCGTGAGGTTTAGCAGCCTGGACTTGTCGGTGCCGGCGGGGGCAGGCATTTCGTCGATCTTGGCGAGGACCCGTCGCGTCTGCTCCTCGATGCTGGCCGAGCGGTCATCGGCTGTCTGCCCGGCAAGATAGACAGTCCCGCCATGCACGACGGCGCGGGAGCAGGGGGCGTTCCGGTCGAGAAAGGCAATATCAGTCAAGATGCGTCCAACTCTCAGGCAACGGGGACCACAAGCCCGGTCAGCGGCACATGCTGCTGGCAACCATAGACATCCGTATCGAGCCAGTCGCCCGACGATACCGGACGGCGGATGGTGATCTTGAAGGCGAGTGCGGCGTCGAATGGTTTACATACGAGCACATCGGTCGGCGGGATCCGGTAGAGGCTGGCGATCCTCATCGCATCGATGACGCCGCTTCGTTTCACCCGCGCATAGGCGTCCGCGTCGTCGAACATGATATCGAAGGTGATCTCGAACGGTCCCGCATTCTTGCTGCGGATGACCTTCGCGACATGATCCAGTGTCTCGCCTTGGTTGCTTGCTGCTTCGGCCATCAGTTGCGCACCTCCTCGAGCGTGATCGGAAAGATCTCACAAGGATCGCGTAGGGCCAGCAGATGGTAGACCGCGAAGCGGTAGGCCGGTCCGACGGGGATGCCGAAGGGCGAGAAGGGATAGGCCATGTTGCCGGCAGTGGTCAGGATGCCGGCGTAGTGCGCATGTTGCAGATGGCCACGCGAATACATGGCGACAGCGGTGGCCATCTCCTGGGTTGGAGCCAGCGCCTCGATCATCAGGCCAATCTCCCGCGGCGGGGCGCCGCCGGGCTCCAGCCGTCCCATGACGGCATCGCGGCCATAGGTGCGGAAGCGCAGGCGCATCCCGGCAGCGGCCATGCCGAAACGCTCCTCGGCCCTCGCCTCGGTCTCGGCCAGCAGCCCGTCTAGCTCGCGGATCATGATGGGATCGCGGATGCCGACAATCACGATCGAGCGGAAGCCAAGCTGCTCGGCGGCTTCCAACTTCACCTTGTAGGTCACGTCGGGGATGAAGCGGCTGCCGCGCACGCGCACGCTGCGCGCGTCGAGCTGCTCAAAGCTCGTGCCGCTCAGATCGTTTAGGCCGCCTGGTCCGGGCTGGAATTCGAAGTCGCCGCGTTCGTACAGGGAGTGGCCAGCGACCGAGACGGTCGTGCAGCGATGATCGGCATTGCCTGGCTCGACGACAAAATGGTCCCGGCGCAGAATGCCCACCATGGGCTCGCCCAGATCGTAGGGGATGGCCGACAGGCCGGCGCATTCCAGGATCTTGCCGCAATGCAAGGCTAGGCCCTGGTCGTAGCCACGCATGACGGGGAGTGCCGCGAACACGGCGTCATCGCAGGCGCGGCCCGCGATGATCACCTCGGCGCCGGCCTCGAGCGCCTTGATGAAGGGCTCCACGCCCATCTGGGCGACGATCGGGCCGCAGCGATCGACGGTCTCGGGCGTCAGCGCCTCTGTCGGGCCGATGCTCTCGAGCGGCGCCAGCGTCATGCGCTGCTTCAGCGTGGCCTTGTCGATCTCGGCCTGGATCACTGCCATGCGGAAGGACAGGCCTTCCTCGGCGGCAATTTCGCGGATGATTCCGACGGCGTTTTCCAACGTCGTGTTGCAGCCGCTGGTCAGCGCCGAACCGACGATCAGCGGCACCTGCGCCGCCCGCGCCGCGCGCAGCATGATGGACAGGTCGTGCTTGTAGGTAGTGCGCGGGAGGAAGGGCTGGCCACTGCCGTGGTAGTAGGGGCCCATATCCGTGGAGCCTGCATCCTGGCCGACGAAATCGGGCCCAAGCGACATCGCGCGTTTGAACGCTGCGATATTGTAGCCGCTGCCCAGCGAGCCGGACGGCGCCACGCCTACGATCTGTTGCATCATGGCCTCCGTGCCATAGTGGTTATTGCAAGCTTCGCGCCGAGTCGCATCGTTTACTGCAGCTCGCGCGCGATGCGGCGGGTATGCTCGAGCGCCGCTTCGAACAGATTGTCGGTCGCCTCCGGCGTGCGGAAGGCGGAGTGCGCCGAGAGGGTGACGCGGTCGCAGGCGGTCAGCGGATGGTTGGCTGGCAGGGGTTCGATGTCGAAGACGTCGAGGCCGGCATGGGCCAGCTTGCCATCGCGCAGCGCATCCAGCATCGCCGCTTCGTCGACGACGGCGCCGCGGGCGGTGTTCACCAGGATCGCGCCGTCCCGCATCATCGCGATGCGCTCGCGCGAGAGGAAGCCGCGAGTCTCGTCGGTCAGCAGAAGGTGCACTGACACAGCATGGCTCCCGCGCAGAAGCGTCTCGAGCGGAACAAACTTCACGCCCGGATGCTTCTTCGCTGTGCGGTTCCAGGCCAAGACCTGCATGCCGGCACCCAGCGAAAGGCGCGCCATTTCTGCCGCGATGCCGCCAAATCCGAGCAGGCCCAGTGTCTTGCCTGTCAGTTGCACGCCGTCAGTGCGTAACCAGTTGCCGGCGCGCATCCCGCGGTCCATCCGGGCGAATCCCTTGGCCGCAGCCCAGAGCAGGCCGAATGCGCATTCGGCGACCGCGGTATCGCCGTAGCCCTTGATGATATGCACTTGGATGCCGAGTGCGGCCAGTTCCTCGGGATTCATGTAGGAGCGCGCGCCGGTCCCCAGGAAGACGACATGACGCAGCCCGACGCAGTCGCGTGCGATATCCGCCGGCAGCTGCGTGTGATCGATGACGGCGATCGTCGCATCGCCCAACAAGGTTGGCAGCTGCTGCGGCGTGATATCAGGTTGGCGATTGACCTGCAGCGGCATGTCATGCGGCTTGTGCAATCGCTCGGCGACGTCGGCCAGGGACGGATTTGCATCGACGAAGACGGCGCGCACGAAAGCTCCAGTGTTCAGGTGGTCTTCCCGGCCGCATGCCGGGCGAGGGCGTTCTCGGTGTAAATCTCGGCAAAGCTCGCGCGGATCACGTCCACGATCTGATCGAGCCGACGCTCGATGTGGCTGTGCAGCATGCTCGCCGCGGCATCCGCGTCGCGCGCGCGCAGCGAACCGATGATGCGCATGTGCTCTGCCTGGGTGCCCGCGCGACGGCCGCTCTGCATGTCGATCCAGCGGACAAAGCGGATGCGCTCGTTGATGGCGCGGATCGAGCGGACGAATTCGTCATTGCCAGACAGCGCGGCAAGGCTCTCGTGAAATTCCTCGTCCAGGGCCAGCAGTTTCAGGGCATGGCGGTCGTCGTCGGGCTCGTCGCGGCTGCGGGCGGCGAAGGCCGCCAACTGGTCGAAATCCGAGTCCGTTGCGCGGGCGGCTGCCAGACGCAGGGCGCCTACCTCGACGGTGGCGCGGTATTCGTAAAGCGTCAGTACCTGACGTGGTTCCAGCGGGCGTACGTGGTAGCCGCGGTTCAGCGTTGCGTGGAGAAAGCCCTCGGAAGCGAGACGGTTGAGCGCTTCGCGCAAAGGCGTGCGGCTGACACCGAGCTGCCTCGCCAGATCAACTTCGTTGATTCGCTCCCCCGGCCGCAATCGATAGGTCACCGCCATCGACTTGACCTGATCGTAGACACGATCAGCCGAGCGAAGGCCCTGTGTCACCGAGGATACTTGGTTCTGCATATGAAGACAGAAGTGTACACACTTCTGAGTGTAGGTCAATTTCCCGTCAGATCGGCCGTACCGAACACTGAAATCACTTTTTCGACTTCCAGCAGCACCGACGATTCCGGCTGCTACGGTAAAACGAGATCGACCAAAAGCTCAGTGGGACATGTCTGAATGACATGAAGTCGCCTAGTCGTGGCGCCCCTATCTACCGCCGTTGAAGCATCATATTTGCGAATGCCGTGCGCTGAGTAACCTTTGAGCCCGGCGTCGCTGCACCGATCACTGAACCAGTTGCCAAACCCGATCGCGGTGTGGGCCTTGCCGAATTCGGTCACGAGATGAGTCATGTGACCGCTCGGCGTGGCGTCGATTACAGCGCGCAACTCAGGCAGCAGCGGAACGATCAGCCATTTGGGCTCAGGGCGGGGCCGAGTTAACTGCGTCAGATTTGCGGACGCCGGTATAGCGGAAGATCGCGAAAGCAAAGGAACGAGGCGCGCTGGGTCAGCGAGCACACAAAGGCTGCCCCGCAGGCCGCCAAGGCGCGCGCCGCTCGGTCCGCGTACGCGGGGCAAAGATAAACTCGACTACATTGGCTGTCGTTCGCGAAGTGCAGAGGAGCGGCATCGTCTCTTTGACCGGCATCGCGCGTGGGCTACCGCCGGCCCTCTCCGCCGCCCGCGCGAAATCAGCTCGAGCGCGCATTGCGCTGCGGACTTCGAGCCGATTTGGTGGCACGGGATTTGCGAGCCTGTCACGGCAAAAGCCGAAGCGCTTCAGCGTCCTGCAAGAGGTGCCGAGAAAGGGTGTTGAAGAGGAAACGCTACTTTCCTAGCCGATTGAGATGGTGTCGAAATGAAGCGTCGAATTCTTCTGCAAGGGGTGGCTGGTGCAGCGTTGTTCGCGGGCGGCGGAAGGCAGGCATCGGCCCAAGGCCGCTCGGAAACGCTGCGCTATGTGACAGGCGCCACGATCAACACTCTGGACACCACAATGCCGGGCGCGACACGCGAGGCCTTCGGCCTCAGCATGAATGTCTACGACCGTCTGTTCACATTCGGTCGCAAGAAGCTCAACGGCGACGCCTGGACCTTCGATCCCGATACGATCCGCGGCGAGCTGGCGAAGTCGTACAGCATCAGCCCCGACAACAAGGTCATCACCATCACCCTGCGCACCGACGCCGCCTGGCACGACGGCACGCCGGTGACGGCAGAGGACGTGAAGTGGTCTCTAGATCGCCACGTCACGGCCAAGTCCCTTGCAGCGCCGCAGTTCACCACTGGCTCGCTGATGACAGCCGACCAGTTCAAGATCGTCGATCCGCAAACCATTACCGTGACCCTCGACAAGCCGGACCGGCTGGCGTTGGCCAACCTCTGTGTCTGCTACGCGATCATGATCAACAGCAAGGTCGCCAAGCAGCACACCACGGCCGACGACCCGTGGGCAATGGAGTGGATGAAGACCAACACCGCTGCAAGCGGCGCCTACATCGTGGAAAGTCACAAGCCGGGCGAAAGCACTGTGCTTCGCCGGAACGAGAAGTGGGTGGGAGACGCCAATGGCGCGTTGCCGTTCTTCCGTCGCATCATCATCCAGACCGTGCCCGAGGCGGCGACCCGCGCCAATCTGATCGAGCGCGGCGACGCCGATCTCGCGATCGACCTGGCGGCCAGCGACATCCCGACGGTCGAAAAGTCGGCTAAGGCCAAGGTCGTGTCGATCCCGCAGTCGAACGGCTTCACGCACATCACCATGAACACACAGATGGCGCCATTCGACAACGTAAAGGTCCGGCAGGCCGTGGCGGCCGCGTTGCCCTATGATGACATGTTCAAGGCGGCGATCTTCGGCCGCGGCCGCAAGCTCTACAACGGTACCTGGACGAACACGCCGCCCGATGCGAGCTTCCCTCAGGAGATTCCAAACAAAACCGACTTGGCGCTCGCCAAGAAGCTGCTGGCGGAGGCGGGTCATCCCGACGGCTTCTCGACCACCTTCGCCTTCACCGTGGGCCAGACCGCGACCGCCGAGCCGATGGCGGCGCTGATCAAGGAGTCGCTTGGCAAGATTGGCATCCAGGTCGAGATCCAGAAGAAGCCGGACGCCGAGTTCAACACCTTGGAATCCGACAGCAAGATGCCGTTCTTCACTGATGGCGCGACGGCCTGGCTGCCCTACACCTATTACTTCTTCTACCTCTACTTCACCCGTCCGCAGCGCTGGAACTTCGCGGCCTGGAAGAGCACGAAGATGGAGGAGCTGACGCTCGACGCCCGCTACCAGACCGACAAGACGAAGTACGACGTGGACTGCAAGCAGATGATCGAGCTCTTCAACGCCGAGACGCCGCTGGTCATGCTGTGGCAGCCTAACCACGACGCGGTGATGGCGAAGTCGGTCGACGGCTACACCTATCAGTTCTACCGCCAGGCCGACTTCCGCGACTTGCGCCGGGTGTAGGACCCGTGCTGGCCGGAATTGTCCGGCGCGTCGGGCGCAGGCTGCTGGCCTCCCTTCCGGCCCTGCTCGGCGTGGTGGTCGTGACCTTCACGCTGATGCGTGTGCTGCCCGGAGATCCGGCGGTCTTCTTCGCCTCCGGCCCCAGCGCTGGGCGTGAGGAGATCGAGGAACTGCGCCACAGCATGGGCCTCGATAAGCCGATCCCGGTCCAGCTCGTCCGCTATCTCGGCGAGATCGTGCGCGGCGACTTCGGGCGCTCGATGACGACCGGCCAGCGCGTTGTGCAGGACATCCGCAACCGGTTGCCGGCCTCGCTGGAGCTTACCGTCACCGCCCTCTTCATCGCGCTTTTGCTATCGCTTCCCCTCGGCATGGTCGCGGCGCTTCGGCCGGGATCGATGGTCGACCACGCCGTGCGCCTGCTCTGTACGCTCGGTGTCTGCATGCCGACTTTCGTGTCGGGCCTGCTGCTGATCTACGCCTTCTATTACCTGCTGGGCTGGGCGCCCGATCCGACGGCGCGCATCGACATCTTCGCCTCACCGCCGCCCGACATCACTGGCTTCTATCTGATCGACTTCGCGATCACGGGCGACAGCGAAGGCTGGTGGGCTGCCTTCCGCCAGCTCCTTCTGCCGGCCGTCACTATGGCCCTGTTTGTTCTGGCGCCGCTGGCACGCATGACTCGAGCGTCGATGCTGGCGGTGCTGGGCAGCGACTTCATCCGCACCGCCCATGCCATGGGCCTGTCGCGCTTTCGGGTGATCGTGACCTATGCGCTGCGCAACGCACTGCTGCCGGTGCTCACCATCATGGGCATCGTCTTCTCGACAATGCTGGGCGCCAACGTGCTGGTCGAGAAGGTCTTCTCCTGGCCGGGCGTCGCCTCTTACGCCCTCGATGCGTTGCTCGCCTCCGACTATGCGCCGGTCCAGGCCTTCGTGTTGCTGATGGCCGCGATCTTCGTACTGGTGAACGTGATCATTGACATCCTCTACGGCATCGCCGATCCCAGGGTATCGGTGGCATGAGCGTCGTCTCTTTCCTATCGTCGCGACACGCCGGAATCGGCCGGCATGTCCTGTATGTGCTGCGCTCCAATCCGGTGACGGCTGTTGCCGCGGTCGGGGCGGCGGCTCTGCTCTTCATCGCGCTCTTCGGTCCGTTGATGGTGCCCTATGATCCCTTGGCGTCCGATGTGCCGATCGCACTGCAGGCGCCGTCGGCGGAGCATTGGGCGGGCACCGATCAGCTCGGCCGTGACATCCTGAGCCGGCTGCTGTGGGCGACGCGTCTCGACCTCGCGATCGCCCTCTCGGCGGTCGGACTGTCCTTTGCGGTCGGCGCGGTCATCGGCGGCTTCTGCGGCTATGTCGGCGGCCGGCTCGACCGCTGGGTCGGGCGTTTCGTCGACGTGCTAATGGCCTTTCCGCTGTTCGTGCTGGCGATGGCGATGGTCGCCGCTCTCGGCAACCGCGTCGAGAACATCGTCGTGGCGACGGCGGTCATCAATCTTCCCTTTTATATCCGCTTCGCGCGCGCCGAGGTGAACGTGCGGCGCAACGCCGGATGGGTCGAGGCCTCGCGCGCTTGCGGCGATAGCCATCTCTCTGTCGTGCTACGGGTGCTGCTGCCCAACGTATTGCCGGCGATGGCCGTGCAAATCTCGCTCAATCTCGGCTGGGCGATCCTCAACGCCGCCGGCCTCTCCTTCATCGGCCTCGGTGTGACGCCGCCGACGCCGGAATGGGGCATCATGGTCGCCGAGGGGGCGCGCTTCATCACCACCGGAAAATGGTGGCTGGTGTCCTTTCCCGGCATCGGGCTGATGCTGACCGTGCTCTGCTTCAATCTGCTGGGCGACGGGCTGCGCGACATCCTCGATCCAAACATGCGGACATGACCGACAGCCCGCTGCTTGAGGTCGAGAAGCTGCAGGTCGCCTTCTCGACCCGCCATGGCGTCGTCGAGGCGCTGCATGGTGTAGACCTCGCGCTCACCGCCGGCGAGACGTTGGGGGTGGTGGGCGAATCGGGCTCGGGGAAGTCAGTGACGTCGCTGGCGGTGATGCGCCTGCTCGATCGCGCAGGCCGGATCACCGGCGGCCGCGTCCTTTTCCGCAGCCGCGACATAAGCCGTGCCGCGCCGGCCGACCTACGCGCCTTGCGCGGCTCGGTCATCTCGATGATTTTCCAGAATCCACGCGCCGCGCTCAATCCGATCCGTACCGTCGAGCAGCAGATCGTCGACGTGCTGTCCGCGCATGGACGTCTGGAGGCCGGGGCGGGCCGCCGGCAGGCACTCGACCTGCTGCGTGCCGTGCTGATCCGCGATCCCGAGGCGCGGCTTTCGGCCTATCCGCATGAGTTGTCGGGCGGCATGTGCCAGCGCATCATGATCGCCATGGCCATCGCCTGCGAGCCAGCGCTCCTGATCGCCGACGAGCCGACCACCGGTCTTGATGTCACTACCCAGCAGACAGTGATGGAGCTCCTGTCCCGCTTGCAGAAGGAACGCGGCATGGCAGTGATCCTGATCACCCACGATCTCGGCCTCGCCGCGCGCTGGTGCAACCGTATCGTGGTGATGGAGGCGGGGCGCGTGGTCGAGCAGGGTGAGACCGGGGCGTTGTTCAAGGAGCCGGCGCATGCCTATACGCGCCGGCTGGTGGCGGCCTCGCCGACACGGCACTCGACCTTGGCCGACCTGGCGCCCGACGCGCCGCCGGTCGTGCCGGTGCGGCGCGAGCACAAGCCCGGCACGCCGCCGCTGCTGGAGCTGGTCCGCATCGTGAAGTCCTTCGGCGGGCCGAGCCGAGCGGTCGACGACGTGTCGTTCCGCATCCCGCCTGGCGGCGCGCTGGGGCTGGTGGGCGAGTCGGGCTCGGGCAAGAGCACACTCTCGCGCATGGTCTGCCGCCTGCTCGATCCCGACGACGGTGACATCGTCTTCGAAGGCGAATCGATCGCGCGCGTGCCGGCGCGGGAGTTCCACAAATCGCCGCGCCGTGGCGACATCCAGATTGTCTTCCAGGATCCCAACGACAGCCTGAACCCGCGTTACACCGCCTTCGACAGCATTGCCCATCCGCTGCGCCGGCTGGAGAAGCTGCGCGATGGCGCCGTGCTCGCGACTCGCGTGCGCGATGCGGCGAACCGCGCCGGCCTGCCGCTAGACCTGCTGGAACGTTTTCCGCACCAGCTCTCGGGCGGGCAGAAGGCTAGGGTCGGCATCGCGCGCGCGATCGCACCGCGGCCGAAGCTCATGATCCTCGACGAGCCGACCGCGGCGCTCGACGTGTCGGTGCAGGCGGTGATCCTGCAGCTGCTCGACCGGCTGCGGCGCGAGGAGGGGATCGGGCTCTTGTTTGTCAGCCATGACCTCAACGTCGTGCGCATGCTGTGCGAGGACCTCGTGGTGCTGCGGGCGGGCGAGATCGTCGAAGCGGGACCGAGCCGCGACATCTTCCAGAAGCCGCAGCGGGCCTATACGCGAGCCTTGCTCGACGCGGTGCCGTACTTCGATCCGCAGCGCCTCATGCGGCCGCAGGCGCTAAGTGCCTGAGGTGCGCAGCGCCGCCGGCCGCGTCGCGTCGACGCTGCGTCCATCCGGGACGATCGCCACGCCGTAGTCGCGTTCGGCCACGTTCGCGCTGACGATGCCGTCGCGGACGTCACGCAGCACCCGTGTGGGCTCCCGCGTCCCTGGGTCACCATAGCCGTCCCTGCCGGGCGCCAGGGCGCACTCAGGAGAGAGGAGGGCATCAGCGAAAACTCATGTGCGCGGTCGGAGAAAGATGACGCTTGTTTTCGTCAGAGCCGCCCTCCTCGTTGAAAAACGGCAGGAAAAACGGGAAACCACTCCGGAAATTCATGACGCCCTTGGGGCAGCATCCCGCGCGCGATCAAGGCGCCGTCAGCGGCCGTCACCGTAAGCGAAGCCGCTCGATACTTCCATTGCGATCATTGGATCCACTCATGTCGTTCCGTACCCGCCGCCGCCCGACGTCTCGATAACGACCCGGTCGCCGACGATAAGAGGCAGGTTTTCCTTGCCTGAAAGCTCGCGGCTGGCGCCGTTTCGATGCAGGGTTACGCGGAAAGGCAGACCAGGTGCGCCGCCCTGCAGCCCGTAGGGCGGGACGATCCGGCGCTCGAACATGGTGGTGAGCGACAGGCCGTCGCCGAGCACCGTGTAGCTGCGGATCATGCCATCGCCGCCCCGATGCCGACCCGCACCACCCGATTGAGGCCGCAGCCGCTGCTCGTCGACACGGATGCGGTATTCGGCCTCCACGATCTCGGCTGGCGTGTTCATGGTGTTCGTGAGATGGACGCGCACCACGGGCGCGCCGTCGCGGTCCGCGCGGGCGCCTTCGCCGCCGCCATGGGTCTCGTAGAAGGTGCCGATCGCGCCGTCGCGCCGCTTGCCACCGAAGATCAGAAGCCCGGCCGTCGTCGAGCCGCCAGCGGTCAGGCGGTCGGGCGCGGCCTTTTCGAGCGCCTTCATGATGGCGTCGACCGCGCGCTGCGACGTCTCGTGATTGCCGCCGACTACCGGCTTGTCGATGCCGGGCTCGAGGATCGAGCCGGGACGCGTCATGATCTCGAGCGGCCGGTAACAGCCACCATTGGGCTGGATCTCGGGGCCCGCGACGGCCTTAATGGCGTAGTAAACAGCGGCCATGGCGACAAAGGGCGTGGTGTTCAGCGGTCCGGCCACGGCATCGTCGGTCGCGCTGAAGTCGAAGCGCGCCGTATCGCCTTCGATCTCGATTTTCACGCGGATGGCGGCCGGCTTATTGTCCGGACCGTCGTCGTCGAGAAAATCCTCACCCTCGTAGACACCGTCCGGCAGGCCAGCGATGGCTTCGCGCATCTGCGCTTCGGACAGATCGTCGAGCCGGTCGAGGGCGGCACGGATCGTGGCCGCGCCGTGCTCCTCGCAGAGCCGCACCAGGCGTGCTTCGGCAGTGCGGGTCGCGGCGATCTGCGCCAGCAGATCGCCTTCGCGCTCCTGCGGTCCACGCAGATTGGCGAGCAGGAAGTCGCGTTTCTCCTCGTCGATGCCATCGGCGGTGAACAGTCGTACCGGCGGGATGCGCACGCCCTCCTGCCAGGTCTCGGTCGCGGCGGCGAAGTAGCTGCCGGCCCAGGCACCGCCGATATCGCCCCAATGGGCGAGGCTCACGGCGAAGGCGAACAATCGCCCCTCGAGGAAGATCGGGCGGATCGCCTTCACATCGGGCAGATGATTGCCGCCGACCTCGGGCAGATTGAGGAACCAGACATCGCCCGGCCGAAGCTTTTCCGGCGGCACGCGCTCCAGAAATTTCTTCACGGTGAAGCTCATGACGCCGAGATGGATCGGGATATCGCGACCTTGGGCGATCAGGTCGCCCTTGTGATCGGTCAATGCCGAGGAGAGATCGCCTGCCTCGCGCAGCAGCGGCGAGCGGGCCGAGCGCATCACGACGAACGACATCTCCTCGGCTGCGGCCGTCAAGGCGTGGCGTATCACTTCGGTGGTGAAAGGATCGACCGTGTTCCTCATTGTGCGGTCTCGCGAATCCAGAGATGGCCCACGGCGTCGGCTGTGAGCGTGTAGCCCGGCGGCACGACGACCGTGGACCAAGTGTCCTCGACGATGGCGGGTCCGGCGATCTTCGCGCCTGCCGGCAGGAGATCTCGATCGTAACGGGGCGTCGGGTGCGGCGCTGTCGGCTCGAACCAGCAGGGCCCGACGCTTGTCGGCGCCGACAGCGCGCCATTGACGGGCAGGCGAGCGAAGGCGGGCTGGCGTCCGACCTTGGCGCGCAGCCTCAAGCTCTGCATCTCCCAATGCTCATCGGTGGCATAGCCGTATATCTCATGGTGACGGCGGCGGAAGTCGCGGCTCAGCGTGTCAAGATCGAGCGGAGCCGAGAAGTCGACTTCAATGGCGTAGCTCTGGCCGACGTAACGCACCAGTGCCATGCGCTCGACGACGATGTCGTTCCGGGCGTGACCCTGCTCGAGGAGAGGCGCGATCAGGGTCGAAAGCAGGCCGTCGTGCAGCGTGCCGAAGCGGTTGGTGTCCCACTCCGTGCTGAGCATGCGCACCGCTTGCTGCTGCGTGTAGCTCATGTCGGCGACGATGCAGCCCAGCGCCGAGAAGCCTGAGGAGAAACGTGGCACCACGATCTCGTCGATGCCGAACTCGCGGGCGAGGCGTGCCGCATGCATGGGGCCCGCGCCGCCGAAGGCGAGCAGGGTGCACTGCCGACCGTCGACTCCGCGTTCGACTGTCACGCGCGCCAGGGCCCGCACCATGGTAGCGTTGGCGACACGCTGGATACCAAGCGCGAGCGCGATGACGCCGATACCCAGCTGCTTCGCCAGAGGGGCGAGGGCCGCTTCCGCCGCCGCGACGTCGAGCATGATCGCACCGCCCAGCCGGCGGGTCGTGTCGAGATAGCCCAGTACGGCATTGGCGTCGGTTACGGTCGGACGCGTACCGCCGCGGCCATAAGCAGCCGGTCCGGGCTCGGCACCGGCGCTCTCAGGGCCGATCGACAAGCCGCCGGTGCCCATGGCCACCAGCGAGCCACCACCGGCGCCGATCGATTCGACGGCGACCATCGGCTGACGCACGGGTCGGCCGGCGAGCTTGGAATCGGTCGTGATCTCGGCGCTGCCGTTGACGATCAGGCAGACATCGGTGGTCGTGCCGCCCATGTCGAAAGTGAGTGCCTTCGCGAGGCCGAGTGAGGTGGCAGCGTGCACTGCGGCAGAGATACCGGCTGCAGGGCCCGACAGCGCCATCGAGAGCGGCCGTCTGGCTGCTGCATCGGGAGATGCCATGCCGCCCGCCGAGTGCATGACGTGCAACCGCATGCCCGCGACCTCACGTTGCAGGCGGTCGAGATAGCGCGCCGCAATCGGCATGACGGAGGCGTTGAGCACCGTCGTCGCCGTACGTTCGAACTCGCGCGTCTCGGGATTGACCTCGTGCGACAGCGAGACGAAGGGCACGCTTCCGGCCAGCGCCGCGCCGAGGGCGCGTTCGTGCTCCGGGTTGGCGTAAGAGTGCATCAGGGAGACTGCCACGCTCTCGACGCCGGTCGCCTTCGCGCGCGCGGCGGCTTCCGCCATCGCATGGTCATCTGCCGCGATAACGATATTGCCGGCATGGTCGACGCGCTCGGCGAGGCCGATGCGGCGTTCGGGGGGAACCTGCGCGGCGCGGCGCGGCGGCAGATCGAGGCGATAGAGATACTGACGGCCGCCGCGGCCGATATCGAGAACATCCTCGAAGCCGCGTGTCGCCAGCAGCGCCACGGGCTCGACGCGGTCCTCGACGATGGCGTTGGTCACCAGCGTCGTTCCATGCACCAGATCGTCGACATCCTCCGCATCGAGGCCGGCGGCGGCGAGAGCCGACTTGATACTGGCGACAGGATCTCCGCGCTGCGTCGGAACCTTGATCGAGCGACACTCGCCGGTCGACGGCAAGAGTGCCACGAGATCGGTGAAGGTACCGCCGATATCGATGCCGACTTGCCAGCCCTGCCCGGGTTCATCCCCTGCCATGGTCATCTGGCATTCATCAGCGTCGCCGCGAAAGTCATGGTGCTTCAGGCGGCTCGCTCGGTGGCGCGCATACGGTCCGCGTGGAGGCCGACCAATGTCTTCAGGTCCGCGATCGGCGAGATGATGTCGAGCGGCCGCACCTGATAGAGCGCGGCCGACGCCGCGGCCTTCGGCGACCGGCCCGCCTGCAGCGCCCGGGCTTCCTCGAGCAGGCGCTTGCGCATGGCGATCACCGCAATGTCGGACGTGCCGAGATGCTCGTTCCAGCGGTCGCAGATCGGGCCCATGCTTTCGACCACGGCACGGTCCTGGTTGTTGATACCGTAGATGCCGGTGAAACTGCGGGTGCGCTGGAGATGGCGATCGAGCCCGTACCGATTATCGGCATTGAGCTTCGGCCGGAAGGTGCCGGCGATCAGCTCCGGTGCCGGGCCCAGTCCTGCGGTCAGCGGTGCGAGGTCCTTGTCGGTGAGAGGCGCGTTGGCACTGAAGGTGGTGTTGAACACCATCGTGTTCTCGTCGTCGATCGGCACGTAGGCGCGGCAGGAGATCGGCCATTTCGGCATCGGGATGATGGCGAAGAAGGGTAGCAGCCACTGCGTCACGCGCCAGTAGAACTTGTCGCCCTCGTAGCGGCGACGGGAGCCGTAGTAGAAGCCATAGTCGGTCTGCTGCACGGTAAGCTGCGGGGCCTTGTCGCTGGCCCAGTAGGTCGAGGCCTCGGCCATGGCGGCGGCCATGTCCGTCTGCGGCGTCTTGGTGTCGTGCAGGAAGCCCGTATGCGCGCTGTCGAGCTCGCCCTCGATGCCTTGCGCGTAGTTCGCTTGATAAGTCCACTTGGCCTGCCAGCGATGGCTCGGCGGCAGTATCGCCCATTCGAGCGCGGGAAGCTCGGGCATTGCCTCCTTCTCACCCATATAGACCCAGATGAAGCCGCCCCATTCGCGCGCGGGATAGGCAATCTGCTTCACCTTGTCCTTGAAGCTCGAGCCGGGCGGCTCGCTCGGCTGGTCGACGCAGTTGCCGTCCACGTCGAACTTCCAGCCGTGATAGACGCAGCGCAGGCCACACTGCTCGTTGCGGCCGTAGAACAGGGAGGCGCGACGGTGCGGGCAAAGCTCGTGCAGCACGCCGATCTTCCCGTTGGAATCGCGAAAGGCCACGAGATTCTCGCCGAGAAGGCGAAGCTGCACGGGATCGCAGTCGGGGCCGGGCAATTCGCTCGGCAGCAACGCGGGCATCCAGAATCGGCGCAGATAGTCGCCCATCGGCGTGCCAAAGCCGACGCGAACCAGCGTTTCATTGTCTTCGCGCTTCAGCATGCTATCCTCCGACTCCTCGCCGTACGTACGCTTCAACGAGTAGGAAATGCTAGGGGCCTCCGCTTCGAACGACAAGCGCGCGGGGCCGGTGAAGATTTCCATCGACGGCCTCAGCAAAACCTTTGCCAGCGGCAAGCTCACCGTCACCGCTCTCGACGCCTTCGATTTACGGATAAACGAGGGCGAATTCATCTGCATCGTTGGACCGTCGGGCTGCGGCAAGACCACCTTGCTGCGTATTTTGGCCGGCCTCGAAACGCCGACCGGCGGCGAGGTGCGGATCGCGCGCGGCGACGGTAACCGGCCGCTCTCGTCGATGGTCTTCCAGGAAAGCTCGGTCTTTCCATGGATGCGGGTGCGTGACAATGTCGGTTACGGTCTAGACCTGCGCGGCATCGATCGCGGGATGCGCGACCGTACGGTGGCGCACTTCTTGGAACTTGCAGGCCTCGCGCGATTCGGCGACGCATGGCCGCACCAGCTCTCCGGCGGCATGAAGCAACGCGTCAGCGTGGCGCGCGCCTTCGCCAACGATCCCGAGATCCTGCTGATGGACGAGCCATTCGCGGCTCTGGACGAGCAGACGAAGATCATCCTGCAGCAGGAGCTGCTGCGATTGTGGAGCGAGACACGCAAGACCGTGCTGTTCATCACCCACTCCATCGACGAGGCGCTGGTCCTGTCGGACCGTGTGCTGGTGATGAGCGGCCGGCCGGGACGCGTGCGCGCCGACATCCGTGTCGACTTTGCGCGGCCAAGATTCGTTCACGAGCTCAAGGCCGATGCGGGCTTCGGCAGGCTGTGGCACGAGATCTGGCGCCTGCTCGACAGCAGCGGGAAGCTGGTATGAGCAACGAGGTGCGCATCTCGGCCCAGGCCGCAAAAGGACCGTCGCTTTTTCGCCGGCTTACCGCCTCGCACGGTTTCATGGCGGTCGCTTCGCCCATCGTGCTGCTGCTCCTGTGGGAGGTAGCGGCGCAGGCGCGGCTGCTCGATCCGCGTTTCTTTCCCGCGCCGAGTTCTGTGCTAGGCGAGCTTGTGACACTCACCCTCTCGGGCGAACTGCCGATCAATCTTGGCTGGACGGTGCAGCGCGTGCTGATCGGCTTTGTCTGCGGCGCCGTGCCCGCGATCCTGCTGGGATTGGTGATGGGCCTGTCGCCGTTGCTGAACGCGCTGCTCAGGCCGACCATCGCCGCGATCTATCCGATCCCCAAGATCGCGCTGTTCCCGCTGATCATGCTGATCTTCGGACTAGGCGAGACCTCGAAATGGGTGATCGTGGGCATCGCCGTATTCTTCCAGGTTTTCTTCTCGACCTTGGCGGGCGTAGTCAATATCGAGCACATCTATCTCGATGTCGCCACCAACTTCGGCGCCAGCCGCTGGCAGGCCTATCGCACCGTGGCGCTGCCCGCGGCGTTGCCTTTCATCTTCACCGGCTGTCAGCTCGGACTCGGCATGGCCTTGATCGTGGTCGTGGTGGCCGAGCAGTTCGGCACCAAGCTCGGGCTCGGCTTCATGATCTGGCGTTCCTGGCAGATATTCGAGGTCCGCGACATGTTTGTCGCGCTGATCGTGGTCGCGCTCCTGGGATATGGCTCGCAGCTTGCAATGCTGGCGCTGGAACGCCGGCTGGTGCAGTGGAAGCCGAAGTCGGGAAGCCAAGAGGTGAAAACATGAAGTTGGCGCGGAGAGCGGCTCTGGCCGCGATGCTGGGAGCTTTCTCGTTCGGTGCACAGGCGGCCGATACGGTGAAGGTTTCAGTCTATCAGTCGGTGTCGGACGCCGGCATCTACATCGCCAACGACAAGGGCTATTTCAAGGAGCAGGGTATCGAGATCGACGTGGTGCAGCTCGATTCGGTTTCGTCCGTGGTGACTGCGCTCGCCTCGGGCCAGATCGACGTCGCCGGCGGTGCGCCAAGTGCGGCGATCTATAATTCGGTGCGCCAGGGCATCGGCATCCGCATCGTCGCGGACAAGGGCAGCATGCGAAAAGGCGGCGGCTATATCTGTCTGGTCGTGCGCAAGGGGCTGGAGGACCAGATCAAGAGCGTCGCCGACCTCAAGGGTCGTAAAGTGGCATGGAGCGGTACGGGTATCGGTACAACCAACGAACCCGCGCTCGACCACATGCTCAAGCAGGCGAACCTCAGGGACAGCGATCTGTTGTTGCAGAACCTGACCTTCGGCGACAGCCTTGCCGCTCTTGCTTCGGGAAGCGTCGACGCCGCTTATCTCATCGAACCGCTGGCCCAGTCGGCTGAGCAAAAGGGCATCGGCAAGCTCTTCATGACTGGCGACCAGATGTATCTCGACCAGCAGGTCGCGGTACTGCTCTACGGCGCCAACTTCGCCGCGAAGAAGCCCGATGTCGCCAAGCGCTTCATGGTTGCATACCTCAAGGGCGTTCGCGACTACAACGACGCCTTCGTGAAAAACAAGGATCGCGCCGCCATCGTGTCAATCCTGACCAAGAACACCACGGTCAAGGCGGCTGCACTCTACGACAAGATGGTGATGCCTGGCCTCAATCCGGATGGCGCCGTGAACATCGCCGGCATGACCGACGACATGAAGTGGTTCCAGTCCAAGGGTTATCTCAAGGAACCGGTCGATGTCGCCAAGGCGGTCAACATGAGCTTCGTCGACGCTGCCATCAAGCAGCTTGGCCAGTATTGAGCACCTCGTGGAGGGTGCGAACTCGAGAGGCTAACACCATGACCTTCGCGATTTCCGCGAGATGCCAGGACACGGGAAAATTTGGCGTCGCCATTTCGACGCGCCCCATGGCGGTGGGCGCGCGTTGTCCGTTCATTTTGCCGGGCGTTGGAGTCGTGGTGACGATGGCGACCACCGATCCACGTCTCGGTCCGCTCGGCCTGCGTTTGCTGAAGCTGGGATACTCGGCTCCGCGGGCACTGGCGGAGATCGCCGCCAGCGATCCGCATGTGGAATATCGCCAGCTGTCAGTGATCGACCAGGATGGTAATGCGGTAGCGCGCACAGGGGCCAAAAACAAAGATTGGTCGGGTGCCTTTACCGAGCCCAATCTTGTCGCCATGGGCAATGGCCTGGTATCCGAACGAACCGCGGCCGCCATGTTCGACGTTTATCGCGCAAATTCAGGCCGGCTTCTTGAGGAGCGGTTGATGAAGGCGCTCGAGGCGGGGCGCGACGCAGGTGGCCAACACGGCGGCCAGCATTCGGCAAACCTCATCGTGTATTCGAAGCAGGAATATGCCCTGGTCGATCTTCGGGTGGATGAGCATGCGGAACCGATCGGCGAACTGCGCCGTCTACATGATCTCTACGCACCCCAAGTCGAATACTACGAGATTCGTCCATGGCAGCCCGGCGCACTCGGCTCCGAGGAGGAGTGGCTCTCCAAGCAGCGGCGCAACTGATACCGTGCCGCCGGCTTCGTTGAAACGATGATCAGTGCTTCACGCTCCTGGCGTGGGAAGCATTCTCTCGGCTCCTCCCGCGCTGACCTGTGGTCGGGACTGCGAGGGATCGTGACTAAGCGGATCGCTGTCGGCCCGACAGTAAACCTCAAGAAGTAGTGCCAGTCACTGTTCCGGCATGGGCGCCTCGGTCCGCTTTCCGCCTGCCGTCCAGTCCGCGGGGGACGGCAGCCAGCAGGGATTGCGTATAAGCGTGCCGTGGCGATCGCAGGACCTGCTGCGGTGCGCCTTCTTCGACCACCTGGCCCCGACTCATCACGGCCAGCGCCGAGCAAACCCGGGCCACGACCGCAAGGTCGTGGCTGATCAGGACGATCGTCAGCCCAAGCTCATCGTTCAATTCCTGCAGCAAGTTGATGATCTGGCCTTGCAACGACACATCCAGTGCCGACACGGGTTCGTCTGCTACCAGAAGCTCCGGTGCCATTGCCAGCGCTCGCGCGATGCCGACCCGCTGCCGCTGCCCGCCGGAGAGCTCGTGCGGGAACCGCCCGGCAAGCGTCACGTCGAGGCCCACCCGATCCAGCAATCGCGGCAGCTCGGCAGCCGTCGCGCCACGTGCGTTGAGCGCCTCGACCACCGTTCGTCCGACGCGCTTGCGTGGGTTCAGGGACGATCCGGTATCCTGGAAAACCATTTGGACGCCCTGTCGGAACGCCCTCGAGCTCGCGCTGTCCATGCCAAGCACGTCCGTGCCGCGGAAACGGAGCTGTCCCGATGTCGGCTTGATCAAGCGCACCATGATCTGGGCGAGGGTCGACTTGCCGCTGCCGCTCTCGCCGACGAGGCCGAACACGGAGCCCTTCGGGATGGCCAGCGTCACCCCGTCCACGGCGGCCACACTCGGCTTCGAGGCGCCCCGCAAGCGCTGGCCTAGAGGTTGCCGCAGCCAGTACTGCTTGCGGATATCCTGCAGCTCCAGCAGCGCTTCGCTCATGTCGGCGCTTCCCAACAGACGCTGAGATGTCCGCCCTTGCGCCGCATCGGCGGCATCTCCAGGCGGCATCTCTCCTGCGCAACCTGGCAGCGCGACGCAAAGGAGCATCCGGACAGCTCCGTGCCTAGCCGCGGCGGAAGACCGGGGATCGTCGGCATCGGTCCGGTCCTGCCGTCCAATCGCGGGATGCAGCGCAGCAATTGCCGTGTGTAGGGGTGCCGGGGCGTGTCGAAGACGTCCTCGACCTCGCCGCTCTCCACGACCCGGCCGGCATACATCACCGATACGCGATCGACGATTCCCGCCACCAGATCAAGGTTGTGGCTGATGAACAGCACCGCGATCCCGAGTTCGCGCCGGATGCGGTCCAGCATGGCAATGACCTGCGCTTGTACCGTCACGTCCAGCGCCGTGGTCGGCTCATCGGCGATGAGCAGCTTGGGGTCGTTGCACACGGCCAGGGCTGTCATGACGCGCTGGCGCATGCCGCCACTCAGCTCATGGGCGTAGGCGTGCGCTCGCTCGGCCGGACGGTGTATGCCCACAAGGTCCAACAGCTCGATAGCGCGTGCCCAGGCGGCCTTGCGGCTCAGCTCCTGATGGGTTCGCAGGCTGTCGACGATTTGCCGCCCGACGGCGATCGCGGGATTGAGCGCCGTCAGCGGATCCTGGAAAATCATGCCGATATCGCTGCCACGCCGGGCATTGACTGCGCGGTTGCTGAGGGTCGCAAGATCAGTACCGGCAAAGGTAATTCGGCCGCTGCTGACGCGTGCGCCGGGTGGCAGCAGCCGCATGATGGAGAGCGCAGTCAAACTCTTGCCGGATCCGCTCTCTCCGACGAGCCCGACCACCTCTCCCGGTGCGATGCGCAGGTCGACGCCGCGCACGACCTCGCGCCAGCGGTCCCGCGCACCGAAGGCCACGTACAGCCCATCGATTTGCAATAGCGGTGTCATGTCGCCAGTGCCGACGTCGCATGGCGAGGGTCAAGGCGGTCGCGGAGACCGTCGCCCAGCAGGTTGAATCCGACAACCGACACCGAAATCGTGGCACCCGGAAAGACCGACAGCCACCAATCTCCCGACAGCAGGTAGTTGCGCGCTTCGGCCAACATGTTGCCCCAGCTCGGCGTTGGCGGCTGCACACCGAGGCCGACGAAACTGACGGACGCCTCGATGACGATGCCGATGGCCAGCAGCAGCGTTCCCTGCACGATGACCGGCGACAGGCAGTTGGGCAGCACGTCCGATATGATGATGCGTGGACTGGACGCACCCTGCAGCCGGCGGGCGAGCACGTAATACGCTTGGGATTCGACAGCCGCGGTCGTGTAGGTCACGCGGGCGAGTGTGGGGATATATAGAACGCCGAGCAGCGCAGACAACTTTGCCTCGCTGCCCACCGTGAACGGACCCCAATGCGCGTCGCCGACGCCGAAGATACCGACGAGGGCGATCGCCCAGATCAGGATCGGGATGGCAGCGATCGCCTCGAGGAAGCGCATGGTGATCTGCTCGATCCAGCCGCCGCGATAGAAGCCGGCCATCAGGCCGAGCGAAACGCCGCCCGCCATGCCGATCATGACCGCGATGGCTGCGACGCTGATGGAGGCGCGTGCTCCCCAGATGATCCGGCTGAGCACGTCCCGACCCGACTGATCGGTGCCGAACCAGAAGTCCGGTCCAGGCTCCTGCATCTGGTTGATGATGTCGACCTTCAGCGGGTCGCGTGGCGCGATCCAGGGGGCGCCGACAGCGGCTATCAGTAGAATCAGGACGATGGTGGCGCCGAGCAGGCCAGAACCGCCGCCGAAACTATTGGTCAGGCGACGCGTGAAGCGAGGCATCAGGCGGCTGATGCCAGACGGGGATTGAGCGAGGCGTTCAGCATGTCGGCGCAGAGATTGGCGATGACGAAGACGAACGTGAATACCATCACTACGGCCTGAACCATGGCGTAGTCGCGCATCTGAATGGCGTTCAACAGGGCACGCGAGAGGCCGTCGATGTTGAACACCTGTTCGATGATCAAGGCCCAGCCGAACATGTGGCCGAACGACATTCCGGCGATGGTGACGACGGGAACCAACGCATTTCTCAGTGCGTAGGTCAGCATGCGCCATCTGCGAAGGCCGGAGGCCTTGGCCGTGCGCATATAGTCCAGGCCGAGAACGTCGAGCAGGTTGGATCGAGTCATGCGCGTCAACACAGCCATATAGAAGACGCCGAGGCAGAAGGACGGCAGCACAATCGATCGAAGATGCTCTCGCCAATCCGTTGCCAGTGGGGCGATACCCCCCGGGGGGAACCAGTCCCGGTCGACCGCGAACAGCAGGATCAGCACGATGGCCAGCCAGAACCCCGGGACGCTCACCCCCAGCACGGCGATGAGACGGGCGCCGTAGTCGACCACGCTGTCGCGCAGCACAGCCGAGAGCGTCCCGAGGGCAAGAGAGATGACGATCGATACCGCGAAGGCGACGGTGACCAGCTCAAGCGTCACCGGCAACGTCGCCGCAACCTGACGGTTCATGCGCAGGCCCGTGGTGAAGGACACGCCCAGGTCGCCGTGCAAGACGATGCCCTTCAGCCAGCTTCCGTATTGCACCAGGATCGGGCGATCGAGGCCGTGATCTCGGTCGAACTGCGCCATCGCCGCGGCCGTCGCATCCTCGCCAAGAACGATGCGCGCGGGGCTGTCGGGAATGGAACGAGTCAACACGAACAGCACCAGGCTCACCAACAGGAGCGACAGAAGCGACAGGCCTGCGCGGCGGAGGAACAGGGCCGCCAACCCGGACTACTCCACCGAAACGTCGCGCACGTTGATGGTCAGGCCCTTGCTGGGCCTGAAGCCTTTCACGCGGTCGCGCCAGACGTTGGCGGAAGCGAAGAAGCCGAACCATGTCAGTGGCGATTGCGCGGCCAGCTCACGCTGCAGCTCGGCATAGACGGTCTTCAGCTTGGCGCGGTCTTCTTCGGCGAACGCGACCTTCAGCAATTCAGCGACCTTGGGACTGTCGAAATTAGTGGCCTTCGACAGGAACTGGTTCGCCGTGCAGCTCACCATGATCATATACGTGGCCTCACCCGGCGACATGAAGTTGCCGATCGAGGCTTGATAGTCGCCGCGGAACACCTGCGGATTGACGACGGCGAAGGCTGCCTTCTTCAGCGTCACCTTGATTCCGATCTTGGCGAGCTCAGCTTGCAGGAAGACGGCGCAGTCGTTGGTGTCGAGCAGGTAGGCTTCGGCGCTGGTCAGCAACTCGAACGTCGCAGCGTCGCCCTGGTATTTCGACTTGGCGAGGTAGGCACGCGCCTTGTCGAGATTGTAGTCAAGCGAGTCGGCCGCCTGCTTGTCGAACCACCAGCTCGAGGCCGGGGCCGGTACGGGAGAAGCCTCGACCAGGCCGTAGTAGATCTTTTCCGCGATCGTCTTGCGGTCGACGGCATGGGCCACGGCAAGGCGAAAGTTGACGTCGTCGAAGGGTGGCTTCGCGTTGTTCTGCAGCATGAAGCACCATCCGCCGTCGGTCGGCACGGATCCTCCCTGCAGTTTTGGGCGCGACTTCAGGCGCGCGAACTCACGAGGTGGCGGCGCGCCGATGATGTCGGCATTTCCGCTTATGAGATAGGCAATGCGCGTCGCATCTTCCGGCACGACCTTGACCACCAGGCGATCCCAGTGCGGCAAACCTTTTTGCCAATAGTTCGGATTCTTCTTGAGACTGACGTAGTCGTTCGGCTTCCACTCTTCGAAGATGCCTGGGCCGGTGCCGAGGCCAACGGGATTGAGACGGAAGCCATCGTCGCCCACCTGTTCGCGCGAGCCCTTCGGCCAGATGCCCATGAACTTGGTCAGGAAGGAGGTCCATGGCGAATAGGGCGTCTTGAGGATGACGCGCAGCTTCGTCGGACTGTCGACTTCGACATGCGACAGGCGGTTGAACAGCGACCCGCGCGACGCTTTGTGCGCGGGGTCGATTGTGTACTCGAAGCTGTATTTGACGTCCTCGGCCGTGAGTTTCTGGCCGCTCTGGAAGTAGACTTCGTCGCGCAACTCGAAGGCGTAGGTCAGCTTGTCGTCCGAGATCGTGGGAAGCGCTTTGGCAAGCTGCGGCTTCAGGACGCCGTCGATGTCGAACTCGACCAGGTTCTCCCAGATCGTCTGGCTGATGATCTCCGTGTCATGGCTGCTCATATTGATTGGATCGCAGGTGATCGGATTGGTCGACAAGGCGACCGTGAGCGTGCCGCCGTTGGTCTGGGCACGTGCCTGTCGTAACCATGCCGGCGAAAGGCTGAGACCAGCGACGGCGCCGGCCGCAGTCATCAGGTGGCGGCGCTTGGCCCGCAAATCGATCGGCATAGAGGTCCTCGCGCGCTTGAAAAGATCGCAGAAAGCGTTCCCGACTTGGTCGCGCTTGTCTGCCCGTCTTCTGGTTGGCGTCCCCGCCAACCAAGCAACGCGCGTGCCAGCTATTCTGCAGCGAGCTAGGTGTTGTCTGGCCGCTGCACGCCGCGCACGAGGCGCCCGGGCAGATCAGCCGTGGCCACGCCATTTTCGCGGACCACGACGCCGCTGACGATGGTCGCGACGTACCCCTCGCTGTCCTGCATCAGGCGGCGTCCGTTGCTGGGGAAGTCGTACTGCACGCGCAGCGGATTCACCTTCAGGGCATCATAGTCGATGACGTTGATGTCCGCCTTGTAGCCCGGCGCGAGCACGCCGCGGTCGTGCAGGCCGATCGCAGCGGCTGGATCGTGTGTCAGCTTCTGGATCAACCAGGGCAGACTCATCTTCGGTCCACGGGTTCGATCACGCGTCCAATGCACTACGCTGTGCGTCACCGTCGCGCTGTCGCAAATGACGCTGACATGCGCGCCACCGTCGCCCAGTCCCATCAAGGCGTTCGGGTGCTGCATCATCTCGCCACAAACGTCGAGGTTGCCGTCGACATAGTTGGTGATCGGTCGATAGAGAAACACGCCCTCGAGCATCGTATCGTAAGCGAGTGCCTGGGGTTCGATGCCCATCCGCTCGGCCTTGGCCGCGATGCTGTCGGAGACCGGCGGCTCATAGTCAGGCGGATCCGCCAGCACGAACAGGCGGTCGAACTTCTCCAGCCGGCGCTTCACGGTGGCGTCTTCGGTCTGCTCGGAAAGGATTGCCGCCCGTCGCTCGGGCCGTCTCAGCTCGGCAAGCCGCTCGGGAAACGGCAGGTGAGCGATCGCCTTGTAGCTGGGGCGATCCATGAACGGATTTGCGGAAATCTCGAAACCGAGATTGAGGCCGATCGGGCGGCCCATGACCTGCGCCCACATCGGAATGCCGTCGGCGTTGGACTGGGCAATGAGGTCGAGCAGGAGCTTCCAGTGCCCGTCCTTGCCTTCACGTTGTGCGAGCGTCAGGCTCATCGGTCGCCGTCCTCTTTCTGCGATGCGGCGCAGAAGATGGAACTCGTCCACCGGATCGTCGAAATCGGTGATGAGCTGGAACCAACCGGCGCCGAGGTCCCCCATCGCCTCGGCGATCACGGCCAACTCTTCCTCGGCGACGCCGTAGCTCGGTGTGTGACGGCCATCGAGTGTTTGATGGATGATTGCCCGTGAGGTGGAGAAGCCGAGCGCGCCGGCTTTGATGCCTTCCACCGTCAGCCGGGCCATTTCCCGCATGTCCTCGGGCGTCGCCGGTTCGCGATTCGCGCCGCGGTCACCCATAACGTAGACGCGAATGGCGGCATGGGGAACTTGCGTCACGACATCGACGTCGAACCGCCGCTCGCCGAGGCGGTCGAGATATTGCGGAAAGGTCTCCCATGACCAATCGAGACCGGTCGTGATCACGACTTCGGGAATGTCTTCAACACCTTCCATCAGCGCGACCAGCACGTCGCGATCCTTGGGCTTGCAGGGCGCGAAGCCGACACCGCAATTGCCCATCATGATCGTCGTGACTCCGTGCCAAGACGAAGGATCGATCCGATTGCTCCATATCGCCTGGCCATCGTAGTGGGTATGAATGTCGACGAAACCCGGCGTAACCAGCTTGCCTGTCGCATCGATCTCGCGGTCGCCGCGCTGCGTGACAGTACCAACCTTGGCGATCTTTCCGTCCAGCACCAGGATGTCGGCCACGAGGGGCTCGCCGCCGTTGCCGTCGATGACAGTGCCGCCGCGGATCACCAAGCTGGCAGGTTTGGTCATGACCAATCACCTCTGTTTTGCCGATACAAAAGGCTAGGCCATTCGTCAGACCGACACAATCGTTTGCACGCGCTGGTTTGAAGGCATCGAGATTTCACAAGTTTTCTCACCGATATCATCGCCAACCGAGTTCGATCGTTTGGCTCAAAATCTGCATCGTGTAATCGCGCACGCAAGTGGGAGTAACGGACGAATGGCCAAGACGCGGTTTCACCTCGGCTGGTTCGTGATGAAGGGCTACGGGCCGAAGGGATGGCGGAGTGGATGGGGCGGCCCCAACCCACATAGCTGGGTCAAGCCGGACCTTTTGGTTCATCTGGCGAAAGAGCTGGAGCGCGCGGCCTTCGACTACGTGATGATCGAGGACTCCAACAACGTCCCGTATACCTACAAGGGATCGCACGAGACCTATCTGCGGCTGGCTGTCGATTCCCCGAAGCTGGATCCTGCCGTTCTCGCTCCCTTCATGATGCAAGCCACGCAACGCATCGGCATCATCACCACTCTGTCCACCACCGAGTACAATCCGTTCCTGTTGGCCAGGCTCACGAATACCCTCGATCATGTCAGCGACGGACGTGCCGGATGGAATCTGGTCACGGGAAGCAATGATGGCGGCGCGCAGAACTTCGGCCACGAACGGCATTTCCCGCACGACGAGCGGTACGAAATGGCCGATGAATTCATCGACGTCGTGCAAAAGCTGTGGGACTCCTGGGAAGCCGACGCGATGGTGATCGATCAGGATAAGGAAATCTTCGCCGACCCGACGAAGGTTCATCCCGTGTTTCACAAGGGCAAGTATTTCAGTTCCCGTGGTCCGCTGTCGGCGCCGCGCTCACCTCAGGGTCATCCGGTGATCTGCCAAGCCGGTGGTTCACCCCGCGGCCGGACGTTCGCCGCGCGCTGGGCCGAAACAATCATAGCTTCCGCTGGCAGCGCGGACGACATGAAGAAATTCCGGGATGAGATCCGCGCCAAGGCGGTGGAGTTCGGCCGCAACCCGGATCATATCAAGGTGATGTTCCTGATCGCGCCGATCATCGACGTCTCGATGGAAGCGGCGCAGGCGCGCAAGCAGGCAAGGATTGCTGAATCGCAAAGTCACATCGAGTTCTATCTCGCGAACATGTCTCGCGTCACAGGAATCGATTTCTCCAAATATGATCTAGATGAGAAGTTGCCCGAATTGACCTCGAACGGTCATCTCTCCGCGGCGAAGGGTTTCTCCGGCCGCACGCCGCGGGAGATCGTCCTGCAGGGCCGGTCATTGCGCGATTTCGATCTTGTGGGCACGCCGGACGCAGTGGCGGCACAGATGTCGGAGATCATGGACGCCGTTGGCGGCGACGGCTTTCTCATCATGGATCCAGATTTCACCCGTCGCTACATCACCGAAATTGCAGATGGGTTGACGCCAGCCCTGCAAAAGCTGGGTGTCGTACGGACCAAATATGAGTTTGCTATGCTGCGGGATAATTTGACGGCTTTTTAGTAGCCTCTTCTGGCACCACGAAGTGATCAAACATTCCACTGCCTTGTTCGGCTGTCGTATAGCAGACGCCCGCGATCGCGCCCAAGAAGGGCGGCACGCTCACGACGATCCTCACCCCGGAGCCGCCCGTCCTTGTGCTGAGTGTCAACAACCAGGGACCTACGCAACTCGCTGCTACCAAGATCGTCTAGGGCCTTTGCCAGTACTCGTTCGACCTGAAGCCTCTGTCGCAGCTTGCCAAGAGCTGGACGATCTCGGACGACGGAAAGACGCACACCTTCAAGCTGCAGGAAAACGTCAAGTTCCACGATGGCCGTCCGATGGCGGCCGATAGGCAGCGAGGTGCATTTTGCGCATCGCGCGGGAGGCAGCAAAATGCGTGCCTTGGCTACCATTTCCCTTGTCCGGCCACTGAGGACAAGCTGGTGCCGCTGGAGTAGGCTCCCAACAGCCCTTTCAGCATCTATTTCGAGCGATTCGTCGGGATGGTGCGGTCCGGAATGCTGTTGAAAGAATGCTGCGGCATTACCGGCGCGTGACGGCTCCGGCCGTCGATTGCCCCGTGCGACGAAGCGCGTTTTCGGATTAGTTCCCGTCGATGTTCAGCGGCGCGAGCCACGGATCGTATTCAAAGAACCAGTCGATGTCGGTAGCTTCCCGCATCCAAGTGTTGGCGGCTGAAATGTGCTGGACTTCGGCGACGCGAGGTATGCGGATCGCGGCGTAGCGGGCAAAAGCCTTCTTCGGATCCGGGAATTCCGAGATGCATCGGCTGAGAATGGCCGCATCCTCGATGGCCATCGCACCGCCGGCGGCCATGAAAGGGCGCACGGGATGGCAAGCATCTCCCATTAGGACGATCTGCCCATCGCTCCAGCGATCGTCACGAGCGCGATCGCAGATCGGCCACACCATCACGTCGGTCGCTGCTTCCACGATGCGCCTGAGATCGGGATGAAATTCTGAAAAGGCCGCCGCGAATTCCTCCCGACTTCCTCTCATCGGCGTGTCGTCTCCATCCCAGCGATCCGCGGGAACGGCGCCCATCACGTAGATTTCATCGCGCCTCGACGTCATGTAGTAAGCAAGCACGTGACGGTCGGGTCCCCACCACTTGGTGCAATCGCGAATGGGTGTGCCGGCTATCCGGTTTGCTGGAAATATTGCTCGTGGTGCGATTCGCTTGATGAAGCGCGGAGGCGCTGGACCCAAAATGATATCGCGCACCCTGGATCGAATGCCATCGGCGCCGATTGCGAGGTCGGCTTCCACCACGGCACCGTTCTTGAATGAGAGCCGAAGGCCGCCGGCCGTTTCATCAATGCCGACGATCTCATGCCCCGGGCAAACGCTGCCTGGTTCGAGCGCAGCCAACAGAAGCTGGTGAAGATCGGCACGGTGAATATTGATGAACGGACCATCAAAACGGGCTTCGGTCTCTGCATCGAGGTGCAGCTCGTAGGTCGTTTCTCCAGTGTCCCATGAGCGGCTTACAAAGGCATCCGGTCGTATGCCCGTCCGGATCAATCCACATTCCACGTCGAGACGACGCAGCACTTTTGCGGCGTTGGCCCCGAGGATGATTCCTGCGCCGATGCGCGAGAACGCCGGAGCTTGTTCGTACACGACGACCGAAAAGCCAGAACGCTGGAGCAGACCGGCCACCGTGAGCCCGGCCAAGCCCGCGCCCACCACGGCGATTCTCGTTTTGCGGTCCATCAACTTGCCCTTATGTGGCGATCCGCGCAGCGCATTCGAAAGCTGTAGGCGCCCCGGCGATTGGCCCGACCGCCTTGAAGCTGGTCTGCGCCAACTCGATTTGCTGTGGCGTCATCCGGCGGTCTCCGGCTTTGGTGCGCTCAATGCAAACGTGGCGAACCGAGACATATCCGCTAGTTGAAGCCTTCGGTGACGAAGGGAGCGCCGTACCACCGCTGAGTGACAACCTCAGCCAGGACCACGGCGCCGTAGATGAGCAGCCCAACCGCGCACAACAATGCGAGAGCGGCAAAAGTCAGGGCGTTGTCGGCACCGGCCGCGGCAAACATGACCACATAACCCAGGCCCTCCTGGCCGGTGACGAACTCGCCGACGATCGTTCCGATCAGCGCCATGGTCATTCCCATCTTGAGTCCCGCAAAGAGGGCGGGAATCGCGAAGGGCACACGTACACAGAGGAAAGTGCGCCATCGGGGAGCGTTCAGAGCGGCGCACAGGCGTAGCGCCTCGGGGCGAGTGGAGGACAGGCCGGCGGCGGTCGCCGCGGCGATTGGAAAAAAGGAGAGGAACAGCGCGAAAACCAGCCGCGACTCGGTGCCGACGCCGAGCCAGATGACGAAAAGCGGCGCCAGTGCGATCTTGGGGACGATCTGGAAAAGCACGAGGTGGGGGAACAGCGCCTGGTTAAGGCGATGAAATTGAGCCAGCGCACCGCCGAGCGCGACGCCGACCACGACCGCGAGTGCAAAGCCCAGGAGGGTGTCGCATGCGGTCGAGACGATGTGCGGCACGAGCAGGGGAAAACTCTTCACCAGGACCGCAGCGATCTCGGAGGGAGACGCCAGCACCGATCGCGAAGCGGGAAAGTGGTCGACGACCCATTCCCAACCGCCCAACCAAAGCAGGAAGAACAGCAACGGCAGAACGATCGGGCGCAGGCCCGCCATTGACCATCGCAAGCGGCGCGTCGCAGAAGCGTCCCCGCTCGTGGTGATCTGCTGCTCGATGAAAGGCAGCACGGTCATCCGCGATACCAGCGGACCGAAATCATCTCGAGGCCTTTTACCGCGCCGTAGAGGGCAAGCCCGAGAACACAGAGTACGGTGATCGCCGCGAAGACGGCGTCGGTTCGCGAGTGCGAGCCTTCATCGAGGATCGCAAAACCCAGCCCCTCCCGAGAGGTGATGAACTCAGCGATCACGACGCCGGTCACCGCCATGGTCGAGCTGATGCGCGCACCGGTGAAGAAAGCCGGCAGTGCGAAAGGCACACGCACGGACCAGAAGGTCTGCCAACCCGAAGCGCCAAGCGAGCGGCAAAGCCGGACGGCGGCGAAGTCCGTATTGTGCAAGGCAATGGCAGTCGAGATCAGAATCGGGAAGAAGCTCAATAGTGCTGCGAAGGTGATCCGCGCCTCGGCGTCGATGCCGAGAAAGACGATGAAGAGTGGCGCCAATGCGACCTTGGGAATGAGTTGCAGGGCGACGATCGCAGGATAAAGGATTTCCCGCAGGATCCTCGAGCTGCTGATCAAGGCCGCGCCCGCAAAGCCGGCAACGACGGCGAGCGTGAATGCCGCCAGGGCTTCACGGCCGGTGATCAGGGCCTGCTGCAGGAACGAAGGCAGGTTCCGGCCAAGGCTCCCGGCGATGGCTAAAGGCGTTGGCAGCAGGATCTCGCGAATATCGGCGAGCGTCACTGCGACCTGCCAGGTGACTGTGACAGCAATGGCGGTCGCCGCCGGCAAGGCGATCGATAGCAGGCGTTCGAAGCGGCTTGTCATTCCTCCCCTCCGTGCCGTCCCGGCTGCAGAACGGGCCCGTCGCCAGGCCGGCGAGCCGATTTGCCGGTGCCGTGTTCGATCATGCCGCGAAGTTGGGCGCACAGTTTCGCGAATTCCGGAGTCTCGATGACGGACATGTCGCGGGGCCGGCCAAAGGGTACCCGAATGTCGGCGACAACAGTGGCAGGACGCCGCGTCATCACCAAGACGCGGTCGGCCAGCAGCACCGCTTCGCGAATGGAATGGGTGACGAAGAGCGCGGTCTTGGCATACGAGTGCCAGATGTCGAGCAGAACCTCGTTCATCTCGTCGCGCGTGATGGCGTCGAGAGCGCTGAACGGCTCGTCCATCAGCAGGATATCGGGATCTTTGAGGAGCGCCCGGCAAATCGCCACGCGCTGACGCATGCCACCGGAGAGTTCATGCGGCCGTTTGGTCTCAAAGCCATGCAGGCCGACCATGTCGATCAGCTTGTGGGCACGGTCGCGGTATTCGCTGTCGGGTTGGCCAAGAATGTGTGCGGGGAACATCACGTTCTGCAGCACCGTCTTCCAAGGCAACAATGTGGGGTCCTGGAACATGATGCCAATGCTGGGGTGCGGGCCGGTCACAGTGCTCCCGGCAACCTCTACCGTTCCGCTCGTCGCCTCCTCGAGCCCCGCGCACATCATCAGGAGAGTGCTCTTGCCACACCCGCTGGGCCCGAGGATGGCCACGAACTCGCCTCTGGCCACGTCGAAGTTCACCTCGCTCAAGGCTTCGACGGACTTGTCGCCGGCCGCATAGATCTTGCGCGCGTTACGAACACGGATGAAGCCGCGGTCGATGTCCGGAGCCTCTGCGAGATTCGTCGCGATCGTGTCCACGCGTTCTCCCCTAGCTCAGGATCGCCTTGAACTCTTTCACCGCGCTTTCGGCTTGCGCCCATTCGGCGTCGCTCAGTTTCACTTTGCCGACAAAGCGATTGGTGACTACGGCGTCCTGATCCGGCGTCTTGTCCTTGGCATCGGCAACCACATTCTTCATCACCAGATCGATCATTGTCGCGTAGTCCTTCGGATCGCCGTAACCGAGGCCATTCTTGCGCGCGGGTGCATACATCGCCTGGCACATCCAGATGCCGAGCCCCACCCACAGCCGTTCCTTGGCCTGGGCGGCCAAAGCCATGTCGGGCACTTCCTTGAAGAACAACTCCTGTGCGCTTTGCGGATCGAGGAGCGTAAAGCGCATTGCCTCGATGAGACCATTGACCATCGCCTCGCATTGGCCAGGATCCTTGGCGAGGCGACCCGGCTGGGTCATCAGGACGTTGTGATACAGAGGCAAATCGTACTTGCTATAGAGCATGAAGCGCGGCTTCTGGCCGGCTGCGTACAGGATCGGCGCCATGCTGATGGCGAAGCCCGTGAGCGCATCGACCTTGTGGTCGAGGAGCAGTCTCTCTCGCACCTTGGCGTCGACCAAGATTGGCTTGATCTTCGTTTCATCGACGCCGGCGCGCTTCAGGAACACCGGCTTGAAGGGGTAGTCTCCCGAGGAGACCACGGAGCCAACGGTCTTCCCCTCGAGATCCTTGGGCACGTGAATTGGCGAATCTTCCAACACGGTGATGCACATGGTCGCGTCGTAGCCGGTGGTGGCGATTTGGACGACGGGCAGACCCTTGGCCATCACCTCGATCCCTGAGCTCGCGACAGAAAGGCCGAAATCGAACTTGCCGGCTCCGATCGCCTCGGCGGCCACCGTCGAGCCGAAGCCTCGTGAGACGGTCACGTTCAGGCCGTTCTTCGCCCAGAAGCCCTTTGCCTTGGCAACATAGGCAATGAGGTTGCTGCCTTCGGCCAGCCAGGGAAGGGTGAAGGTCAGCTCGGCTGCGGCGCGTGCCACAAAGGGCGAGGCGAGGCCGGTGACAAGGCCGGCGGAAGCGCCGGCTGCGGCGCGCAACGTCGTGCGGCGGCTAATGGTTCGGCTCATGAACTTTGCTCTTCCTTTCGCGAATGGACTACTCGGCAGCGGCTCGGCGTTCGGCGGGGGGCCGACGAGCGTGCTCAGCGACAAACCGGCGCCAGGCGACGACGCCAACGTCGGTCCGAGCCAGCGTCTCGCGCTCGGTCTTCACTCGTTCCAGAATTCGTTTGTCCTGATCAGAGAACAACCAGTCGTGCGCCCACGACAGCCAGAAGATCCATTGCAGCCGCTCGAGCCAGGTGCTGAGCACGCCGCGGCGGCGAAATCGGCTGAACGAATAGAAAAGCATCGTGTGCTCGTCGATTGGCACGATCCATCGGCACATGAAGTAGTCGCCGCTCGGCCGGCCGATGAGCGTGATGCCGGGCAGCAGCGAGCTTTGACGATGGACGTAGCCATACTTGACGAAGGCAGGAGCTTCGGCCGCGTTGATTTCCTTGCCGCGGCCGGTTGGCTTTAGGCGGCGATACCATTGCTCTCGTGCCGGCGGGAATTGACCGAGGCCGGCGTAGTTGGCCGTACTGATACCGTTGCGCGACTTGTAGCCGATGCCGCGGCCATCGGGAGTGGGCTCGGCGGAGAGCTGACTTGCGTGCGGGAAGACCGGCTGCAGGATCAACTCCGGCGCGTTGCGGTGCACGAACGGCGCATGCATGTCATGGCACAGGTTGTCCTTCATAACCCGCCAGTTGCATTGATACGTGCGCCAGGTCGAGAAGCCGTGCCACTTCTCGTCGTTCGAGAGGCAGTCGGGCAGGTCGTCCGACAACGGCACGGCCTCCATGTCCCCGACGAACAGCCAGATGGCGCCGAGATGTTCCCTGACGGGATAGGACTTCACCGCCGTCGCAGGCGGGATCGGCGCGTCAGGCCCCTCCATGAGCTTGGCGACGCACTTGCCGTTCTCACCAGAAAAGGTCCATCCATGATAAGGGCACGAAAGCGTGCCGCTGCCGGGATAAAGACAGGATCCCTGGCTGAGCAGGGCGCCGCGATGCGGGCAGCGGTCCTGCAATGCGTGGACCTTCCCGGCATCGCGGAACAGCACGATCTCTTCGCCAAGGATCTTGATCGCTCTCGGCTTCTTGCGGAGACGCCAGGACGCCAGGACCGGATACCAGTAGTTGCGTAAGCCCAACTCCGGCACGCCGGTCTTGGCGTAGACATCATTCGCGGGGGTAGGAGAAGACATTGGGGCGTTCACGGAGTTCCCCTCCTCAAATGGCCTGCGCGGCGGCGCGATAGGAGCGCAGCAGCCAGGCATTGAACTGGATCAGAGTCGTCTCGAGCGGCACATAGTGCCCCATGGGAGCAAAGCGCGACTTCTTGCCGGCCTGCACGCCGAGGTTCACAGGAATGTCCTGCAGCCAGATCTTCTTGGCTCCCTCACGCACCATGGCCGCGCGCTCGGCGAAGTCGTTGCGCTCGTACGTCGAGCGCGGCAGCAGCCAACCGCCGGCCGTCACACGGTCGTTCGAGGCGAGCGTTGCTTCCACGCCAAGCGGCGTGATCAGTTGGTAGGCCACCGCGCCTGGCGCAAAGATCAATGTCATGCTGGGCGGGATCAGCACAAAGGTCAGCCGCTTGCGCTGGGCTGGCGAAAGAGCCGTGATCGCGGGAAAGGCGGCCTCTTCGCCCCAGCCGGCGGTCATCATGCCACCGTCGGCCCGCAGAAGCGGAACCGTCCGCACGATTGCATTGTCCGAGCCCGCCATTGGCGTGAATTCGACGCCGCCGTCAGCGTGCACGCTTGGCGCGAAATCGTGGGTCCCGCGGTGGACGAATTCAGGATGATAGGCATCGGTGAAGTTCTCGGCGTGGATTTTCCAGTTCCACGGTAGCGGCGTGGCGCCGGGCGTTGGCGGCACTGCCACGAGGTCGGCGCTCTCATAGTTGGCCCAGAAGGGTTCGACCTTGGCGAGACTGGGCGCCAGCGCAGGCGCGTCGGCATCGAGGTTGACGAACAGGAAGCCGTGCCAGTTCTCGAGCCGCACTTCCGGCAATTTGCTGGTTTGACGCAGGCATTCGGCGTCGTCGCGGCTTTCGAGATAGGGCGCGCCCATGAAGCGACCGTCGAGATCGAAAGTCCAGAAATGCAATGGGCAACGAAAGGCGCGACCGGTTGAGCCGGCCTGGCTCGAGATGACCTGACCGCGGTGCCGGCAGACGGCGCTCATGGCGCCGATCGAACCGTCCGCACGACGTACGACCAAGAGGGGCTCGGCGCCGACTGAAGGCGTAAGGTAGTCGCCGGGTTTGGGGATCTGATGTTCGTGGCCGACGCAGATCCAGGAGCGCGGAAAGACGACCTGACGCTCGAACTCGAAGAACTCGGGCGAGGTATAGCATTCCCGCGGAAGCATGGGGGCCGCGCTCTCGTGGCCGGATGGATCGGGAAGTGTTTCCAGGATCGCTCGGAGGGAAGGCGAGAGTTCCGGGTTGTGCATCGGCATGCCCCAATTGGTGTCGCAGCGGCGGCGTCACCCCCTCAGCAGCACAAGGCGTGCCAGTGCCTTAAAACGTATATTTGTCGGGATTAAAGGTGAATCGGGCGCCCCGCTTGGGCCGAAAATCTATAAATTTTTCCGGCCGGGGCACGAATGCGCAGCATCGTGACAATTCATTTATTCCGCACACCTTCTTGCGCGAAGCTCACATTCTCCTCGATCAGCCGATTGGATTCGACGATATGGCTCTCGAGCAGGGCCCTGCAGAGCTGCCGGTGACGCCGGTGAGCGGCCTTGCTGATCTCGAGGTGATCGTTGCTGACGCCTCCCATGTACGACTTCGTGGGCAACGCGAGTCGGCGGTAACGATGGAGCCGATCGTAGACCTGACCGCAGATACGCATCAGGGTGGGCGATGCGCTCGCCGACAGCAGGGTCATATGAAGATGGCGGTGCGTCTGTTCCCACTCACTGGTGATCGGCGTGTTCTCGCCGATCCGCGCTTTGATGCGAACGAAGGCCTTGTCCGCCTCTTCTATTCGGCGATCCCACCCTCGGTCGGCACGCTCGAAGGCAAGGTCGAGCGTCATCAACTCTATCCTGAGACGGATGTCGCAGAGGTCGCGTAGGTCTTCCGCCGAGATGGGGGCGACGCGAAACCCTTTTTGACTCTCCATGACAACCAGTCCATCGCCGGCGAGCTGCCCGAGCGCGTCGCGGACAGGTGTGATGCCAACGCCATATTGTCTGGCCAAATCGTGGATGATGAGCTTGGTCCCTGGTTGCAAATCGGCGTTGATGATGTCGACACGCAACCGCCGCAGCATGAACTCGCCGAGCGAGTGAGCGTCTCCGATGTCGATATCGATCATCTGATCCCGCCTCTGAAGCCGACATTCGACGTCATCGAAACGCAAGAACGGTGCCACGGATGATCTTTGTGGACGTGGCGGAGCAGTCACTTCGTGTTGAGGGCTAATTGGCGAGGAATGGCCATGGGGCAACTGCGAGTGTTGGCTGAGCTCTATGGTTCGATCGACTGCAAGAGGAGGTTTGTGGGGATTTTGTCTCGGCTTGGAGCAAGGTCATGAATCTCGATCGCTTCGACCTCACTTGATCGTCTGCAGCTGAGCTGCCTGGGATTTTCAGTGGGACACCAGCTTTGGAAGGCGTTGGAAAGCAATGAGCAATTTCGGTGTCCCACTTTCACCTAACACCTTGATTTGATGTGCTTCTGGCGGTCCGTCTCGGAATCACACTGTCTAGCGCTTTCTTGCTTCTGAGTTCCGTGAGCCTGCGGAGGCTGTTGAAGCAGAAGTGAAACAGGTCCTCCCAGCGCTTCGGCGTCATTAGGTCTTGAAGGTAGCCCTAGCCGTCTTGAGCCCCCCAAAGACGGGCGCCACGACTCTCACAAGCTTCGCACTGGCGCGGTAGACCCCCAGGCAAAACGTTGCATGAGCTCGCGCTTGGCGGCGGCCGACAAGCGACTGGCCTGCCAGGCCGTCCGCACCCGGAAGCGCCGGCCGCACGAGCGGCACTTGCGCCGGCCGTCGCTCAGCCGCCAGTTCCGCCTCGCTCCACATCCAGGGCAGTCCACCATGGCCAAATCCTCCAGGATTTGGTCCAGATCCGTTAGGCATTACCCAATAAAATCAAAGACCCAGGCGGATATTCCGGCATGGGGAGCGTCGCTGCCAAGCCGAGATGTTTGATCGCCGCTGAGATCGGTGCCGGGCCAGACGGACAACCAAGTCTTGAGGCCATGGCGCCGGGAACTCGAGAAGATGGAAGGGCTTTTTTTGGCATCTTCCGAATCAGCCAAAGCCCCCCGGCTCGCGCTCTTCAGTCGCTAGGCGCCGGCTTTTGCTGCAGTAACGTCGTCGAGCGATACGGCCGCGCTGACCAGCACCTTGGTGTAGGCGTGTTGCGGCGAGGAGAAAATTGCATCGGCAGGCCCTTGCTCGACGATCCGTCCCTTCAGCATGACAAGGACGCGGTGCGCGAACGCGCGCGCCAGCGCCATGTCGTGGCTGATGAACAGATAGGCGATGCCGCGGCGCTCCTGGATGTCGATGAGCAGGTCGAGTATTTGGCCCCGGATTGACAGGTCTGCTCCCGACAGCGGCTCGTCCGCGACGATGAGCCGGGGACCGACCGCCAAAGCCCGTGCGATCCCGAGACGTTGCCGCTGGCCGCCGCTCAGTTCGTGAGGGAAGGCCGCCAGCATGCGTGCCGTCGCCGGCAGTCGAACCTGTTCGAGTAGCTCCTCCGCTGCCTGCCGGAAGTTGCGCGGCGGGGTGCGGGCACAGCGCAGCGCCTCGCTCAACGACTGGAAAACCGAGCGGCGCGGATTGAAGGCCGCGGAGGCATCCTGGAAAACCGGCTGCATCAGCAGCCGCTTGCGCCGCAGTTCGCGTTTGGAGAGATCGTCGATGCGCTCACCCTCAAGGCGAATTTCCCCAGTCTGAGGTTTGGTCAGGCAGAGGATCAGCCGGGCCAACGAACTCTTGCCGGAGCCGCTTTCGCCTACCAACGCGACCGTCTCGCCGTGCTGGACGAAGAAATTCGCCGACTGCACGGCCTGTACCCAGCCGCCGCGCTGTTGGCGGAATGCCACCGAAATGTCGCGCACTTCGAGAAGAGGCGGCGCTGCGCTCCGATCGTCTCTCATGACGAAGCTGTTGCACTGCGTGCGGGCTGGCTCCGCGTGGCACGCGTCGCCCGAGCCGCCGCGAGTAGGGTCTTCGTATAGGTCTGCTCCGGTGCACTGAAGATGCGGGCGCGCGGACCATGCTCGATTGTGCGTCCTTGATACATCACGAAGACCTCGTCGCAGAGCTCGGCCACGGCGACCAGATCGTGGCTCACCAGGAGCAGCGCCATGCCGAGCTCGCGGCGGAGCTCCTTCAGGAGCGCCAGGATCTCGAACTGTGTGGTGACGTCGAGTGCCGTGGTCGGCTCGTCGGCCAGCAGCAGGCGCGGCCGGCAGGCCAGCGCAATGGCGAGCAGGGCGCGCTGACGCATGCCGCCGGACAGCTCGTGCGGATAGGAGTCCGCTACGGTCTGCGGCAGGTGCACGAGGTCGAGCAATTCCTTGAGGCGAGCCGGCGCCTGCCGCCGGTCGTCGTGCAGGACCACGGCCTCGGTGATTTGCCGGCCGACCCGCATCAGCGGGTTGAGGTAGCTCAGCGGATCCTGGAACACCATCGCCAGGGTGCGGCCGCGTAGCGCCGCGACGGCTTTCATGTCGTCGATCCGTACCACAAGTCCGCCAACCGCGAAGCGCTGTGCGGCCAGCACCGACGGCGGTGTCCCCAGCAGGCCCATCAAAGTGCGGGCCAGCGTCGACTTGCCGGAGCCGGATTCGCCCACCAGACCGACCGCGCCGCCGGTCGGCACTGCGAGTGAAGCGTCGGCAACGGCGTCGACGCGATGGCCCTGCACGTCGAAGGACACGCGCAGGTGCTCAAGCTCCAGGATGTTCGCGCTCATTCGCCGTCGCTCCGTGGATCGAGCGCCTCGCGCACGCAGTCGCCGAACACGTTGAAGGCGAGTGCGGTGAGCAGGATCATTAGCCCGGGAAACAGCGACAGCCACCAGGCCTGGAAGATCAGGCGCTGGCCCGCGCTCAGGATCAGGCCCCAGCTGATTGTGTCGGCGCTGGTGAGGCCGAAGAAGCTGAGCGCAGCCTCGAGCAGGATTGCGAAGGCGGCGGTAAGCGTCGAGACAGCGATCACCGGCGCGAGCGCATTGGGCACCACGTCGAATATCAGGATGCGCGACTCGGATATGCCGAGGCAGCGCGCCGCCTCGATGTAGCCCAACGCCTTGATGCGTAGAACCTCGGAGCGGATGAGTCGCGCCGTCTGAGGCCACGCGAGGGCGGCGATCACCACGATCACGCGCGACTCGCCGGGGCCCGCCATTGCCACGATCAGGGCGGCGAGCACAAAGATCGGCATCACCTGGAAGAACTCGGTGACGCGCATCACGACCATGTCGAGTGCGCCGCCGACATAGGCCGCCACCGCGCCAATCACGATGCCGATGACGCCGGCCGCCGCGGCCGAGACGATGCCGACCGTCAGCGAAACGCGCGCTCCCCATATGACGAGCATGAGAACGCTGCGGCCGAGATCGTCGGTTCCCAGCCAGTATCGGTCTCCCGGCGCCTGCAGGACGTCCTTGCTGATGGCGTAGGGCGTGTCCGCCGGTAGCAGCAGGTGCAACGCCACGGTCATCACACAGAGCACCAGGACGAAGCCCGCGCTGGCCCAGGCAGCCGGATTCGCCCTAAGCCGTGCGAGCGCGCGTCGCTGCGGGCTCGCGCGCCTATCGTCCAGCGGCGTAGCCGGATCTGATACGGGGATCGACGAGGCCATAGATGAGGTCCGTGAGCACGTTGGCGAGGACGACGACGGAGGCCGACAGCAGGAATACGCCCTGCACGACGGGATAGTCGCGGTTGGTGATGGAGTTGAGCAGCAGCGAGCCGAGACCGGGCCAGGCGAACACGCTTTCGACCATGATCGTTCCGGTGAGCGCCGCGCCGAAGTGATAGCCCATGATCGTAATCACCGGCAGCATGGCGTTGGGCAGCACATGCCGCCAGAAAGTCGTGCGTTCGGACAGGCCCTTGGCCCGGGCCGTGGTGACGAAGTCCTGCTTTGCCGCGTCACGCAAGCTGGCCTGGGCAACGCGCGCGATCACAGCGACGTGGAAGACCGCGACGGTAAAGCCCGGCATCAACCAGTGCAGGACGAAATCGAGAAAGGGGCCGAAGGTCCCGTGCACGCCCCGCAGCGTCTGCATTCCCTGTGCCGGCAGCCAATGCAGGTTGACCGCAAAGGCCACGATCAGCATCTGGCCCAGCCAGAACACCGGCACCGAGTAGCCGAACAGCGTGGTGGCGGTCAGCAGCATGCGGAACGCGCCGCGCCGCTGGCGCATCGACAGGCGTGCGAGCAGGAGGCCGAGGCTGGTCGCCATCAGCAGGGCGGGGATCAGCAGCATCAGGCTCGCCTGCGTGCGCTGCAGGATTAACGTCGACACCGGTTGCTGGTTGACGAACGAATAGCCCAGATCGCCATGCAGGACGGCGAGCAGGTAGGAGTAGAGCTGCGCGCCGAGCGGGCTATCGAGTTGCAGTGAGTGGATGATCTGCGCACGGTATTCCGGCGTGACCGGATATTCGCCGATGATCGCGGTGAGCGGATCGCCCGGCACCAGGCGCGTCAGGAGAAAGTTGGTCAGTAGGATCGCGAGCAGCACAGGACCAGCCCAGAGCAGCCGCGTGAGCAGTAACCTCCTCATCCTTCAGCTCTCTGCGACATCCGGGAAATTCTTTCCGCCGCTTCATTTGAGAACAATAAGAAGCTATGTTACGAACCTATTTGCAAAATTCAACTCGCGTGATGGCCGGACGATGACCACCTTCGACAGCCGTCGGTTCCGCAGGGCTCTGGGCCAGTTTCCGACCGGCGTGATCCTGCTGACCGCCTGCTCGAGCGACGGCTTGCGTCTCGGCATGACAATGAGCTCCTTCAACTCGGTGTCCCTCGATCCGCCTCTGGTGCTGTTCAGCATTCATCGACAGGCGGCGAACCTGCCCGAGTGGCGGCGCTGCAATCGCTATGCCATCAATGTGCTGAACGAGGAGCAGGAAGAGCTCTCCAACCGCTTCGCGCGGTCGGGTGCGAACAAGTGGGCCGGACTCCCGCCGCTGGCGACCGACAGCGGCGTGCCGCTCATTCCCAATGCGCTGGTGGCCTTCGAGTGCGAGCCCTATGCGCGCTACGACGGCGGCGACCACGAGATCTTCGTCGGACGGGTGATCGAACTGCACGAAAGCGCGGTCATGCGTGGCCAGCCCATCCTCTTTTTCGACGGCCGTTACCGCCGGCTCGAGCCGGCCGCGGCCGCGCATGCTGCGCCGATCGACGCACGCGATCCGCACGGCTGGTAGGGCAGCAAGCTACTGGGAGCGGCGCCTGGCTGCTGGCGCATCGGACGCGGCCGCCGACTCGGCCAGATAGCGCTGCAGCGCGGCCGCGCGCTCGCTCGAATCCACCAGCCGCTCGATCATGTCGAGGAGCTGACGGAATTCCTTCGCCGACAGGCAGTCGAACTCCACGTTGTTCACTTGGCGTTGGGTCGGAGCCAGCTTTTCGAGCAGGTCCACGCCGCGTGGCGTGACAGTGAGACGAAGGCGGCGCTTGTCGATGGGGTGGGGAGCCTTGCGGATCAGATCCTTGGCCAGAAGCTTGTTCGTTACCGTCGTGGTGAAGGCGCCGCTCAGGTAAAGATGCGCAGCGACATCGCGCACGCTGACATCCTCGCCGCGAGCCGACAGGTGGCGGATCGAGATCAGCACGGTGTATTCGATGCCGGCCAGGCCGATGACCGCCCCATGGCCTTCGCGGATCGTCGAATGACGGGCGAAAAAGCCGAAGAGGCTGTGCACTAGGCGGCGGAATTCGTGATCGGAACCGTCCACCAGCATCTCGGGGCGGGTGATGGTGAGGGCCATTTGCCGGATCGGAGTGGGAGCCGCGGCGCGCCCGGATTGAGCGGACTTTGATGATTGCTGTGCCAAGCTTTCCTGCCCGACTGTTATTCCATTCGATCGCGCGTCTTATAGTGGATGCGCAATCGGCGGTACACAATGCTTTCGCGCAAACAAGGTTGGGGATGAGGGCTTCGGCCGATACCAAGGCACGCTTGCTAGCACGGCAAGGCGTCGTAGATAGCTTCGTAACGAACCTACTTTACAAATCAATGAGGCTGCGGTTCTATCCCTGCGGGCGGGCTTTGATCCCGGCGTCGCAACGATCTCTTCAGGGAGTGCGCAATGGCCGTTTCTCGATCGGCACAGGCGTGGACGGTCAAGGATGGTGTCGAGCATGTGCGCAGCGTGCAGGATGGCCGATCCGTATATCTCAACGGCCAGGTCATCCACGACGTCACGACCCATCCCGCCTATCGCAATGCCGTGGCGTCGGCCGGCGCGCTCTACACGCACCAGGCCAAGCCCGAAAACATCGAGCGCATGACCTTCGATCTCGGGGACGGGCGGCGGGTCAATCGCTGCTGGCAGCTTCCGCAGAGCTACGAAGAGCTGGTCGAGCGCCGCAAGGCGCTGGTCGAATGGGCGGAACTGTCCTGCGGCTTCCTCGGCCGGTCGCCCGACCATGTCGCGTCCTCCATGTCCGGCATGATGATGGGTATCGAGGTGTTCGAGCGGCACGACGCCCGCGGGGCCCGGGCGTTTCACGACTGGTATGAGCACGCCCGGCGCAGCGATCTCTTCCTGACCTACGTCATCAACAACGTGCAGGGCGATCGTTCCAAGGCGTTCGGCAATCAAGGGCCCGGCGCTGAGGACATGGTCGCGCATATCATCGACGAGGACAGCCAGGGCATCACCATCCGGGGCGCCAAGCTGTTCGCGACCAGCGCCATCATGGCCAACGAGATTTTCGTCGGCTCGGGCCAACCGCTGAAACCCGGCGAGGAGCATCTCGCCTTCTCCTGCGCGCTGCCGATGAACACCAAGGGGCTGAAGCTCCTGTCGCGCAAGTCGTTCGAGGCCGTCGCCGTCAGCGAATACGACAATCCGCTGTCCTCGCGCTTTGACGAGAACGACGCTCTGGTTTTCTTCGACGACGTCAAGGTGCCATGGGAGCGGGTGTTTTTCCTGCGCAATACCGACATGTGCCGGGCTCAGCTTCACGACACGCCGGCTCACATTTACCAGAACTACCAGGCGCAGATCCGCCTGTCGGTGAAGCTCCGGTTCCTGGTTGGGCTGGCGCGCGGCATCGCCCGCACGATCGGCACGATCAACTATCCGCCGGTCGTCAGCGAGCTCGGCAAGCTCGCCTCGCAGGCCGCGATCATCGAGGGCATGGTGTTCGGCATGGAGGCCGCGGGCGGCATGCGCGGCGCCTACTATCTGCCCAACCGGCACATGCTCTATGCCGCGCAGGTCCAGTCGCAGGAAATGTATCCGGTGATCATCAACACGATCCGCGAGCTGGCCGGCGGCGCGCTGCTGATGCTGCCCTCGTCGGCCGCCGACTTCGCCAATCCCGAGCTCGAACGCATCATCGGGCTGACCCAGGTGTCGCCCGCGATGACCGGTCAGGAGCGCGTCAAGCTGCTGAAGCTGATCTGGGACGCCGTCGGCTCGGAATTCGCCTCGCGCCACCAACAGTACGAGATGTTCTACGCCGGCGCCCAGTTCGTCACCCGTGGCCACAGCTTCCGCACATATGATTGGGACCGCGCGACGGCGCTTAGCACGAATCTGATGAGCGCCTACGATCTCGAGGGCTCCAAGCCGAAGTCAGGTGAGGCGGCCTAGAGTCTTTTTGACCTAAGTCACCCATCACTACATATGGCATCGGTTACCGGGAGTTACTGTTAAAGGTACCCAAGATAACAGTCTCGGGATCCGGATCTCCATGGCAGGTGCGGAGTCTAGTCGCGGCCCTGGAGCCAGCATTCTGATAGATGGATCGGCCGAAGTCTCTTCCCAGCGGCGTTCTCTTACCGCTTCTCGACCCAGGCGTTGCGCCAGTCGGCCGGTCCAAGCACACCCCAGATATCCTGCAGGCCGCTCCAGGCTGCATCGGTCATGCTGTAGTCGCGGACCGGCATGACGGGAACGTCCTTGGCCAGGATAGTCTGGGCCTGTCGGTAGTAGTCGCCGCGCTTCTGGATGTCGATCGTATCGTCGGCCAGCTTGAACAACCGGTCGATCTCCGGATTCTTGTAGCCGGCGGCGTTGCCGCCGACCCGACCGATCGCCTTGCTGTCGTAGATGCGCGTGATGCCGAGCGCGGGATCGCCGAAGGTGTTGAGGCCCTCGATAAAGACATCGTACTCGCGCGTGGTGAACACCTGGTTGATGTAGACGGCGCGTTCGAGCGTATCGATTTGCGCATCGACGCCGATTTGGCGCCACATGCTCTTCAAGGCAGCCGCCGCCGACGAGCGTTCCGGCGCGTCGCTCGACACGGAGATATGCACGGTGAAGCGCATGCCGTCGGCCTTGCGCGGATAGCCTGCGTCGTCGAGCAGCTTGTTGGCCCGGGCCGCGTCGAACGGATAGAGCTTGTTGAAGTCGATGTCGGGATTGGCTGCCCACTTGATCGAGGCATTGAACGGCCGGATGGCGACCTCGCCGTCGCCGAACCAGGTCGTCTTCAGCAGGTAATCGCGGTCCGTCGCCATGAACAGGGCCTGGCGGACCTTGACGTCGGAGAGCGGCTTCCTGTCGTTGTTGAAGCCGACGACGATCGCTGCCGGCGCGTAGCCGGTCTTGTGCAGCTTCAGCTCCTTGTTGGCGCGGATCGCCGCCTCGTCGCTGGGCGCGACGTTCCAACCTTGAATGAAGTCGATCTCGCCGGCCTGCAGGGCCTGCAAGCGCGAGGTCGCTTGCGGCATGACCTTGGCGATGATGCGGTCGAGGTACGGCTTGCCCTTGTCCCAGTAGTCGGGGTTACGCACGAGCTCCAGTGTGTCGCCGCGCTTCCAGGAGGCGAGCTTGAAGGGGCCCGTACCCACGGGTGCGTTGTTGCTCGCCGGATTGGTGCGGGGATCAGTGCCCTTGAAGACATGCTCGGGCATGATCGCGCCGCCCTGGATGCAGGAAAGCTGCATCAGGAAGGTGCTCGAGGGCTGCTTGAGCGTGATCGTCACACGATCCGGCGTGGGAGTGTCGATCTTCTGGATCAGGGCGCCGGGGGCGCGAAACATCGGACTCGCCTTGGCATTGAACTCGAGCAGCGACCAGGCCACGTCGGCGGAGGTGAAGTCCTTGCCGTCCTGCCACTTCGCCTTGTTGAGCTCGAAGGAATAGACGAGTCCATCTTCGGACACGGTCCACGATTTCGCCAGCAACGGCTCGGGCTTGAAGTCCGAGGAGGAGATCTGGACCAGGCCTTCGTAGATGCCGCAACCGAACATCGCTTCGGGAACGGTCGAGGTGAGCGTCGGATTGATGGTCGTGAGGTCGCCGCCGATCGCCATCGTGAGGGTTCCGCCCGACTGCGGCTGCGGGGGGGCGGCAATCGCGGTGCCGGACAGGAGAAGGGCGAACAAGGCGCCGGCCAAGATACCGAGAGGGGCGGAAAGAACGCGGCCGTGACGCATGTGCAGCTTCTCCATTCGCATTGATAGCTTCGAAAGTTACCTATTTTCCCAATGATCGTCGGCGCGCGCAACCTTCCTTGCGCTGCGGCGTAATTTCCCTCTTGCGACGACCATATAGCTTCGTAAGATAGCTTCCTAATGTGCCAATAAGTCAGGAAAGAGGGCATGAGCGACCAACGCATGAAGCTTGGCCTGTCGATGCAGGGCTACGGCTATCATCACAGTGGCTGGCTCCATCCCGACGCTCCTCGCGGCGGCGCCGTCGACTTCAAGCACTATCTGCAGCTTGCCGAGACCGCCCGGCGCGGCCGGTTCGACATGGTCTTCCTGGCCGACTTCACGACCTTCCCCATGGTCGATGTTCCGAAGGGTGCCCTCGGCCGGCGCGACAAGGATTCGCTCGAGCCTCTGTCGATCCTCGCGGCCCTGTCTCCGGTCACGGAGAATATCGGCCTGGTCGCCACTACGTCGACGACGTTCTCCAATCCCTTCCACACCGCGCGAGCCTTTGCCTCGATCGACATGATCAGCGGCGGCCGAGTCGGCTGGAATGTCGTGACCTCATTCCAGGACGAGGAGGCCAAGAACTTCGGCTCATCGCAGATCCTGGAGAAGTCGCTGCGCTACCAGCGTGCCGAGGAATTCGTCGACGTGGTGGCGGGGCTGTGGGACAGTTTCGACAGCGATACGTTCGAATACGACAAGGCGAGCGGACGCTACTTCGATCCGGCGAAGGTCCGGGTGCTCAACCATGTCGGCAAGCATTTCCAGGTGAAGGGGCCGCTCACCGTGCCCCGCAGCCCGCAAGGCCGCCCGATCCTGGTGCAGGCGGGGGCGTCGGACGACGGCCAGCAATTCGCGGCACGCATCGCCGATGTCATCTATGGCGTCCAGAACGAACTCGGCGCCGCGCAGGCCTTCTATCGCGGGCTCAAGGAAAGGGTCGTCCGCTTCGGCCGCAAGCCGTCGGATGTGAAGATCATGCCCGGCTTGCTCCCGGTGATCGCCGAGACCGAGCAGGCCGCCAAACGGAAATACAAGGAGATGCAGGAGATGGTCGACCCGCTGGTCGGGCTCGAATATCTCGCGCGTGTCTTCGGAGACCTGTCGGGCTATCCGCTCGACGGTCCGGTGCCCGAGCTGCGGACGGACATCCAGCTCGCGAGTCGCAGCAAGATCCATCTCGAGACTGCGCGCCGCAACAACTACACCATCCGGCAGATGTTCCAGAGTGTGGCCATCGGCAACGCCCATCACACGGTGATCGGCACAGCGGAACAGGTGGCGGATGTAATGGAGCGCTGGTTCCGCGACGGGGCGGCCGACGGCTTCAATATCCTTCCGGCCATTTCGCCCAACAGCTTGGTCGAGTTCGTCGATCACGTAGTGCCGGTGCTGCAGACGCGCGGCCTGTTCCGGACCGAGTACGAATCGACGACGCTGCGTGGCAATCTCGGGCTGGAAGAGCCGCGGCCTCTGCCGCAGGCCGCTCCACAGGAAGCGGCCGAATAGCCGGTCGGGACGATTTTCGCTGAAGGGAGATCGATGAGTTCCAAGTTGCTGATCACGGGCGGCGATGCCAGCCTGCTCGACCCTGCCGTGTCGTCCGGGGCGACGTCCATCGCGCTCGATCTCGAAGACACCGTGCCGGACGACAAGAAGGTGACGACGCGCGATCTGGTTCCGCGCCTGCTCGGCATGGCCCGGCCGGGCGGCTGCAAGCTCGGCGTGCGGATGAGCCCGCTTTCGACGCTCGACGGGCTGACCGACATCCAGCTCGTGAACGGGCTCGAGCGACTGCCCGACTTCATCATCCTGACCAAGGTCGAGAGCGCCCCGGAAGTGAGAATCATTTGCGATCTCCTGGGTGGCCGTCTCTCCGGTATACCGCTCAGCGTCATCATCGAGACGCCGCAGGCGCTGGCCAATGTCGATGCGATCGCGCTGGCCTCGCCGCGCATCGAATCGCTGTCGTTCGGCGGCAAGGATCTGTCGAAGGCCAATCGCATGACGCGGACATGGGAGCCGATGCTCTATGCCCGCTCGCGCGTGGTGAACGCGGCGGCAGCGGCGGGCGTCAGCGTGTTCGACGAGCCGTTCCATCCGCGCGACGACCTCGCGGCCTTGCGTGAGAACTGCCGGAGGGTGCGGGCCCTCGGCTTCACCGGCAAGTCGACGACGGATATCCGTCATCCGGCGGTGATCAACGAGGTCTTCGCGGAAACGGGCGCCTGAGCGGATTGAGAGGGGACGAGGATGGCCAAGCAAGCTGAGGCAGGCGCCAACGAGGCACAGTCGGTCGCGGAGGCCTATCTGGGCCTGCTGAAGGACCGCGGCATCGACTATCTCTATGTCGGCGCGGGCACCGATACGGCGCCCATCGTAGAAGCCTATGCCAAGTCCAACGAATCGGCGGCCTATCCCGAGCCGGTCATCGCCACCCACGAAAATCTCGCCGTCTGCATGGCGCACGGGCACTACATGGTCTCCGGCCGGCCGCAGGCGGTGATGCTCCACGTCAGCGTCGGCGCGGCCAACGCGGTGTGCGCGGTGATGAACGCCGCGCGGTCGCAGGTGCCGATGCTGTTCACCGCCGGGCGCACGCCGCTTTTCGAATCGGGTCCGCTGGGCGCGCGCAACAGCGAGATCCATTGGGGTCAGGAGATGTTCGACCAGGGCGGGATGCTGCGTGAACTGGTCAAGTGGGACTACGAGCTGCGCGACGGCCGCAATGTCGGCGCGCTGGTCGATCGCGCCTTGAATGTCTCGCTCGCCCATCCGCGCGGACCGGTCTACCTCACCTTGCCGCGCGAGATCCTGGCGCAGCAGACCCCGCTGGTGCCGATGGGCGACCGTCCGGCAGTTCCCGCGGCTCCCGCTCCCGACAAGGTCGCGGTAGAGGTGCTGGCGCGCAAGCTCGCGGCGGCCGAGGCGCCGGTCATCGTCTGCACGGCGAGCGGCGGCGAGCCCGAGACGATGGCCATGCTCGTGCGCCTGTGCGAGCGCTTTGGCATCGCGGTGGCCGAGACACGGCCGCGCTACACTAATTTTCCGACCTCGCATCCGCTCCATATCGGCTTCGAGACGAAGCGCGTTTTCGCCCTGGCGGATGTTGTGCTCTTTCTTGAGAGCGAAATTCCCTGGGTGCCGACGCGAGGCGAGCCCGATCCGGCCACGTTCATCGCCCATGCCGGCACCGATCCATTGTTCACGCGCTATCCGGTGCGCACGCATCGTTCGGATCTCAGCATCACGTCCACCATCAGTGCGCTTCTGCCGGCGCTCGAAGAAGCGCTGGCGGCCGTTGGCGCCGAGCAGGGCGCGGCCGCGCGTCGGGCCAAGCTCATGGAGGCGGCGGCGGCCGAACGGAAGCGGGTCTCCGACGTGGCGGCACGGGACGAGGCGACGGGCGGGCCGATCACCAAGACCTTCCTGTCGCGCTGCCTGCAGGCGGTGCGGCCGGCCGATTCGCTGGTGCTCAACGAATATTCCCTGGAGCGCCAGCACGTCGATTTCGATCGGCCGGGCACATACTTCTACATCGCCTCGTCGGCCGGGCTGGGCTGGGGATTGCCGGCCGCGCTCGGTGCGCAGCAGGCGGCGCCAGACAAGACGGTTATCGCGGTGGTCGGCGATGGCGCGTATTTCTTTGCCAATCCGGCGGTCTGTCACCATGCGGCGGCCATGCATCGGCTGCCGGTGCTGACCATCGTCTACAACAACGCGGCGTGGGGCGCAGTGTCCCAGGCGGCGTTGCAGCTTTACCCCAAGGAGGCTGCGGCGCGCCATGTGGCGGCGCACGGGACGTCGCCCCTGTCGTCTCTCGAGCCGATGCCGGACCTTGAGAAATATGCCGAGGCCTCGGGCGGCTATGCGGAGCGCGTCGCCAACCGCGCCGACCTGATCCCGGCGCTGCGGCGGGCGCTCGACGTCGTGCGCACGGAAAAGCGCCAGGCGCTCGTCAACGTCATCGGCCGGGGTTAGACGACGTGATCGGAGGATGGCGAAGGAGGGTGGCAGGCCTGTCCGCGATGGCCGCGGCGCTGACGCTTGGGGCATTGCGGGCGGGCGCGGTCGACACGCCGAAAGGTCCGCCCACGACCGGCGGCAGCATCGTCGTCGCGCTAGGCGCCGATCCCGCCTCGCTCAATCCTGTTCTCACGACCGGCATCGGCGAAGTGCTGATCGGCTGCTCGATCTACGAAGGGCTGACGCAGGTCAGCGCCGACTTCAAGGTCGAGCCGCTGCTCGCCGAGTCCTGGACGATCTCGGACGACGGCAAGACCTACGATTTCAAGCTGCGCCAGGCGTCGTGGCAGGACGGCAAGCCGTTCACGTCCGACGACGTGAAGTTCTCGCTGTTCCAGGTGAATGCCAAGTACAGCCCGATCTTCAAGGCTTCGGCCAACCAGATCGCCGGCATCGACACGCCGTCGCCGGATCATGCGGTCATCCATCTCAAGGAGCCGTTCGGCCCCTTCCTGATGTCGCTGTCCTGCGTGGGCGGCGGTGCGATCCTGCCGCGGCACGTGTTCGAGGGCAGCGACTTCCTGCGCAATCCGGCCTCGACGACGAAGCCGGTGGGCACCGGACCCTTCCGCCTCGCCGAATGGGCGCGCGGCGCCAGCCTAAAGCTCGTCCGCAATCCCGCTTACCGCGACAAGGGCAAGCCGCACCTCGACGAAGTCTATCTGCAGATCCTGCCGCAAGCCTCCTCGCGCATCCAGGCGCTGCAGTCCGGCGATGTCGATCTGATCCTGGGCTACAACATGCTGCCCAGCGACAATGCCGCTGTACGCGCTGCCTCCAATCTGCGGCTGGAGAAGTCGGGTTACGCGCCCGGCCATACCTTCATCGCCTTCAACACCGCGCGAAAGCCCTTCAACGATCCGCGCGTGCGCCATGCGCTCTTCATGGCGACCGATCGACAGTATCTCGTGGATTCGCCATGGTTCGGCGACGGCAAGCCCAGCCTCGGCCCGTTCAGCGACGCCATCGGCTGGGCGTTCAATCCGGCGATCGACTATCGAACGATGTATCCCTTCGACGCGGCGAAGGCGAACGCCTTGCTTGACGAAGCCGGTCTGCCGCGTGATGCCTCCAGCATGCGCTTCAAGGTGGGCCTCGTCTATCCGACCGATGCGCCGGATCGTGCGCAGGTGGCCCTGGCGCTCAAGAGCATGTGGCGCGCCGTCGGCGTCGACCTGGTGCCGACGGGGCTGGAGCGTGCGGCCCTGACCAAGCGGGTCTACGAGGATCACGACTTTGACCTCAACCTCGAATCCTACAACACGTTCGGCGATCCCGCGCTTGGCATCACCCGCATCTATTCGTCGGAGGCCCTCCATCGCGTCTTCGGCAACGCGTCGGGCTACTCCAACCCGGAGGTCGACAAGCTGTTCGACGAGGCCCAGCGCGCAACGTCGCAGGAGGTGCGCGGCGAGCTCTACAAGAAGGCCGAGGCGATCCTCGCGGCCGATCTGCCGTCGATGAGCCTGCGCGAGAAGCAGTATATCGACGCCGCCTCGCGGCATCTGCACGGCGTCTGGGACAGCATGGGTCCGGGCGATCTCGCCAATGCCTGGCTGGACAAATAGCGAAGGGGCTCGACATGAGTGAGCTGAGAGATGCCGACGCCGGTCGGTGCGGTTGGAACGCGCCGGAGATGGCGCGCGATCCGTCCTGGCTGGAAGTCTTCACGCCGCAGGAGCTCGCCGCGCTCGACGAGGCGCTGCGCCACTTCAAGGCCGCCGGCAAGCCCGTGATGGACATGGCGAAGGCGGACTTTCCCGTCGGACCTCTGCAGGCCCGGCTCGATCGGCTGGTGACGGAGCTGCGCAGCGGCCGGGGCTTCGTCGTCCTGCGCGGACTGCCCGTCACGGACTATTCGGACGAGGATGTCGGCATTCTGTTCTACGGGCTGGGGCTGTATATCGGCCGACCGCTCAAGCAGAACCCGCGCGGCGATCTGCTCGGCCATGTGTTCGACCAGGGACAGGCCTTCGGCAAGATGGATGTGCGCGGCTCGCAGACCAACGCCTTCCTGCCGTTCCACTCCGACAGCAGCGAGATAGTCGGGCTGCTGTGCCTGCGGCCGGCGAAGAGCGGCGGGCTGAGCAGCGTTTCCAGCGTCGTCTCCGTTTATCACGACCTTGAGCGCAGCCATCCCGAGCTGCTGGCGCCGCTGGCTGAGGGCTATCAATACATCCGCCGCGAGATCGCCATGGGTGATACGCCGGTGACGCGTCATCCGGTGCCGGTGTTCGGTGTCGCCGACGAGGTGGTGAGCTGCCGGTTGGTGCCGACACAGATCGAGGCGGCGGCCAAAAAGCTCGGCCGACCGATCGAGGGGCTGAAGCGGACGGCGCTCGATACGCTGAATGCGCTCACCGCCGACGACCGTTATCGCCTGGATATGGACCTGCGCCGGGGCGACATACAGTTCGTGAACAACTACGTCGTGCTGCATTCCCGGAGCGAGTACGAGGACTATCCCGAACCGGAACGCAAGCGCCACATGCTGCGGCTCTGGCTCGCCTTCGACCGCGAATGGCCGCTGGCCGATGGGTTTGCCCGTCGCCTCGGCTACGAAGGCGATCGGGTCGTCGAGGTCTACGACTGAACGAGCGGCGGGGCCGGTCGCCGCTTCAGTGGGCGGCGCCGGAGAAGTCCTGCGGCAGGCGGCATTCGGCGACGCGGATCGTGCGCGTCGGTGCCGGCGTGTTGCGGCTCTTGCCGACGAAGCGCGGCACGCCGTCGGTGAACACCGCGCCAACCGCCGGCACGTCGCCGTTGACTAGGCCGGCAAGCGCATCGTTCTTCGAGCTGCCGACGCAGGCGTCGATCAGCAGCACGTCGGCATCCTTGCCGACCTGCAGGAAGCCCGAGTTGAGCCGGTAGACCACCGCGTTGTTGCCGGTGGCGGCGGCGATCGCCTGCTCCGGCGGCATGCCGCCCAGGCTCGTGAGATGGCTGATCGTGTAGAACATGCCAAGAGGCATAATTCCGCTGCCGGTGGGCGTGTCCGTTGCGATCAACAGCCGCTCGGGCTGGCCAGCCTCGTCTAGAAGCTTCGCGGTCAGCAACGCCGTGCGTAAGTTGCCGGCCGTGCAGAGTTGCATGGCGACTTCCGGCGCCTCATTGACCAGCTTGGCGAACCCTTCTTCCGGCATCGCCGCCGGCCCACCATTGACGTGAAACGATACGGTCGGGTTGGAGGCGATGACATGCTCCGCCCAGATGCCCTTCGAGCCGGGGATGGACGCGCCACCCGTGTGCATCGTCGTGATCATGCCGAGCTTGCGCGCCGCCAGCATGAGGGGCGCGTAGCCGAACGGCGTGTCGAAAGCGCCAAAGCCGGCCTTCGCGAGCCACAGGCCTTGCTTGGCGACTTCCCCCAGATCGGCTTCGGTGAGGCCCGGCTCGAGGATGATCGAGCCGGCATGAACGCGCATGCCGCCGGGCCGATAGGTGAGGAAGCAGGAGCGAGCGGCCAGGGCCAGTGCCTTCACGCCCTGCGCGTCCTTGGGCCTGCCGGGAACATGGACTTCGGAGGCGGAGATCGAGGTTGTCGTGCCGCCATGCACGTAGCTTTCGAGATAGCCTACGACCTTCTGGCGCGGCGTGTAGTCGCCGAAGGTGATGTGTACCTGGCTGTCGATCAGGCCGGGTATGGCGATGGCGCCGCCGGCATCGACCACGACGTCGCAGCCCGAGAGCTGGGCGGCTGACAGCGTGCCGATGGCGACGATCTTGCCGTCCTCCATAAGGATGCTGTCGCCCTTGGCGTACGGCACCTTCAGATCGCCGGTGACAATCTTGTCGATGTTAATGATCGCGCTCTTCAAGGTCACCTCCGTCGAGGATTTAGCGAAGCCCGTCCTTGCCGACGATATCCCGGGCCGCAAGGCCGCCGACGCGTGCGTTGAGCCGTCCGCGGTTGGCGAGGCACACGATCAGCGCCACTTCATCCGCAGCGGGCGCCTCGGGCGGCAGGGTGACGGTCACGCCGTCATAGTGCGAGCGCACATAGAGAGCATCCTTGTGGGCGAGGGGGATGTCGATCGAAGCGCCGGCGGCGGCAAGTTTTGTGAAGGACGGGATCCAGGCCGCCGCGCCGCCCAGCGCATCGCGCAGCGGAGTGGCGAAGGTGGTCGTCAACAGCGCGTTGGCGTGCTCGAGCTCGCCGCCAATACCGACGACGCCACCCTTGCCGTAGCTCTCCGCCTTGTAGGGGCCCATCAGCTCCAGGGCCTGCTTCGACAGGACGCGGCCGAGCTCGACGCTGGCCTCGATGCCTTCGTTCAGATCCTCGACGTAGCGGCCGGCAAAGGGATTGGCGATGATGGCCACACTGGCGACCTTGCGCAGCGGCTCGTTGTGGCGGCGGCCAGCCTCGACTTCCTTATGATCGCAGAAAGCCAAAAGGCGGCGAATTTCGAATTTCATGGTCGGTCGAAAGCTCGATTGTGTGACGGGATGTTAACTTCTAAAAAGCTTCAATCAATAGCTTTTTATCATTCCAATTCCGGGCGAGAGGTGAACAACGAGGCGGTGCGTCAGGCGGAGTGCACGCCGTCGTCGAACGTCCGGGCTGCGGCGTCGGCCGCGGCCGCGGCCGCGACATGCGCCACTGCGGCGGCGCGCGGATTGGCGAGCATGATCGCCTTCAGGATGCGGCGCATCTCGACCGCGCTCTCGCAGGCCGCCCGGTACGCGACATCGAACGTGCACGCAGGAAGGTGATACGCGCGTTCAGCCCCTCGAAGACCTCGTTGACGACGCGGTTGCCGCAGCCCTCGAGCATCACGCGATAGAAGCGCTGGGTCGTGGCGAGACGTCGGAGCGTATTGTTCGTCCGCACCGCCTTTTGTTGCCTTCGACTTCAGGCAACCGGCTGATGCCATGCCGCTGCGAGCAGCGATGCAGTGACGAGCGGGTCAGGTGTGGGATGGTCGGCTGCAGTGCGTAGAGACAGTCATCCAGCGGCAGCAGCGTGTGCCGGCGGAAGGCGGCCACGATGGCTTCCTCCTCGATCGACAGGATCGTGGATCTCGGCTTCTTCGGAGCAGTTCGCAGATCGACGACCGAACTGCGCGTCCTCTACTTGCGGGCCGTCTTCGGGTTGATTCCGTAGCGCCTGGCGAGCTGTCTCAGGCTCGCCTGACTATGCTGTATCTCTCGACGGATCGCCTCAGTCGTTGTGGCGCAGCCGCGAAGAGCCTGGCCCATAGCGCGTCCCTCCATGCCTGCGAGAAGACTGCGCCATCAAACCCCGCGATCAAACATCTAGGCGAGCAGAACCGTTTCTGGTCTTACTTTCATCGGAGATGCTCAACGAAGGCGCGAACAGTTCGAAGGAATTTGGCGTTCTCCTCCCGCATGAGGCGATGGCCGCTCTCTTCGAACATCTCCTGCTTGGCCTGCGGGATACCTTTCAGTATTTCATCCGACGCGAAAGGCGGCGCGATCTTGTCATGGCGTCCGGTCAGGACGAGAGTCGGAGTGGCGATCGCGCCGAGCCGGGGCCTCACGTCATAGGTATGCCGGTCTCGCGCGAAAAAAAAGTTCAGCATGTCGATGTCTGCGATCGGCCTGAAGCCGCTCGGTAGCGTGCGCTGCGGATCGTATTCATAAAACCGCGCCAGAGCACCGAAGACGTGATCCAGGTCCTCGGCGGACCGGACCGTCCCTTGCCGCAGGTTCGCCAGTGCCTCTCGTTGCTCCAGCGACGACAGGTCATGCATGCCGGAGAGTGCCCGCTCGAGGGCTTCGTTGCTAGCCGCCGTCGCGCACGGGATCAGGCCCGCGACGCTATCCGGATAGGTCGCGGCATAGGTGAGCGCGAGCATGCCGCCGAACGACATGCCGAACACGATGATGCGGCCGAGGCCCAACGCCTGGCGCAGCGCCTCGAGATCGTCGGCCATGGTGGCGAGCGTGCGCGTCTCGACCGGCGGGCGTGACGAGCGGCCATTGCCGCGGTGGTCGACGAGGATGAGCTGTGCCTGGTCGGCGATTGGCGTCAGCCACGGCACAAACTGCGAGTGGTCGATGCCCGGCCCGCCGTGCAGGGCGACGATCACGGGCTTGTCGACCAGCTCGTTGCCGCGCGGCCCGAGGCTCGAGCCGTAGACGTCGAAGAACAGCTCGACACCGTTCACCGCGATCTTCATTGCGTCAGCCCGCCTTCTTCTTGCGGCTGTTCACGGAATCCTGGAAGCCGGTGCGGATCTGGTCGTCCGGCGCGTGCGTGGAACAATGATGGTGCCAGATCTTCCAGACCTTGTTGCCGTCGCCATCGTCGCGGATCAGCACTTCGGTCTCGCGCACGCGGAACGTCGTGGCCGGCAGCGCGCTCGGCGGCAACACGCCGCCCACCTTGGCGACGCGGCGGATGAGGGCTTCATGCGAGACCCAGGCCATATCGCCACGCACTTCGATGCGCATGTCGATCACCTCCATCTCCGGGATGCCGTAGTTCTGGCCGATCAGCGCCCAGAGCGTGGCCAACTCGTCGATGCCGTTGTAGGTGTGGCCGTTGAGATTGTACTGCAGGAGCTTGCTGCCCTTGACGAAGCAGGTCCTGAGACGCGGGATGTCGAAGTCGGCGTTCGCCGCCCACCACTCGTCGTGGACGTGCTTCACTGCGGCAATGTCTTCTTGAACCGTCGGCATGATCGGACTCCTTTACGTATTCGCGCGCGGCCATACGTCCTTGCCGAGCGTAGTCAGGCACTGCTCGGCGGTCGTGCCGTCGCAGGGGAAGGGAAAGACGATGAAGCCGTCGGCGCCGGCGGCCTTCAGGTCCTTCATGCGCCGCACCAGCTCGTCGGGCGTGCCTGCGATCGTGAAGGCATCGACGTGGCGGTCAGTGATCAGCGGCAGCAGCGGCGTGTAGGGGGCGGCGCCATCGGCGTAGCGCACGTTGGCATAGGGCGCGACTTGCTCGGGCGTCAGCAGCAGGCCCTGCTTCTCGGCGGTCATGAACTTCAGCCGGCCCGCGGCCAGCATGCGCGCCACGCCGAGGCGCAGGCCGTCGCGCGCCTTCCTGCCGTCGGGCGAGACGCAGGCGTTGAGCCGCAGCATCAGCTTCACCTTCGCGGGATCGCGGCCTTTCTTCTTCGCGCCCTCCGTCAGGTTGGCGCGGAAGGCCTTCACCTCCTCGACATTGCCGCAGCCTTCCATCAGACCGCCGTCGGCGTTACCGCCGGTCACGCGCTGGCCGAACGGGCCGTTGCTGGCGACGAAGATCGGGATGTCGGGGCGCACCGGCTTGAAGGAAAGCTTGCCGTTGTTGAAATTGACGACGTCGCCATGGAAGTCGACCGACTCGCCTTTCAGCAGCGCGCGTACGACCTCGATCATCTCGCGGATCGCCGCTGCCGGCTTCTTGCGCACGATGCCGAGCTCGCCGAAGCCCGAGATGCCAGCGCCGATGCCGAGGATGGCGCGCCGGTTGGAGATTTCGTCCAGGGTCGCGATCGCCATCGCCGTCAGCGCCGGATGACGCGCGAACGGATCGGTGACACAGGTGCCGACCTTGACGCGTTTCGTGTTCAGGGCCAGTGCCGTCAGGGTCGAATAGACCTCGCGATAGAAACGCTCGTCGGCGACCCACAGCGTGTCGTAGCCGCTGGCCTCGGCGAGCTTCGCCTGCTCGATCATCCGGCCGATCGGCTCGTGGCCCAGCATCAGGAGTTCAAGAGACATGTTTGCTCATCCCCTCAGGCGGCTTCGTTCCAGGATGGCGCCGCGAAGGCGGCGAAGCGCGGCGCGGCCCAGAAATTGTCGTCGAACTTCAGTCCGAGCTCGCAGCCGGCGCGCATCAGCAGGGTGATGATGCGCGTCTTCTCGTTGGCCGAGATCATGGCGGCGGAATAGGAAATGCAGATCGCGATGCGCTCGCCGCCCTCGGCGTCCTCGATGCAGACCGCGATCGACTCCACGCCGGGAAGGCTCTCGTCCGTCGCGAGCGACCAGCCCTTGTCGCGAACGGTGGCGAGCGCCACCAGCAGCTCCTCGACGTTTTGCGGCGCGTTGGGCGAGGGCGGCTCCATCGGTGCGGCGTAGCGCGCGCGCACCTCGTCGTCGTCGAGCCGAGCCAGCAGCGCGCGGCCTGTGGAGCAGCAAAACGCCGGCAGACGATCGCCGGGCGACGTCACGACACGCAACGGCTTGCTGCCGGGCCGCATGCGCAGGCCGAGCACGACGGTGCCGTCAAGCATCGCGGCATAGCCGGTGTGGCCGGTCGCCTTCACGATGCGCGTCAAAGCTTCGTCGGCTGCGAGGCTCAGCGTTGAATTGACGCGATGGTGGCGCGCCGTCTCGAAGATAAGGTTGCCGACGATGTAGCCCGGCGTGCCGTCGGCGTTCGCAAGCAGTCCTGCTTCGGCCATCGCCTTCAGCAGGCGCGACGTCGAACTCTTCGGCAGGCCAAGCTGCTGGGCGACGTCGGTGACAGACAGCACGCCACACTCCGGCGTGAAGAGCCTGAGGACGCGAGCGACATTATCGATTGTGTTCATGCCAATCTCTTTGTTCCATTTTATAGGCACAAAATATCTATAATTGGAACAGGATCGCTCGTAAATGGCCCGATACGTGCACAGAGCGCCGAAAATGTTCCAGAATTGCACTGCTTGTTGACAGAACTGGAACACTATACGCTTTAGCGGGGACTGTGGGAGGATTGCGATGGGCGGCAAGACAGATCGGCGTGTGTTTCTGAAGCTTTCCACCAGCGCGGCGGCCCTTGGCGCCTTCGGCGCGCTGCCGGCACAGGCTCAGACTGGCTCGACCCTGACGGTGGCGTGGGACAGTGACATCGACAGTCTCGATCCTCACGTCTTCAAGTCGGTCGGCGGTTATGCCGTCGAGTGCAACATCTACGACTCGGTCATCGGCTGGAAGGTGCAGCCGGTCGACGGCAAGCCCGGCTTCTCCATTGCCCATCCCAGCGAGTTCGAGGGCGGCGTCGTCGAGGCCTGGAGCTTCGAAAACGATGGCAAGACCGTCGTCCTCAAGGTCCGCCCGAACATGAAGTTCGCGAGCGGCCATCCCGTGGACGGCGCGGCGCTCAAATACTCGCTCGACCGCGCCCTGCTGTCGCCCGGCTACATGCGTTTCGTGATGCCGCGCATCCTGCAGATCTCCAAGGCCGAAGATATCGTGCTGCGCGATCCTATGACCGTCGTCATCAACATGAAGGGCGCGACGCCGCAGCCGATGGTGCTGAACCTGCTGGCGCTGATGAACGTCACGGTGATGGATCCCGAGCTGGTGAAGCCCAATGCGACGGAGAAGGATCCGTGGGCGGCCGATTGGGCCAAGCGTAACGTGGCTGGTTCCGGCCCCTACACGCTCACGACGAACACGCCGGGCGTCGAGGTCGTGCTCGACGCGCGCAAGGATCACTGGACAGGCACGGCGGCCTTCCAGAAGGTGGTCTTCAAGTTCGTACCCAACGAGGCTGACCGCGTGCTGTTGCTGAAGCGCAAGGCGATCGACATGGTGGTCGGCCGCCCCGGCCTGTCGCCGCGCAGCATCAAGCAGTTCGAGAACGACAAGAACTTCAACGTCTTCACCGCGCCCGACACGGTCTGCAACTGGCTGGCGATGAACCAGACCAAGAAGCCGCTCGACAATGTGAAGGTGCGTCAGGCAATCAACTACGCGATCCCCGTGGCCGCGATCGTGCCCAACGTGCTGCTGGGGTATGGCGCGCAGATGAAGTCGCCGCTGCCCGCGCTGATGCCGGGCTTCGACGGCGGCCTCTCGCCCTACAAGTACGATCTCGACAAGGCCAAGGCGCTGATGAAGGAATCGGGCGTCGCCACGCCGGTGACACTCGACCTCGCCGTGCGCATCGGCTGGCAGCCGCACGAGGAAGCGGCAGTCTGGATCCAGCGTGAGCTAGAGAAGATCGGCTTCAAGATCAACATCACGCGCCAGACCGACGCCACCTTCCGTCAGCTCGCGAGCAAGGGCGACATGCAGCTCTCGATCGAGACCTGGCAGTCGTGGGTGAACGACCCCTTCTTCCACCTCGTGCCGCTATTCCACTCGACGTCGAAGGGCACCAATACGGCCTTCTACAGCAACCCCGCGCTCGATAAGCTGCTCGACGAGAACTACCACGAGCCCGACGCCAACAAGCGCCTGGCGGCAGCCAAGCAGGCCCAGAAAATGCTGCTCGACGATGCCGTGTGGGGACTGCTGTGGAACGACAACTGGACGCGCGTGGTGCGCAAGGGGGTCACGGGTATTGCCAAGCGCTGGGACACGTTCGATCACTTCGCGGCCATGAAGAACGGCTGATCACGCGTCCGAACCGGTGGCTTTCCTCGCCTATTTCCTGCGCCGCCTGTCACTCGTCATCCCCACCCTGGTGGGCGTGACGTTCATCACCTTCACACTGACCTACGTGCTGCCGGGCAACCCGGCGGTGGTGAAGGCGGGCCCGCTGGTCTCGCCCGAGGTGGTGAAGGAACTCGAGAAGCAGATGGGCCTCGACCAGCCGGCCTGGGTCCAGTACGGCCGCTATATCGGCGGCATCCTGCACGGCGATTTGGGCGAGAGCTCGTCGACCGGCCGGCCCGTCCTGGAGGATTTCAAACAGCGCCTGCCCGCCACGCTGGAGCTTACGCTCGCCAGCCTGCTGATCGCCATGGCGCTTGGCGTTCCCCTCGGCGTGCAGTCGGCTGTGCACCGAGACACCGCGATCGATCACATCGGCCGCATCGTGGGCGTGGCCGGCGTCGCCATGCCAACCTTCTGGACGGGCCTGCTCGCGCTCTATGTCTTTTTCTATCTGCTCGGCGTGGCGCCGGCGCCGCTCGGCCGGTTGGGACCGGGCATCGAGCCGCCGCATGCGATCACTAGACTCTATGTTGTCGACAGCCTGCTGACCGGCAACTGGCGCGCGCTGGGTTCGGCGTTGCACCAGCTCATGCTGCCGTCGCTGACGCTCGGCCTCAGTGTCATGGCGCCGATCGCGCGCATGGTGCGCTCGACGATGCTGGAGATCCTCGAGTCGGACTACATCAAGGCGGCCTGGGCGGCGGGCATCCCGCGGCGGCGCGTGATCTATGGCGATGCTTTGGCGAACGCCATGATCCCGGTGATCACCATCCTCGGCATCGTGTTCGGCTTCCTGATGGCCGGCAACGCCGTGGTCGAGAGTGTGTTCGCCTGGCCCGGCATCGGCAACTATGCGATCGTGGCCCTCATGACCAAGGACTCAGGCCCCATCCAGTCCTTCGTCCTGTTCGTGGCGCTGCTCTATGTCACCGTGAATTTCGTGATCGATCTCCTCTACGGGCTGATCGATCCGCGCATCCGGCTGGAGTGATGGCCGTCGCCGCGCTCTCCCCGGTCTGGCGCCGCCTGCGTCGCAACTGGCTGTCCATCGGCGCGCTCGCCTTGATCGCCCTGATGGCGCTGGCCGCAGCATTGGCGCACTGGGTCGCGCCCTATGAGCCCGACGACACCGATGCCGCGGCGGCACTAGCCGTGCCGAATATTCATCACTGGCTGGGGACCGACATCTACGGCCGCGACCTGCTCTCGCGCATCATCCATGCGGGACAGGTCGATCTCACTGTCGCCCTCGGCGCCACCGCCCTCGCTCTGGTGATCGGCTGCTCGGTCGGCGTCGTGGCCGGCCTCTATCGCGGCATCGTCGATCTCGTGATCATGCGCTGCGTCGATTCGGTCATGGCCTTCCCCGCCTTCATCCTGGCGATGGCCATCACCGCGGCTCTGGGCAACAGCGTAACCAACGTGCTGATCGCCATCGCCATCACGCAAATCCCCAATTACCTCCGCCTGATCCGCAGCGAGATCTTCCGCATCCGCGAGATGGAGTATGCCGACGCCGCCCGCGTCGTCGGCAATCCGGCTTGGCGCCTGATGTTCATCCACCTGCTGCCCAACGCCTTGCCGCCGATCATCGTGCAGGGGACCTTGGCCATGGGCTATGCGCTGCTCACCATGGCGGCGCTCTCGTTCATCGGGCTCGGCATCCAACCGCCGCAAAGCGAATGGGGCTCGATGACCGCCGAAGGCGCGCAGTACATCGTGACCGGCGAATGGTGGCTGTTCCTGTTCCCGGGCCTCGCCATCGTGCTGATGGTGCTGTCGTTTAACCTCATCGGCGACAGCCTGCGCGACTTCCTCGATCCGCGCATGCGCGGCGTGCGATGACGGACCTTCCCGTCATCGAGGTTCGCGACGTCTCGGTGCGCTTCGCCACCGACCGTGGAGACGTGCATGCCGTCGACGGCGCAAGCTTCGCGGTACGTCCAGGCGAGATCCTGGGGCTGGTGGGCGAGTCCGGTTCCGGCAAGTCGGTGACCGCGACGGCGATCCTGGGTCTGCTGCGGCGCCCCGGCCGGCTGACCTCGGGCAGCATCGTTCTGGGTGGCCGCGAGCTCACAACGCTCGGCCAGCAGGAACTGCAGAAGATCCGCGGTGTCGAGGTCGCTCTGATCTCCCAGACGCCGCGCACGGCGCTCAATCCTCTCATCACCGTGGGTCAACAGGTAGCGCGGCTGTTCACGATCCACTCGGGTCTCGGCAAGGCGGAAGCACGGCGACGCGCCATCGAGATGCTGACCCTGGTCGGCATCCCGGAGCCGGAGCGCCGCGCGCGCCAGTACGCGCACCAGTTCTCCGGCGGCATGTGCCAGCGCGTGATGATCGCGATGGCGCTGGCCGCCTCGCCGCGGTTGCTGATCGCCGACGAGCCCACGACCGGCCTCGATGTCTCGACGGCGGCGCGTATCCTCGACCTGCTGCGCGAGCTCTGCGGCAAGACTGGTGCGTCGATTCTGCTGATCACCCATGACCTCGGCGTCGTGGCCCAGACTTGTCATCGCGTTGCCGTCATGCATGCGGGACAGGTCGTCGAAGTCGCGCCGGTGCGCGCGCTATTCGCGCATCCGGCGCATCCCTACACGCGCGCCCTGGTACATTCGATCCCGCGCACCGATCGGACCGTCGCGATGGAGCCGATCCCGGGCTCCGTGCCCTCGCTGCTCAACGTCGCGCCGGGCTGCCGCTACGCGGGCCGCTGCCCGTGGGTCGAGGCGCGCTGCTGGGCCGGGAAGCCCGGCATGACGGAGATCGCGCCGGATCATCACGTCGCCTGCTTCGCCGTGGAGAATGGACGTGCCGCGGCTGCTTGAACTCGATGACCTCAAGGTTCATTTCCCGTTGCGCGGCACGGCGGTTTGGCTGCGCGCGCTGAAAGAGGGCCATGCGTCGGTCGTGCGCGCCGTCGACGGCGTGTCCTTCCATGTCGATGCCGGCGAGACGCTGGGGCTGGTGGGCGAATCGGGCTGCGGCAAGTCCACGGTGGCGCGCACGTTGGTGCGTCTGGCGCGACCGACGGGCGGCAGGATCACGTTCGATGGGGCCGAACTCACCGCCCTCGGCGACGAGGCCTACAACAGGATCCGGCCCCACCTGCAGATGGTGTTCCAGGACCCGACCGCGTCGCTCAATCCGCGCCTGACGGTGCGGCGCATGATCGAGGAGCCGCTCGGGCTGCACACAGCCCTTGGCCCGGCCGAGCGTCGTGCGCGGGCCGAGGCCGTGCTGGAGGAGGTGGGCCTCGGCCTCGAGTTCGCCGACCGCTATCCGCACGAACTCTCGGGTGGCCAGTGCCAGCGCGTGAACATCGCGCGCGCCCTCGTCACGAACCCCAAGCTGATCGTGCTCGACGAGCCAACCTCGGCGCTCGACGTGTCGCTGCGCGCCCGCGTGATCCTGCTGCTCGAGGAGCTGCGCCAGCGGCACGGGCTCTCCTATTTCTTCATCAGCCACGATCTGGCGACTGTGCGTTACCTCGCGTCGCGCGTGGCGGTCATGTATCTCGGCATCATCGTCGAGGAAGCGGCGGCCGAGGAGCTGTTCGACCGGCCGGCCCATCCTTACACACGCGCACTGCTCGCCGCCGCGCCGGAACCGGACCCTGAGGCGAAGCGCGATCCTTTCGCGCTCTCCGGCGAGATCCCGAGCCCGATCGACATTCCGGGCGGCTGTCGTCTGCGCGCGCGCTGCCCGCTCGCCAAGCCGGTCTGCGCCGAGCCCGTGCCCTATCGCGAGGTCGCACCCGGTCATTTCGCCGCCTGCCACCTTTTGTGAATGATCGAAGGCGGTGGCTTAAGCTCTTTTTGGGTTCCCAAAGCCGGCGAGCCGATCTCAGTGACAATCCGCGGGAGCCTGAAGATGCTCCATTCCCTGCTATCGTTAAGCTGGGGATATTTCACCCAATGGTGACGAGGGCGCTGGCGATGCGATCACGACCGTCAGCCGCAAGTACCTGAATATCAGGCCAGAATGTTCTCCAATTTGCCAAGGTTCCCGATCTCGATGACCACTCGATCACCGGCCTTTAGGTACTTGGGCGGCTTGAAGCCAATGCCCACGCCGGCGGGCGTTCCGGTGGCGATGACATCGCCAGGATAAAGCGTGATACCCGCTGAGATCGTCTCGATGAGCGTCGGTATGTCGAAGATGAGGTCTCTCGTATTGGCATTCTGCCGGAGTTCGTCATTGACCCAGCACTTGACCGACAGATCTTCAGGCTCGACTTCATCCGCAGTGACCAGGGCAGGGCCCATCGGACAGAAGGTGTCGAGTGACTTGCCCAGGAACCATTGCTTGTGCCGGCCCTGGAGGTCGCGAGCCGTCACGTCGTTGATGATCGTGTATCCGAATACATGACTATATGCGGCTGCCTTGCTGATCCCGCGGCCTCCCCGACCGATCACCACGCCCAGTTCGGCCTCGTAGTCGACACCGTCGCTCACGCCAGTCGGATAGCGGATGGCCTCACCGCTGCCGATGACGCAATCGGGTGCCTTGGTGAAGATGATGGGGAACTGAGGGATTGCATCGCCTGCAGACGTCGAGCTGCTGTCGAAACCGCTCTTCGCGAATTCGTGAGCATGCTCATGGTAGTTTTTGCCGACGCAGATGATGTTGCGGGCCGGTCGAGGAATCGGCGCCAGAACCTTCGCGTCCGACGGCTTGAGCGGACGGCCCGATGCTTTTCGTACCCCGGCCGCGTTCGCGGCGATCACGGCGAGCAGGTCCGCGATTGGACGACCGGACGCGTCTTCCGCAGGCGATATTTCACCGGTTTCAGCGTCCAACAGGCCCACACGAGCGCCGCCATTGTGGGAAATCGTCACGAACCGCATCAGATCCTCATTTCTAGATATTCGAAAATCGAAATTGGAAGGTCCAGATAGCAGCAGGCTCGCCGAAAGAAAACAATCTAAAAATCATTATATATCAATCGATTATGATGAAAACTCGGTTTCTCGGACTTTGAATCCCGGAAAATATTTCGTAAATCGATAGGACTCTATATTAAACAAGCTTGTTATTAAGGATGCTTACAAGCGTCGAAGCGCAATTTGGGTGAGGGTGAAATGGGGTCTTCAAAGCGCACTGTCATTTCCAACGGAACGTTGATCGACGGAACCGGAAGGCCGAGCCGGACGAACGGCGCTATCGTCATCGAAGGCAGGAGGATTGCGCAGATACTGGACGACGCAAAGAAACTGGCCGCTCAGCCTGGCGACGTCGTTATCGACGCCGACGGCAAGTTCGTCATGCCCGGTCTCATCGATGGGCACGTACACATCTCTTCGCACCAAGGTGCGCTTCCAGGCATCCGCCATACGTCGACGCCTGAGTTCGCGTCGCTGTGGTCAGCACGAGCGGTCGCGAAGGTTCTTCGTAGCGGCGTGACCGGCATCTCGGTTCCCGGCGGCAAATTCTATGTCGATGTCACCGTTCGCGAGGCGGTTGATGCAGGGCTCATCGAAGGCCCGCGCATCTTCTGCGCCGGCCGAGCGCTGACGCCATTCGGCGGCATCTTCGATGCGGCCGGTCTCAACTCGTACGAAGCGCCGGCGGACTCCGTGGGGCTTCTGTGCCATTCGGCGATCGACTACGTCCGGGAGGCGCGCCGCCAGTGCAAGCGCGGCGTCAACATGATCAAGATCGCCGACTCGTACTGGGGCGACACACAGACGGTCACCGAAGAGGAAATCCGCGCCGTGGTCGACGAGGCGCATAGGCGCAACGTCGTCGTTTCCATCCATTCGCGCGGCGGCGGGACCACGCGCGCTGCGGCGCGAGCCGGCGTCGACTGGATCTTCCATGCCGACCTCGCGACCGACGACGATCTCGAAGCGGTCGCCGAGGCTGGCGTCCCGATCATGCCGGCCTTCACCCAGTGCGCCATCATTGCCGAGCTCGACGAGCGCAAGGGCTTCGGCTCGTCGATGCGGAGCCGCATCCACGACCAACTCCAGCAGAACTACGAAGCGATCAGGAAAGCGCACAAGCTCGGCATCGAAATCCTGGTCGGTACCGATTCGGGCAATGCGGCCGCCTTCGAATACGGTAAGCATCACGCGCGCGAGCTCGAGATCCTGGTCAAGGAGATCGGCTTCACGCCGATTGAGGCAATCGTCGCCGCCACGAGCGCGAACGCGAAGGTGATCGGCTTGGCAGGCGAAGTCGGCACCGTCGAGGCGGGTAAGCTTGCCGACATCACCATCTGGGACGCCGATCCGGTCGCGGACATTCGCGTGCTCCAGCAGGCGGACAAATTGTACACAGTGATGAAGGATGGCCGCGTAATCGACCGCTCGTTCGAAGGTTTTCGCCATCTCGAGGTCGAACCGTCTCGCGCCAATATCCTCAGCCAGGGATAACGGCTATCGCAGAGGCAGCATGACGCGTCGCTGGTAGGCAGGGCGTTGCTTCAGACGCTCCAGCCAGGCCTTGAAATGAGGGAAGGACGGCCGGTCGATGGGCAGCATCGACCAGCGATAGGCGAACGCCCCCAGTGGGATGTCCGCCATCGAAAAGGATGAGCCGCAGACAAAGTCCCTGTGCGCCAGGTGAGTGTCGAGGATGCGCCACGCATCCTCTGTCCGCTGCAGGGCCGCCTCGATAGCGCCGGTGTCACGCTGCTCGGCAGGCGTTCGGATCAGCCCGAAGAAGAGTGTGATCATTCCCGGCAGGATGTGGCAGATTTGCCAGTCCATCCAACGCTCGGCATCGCTTCGAGCCGCCAGGCTCGACGGCGACAGGGATCCGCTCCCGTGCTTCGCGCTGAGGTATCGCACGATGGTGTTCGCTTCCCAAAGCACGAAGCCGTCATCCTCGATCGTCGGAATGCGGGCATTAGGGTTCATCGCCAAGTATCGGGGCGTATCGAGACCGCCGAACTCGCCGCCGACATCGATTTGTTCATAACGCAGCGCGAGCTCGTCGCTGCACCACAGTACCTTCTGGACGTTGATGGACGTGGCGCGTCCCCAAATGCGCAACATGGCGATCTCCGTGCGAGCGAGCTAGTGTTCGGTGCGGCCGAAATAGGTGTCGACGATCCCGATGAACTTGTCGGGGTGTTCGAGCGCGATGCTGTGGCCGCACTTGTTCAGGATGATGACGTCGGCATTCTCGATCTTCTTGCCCAAAACGAGCGAGGTTTTGTCCGGGCCGAAGGATCCGTCGTTGGCGCCGTGCATCAGCACGACCGGGCACCGGATCGCTGACAGCTCCTCATCTGTCAACGCAGAAAGATCGAGATAGTATTGGCGATTGTTGGGATACATCCGGCCGAAATAGTCGCGATAACCTGGGCGATTGAGCGTTTTCCATCGAAGATCGACCTCATCGCCGTCGATCTTTGTGCGATCGAATACGGTCCGCTCTGCTTGGGTGCGCAATGCCTCTGGACTGGCTGGAAAGCTCCATCCTTTCAGATCCGGTGCAACCGGATAGGTCACGCCAAACGGTGAAGTCGCAATAACGCCGGTGACGCGCTCGTCGACCGCTGCCGCCTTCAGTACAAAGCTCGCGGACAATGAGTGGCCGACAAGCACGACCGAGGGTTCTCCGGAATAGTCGATGAGCGCTTTGACTTGGCGGCCCCACATCTCCATGTCGAAAAAGGGTTCCCTCGTACGCATGCCGGATTGCCCGTAGCCCACGAGATCGGTGGCGAGCACCCGGTATCGTTCCGAAAGGGGCGCCAGGACGGCTTTGAAATTCGAAGATGTTTGGGCACCGGTTCCCGAGCCGTGAAAGAAGAGAAGAGCCGGCCCGCGTTTGGGGCTTTCCCAGCAATGGATCAAAATGTCTTCAAACGGCAGCTGAAACTCGCGTAGACCTGACATACCGACCTCACAGACGGCCCGCGGAAAAGCCGGGCCCATTGCGGGAAAACGGGGGCTAATCCACAATCAACCGTAGCATAATGCAGCAGTAGATTTTATTATAAATGTCAGATTTTCGTAAATCTCAACTCAAATCGGAGGATAGTGTGGCCAAGGCGGCGAATTTGGAGGAGGTGCGGTACACACAGGGATCGTTAGTCTACGATCGCCTGCGGGCCGACGTTATCTCCGGCACGCTGGCGCCAGGCCAGCGTCTCACCTTGGATATGCTCAAGGAGCGGTACCATGTGGGGGTGACCCCGCTGCGGGAAGCCCTCTATCGCCTCTCCGCGTCCCTGCTCGTCACCGCGGAAGACCAGCGAGGATTTCGCGTCACCGACATCAGCCTGCAGCACTTCAAGCAGGTCATCGCGGCGCGCGAGAGCATCGAGACTCTCATTCTCGTCGATTCCATCAAGACCGGGAGCCTTGAGTGGGAAGGGCGGGTGTTGGCTGCGCATAACCAGCTCAAAAAGCTCCCGATGTACAGCGGACCGAGCAACGCCCTCTCGCCCGAATGGATGAAGGCCCATCGGAACTTCCACTACGTGATGCTCTCCGGCAGCGGACATTTCTTCCTGGAGCATTTCCAAAGTATTCTGTGGGATCACGCTTACCGGTACCGCAACATCCTCAAGCCCGACCCCTTGAGCGCCGAGGTGCTGATGCGCGACCACGATCAGCTCATGGAAGCTGCGCTGAGCCGCGATATCGAATTCGCATGCGTGATCTTGCGACGACACATCAAGAACGGCTCGGCCGCCGTGCTGCGTGCCTTGGCCGCTGCAGAAGGCGAGGCCGGCGCCGACGGTGCGCCGGCCCAAACGCTACGATCGGCTTACTGAGCGCGGAACCTGCCGAAGCTCCTCAATTGCCGCGCTGCACCAGGCTCGTCTCGTCGAGGCCATACTTCTTGAGGATCCGGAGCAGAACCCCCGTGTTCCGGATCTCGTCGATGAAGTAGTTGACCCATTCCCGCAGGCGATAGTCGCCCGCTTTCATCGCGAAGCTGATTTTGCTGAAGCCGACGGGAGGTCCCGGAAGCAATGCGAACTCAGGATGCTCGGCGACGATTGCCGGGAACGAAGCGGTCGATATGACTTGCCCTTCGGCCCGTCCCGTAAGCATCTGCGCAATGCTGTCGGGAGCGGCGCGCACCCGCAACACTTGGGCGTTGCGCATCGACCTTGTCGCGAACATGTCGGCGTCCGAGCCGAGCGTCAGCGTCAATCGGACATCCGGCCGGTCCATGTCCTGCCACGACTTGTACTTCTCCGCCAATTCCTTCTTGACCATGATCACGACGGGAGATTGCGTGACGGGCTTGGAAAAGCTGACGGCGAGCGCTCGCGGCAAGGTGAGCGCAAGGCTTGGGATCGTGATGTCGAATTTGTTCGACTGCAGGCCGGCAATGAGCGTCGACCAATTGTCTTCAACTAGCTCGAGCTTCACGCTCATGCTGGAGGCCATCTCCTGGACGATGTCCGCCGACGTGCCGACAAGCTCGTTGTTCTTCTTCGGGTCTCGATACATCGCAGGATAAACTATGGCCCATCCCACGCGAACGCTGCCTCGCTTCTGAATCGCATCGAGCGCCGATTGCGCGTGCGCGGCCGTTGCGAACGCAACGGCCGCCGCGATCCCGCACATGATGCGAAGCGCTGCATGCTTCAGCATCGGGTGCATCCTAGTGCGCATCGCGCGACCATACGACCGGGAAGAGATCGCAGGTGATCGGCTCGCCGTCCTTGAGCCCCGGATCGCGGATGGGCTGGGGGATGCCTTGGCGTTCCCGGTACATGACGTCGTCTCCGAGCCACCGTGTCGACAGCGCCCGGCGGCGGCGTGTCGAATGCGAATTGCCCGGGGCGCCATGCACGATATCGCCGTCGAACACCAGGCAGTCGCCCGACTCCATGTCCCAGCTCACGATCTCGAAATCTTCACGGCGGGCTTCGATGTCGGGAATGGGTTCGAATTCGGGTTGGCTGTAGTACGAAACTCGTGACTTGAAGTTGATCGGTTCAAAACGCTTGCTCCACCGGTGGGAGCCCCGAACGAACTCGAGGATGCCGTTTGACCGATCGACCGTGTCGAGTGCCAGCCAGACCGAGCAAATCTGGCGTCCGGCAAGGAACCAGTACGGCGAGTCCTGGTGCCAGGGTGAGGGCTGTTCCGCGCCAGGTTCTTTGACGAACAGGTGGTCGAGGAAGATGTTGATCTTGCGGGAGCCCATCACTTCGCCGGCGACCGCCGCTGCCGGAGATTCCTGAACGAATGCACGAAACTGGGAATCGAACGTCCACATGTAGCGATCGCTGTAGAAGTTCTTGCCGCCCGGTTCCTTGCCCGTCGCAAGGGGGCCCGGGTGTTCGATGTTCTTCTCGATGGCCAGCTGAAGGCGTTTGATCCATGGCGTGAACAGGCTGCGAATGCAAATGACCCCATCCGTGGCGTACTGCGCTCGCTGGTCATCGGTAATGACTTGCGCTGTGTCGACGATTGCCACCATCTGCCATTCCTTTATTTTCGAGAACACCTAAAAGTTTCGATGATTATTATGCTTTACGGGCATTCTTTGCGTTACGTTCACCCAAATCAATATAATTTCCGAAAATATTTGACAGTTCCGAAACTATTCCCTCATAAGAACTCGGGTCGGGCAGAGGGATTTCCGATCCGTGGGATATTCATTCAATTTTTCAGTCGTCACGGCGCACTGGGGCTATTTGGCTTCCGGCCTTGGTACGACCTTGATCGTGACCTTGTCGGCGCTCGCGGGCGGGCTGGTCATCGGGCTGTTGATCGGCGTCCTGCGCCTCGCGCGAAGTCCGTATCTCGCCGCCGTCGGCTGGGCCTACGTTGCGGTTCTTCGGAATACGCCGGCGCTCGTCCAGCTCATCTGGGTCTATTACTGCTTGCCGATCCTGACGGGGATCGAGTTCAACACGACCGTCTCCTGCATCATCGCGCTGGCGCTCCATAGCGGCGCCTATATCGGCGAAATCGTTCGCGGCGGCATTCTGAGCATCGATGCCGGGCAGACAGAAGCGGGCCGGACGATCGGCATGTCCCACTTTCAAGTGCTCCGGAAGATCATTCTGCCGCAAGCCATCCGCCGGATGCTCGCGCCCCTCGTCAACGAGGCGGTCACCATCCTCAAATTCTCGGCTCTGGTGTCCGTCCTCGGCGTCGCCGACCTGATGTACCAGGCGCAAACCCTGGCGACGACGACGTTCCGGCCACTTGAGATCTTCACCTTCGTCGCTGTCGAATATCTCGTGCTGTGCGCGATCTTTTCGTCGCTGGCCAAGGTGGTCGAACGACGCTTTGCGGCTGCGGATTGAGCGCCGTGGCTACCCAGGACACCATGGTGCAGGTCGTCGGATTGTCGAAGTCATTCGGCGACCATCGCGTGCTCAACAACATCAATCTCGAGGTAAAGTCGGGCGAAGTCGTCGTGATGATCGGCGCTAGCGGCTCCGGCAAGACGACGCTCCTGCGCTGCATGAACCTCCTCACGATACCCGATGCGGGCGAAGTCCATATCAACGGCGAACCGTTGGGCCGCCTCAACAAGCGGGGGAAATTCGTTCCGGTAAAAGATCGTGACCTCGATCGGCGTCGTGCCGCAATGGGGATGGTCTTTCAACGCTTCAATCTTTTTCCCCATATGAGCGTCATCGACAACGTGATGCTGGGCCCGTGCATGGTGCGGCGGATGTCGCGGCCCGACGCGCGGACCTTGGCCGAAGAGTTGCTCACCAAAGTCGGCCTCGCCGATAAGTTCGACAGCTATCCTGCGCGGCTGTCAGGCGGTCAACAGCAGCGCGTGGCGATCGCGCGGTCCTTGGCCATGTCGCCCAAGCTGATGCTGTTCGACGAGCCGACCTCGGCGCTCGACCCCGAGCTCGTGGGCGAAGTGCTCGAGACCATGCGGCAGCTCGCGGCCGATGGCATGACCATGGTCATCGTCACGCACGAGATGGATTTCGCGCGTGAAGTGGCTGACCGCGTGCTGTTTCTCCACGACGGCGACATTCTCGAAGAGGGTCCTCCCGAACGCATTTTCAGCGCGCCCCGGAACGAGCGCACGCGGAACTTCCTTCGACGCACCCTTCGATCGGGTCCCGCTGTGTGCCCGGCAAGCGCGCTCGGCGTACGCCAGTAGACAACGCCAATCATTGCAAAAGGAGTATTCATGAACGCGCTACCGCCTGCCGTGGGACGCCGATGGTTCGGCCTGGGAGCCGCGGCCATCGCTGGCCTGGCTGTGAGTCCGGCACGCGCCCAGCAGGGGGGATCGACCCTGGACGCGATCCAGAAGCGCGGTAGCGTCCGCGTCGGCTGGGGCGTCATCTATCCCAATATGTACCGCGAGCCCGGGAAGCAGGATCCGGTCGGCTTCTATGTCGGCTTCTGCGATGAGATGGCCAAGTCGCTCGGTGTCAAGCTCGAACTGGTCGAAGACAACTGGAGCACGATGATCGCTGGCCTCCAGGCGAACAAATTCGACGTCACGATACCGCTCGGAATCACATTGCCTCGCGCCATGTCGGCGACCTTCAGCAAGGCCTTCCTCAAGGGACCGGTCAGCCTGATGATCCGCAAGAGCGACGCCGAGAAGTACAAGCAATGGAAGGACATAGACGTTTCCTCCGCGCGCATCTCGGTTACGCTTGGGTCGAACGCCGACATGTTCATCACGCGCGCGATGCCCAACGCGCAAATTCTCCGGGTCAAGGCCGCACCCGACAGCATTACCCAGCTTCTGACCGGCCGCGCCGATGCGTGGGCAAGTCCGACCGAGTCGTTTCCGAGCGTGGCGGCGGAGCAGAAGGACCTGATGCAGATCGGCGGGCCGATCGTCGGCTACAGCGATACTGCCTTCGCGGTTCGCTTCGGCGACTTTGCGTGGCGCGACTGGCTGAGCCTCTTCACGACCGAAATGATCGAGACTGGCGCCCTGGCTCGTCTGCTCAAGAAGTACGGGCGCCCGGACGACATCATCATTCAGTAGGGCGCTCACCGACGCGCCACCCACCTCTCGTCGTTGTCGGCGGCTCGACCCGCGGACTTAGTGCAGAGCAGAGAAGGAAGCTCAGATGTTTGTGAAGCCAGGCGTTTTCCATAGGTACGACCCGACGGATCTTCCCGTGCCGATCGTCGTAGATGTCTCCCGCAGCGGCCGGGAATATCCGATCGACATGCGCTCGCCGGTGCCGTTCACGGCGATCCACGACAACGCGTCCGTCTATGTCGAGGACATTTGGGCCGATACGCCGCAATACGGCGGCACGATGCTTTACGCGCTGTTCCCCCACATGTTCATCGACGCCAATCGCCACGAGCTGGACATCGATCCCGAGCTCGTTGAAGGGCCCTGGCCGATGCCGCTGCAGCCGACAGTCTCCAAGCGTGGCCTCGGCCTTCTCAAGTCGAAGTCGCGGTACGGCGAACCGGTTCAGGAGAAGAAGCTGACTTATGCTGAGGTCGAAGACCGGCTCAACCGCTACCATCGTCCGTATCACGAGGAGCTGAAGTCCATCATCGATCGGACGAAGTCTGCATACGGCTTCGTGTATCACCTGAGCTGCCATTGCATGTCGGCCGTCGGCGCCCCGACGCATCCCGACCACGGCAAGGAGCGTCCCGATTTCTGCCTCGGCGACATGAACGGAAAGACGTCCTCGCGCGACTTCATCGAGTCGATTGCACAGACGATCCGCCAGCAGGGCTTCACGTGCACGATCAACGAGCCCTACACCGGCGGCGAGCTGAACCGCCGGTACGGCGATCCCGACCATGGCGTCGAAAGCATCATGGTAGAGATCAACAAGAAGCGGTTCATGGATGTCAAAACCTTCCGCAAGAACGATGGCTTTCCGGAGATCAAGTCAGCCGCGAATTCGGTGCTCTGGGCGCTCGCGAATGCCGCTCGCGAGAAGATGAAGAAGAGCGCCTGAAATTCGCTTCGCTCACTTGGATGGAGTGGCGCGCGTGAAATGACATGCGCACCACTCCGCAGCAGTAACCCGCCTTCGATGCCAGGGTGCACTTCACGATGTTCTTGACGATTGGTCTGAGCTGCCATGGCTTTCATCCAGGAGCGTGGCGCGTATCGTCCGCTTTCTCCGCGTTCGATATCGGCGCGTTCAAGGAGTTGGCGCGGAGGGCCGATCGGTCCAACGTCGATGTCGCGCTCCTAGGCGCTTCGACTGGCGGCGTCGAGCTGTTTCTCTCCGGATTGAGCGATGCGTATGAGCTCGACGCATTGCCGCTTGCCGGAGCGCTGGCATCGACCACTCACCGCATCGGCCTGGGTGCCCTAGTTCCTCTCAGCCAGACGCATCCGTTTCATACGGCGCGGGCTTTCGCGGTGCTTGATCATCTCTCGGGCGGACGCGCTGCGTGGGTGATCCCGCCGATGAGTGAAGATGAAGGTGCCACCCTGTCGGCAGCGGGACAGCCTCCGCTTGTATCCGACGACTGATACCAGCGAGCCGCCGAGTACATCTCGGTGGTCAAAAAACTGTGGGACAGCTGGGAGGACGAAAGCGTTCTGGCGGACAAGACGTCGGGAATATTCGCCGACTCCGCCAAGGTCCACCCTATCGATCACGTTGGGCTATACTTCTCGGTGCAAGGGCCGCTGACGGCGGTGCGCCCGCTTCAGGGGCATCCGGTGATCATCCAATACGATCAGTCGGAGTTGGGGCTGAAGCTCGCCGCCAGAACGGCGGACGTCTTTGTCGCCTTGTGCAGCACCGCTGGCGAGGCGATCCGCGTCCGAGAGAAGCTTCATTCGCTGCTCGATGCGGAGAAGCGGCCCAGGCACGAGATCAAATTCCTCTTGAGTGTGTTCACCGTTCTGGGAGGCACGGACGTCGAGGCGCAACAACGCTTGGACAAGCTCAATGAGCTTTCGGTGGAGGGATTGAACGCCACGCTGCGCAAGTTCCCTCCGCGGCATCGATGGGGGATGCCCTTCACGGGAACGGCGAACCAGCTCAATACCTTCATGGACGAGTGGACGATGGCTGGATTGTGCGACGGCTTCAACATCATGCCGGCCGTCCTTCCCGACGGCATCGATGCTCTTTTCAGTGTGCTTCGTCATAGGCGACGCTGCGCGCACACGGCGACACTGCGAAGCCGCTTCGGGCTGGAACGGCCGGTTAGTGCATCCGCACCCCGTCGGTCGCACACGCCTAGTGGAGGAGAGCCAATGAACCCGCGTGCGCGCATGCACCTCGGTCTCTTCATCTATCCGGGCGGACACCATATTGCGGGATGGCGCCACCCCGAAGCACCGGCGAACAGCTGTACGACCATAGCGTACTATCGGACGGTCGCGCAGTTGGCGGAACGGGGCAAATTCGATCTGTTCTTCGTCGGGGATACGCTGGCCACCCGCAACAAAGGCCGCACGTTCTTCGGCCGCCAGGCAATTCCGAATCTCGACCCCGTTACGTTGTGCTCGGCGGTATCAAGCGTCACCACGAAGCTCGGCGTGGTCGCCACGTTGTCGACGACCTACCATGAACCCGCCTACGTTGCGACCAAGTTTGCCACTCTGGACCATATCTCCGGTGGTCGCGCCGGCTGGAACATTGTCACGACATTTGATCCTGCCGCTGCGTTCAATTTCGGTCGTGCTGGCCTCGTCGAAAAGCAGGTTCGCTACGAGCGAGGAAAGCATTTTGTCGAAACCGTCACCGCGCTGTGGGACAGCTGGGATGATGAAGCGCTGATCGCGAACAAGCGCACGGGCCAGCTTGTCGATGTTTCGCTGATCACGGCGACGCAGTCCTTCGATGACGTGTCGCGGACGGCGAAGCCGTTCCGCCTGCCTCGCTCGCCGCAGGGATGGCCGGTGCTTATCCAGGCAGGCGGATCTCCGCACGGCCGAGACCTGGCAGCTCGGTATGCCGAGGTGATCTTCACGGCTCAGCCGGATATCGAGGAGGCAAGGCTCTTTCGAGCGGACATGCACGCGCGTATGGCGGCATTCGAACGCATGCCAAGCGAGCTCGCAATTCTGCCGGGCCTCTCACCGATCCTGGCATCCACAGAATCTAAGGCACGGCGGAAAGAAGCTGATCTCGATGAGCTCGTCGATCCGGAGGTGGCAATGTGGATGCTGGCGAAGTCGTTTCCGTTCGACTTCAGCCGCTTCGATCCGACCGACCCGCTCGCTGTCGAAGCGCTGCCCAAAAGCACCGCAAACAACGCCACGCTGCTGTCGACGGCCCGACGGTCGAACATGTCGGTGCTCCACGCCGCGAAATGGCTCGTGCGCTCGCGCTCTCACCACACCTTCGTCGGCACACCGGAAAAGCTGGCCGATGTGATGCAGCGCTGGCTTCAGGAGGGCGCCTGCGATGGATTCAACATCATGCCGCCCGTGTTTCCGGAAAGCCTTGAGACGTTCGTCGATCATGTGGTCCCCGAACTGCAGAAGCGGGGCCTATTCAGGCAAGAGTACGAGGGCACGACCCTGAGGACTCATCTTGGGTTGAAAGTCCCGCAGCGCCACCAGAAGGTGCGAGCCGCCTAGGTCAGTGTCGAATCCCAAGGGTCCACGATATTTCCACGTATCCAATTGGATAATCGGAACAACGCTCCGAGCTGACCGCCGTTCCCTGAATTTATATTGTAAATTGTATCCAATTATTTTACGGTCGCCGGCATTTCGGTCGCGATCGTCGCGGTCGATGCGCCGGTTAATGCGCTTCAAAGGAGATGCAGGACATGTCGACAACTGATGCACCAGTCAGCGAAAAGCTCATGAAGGATATCTCCGCGGCGTTTAACAGCCGCGATGTCGACCGCATCATGAACTTCTTCACCGATGACGCCACGTTCTGGCTGGCCCGAGGACCGGAACCGGTGGGACGGACGCTCGCGGGCAAGGAAACTATCCGCAAAGCCCTCGCTGACCGCTTCAAGGTGATCCCCGACATGCGGTGGGAACACAAAGACTACATTTTTGCCGGCCCCAATGCGATCTCGGTCTGGATCGTGAAGGGCAAAGGCGCGGACGGTGAAGATCTCAACTATCAAGGATGCGACATCTATACGTTCCGCGGCGGCAAGATCTGCGCCAAGGATACCTACTGGAAGATCGTCGAGCACAAGGACCGTCTGTGACGCGCGCGCAGTGCGTTGAGCGTTCTCAACGCACTGCCTTTTCTGCCTCGACCGTGTGCATGTGAGGAATCAAGTGATGACGTCGGCTGTCGACTGCGCTTATCAGGTTAATGGCTCCGGCCCGGTCCTTTTCCTGGTCCATGGGGTCGGAGCGCGTGGTGCAAGCTGGGAAAAGGTGGTCGAGCGGCTCTCTTCCCGGTGCACCTGCGTCAGCTACGATCTCCGCGGACATGGTGACTCTCCCAAGCCCCAGCAGCCGATAACGCTCGAAGCGTTGGTTGCCGATCTTGAAAGACTGCGTGAGCGGCTCGGTATCAAGCGCGCCCACGTCTTTGGGCACTCGCTGGGCGGGATGATCGCACCCGCATATGCTCATGCCCATCCCACACGGGTCCGCTCGATCGGGCTCCTGTCCACGGCAGCCTTCCGGAGCGACGAGGATGCGTCTCGCGTGCAGGGCATTGCGGCAACGATCCGGGAGCAGGGGCCGGCAAAACTCGTCGATGGCTTTGTGTCGCGCTGGTTCACCGAGGACTTCCTGAAGGCACGTCCCGAAGCCGTTGAATTGCGCAAGAAGCAGGTCCTGGCGACGGATCCCAAGGTCTTCGCGGAGGTGTTTACGCTCTACAGCGAAACCGAGATGGCGCCGTGGCTGCAAGAGGTGGAGGTGCCCGCTCTGGTGTTGACCGGTGAACAGGATCTTACGTGCAATCCTCGGCTCAATAAGCTTATGGCCGCGGCGCTACCCAAGTCTCAGCTCGTCATCCTCGACAAGCTCAAGCATGGCCTAGTGGTCGAGTCTCCCGAGCGGGTCGCCCAGGCGATCGGCCAATTCCTCGACGGCCTGAACTCCTAGCGCTATTTCGTTCGAAACGAGAGCCGCAGAAGCTTTCGAACGCTTGCGGTGCGAGGCATCGCGGCGCGCTCCCGCCGCGAGCGCCCGATGCCCTGTGTAATCCGGTCCAAGGTCATCGCCACGAGCACGATGGCGATGCCCCCCGTGGCGGCGAGGCCCACATCGAGCCTTCCGACACCGCGCAGCACGGCCGCGCCCAACCCCTCCGCACCGATCATCGAGACGATGGTGCTCATGATGAGCGACGACATGATCGTGTTATTGAGGCCGGCGAGCACCACCGGAAGCGCCAAGGGAAGGCGAATGCCGTACAGAATTTGAATTTTGGTGGCGCCGAAGGCGTGACCTGCCTCGACCACGTCTTCTGACACCTGTCTCAAGCCCACATTCGTCAGCCTGATGATCGGCGGCAGGGCAAACATCACCGTCGCAATCACACCGGGCACGGTGCCGATACCAAAAAGCATGACGACAGGCACCAGGTACACGAACGATGGCGTGGCTTGCAGAATATCCAGCATCGGGCGGAGCACTCGCCAAAACGTGTCGCTTTGCGAGGCAAGAACGCCCAATGGAATGCCGATCGCAACGACGAACGCGACCGACGTGGCGACGATCGATAGCGTGATCATCGCGGGCTCCCAAAGGCCCATGGCGCCGATAAAGAAGAACGCGACAACCGAAAAGAGCGCGACCCGCCACGAGGCGCTCAGAAGTGCGATGAGGAAGAGACAAACCAGAATGAGCCAGGGCGGCGACTGAACCAGGACATCCTGAAATCCATCCAGCAGCTGCTCGAAAGGCCATCGAATGACCTGAAACACCGGACGGAAGTGCAGGACGAACCAGTCGACGAAGTGCTGCAGCCAGACGTCGACGGGTATTTGGAAGCGATCAAAGAATGACTCCATGATCACCGTGTCCGGTCAAAACATCGACCGTGCGACATGCCTGGCGTCGGCACGTCTAAAAAGGCGGCACGCCCGCGCCGCGGTGTCGGTTGCCTGTTCATTCATTCACCCACGCCCAAGTCATCAAATACCTGATTCTTCTTGTCCTACCCTGAAAACTGGATACAATTTACAAACCTCGTCTGCAGCTGTCGATAGAGCTTTGGGAGTGCGGCATGTCGAACGATCGAGTTCTCATCAAGGGCGGAACGCTGATTGATGGCACTGGGCGCACTCCCGCGGCCGACACTGCTGTTTTGATCGAAGCCGGCAAAATCAAAGCTACCGGCGCTACGGCGCTCCGCGACGCCGGCAGCGGCGCAGCGCCGACCATCGTCGATGCGAGCAGCCAGTATGTGTTGCCGGGGCTGATTGACGGGCATGTGCATCTTTCGATGGTGCAGGGAACGCCGGTAGGGGTGCGGTTCCCCACCAGCGCCGAACACTGCACACTTCGTGCCGCGCAGCATCTTCGCGCGATCTTGCGTGCGGGTTTTACGAGCGTCTCTGTTCCGGGTGGCAAGTGGTTCGTCGATGTGGCGCTTCGCGAGGCGGTGGACACCGGCATGCTGGTCGGTCCGCGCATATTCGCCGGCGGGCGAGCGCTTACGCCGTACGGCGGCATCTTCGATCAGCGCCCTTCGTGGGAGCAGGGGTTGCCGGACGACCTCGTCGGCGTGCTGTGCAACAAGCTTGAGGACTACATCGTCGAAGCGCGCCGGCAGTGCAAGAATGGCGTCGATCTCATCAAGATTGCCGACTCGTTCTGGGGCGACACCCAGACCGTGTCGCGCGGAGAAATCGCGGCGGTGGTCGAGGAGGCGCACCGGCGCAATGTGAAGGTGGCGATCCACTCGCGAGGCTCGGGAACGACGCGCGATGCAGCGCTCGCGGGCGTCGACTGGATTTTCCACGCTGATCACGCGACGCAATCCGATCTTGAAGCGGTCGCACGGGCCGGCATTCCGATCATGCCGACCTTCGCCCAAGGCGAAATCTGGGCGAACCACGGCATTGAAGTTTCCCAGGCCACCAAGGACCGCCTCAAGAAGCAGCTCGAAATCAATGTGAAGGCAATCCAAGCGGCGAAGAAGCTTGGCATCAAGCTGCTCATCGGCACCGATAGCGGCAACGCTCCGGTCATGACGATCGGCAAGTGGCACGGCTACGAAGCAGCCTTTTTCGTCAAGCACCTCGGATATTCGCCGCTCGAAGTCATTTCGATCCAGACCCGGGAGAACGCCTTTGTGGTGGGACAATCGGGGCAGTTGGGAACCATCGAGCCGGGAATGATCGCCGACATCGTTGTGCTCGACGCCGATCCCACCAAGCGCATCGAAGTGCTGGGCGACCCGGCTCACGTGCGGACGGTGATCAAGGATGGCCGGGTGATCGACCTGGGCATCGGGCCGTCGTCGTCGAAGCTGCTGGCGGCGTGAGTTAGCGAACCGAACCATACGCCACGAATGCGCGAGAGGGTTTCGATGAGCATGAGCCGGTGGACGACAGAGCTCGAGGATGATCTCGACGTCAATGCCAAGCGCAGCCTGCCTGAATTCGCCTACGCCTATCTGCGGCGCGGCATTCTCACGGGCAAATATGAAGGCGGCGCTCCGCTGCGCCAGGAGGATTTGGCCGGCCAGTTGGGCATCAGCCGACTGCCCGTGCGTGAAGCCCTCGGGCGCCTCGAGGCGGAAGGTCTCGTGCTGCAGCGGCCTCGGCGCGGGTTTTTCGTGGCGTCGCTCGAGCCCGACGAGATCGAAGACATCTTCGACATCCGGGCGATGCTCGAAGAGCGAGCTGGATACCTCGCCACCTTGCGGCGAACGCAAAACGACGTGGCGGAGGTCGAAGCCCTTGCCAACGACATGGATGCGCTGGTGATCGGCACGGCCTCCGACATCGATCTGTTCGCGCAGCGCAACTACGCGTTCCATGCACGGTTGTTCGAGGCGAGCGGCCGCACTCAGCTGTGCCGGACCATGATCGTCCTGCGTAACTCCGTCGAGCGGTATATCCGCGTGAGCGCGCGCGTGGCCGACAATCTCGATCGCGCTAAAGCCGAGCATCATCAGATCGTCGACGCCTTCCGGCGCGGCGACGCCGAGACCGTTGGGCGATTGTCGCGGCAGCACTGCGAAACGGTCTGCGCTAATCTGCTCGCTCGCTTACGCGACGCTCGGCGCCTCGAGCGGGTCGAGTAAGCGCAATGCAGGGGCATCGGATCGAACTCAAGGGGCTCTACAAGATCTTCGGTCCGAAGGCCGCTATCACGATGGCCAGGCGCGGCGCGTGCGGTACCGACATTCGCGAGCAGACGCGCTCGATCGTCGCGGTCGACAATGTGACCATGGCGATCGCTCCGGGCGAGATCTTCGTCATCATGGGGCTTTCCGGTTCGGGAAAATCCACGCTGATCCGCTGTATCAATCGTTTGATCGAGCCCAGCGCGGGCGAGATATTGCTCGATGGCGTCGACATCGCGCGGCAGTCGCAGGCTGATCTCAGGATGGTTCGACGCCACCGAATATCGATGGTTTTCCAGCACTTTGCCCTGCTGCCGCACCGGACCGCACTGGAGAACGTTGAGTACGGCCTCGCCATCCGAAACCATGAGAAGGGCGATCGGCGGCGGCGGTCACTGGAGGCCCTTGCGTTAGTGGGGCTTCAAGAATGGGCGGACCGGTATCCCGCCGATCTGAGCGGCGGCATGAAGCAGCGCGTGGGCCTCGCTCGAGCATTCGCCACGGACTCCGACATCCTGCTCATGGATGAGCCTTTCAGCGCGCTCGACCCGCTCATTCGTCGCGAACTCCAGGATGAGCTACTCCGGCTGCAGAGCACCCTGCACAAGACGATTGTGTTTGTGACCCATGACTTCCAGGAAGCGCTCAGGCTCGGCAATCGCGTCGCCCTCATGCGTCAGGGGGCGGTCGTGCAGGTAGGTACTCCCCTGGAGATCGTCTTCAGCCCAACGGACTCGTATGTCGCGGGCTTTACGCGAGACGTTGACCGGGCGCAGCTCCTATGCGCGCAAGACGTCATGCGACCGATCGACGGCTCGTCGCCGGTGCCTGTCAACAGCGTCGATCTGGAGTGCCGTGTGAGCGAGCTCTACCCGAAGCTCGCGATATGCGACGAACTCGCCGTTGTCGATGCAAAGGGCGACGCGGTTGGTCTCGTCCGCTCGGCCGACATCTTCCATCGACTTTCGTCGGGTTGGCCTATGCCATCCCATCGCGTGCAATAGGAGACGTGTGATGCCCCGTAGCATTTTCAGCCGGAGATTAGTGCTCGCAGCCATTCCCGCAATGGCGGCCGCCCCCTACGTATCGGTGAAGGCGAAAGACTTGCCGGGAACTGGCCATACGGTGAAGCCCGCACGGGCAAGCTGGGACACGTTCTGGTTTGGAGGCCTCATCCTTGCGGTCGGCCTCGAGAAACTTGGATACCACGTTGCAGCCCCAAAGACCTTGCAAGGGGCCGCGCTCTACCAGGGCCTCGCCCAAGGCGATGTCGACTTTACGCCTGACATCGTGATGCCTAATGCGGGCATCGCGCTCGAAAAGGTCAAGGATCAGGTGACGCTGGCGGGTCCGATCATTCAGCCCGGTTCCGTGGCGGGCTTGCTCATCGACAAGAAAACGGCCGAGGAACATAAGATCGTTTACGTCGAAGACCTGAAGGATCCGAAGAATGCGGCCCTCTTCAGCGACGGAGACGGCCGCGCCCGCATGATCGGCCCCAATGCCGGCTGGAACGACGAAAAGTACGCTCGCGACTTTCTCAAGCGCCTCGGCCTGGAAAAGTCCATCAACATGGTACAGGGCGAATACAACATCCTGGTCGCCGACACCGTGTCGCGGTATCGGGCCGGCAAGCCGGTGCTTCTCTACGCATGGTATCCCAATACGGCGACCGTGCAGCTTCGGCCGGGCACCGATCTGGTGTGGCTCCAGGTCAAGCCGGAGGATGCGAAAGCCGACCAGGCGGTGAAGGATATGGCGGGCTGCACCCTCGGCGCCAATCCTTGCAACACCGGTTGGGACGCGACCAGCTACATGATCGCCGTCAACGCCAAGTTCGCCGCCGTCAATCCGGCGGCCATGAAGTTCTTCTCCCTGATCAAGATGAAGCTCGCCGATCGCGCCGAGCAGAACACCAAGATGATGGTCGGGGGCGAGAAATCAGAGGGGGATCTGAAGCGGCACGCCGAGGAATGGATCAAGCGCAACCAACAGGATTTCGACTCCTGGATCGCGCAGGCTGCGGCGGCCTGATTCCCGAACAAGAGCGCGGTGAACAGTGAAGCGGAGGTCGTCATGATCGTCTCAGCGAGCGATCGCACGCAATACGAGACCGATGGAGCTGTCTGCGTTTGCGACATCTTTGTCGAATGGGTCGAGCCCCTCCGGGCAATCGTCGAGAAAAGCATCGTAAGCCCGGGCCCCCTGGTGGAGCGGTATTCCGGAAGCCCGACACAGTCAGGCTTTTTCGGTGACCGCTACCGATGGACGTTCGATCCTGACGTCCGGGATTTCGTGTTTCGTTCGCCGGCGGCCGAGCTTGCAGGCGAAATGATGAGCGCAAGCCGGGCGAATATCTTTTGCGACCATCTTTTCGTCAAGGAACCGGGCGCGGAAACACCGACGCCCTGGCACCAGGACCTTCCCTATTGGCCGCTCCTGGGAGATCAGATCTGCTCGATCTGGGTTGCCCTCGACGAGGTGACGGAAGACACGGGCCGCTTGGAATTCGTCTCGGGCTCCCACAGGTGGAACAAGAAGTTCCGCGGCAAAACCTTTTCAAAAGATGGCGTCGACAAGTACGGAATGGACCTCGAGCAGATTCCCGATATCGACGCGGACCGCTCGAACTATACGATCCTGAGCTGGAACATGAAGCCCGGGGACTGCATCCTGTTCCATGCGCTCGCCATCCACGGGGCGCGCGGGAACGCGAACGCTGTGCGACGTCGTCGTGCGATGTCCACGCGCTGGCTCGGCGACGACGTCAAGTATCGCGCCGCGGCCGACATTCCGAAGCCGATCCGCGATCCTGGACTTGTGCACGGTGCGCCCATAACGTGCGATCTCTTTCCCATCGTGTGGCAGAAGGACGCCGCGGCTGCACACTGAGTCCAGAATGAGCGAAGCGCTGTGAAAGTCGGCGTCGAAATCGGAGGCACGTTCACCGATCTGGTACGGATCGATGCGAACGGCCTGTCCATCGCCAAGGTCCCCAGCACGCCGCGCCAGCCCGATGTGGGCGTGTTCCATGCGCTTGACGCGGCGAACGTCGCGATGGCGGACATGGCGGAGCTTGCGCACGGCTCCACGGTCGCCACCAACGCGGTCCTCGAGCGCAAGGGCGCTCGCTTGGCGCTTCTCGTAACCGAGGGTTTCCGCGATGTCCTTGAATTGCGGCGGCAGGATCGAGAGCAGCTCTTCGATATCTTCTATCGCAAGCCTGCGCGCCTCGTGCCGCGCAACGACGTCTTTGAAGTGCCGGAGCGCATGCTGGCGGACGGTGCCATCGAGCGGCCGCTTGACGTCGACCGTGCCGGACCGGCGATCGAGGCGGTCTTGCGCGGCGGTGCCTACGAAGCCGTTGCGCTCTGCTTCCTGAATTCGTTTGCCAATCCGAGCCATGAACGATTGCTGGCGCACTGGCTACAGGCACACCTGCCCGACCTGCGCGTGACCTGTTCGGTCGACGTGACGCGGCAATTCCGGGAGTACGAGCGAGCCAGCACCACCAGCCTCTCTGCCTACGTGCAACCGGTTCTTGACGCCTATCTCACGCGCATCGAGACGCGGCTCGCCAGGGGAGGATTCCGCGGCACATTCTCGATGATGCAGTCCAATGGCGGACGAGTGCCGGCGGCGGCAATCCGGACCAATGCGGGCTCGGCGCTGTTGTCCGGCCCGGCAGCTGGTGTCACTGGCGCCATTACCCAAGCCGCGCTTTCGGGCTTCAAGGACATCGTAACGCTCGACATCGGTGGCACGAGCGCCGATGTCTGTCTGGTGCAGGATGGCAAGCCGGCGCTCACGCGCGAGGCCAAGGTCGATACGCTGCCGGTGCTCATGCCAATGGTCGACATTGTCACGATTGGTGCGGGTGGCGGATCTCTCATATGGTCCGACGATGGCGGATTGTTGCGCGTCGGTCCGCGAAGCGCCGGTGCCGATCCGGGCCCGGCCTGCTACGGAAGGGGAGGGACGCTCCCCACGCTGACGGACGCTCATGTGCTGTGCGGACGCATGCAGCCCGCCGCGAAACTGGCGGGCTCAATCGCCCTCGACGAGCGAGCGGCGCACGATGCCTGTGCGCCGCTCGCTCGTACCCTCGGTCTTTCCGTGCAAGCGCTCGCAGATAGCGCCATTCAGATCGCGGTGGCCAACATCGTCTCTGCCATTCGCCTGGTGAGCACTCAGCGCGGACGTGATCCCCGCGATTATGCGCTCGTGCCCTTTGGAGGCGCCGGCCCCCTCCATGCCGCAGCGGTGGCCGATGCTCTTGCAATGGATACGGTCGTGGTGCCGCCCAATGCCGGCGTGCTTTCGGCATACGGATTGCTAGCGGCCGACTATAGCCTCTACGACACGCTCACACGGCGGACGCTCCTCGATGCAAGTGGCGCGAAAACAATCGCTGCAACCTTGGACGAGATGAGGAAAGGCCTGTCCGGCCGCGCGGATGCGATCGGCTTGAGCAGTGACCGGCGTCTCGACGTGACGTTGGAGATGCGGTTCGTCGGACAGGCATTTGAGATCTCGGTGCCGCTCGATGCGGCGTTCGTCCGAGCGCCGACGATTGACGGCGTGCGCCGGGCTTTCGAGGACGCCTATTCTCGTATCTATCGGCACGGCGGCGTTATCGCGGGGCGAGCGGCGGAGATCGTTTCGTATCGCCTAGGCCTGCACGTTTCACCGGGGACGATACCGAGCCTCGCGGGCATTGGCGCCGACGCGGCGCCGCTCTTGCATGCCGACGTCGAGGTATTCGACCGGGGACAGAGCCAGTGCGCCCGTCGCCTGTCCCGGGCAGCCCTGGGCACGGCGGCATGGAGCGGCCCCGCGATCATCGAGGACCTTACGGCGACGACGTTCGTGCCGGTTGGCTGGTCTGCGGCGGCGGACAGCACGGGCAATCTGCTTCTGAAGAAGGGCGCGCCATGAATCCCGTTGACTACGCGATCATCAGCCAGGCGCTCCTCTCTGCCGCTCGCGAGATGGGCATCGCCTTGTATCGCTCGGCGTATTCCTCCGTGGTGCGGGACGGCAAGGATGCATCGACGGGCATTCTCGACGCCGACGGAAACGCCGTTGCGCAGAGTGATGAACTGATCCCCATTCTCGTGGGATCGTTGTCGATCACGTTTCGCAGTTGCGCGGCCCGGTATCCCGTCTCAAAGCTGAAGGAAGGCGACTTCTATATCTGCAATCACCCCTATCACGGGGCGCACCATCTCCAGGATATCGTGATCTTCGTGCCGATCTTCCTCGAGGGCACGGTGGTCGCCTTCAGCGCGGCAGTCGCGCATCACTTGGATATCGGAGGCGGCGCGCCAGGAGTGAATGCGTCGTCTTCGGATTATTTTCAGGAGGGGCTTGTCATACCGCCCAGCCGCTACAATCTCGACGACGACTGGAACAACGACGGGCCGTTGCGCCACTTCATTGGCGCCAACATCCGAGTGCCCGAGGCAACGCTGGGCGACATAGACTCGCAATTCGCCGCCTGCGCCGTGGGGGCCGCGCGCGTTCGCGAGATGTGCGAAAAGTACGGCGTGCCGACGGTATCTGCTGCGATGTCGGAAATGATCGACTATGTGGAGCGCCGCGTCCGTGCCGCCATCGCTCAAATTCCAGACGGCGTGTACGTTGCTGACGATGCGCTCGATGACGACGGGTTGAGCGCCGAGCCGCTGCCGATTCGGGCGACCCTGACGGTTCGCGGAGACGACCTCATCATCGACTTCGCGGGTACCTGCCCGCAGGTGAAGAGCCACATGAACTCGCCGCTCGCTTCAACCGTCTCGGCGGCGCTCGCCTGCGTGAAGGCGGTGTTGTCGGGCGAGGACGTTCCGTTCAACGAGGGGGCGAGCCGGGCGGTGACGGTCATTGCTCCGAAAGGATGCCTGCTTAATCCACTGCCTCCAGCGCCGGTGCGTGCGCGTATGGAAGCGTCGTATCGTGCTTACGACGCGGTGCTCAAAGCATTCGGTCAGGCGATGCCTGAGCGGGCGGTCGCCTGCGGCTATGACACGACGACAAGCTTTTGCCTTACATACCTCCGAGACGGTCGATATCGGATATTCCTCGAGTTGCGAGATGGCGGGTACGGCGCTTCAGCGCAGGGCGATGGGTGCGATGCCGTCGCCGGACCATTGTCCAATTGCACCAACACGCCGATCGAGCAGATCGACGCTGACTATGACTTCTTCCGCATTGAACAATATGCGCTCCGGCCCGGAAGTGGCGGTGCCGGCAGGTATCGCGGAGGACTGGGATCCAGCCGCAGCTACCGCATCCTCGCCGACGGGGTCCGGCTTGCATTGTATACTGATCGCTTCGCGAGTGCGGCCGAGGGACTGTCGGGCGGCAAGGCGGGGGCGCTCGGCTATTGCCGCGTGCACCGCGGCGACGACGTGATCAAAGTGCATTCGAAGGCGGATATGACCTTGCGCAAAGGCGATTTGGTTGTCCTGGGGTCGGGCGGTGGCGGCGGATATGGAGATCCGGCGCTTCGCGACCCGTCGGCTACGACGGCCGACACGGCGCAAGGCTACATTTGAGCTTCGCACGGAGCTTTCGAGGGCTATATGGCTTCGAAGAAAGCGTTAAGGATTCGTGGGCATTTTCAATCCATGCAAAGTTCGGTAGTCGACGGCGGCGCTCGGCTGCCATCCTTAGAATAGATCAGCTGGAAGCTGAAACACTTCAATGGTCAGCGGGCGGCAAGTGAGCGAGGGATCCGCCGCGTCCGGCCCCCAAATCAGTACGGTCATGTCTCCATGGGGGAGGCTGCCGCTCTTTGCAAAAGGCAACACACACGGCGACGCCGTTTTAGGTGCTGGCCCAGGGATTGGGGGTATTCGGAATAATCCCTTGGTTTCCCGGCCTTGAGGGCCAAAGGAACGCCGGGCAGCAAAAAGGCAACGCACAAATGCCGATGCGGAGCCATTTTGCTGCCATGGGTGTAGCTCTCATCGAGGCCACACCACCACCCGATTCGGATAGTGCATTGAACTAGGCGGCCTGGAGAAGCAAGTAAAGCTGGTTGCGCTCCCTCGACTTGAACCTACTTGGCAGTAGCCGTGCGCCATTGGAAACCTGTGCACCTGCGGCCCCAAGCTCTCTGCGACGATTTGGGGCACTTCAAGAATCGAACCCCTCCAAGATCGTCACGTGTTGGTATCTGGAGTTCCGGTAAGAGGGAAAACCCAGCAAAACCATCATCGGATTGCCAATTCGACTCCGCCCCTGGCACCACTCCCTCTCCGCGCACCACTCCCTCACATCTAGTCGGGCAGACGCCAGCGCCCGCGGTCGGCATGGCTCCCATCAGTTCGCAAACTGATGCTCCAAACCGGGAAATCGCGCGGTTGAGCCCGCTCAAAGAGCAGCTGAGCAAGGTGAGCGTTCCTTGGAGCAAAAGGAACAGGTTAGGCATCTTGGTCGGTATCACAAATGGACGGTAAGCTCCCGCAGCTTTTGTCAAAGCGGGAGATTTCGATGTCTGGTCCGGCCCGCCTCTCGTTCCATGTGCCTGCCCCTGCGGTGCGCCCTGGGGGTACACCCGACTTCAGCGACGTGAAGATCGCCCCTGCCGGCGAGGTGCGGCGGCCCGACGTTGCCGTCGCCGCCGAGGATATCCGCGACCTCGCTTATTCGATTATCCGCGTGCTCAACCGTGAAGGCGAGGCGGTTGGACCATGGGCCAATCAGCTGGGGACGGACGAACTGCTCGAAGGCTTGCGGCATATGATGACGCTGCGAACGTTCGATGCGCGCATGCTTATGGCGCAACGGCAGGGCAAGACGTCGTTCTACATGCAGCATATGGGCGAGGAAGCCGTGAGCTGCGCTTTCCGGCGGGCGCTCGTGCCTGGAGACATGAATTTCCCGACCTATCGGCAGGCTGGGCTGTTGATCGCGAGCGGCTACCCCATGCTCAAGATGATGTCCCAGATTTATTCGAACGAGCTCGACCCTCTGAAAGGCCGCCAGCTGCCGGTCATGTACTCCTCGCTCGAGCACGGCTTTTTCTCGATCTCGGGGAATCTGGCCACCCAGTTTGTCCAGGCGGTCGGCTGGGCGATGGCGTCGGCCATCGAGCAGGACACCAGGATCGCGGCCGGCTGGATCGGTGACGGTTCGACGGCAGAGTCCGACTTCCACGCCGCACTGGTGTTCGCCTCGACCTATAGGGCGCCGGTCGTGCTGAACATCGTCAACAATCAGTGGGCGATTTCGACCTTCCAGGGAATCGCCCGCGGCGGCTCGGGTACCTTCGCGGCGCGCGGTCTTGGATTCGGGATACCGGCGTTGCGGGTCGACGGTAATGATTATCTTGCCGTCTATGCCGTCGCAAAATGGGCCGTCGAGCGGGCGCGCCGCAATCTCGGGCCGACCCTGATCGAGTATGTGACCTATCGCGTGGGTGCCCATTCCACATCGGACGACCCAACGGCCTATCGGCCGAAGACGGAGTCCGATGCCTGGCCGCTGGGCGACCCGGTGCTGCGGCTGAAGCAGCACCTGATCCGCATCGGTGCCTGGACGGAAGAGCGTCACAAGCAGGCCGAAGCGGAGATTCTGGCGGCGGTGATCGAGACCCAGAAGGAGGTCGAGACCCACGGGACGCTGCATTCCGGTCCGCATCCTTCGGCGCGCGACATGTTCGAGGGCGTCTACGAGACGATGCCTCCTCATTTGCGCCGGCAGCGGCAGCAGGCGGGAGTATAACCGTGCCGCGCAGGACCATGGTTGAGGCGATCCGCGACGCGATGGACGTCTCGATGCAGCGCGACGAGAACGTTGTCGTGTTCGGTGAGGATGTCGGCTATTTCGGCGGCGTTTTCCGCTGCACCCAGGGGCTGCAGCAGAAATTCGGCACGAACCGCTGCTTCGACACCCCGATCAGCGAGCTGGGTATCGTCGGCGTGGCCGTCGGCATGGCAGCCTACGGGTTGCGGCCCTGCATCGAAATCCAGTTCGCCGACTATATGTACCCCGGCTACGACCAGATCGTGTCCGAAGTCGCGCGTCTGCGTTACCGGTCGAATGGCGAGTTCACTGCACCGCTGGTCGTGCGCATGCCGACCGGCGGCGGCATCTTCGGCGGCCAGACTCACAGCCAGAGCCCCGAGGCCCTCTTTGTCCACGTCGCCGGCCTCAAGACGATCGTTCCGTCCAATCCCTACGATGCCAAGGGACTGTTGATCGCGGCGATCGAGGACAACGACCCCGTGATCTTTCTGGAACCCAAGCGGCTCTATAACGGTCCGTTCGACGGCCATCACGATCGGCCGGTGACGCCGTGGTCCAAGCACGCCCAAGGTGAAGTGCCGGACGGTCATTACACGGTGCCCCTCGGCAAGGCGGCCATTCGCCGGGAAGGCGCGGCGGTGACGGTGCTGACGTATGGCACGATGGTCTTCGTGGCCGAGGCCGCCGCCGCCGAGACCGGCATTGATGCCGAGGTGATCGACCTGCGGACGCTTCTTCCCTACGACCTCGAGACCATTGTGGCCTCGGTCGAGAAGACAGGGCGATGTGTCATCGTTCACGAAGCCACGCTCACCGGTGGCTATGGTGCCGAGCTGGCGGCGCTGGTGCAGGAGCACTGCTTCTACAGCCTCGAAGCGCCGATCGCGCGCGTCACGGGCTGGGACACGCCTTATCCGCACGCCCAGGAATGGGACTATTTCCCAGGCCCGGCGCGCGTCGGCCGCGCCCTCAAGGCCGTGATGGAGGCTTGAGATGGGCACCCGCATCGTCAAGCTGCCGGATGTCGGCGAAGGCGTGGCCGAGGCTGAGATTGTCGAGTGGCATGTCGAGGTCGGCCAGTCGGTGCTGGAAGACCAGGTGCTTGCCGCTGTCATGACCGACAAGGCGACGGTCGAGATTCCATCGCCGGTCGCCGGCACAGTGGTCGCGCTTGGCGGAGAAGTCGGCAGCGTCCTCGCCGTCGGCGCCGAGCTCGTCCGCCTAGAGGTGGCAGGCGCCGACAACGACGAGGTGGTGGCCACGCCGAAACAGGCGACGGCAGCCGAAACACCCCCGGCACCAAACAAGCCCCGGCCCGTCGCGACAGGGAAGACGCCGCCGTCTCCACCATCGCTACCGCCCCCTGTTCGGGCCGAAACAGTCTCGCCTTCACTGCCGCGGCCGGCAGTCGCCAAGCCGATCGCATCGCCTGCCGTGCGCCGCCGCGCGCGCGATGCCGGTGTGGATCTGCGCCAGGTGCGCGGCAGCGGACCTGCCGGCCGGATCAGCCACGACGATCTCGATGTCTTCATGCGCGGCGCGGGAGGGACCGCGTCGGGAGCGGTGCGGGTCGCCAATACCAAGGTCGAGACCATCAAGATGGTGGGGTTGCGGCGGCGCATCGCCCAGAAAATGGCCGAGTCGAAGCGACGGATCGCGCATTTCTCGTATGTCGAGGAAGTCGATGTCACCGCGCTCGAAGAATTGCGCAAGACGCTCAACGCCGAGGAGCGGCCGGACCATCCACGGCTCACGCTCATCCCGTTCCTGATGCAGGCGCTGGTCAAGGCGATCGCGGATTTCCCCGAGATGAACGCGCTTTACGACGACGAGGCCGAGACCATCGATCGCTATGGTGGCGTTCACATCGGCATAGCCACCCAGACCGACGCCGGCCTGCTGGTACCCGTCGTGCGGCACTGCGAGGCGCGCGGTTTGTGGGAATTCGCGGCGGAGGTCCGACGCCTGGCGGAAGCCGCCCGGCAGAACACTGCGACACGGGCCGAGCTTTCAGGCTCGACGATCACCATCACCAGCCTCGGCGCGCTGGGCGGCATTGTCACAACGCCGGTGATCAATCGGCCGGAAGTGGCGATCATCGGCGTCAACCGCGAGGTGGTGCGGCCGGTATGGCTGGGCGAGCAGTTCGTCCCGCGCACCATGATGAATTTGTCTTCGTCGTTCGATCACCGCGTGATCGACGGTTATGCGGCTGCGCGCTTCGTGCAGCGCATCAAGGGGCTGCTGGAGGCGCCCGCGACCCTTTTCATTGAGGCATGAGATGGCTGACCTTTCCACCAAGGTGCTGATCGTTGGTGGCGGGCCCGGCGGCTACGTCACCGCCATTCGGGCCGGCCAACTCGGCCTCGATGTCGTCCTGGTCGAGCAGGATGGACGCGAAGGCGGGCTGGGAGGCACCTGCCTCAATGTCGGCTGCATCCCATCGAAGGCGATCATCCACGTGGCGGATGCGTTCCATCACGCACGCGAGCAGTCCAAGTCGGCACCCTTTGGCATCCGTATCGAGCGACCGACCCTTGAGTTCGCGCGCACGGTGGAATGGAAGGACGGCATCGTTGGCCGCCTCACCAGCGGGGTTGGTGCGCTGCTGAAGCGACACAAGGTGAAGATCATCCATGGCCATGCCGAGATGCTCGACGGCAAGACCTGCCGCGTCGACACCGATACCGGACCGCAGACTGTCCGAGCCGAGCACGTTGTGCTCGCTACCGGATCGGAATCGGCCAGTCTGGCGGCGTTGCCGTTCGGAGGCCCGGTGATCTCGTCGACCGACGCGTTGTCGCTGGCCGAGGTGCCTGAACGGCTGGTGGTCGTGGGGGCGGGCTATATCGGCCTCGAGCTCGGCACTGCCTTTGCCAAGCTCGGCGCCAAGGTCACCGTCGTGGAGGCGCAGGACCGGATCCTGTCCGCCTACGACGCCGAACTGACGCGGCCGGTGAGCCGCCGCCTGAAGATGCTGGGGATCGAGGTCCTGACGGATGCGAAGGCCTCCGGTCTGTCGGATGACGGCAGGACGCTGCGGGTGACCCAGCGAGGCGCCGCCGAACGCGACATCCCCGCGGACAAGGTCCTGGTCGCCACGGGACGGCGTGCGCGGACGGCGGGGCTTGGCCTCGACCGGCTCGATCTGACGATGAGCGGCGCCTTCGTGCGCATCGACGAACGGTGTGCCACGTCGATGTACAATGTCTGGGCGGTCGGCGACCTGACCGGCGAGCCGATGTTGGCGCATCGCGCCATGGCGCAGGGCGTCGTCGTTGCCGAGATCATCGCCGGCCATCGCCGCGTGTTCGATCCCGTGGCGATCCCGGCTGTCTGCTTCACCGATCCGGAGATCGTCACTGTCGGTCTTTCACCTGAGGCTGCGCGTGCCACGGCCCACGACATCCATGTCGGGATATTTCCATTGGCGGCCAACGGCCGCGCGCTGACATTGGGCGCCGAGGATGGCTTCGTACGCGTTACCGCGCGTGCCGACAATCACCTGGTTCTCGGCATCGCCGCGGTCGGCGTCGGCGTATCCGAATTATCCAGCGCCTTCGGACTGGCGCTCGAAATGGGCGCCAGGCTGGAGGACATCGGTGGTACCATCCACGCTCATCCAACGCTCGGCGAGGCTTTCCACGAAGCGAGCTTGCGCGCGCTGGGCGAAGCCCTTCACATCTAACGAGCAGTTTGGGCTGTCCCGTTTTATGGTGGGCCTTGATAACAGTGGCCCTCTATCCAGCGCGTGGTCACTACGTTGTGCTTCCACCCGGGCCTGCCACGACGGGCACCACCGAGCTCCGCTCGCGAGGATCGTCCTTCGCGCGCACGGAGCCAAAGGGACGTTCCAGCATGCGACGAATGCGGACGGGGTCCGGTCCCAGATGGAAGTTTATCGCTTGTTGACTGAGTGCGCGTTCCGCCACGGTCGACCGATTGCGATGGCGCAGGTAATCGAACCAGGTTGGGCAGTGATAGCGTTCGGTCCAGAGTTCGGGATCGGAGAGGTCGCGAGCGATCGACCAACCATAGGCACCGTTGCGCTTGCGGGCGGCCTGGACTTCCTGCATCAGGCCATGGAACGCCCGCGCATTCTCTGCTGACACCCGATATTCGATCTCGACCACGACGGGTCCGCTGCGGCCGGTGAGTTCCAGCTTGACCTTGGGATCGTCGAGCACCGTGGTTTCTTCGCCCCGGGCGCCAACCCGCGGCATGCGCAGCCATAGGCCGATCAGGGGCGAAAGGACCATCAGAACGCCGGCGGCGAGAAGTGCCGACTTGATTCCGACTGTGTCGGTGAGATGGCCCCATCCCCAACTACCGATGGCGATGCCGCCGTTCGAAGCGGCCTGGTAAGCCGCGAGCGCGCGGCCCGATACCCAGCGGGGCGCGGAGAGCTGGACGCCCACGTTGAACAACGCCCAGACCATCGTCCATCCGGCTCCTGCGACGATCAGAGCCGCGGCGGTCGGTACGGGCCCGAAGTTGAGCGCGACCAGAACCATGCCGCAGCCCATCATCAGGAGGCAGACGCGAACCGCGGTCTCGGCGCTCAGCCGTTTGCGTATTCTGTTGAGGTTGAGGGCGCCGACGACCGCCCCCAGGCCGAAGGCAGCCAGCATGATGCCGTAGGTCTGTGGGCCGCCATGAAGGAGGTCGCGCGCAACCAGCGGCATCAATGCGGTGATGGAGCAGGCGATCAGGCCCGTCACCAGACTGCGACCGAGTACGATCTTGATCGACGGCGAGTTCGCGATGTAACGCACACCAGAAACGATCGCCCGGCCAAATAGTTCAGGGGGAAGGCGCGAGGGGGGAGTGACCCTTTTCCACAGATACAGCGCAGCCATGAGGGGCAAATAGAGTACTGCGTTGAGGGCAAATGCCGGCATTGCGCCCGCGGCTGCTACGACGCCGCCGCCGAGTGCCGGCCCCGTGGCGCGCGCGATGTTGTAACTGATCCCGTTCAGGGCGACGGCGGCAGGCAGGATTTCCACGGGCACCTGTTCGCTGACGGAGGCTTGCCATGCCGGTCCCATCAGCGCCATGCCGCTGCCGACGACGAAACAGAATGCCAGCAACAGATTGGGCGTCACCAGGTGAAGCGAGGCAAGCACCGCCAGTGCGGTCGCGCCAACGAACGCGATCCCCAGTGAGGTCAGGGCGACTATTCGCCGGTCATACATGTCGGCAATTGCGCCGGCCGGCAGAGAGACCAGCATGACCGGCAGCATCATGGCTGTTTGGACAAGGGCGACCTTGTCGGCCGAGGAGGCAAGCAGCGTCATGGTCCATGCCGCCGCCACGCCCTGGATGAGAATGCCGAGATTCGAGAGCAGGCTCGCCAACCAGATGCGCCTGAAGGCCATGTGGCGTAGAGGAACGATGATTCCATCTCCGCTGGGCGGCGGCGATTGAGGAGGGGCAGTCATTTCCGGAACACCATACCGAGCATCGTTCGATCCATATCAAGCGCGTCGCGCCGATATTGTCGTCGCTCTAGGAGCAACACGCCGTTTGATGGACCTTGGTCCTGCACATGCACGATGAGGTGATCGGCACGTCGACCTTGGTCAGGGCTGCGGCAAGCTTCGCTTCGAGCGCCGGCAGTTCTTTCGTCTCGCCGCGTCGTTGCAGACATTCGACCAGGCCGTGCAGCGCCCAGACATTGTCGGGGTGTTGGGTGCAGCGTTGGATTCGTCCGCTCAGACCGAGATCGTCCCGGTATACTGACTCGGCTTCGGCATGGTGGCCCTGCTCCATCAGCAGTGCGGCGAGCGCATGGCGGGGCGGATGCATCCAGGCCCACGGCTCCGTGTAGTTGAGGCTGTCGTCGCGGTGCACGGCCTCGCGCAGATGGGCGAAGGCACGATCGTAATTCCCTATGTGATACTCGGCCTCGCCGTCGAGCATGGCCTCGCCTACCGCCAGGGTATTGCGTGCCGGATTGCTCAGGAACCGTCGATCCGCCGGCATGCGCGCCACGGCTTCCCGGAAGAGCGCGCGTTCACGGTCGGCCGCCGCTTCGTCCTTGAGCGTGGCGTAGGCGATGCCGCGCGCATAGTGATGCATGGGGTAGGTGACGCAATAGATGTCCGGGTCACCCGGAGGCGGCTCCGCGATGATCTCGTGCCATCGGCCGAATCGCACCAGGACGTGCATCTTCATGGCATAGTAGGCTTCGGTCATCATCATGAGCTTTGGGCGATCTCTCATGGTGAGGATGTCCTCGGTCATGATCTTGCGGATCTTCTCCGCAGCGGCGAGCGCCGGCTCGTATTGGCCCAGGAACATGCACGTATGCATCATCAAATGCAGATCGTGGCCACGCGCCGTGACGTAGAAATTCTTCGACCCCGCATAGTCGGCATACATATCGTCGGCCCGGATCGCCTGCTCGCTCACGACTTTGGCCTTCTCGTACTTGCCGCACAGCACGTAGATGTGGCTCGGCATGTGATTGAGATGGCCCGCGTCGGGTGCCAGCGACGACAGGAGATCGGCCGAACGCATGGCCTGCTCGGGATGACTTGCCATCTCCATGGCGTGGATATGCAGGTGGAGGATCGCAAGATGCGGGCGCTGGCCGGCCTTCTCGGTCATCGCCATCGAGCGCTCGCAGAGTGCGACGGCCTCCAGCGTGTCGGCGTTGCGCGCGGGCAGTCCTGTCTTCACATCCCACAAGCGTCGTGGCGTGCGGGTGATGAGCGCCTCGACCAACAGCGCCATGATGTCCTGGTCCTCGGGGAAGGCCGTGTGGACGCGGCGCATCGCGGCGGCGTAGTCGTCGTCCCAACGGTCGAACTCCTCGGGACTGACGCCGTGCGGCTTCTGAAACCGCCGAGCCAACGCCTCGACGAGATGGCGCTCTGCATCTTCGCGCCCCTCGCTGAGCTTGAGCGCGACCTGAAGATGATCGAACGCGGTCTTGGCGAAGCGGTCAGCCTCGGCCTTGCCGTAGTCCCGCCAAGGAAGGTTGTAGAAGGGGCCCGAACCATAGGCGATACCCCAATGCGCCATGATGCAGTCCGGATCGAACTCGAGCGCCTTGCGGAAGCACTTCACGCCCTCTTCCTGGTTGAAGCCGAAGCACCAATTCAGGCCGAGATCGAACCAGCGTTGGGTTTCGGCGGACGACGTCCGGACTTTTCGGGTGTGAGCGCCGAGATTGAAGCGGTCCATGATGACCAGCCTACTTCAGCCAGCGGCGCTTTTCCGAGGGTAAAGTGTTCACCAGCCACGCACGGGCGGCGTCGCGTTCCGCCTGGGGCGGCAGGGCCCGTTCGATGCCTTCGACTCGGTCGTTTGCCTTGGCTGTGGCATCGAGCCCTGCCTTGGTCACCAACCCGCCATCTTCCATCGCTTCGGAGCGGTCCGTGCTGGCGTGCGGCACCAGGAGCAGGTCGCGCTCGAGCTTCATGCGATTAACCCGGGCCCATTCGACGGCAATTGGGTCCCATGGATCGATGTCGGCATCCACCACCGTGACCCGCTTCACGAGGCTGACGGCGGCGAAGGCGGCGAAGATGGCACGCCGCGCCTGGCCCGGTCGCGGCGCCTCCAGCTGAACCACGATGTCGGTACGTCCGGCGCCGGCTTCAGTGACGGCGACGTCGCGCACATTTGGCACTACTGAAGCGATTGCGCTCCGAAGGCTCGCGGCAATCGGCAAGGCGCCAAGATAGACGTGCTCGCGATGGTAGCCGGGTTCGATGGCTTGGTAGATCGCATCGCTGGCATGGGTCAGGGCGGAGAACGTGGTGCGAAAGCCTGGCCCGTAATTCTCATACATGCCGTGATATTCGGAGACGAAGCCTTCCTCCAGCGGCTGCCGCGAATCGATGGTGCCCTCCAGCACGATTTCGGCATCCGCGGGCACCAGGAGGTCGACGGTCTTCGCCGGAACCACCCGTACCGGCGCGCCGAGAAGGCTGCCGGCGCATTCGAGCTCATCGTCGCCGACGCCGAGATAGAGGCAGGCCGCGAGCTGGATGGCCGGATGGGCGCCGATCGCCACGGCGATCTCAAGCGGTTTACCGGCTTCTGCCGCTCGCCGAGAGAACAGCGCCAGATGATGATTGGGTGCGATGCCCACCATCGCTGTCTTGCCGTCATGGAGGGCGAAGCGCGCAAAGGAGGCATTGCCGCGGCCGGTCTGCGGATCGCGGGCGACGATCACGCCGGCAGTGATGTAGTGTCGGGCCTCGCGTTCGAAGAAGCGCGGTATCGGTAGAATGGAGAGCGGGTTCTCGGTAACCACGATCTCTTGCGCCCGGCCGCTTGTGACGCGCGCCGGCTTCACCGGTGCGCGAATCGCCTCATGGATGCGAGGCACGATGTCGGCGGGCGTGATGCCGAGCGCGGAGGCGATACGGGCGCGGCTGTTCAGCAGGTTGCCGGCGACGCGCAGGCTCGAGTCATTCACTTTTTCGAAGAGGAGAGCCGGTCCTGCGTCGGCGGCGGAAAGGAAGGCCGAGAGCTCGAATGTCCTGTCGACCGGCTTCGGTATCCGAAGCAGCGCGCCGTCCTTTTCCAGGGCATCGAGAAAAGGACGGATGGATTGTTGTTCGCTCATGATGCCCTTAGCGCCGGTCGCCCGGCGCGGCCGGACTAGAAAGCCGTCATGTTATCGCGGAAATGCTCGTGGCTGTACTCCCGCCGCGTGAGCTGGCGCTTCCACAGGGCCGGCACCAGTTCGTCGACGATCGACTGGACGTACCTGGGCCGAAGTTGCCCGGTGACAAGGAATCCGTCGCCGCCGATTTCCTGCATCGACTCCTGCATCTGCCCCGCGATTTGGTCGGCGGTGCCGACGAAGTTCGTGAAGCCTTGGCCGCTCGGCTTGGTAACGACCTCACGCAGGGTCGCGTTGGGGCCGGCATTCTTGAAGGTGCGCAGCAGGGTCTGCATGCCGTTCGTCGTGAATTCGCCCATCGGCTTGTCAGGATCGAATTGCGAGAAGTCGAGGCCGGAGAGAAAGGACATGGCGGCGAGGCCGCGTTCGAAATGGTGGGCGCGCGCCTTGGCAAGCTGGTCCTTCATGTCGGCGACATCGCTCGGGCTCTTCACGACCGTTGGTACGCACGTGAACATCGTCTTGATCTTCGACGCATCGCGGCCAAGCGATTTGGCGTGGTTCATCACGTCGTCGCGATAGCCTTTCATGTCTTCGACCGTCTCGCCGCCCGCCAGTACGACTTCAGCATTGCGGCCAGCGAACTTGCGGCCGCGCGGAGAACCGCCCGGCGCGATGAACACTGGCCGGCCCTGCGGCGAACGTGGAACGTTCAGCGGCCCGCGTGTCTTGTAGTATTTGCCCTCGAAGTTCACGACCTTGACCTTCGCCGGATCGATGAAGGTATGGCTCGCCTCGTCCATGACGACGGCATCTGGCTCCCAGGCGTCCCAGAGCTGGCTCACGCACTCGACGAACTCGTCGGCCATGTCGTAGCGCAGGTCATGTTCGATCTGCTTGTCGAGGCCGTAGTTCTGGGCCGCTGCGTCGCTGGTGGCCGTGACGATGTTCCAGGCGATACGGCCGCTCGAATAGTGGTCGAGAGTCGAAAGCGAGCGGGCGAGCAACCATGGAGGGTAGAAGGTCGAGGTCAGAGTCGGCGCGAGGCCGATATGCTTGGTCGCCTGGATCAGGTACGGCGTCACCATCACCGGATCGAACTTCGGCGTCATGACCGCGTTCTTCAGATAGAAGTCCATCTTGCCCTGATAGGCGTAGGGCACCGCCGAGGAATCCTCGAGGATGAACACATCGAAGAAGGCACGCTCGAACGCGCGTGCGGCGTCGACGAAAATGTCCGGCTTGGTCCAGTCATAGCCCGGGGAATAGCCGGGCTCGTTCCATCCCTGGATCGTGATGCCCGGTCCGAGAAACCATCCGAGATGAAACATGCTCATGGAAGCTCCGGTATTTGACGGTCAGGTGCGACTCTGCCCGCGATCCCTGTAGCCCTGCTCATGTAAACTGACGGGCTGGGCCATAAAAATCCCTGGAGGTGACTTGACCGGGCACCGACGTCACCCTGCCGAACGCCTGCCGCAACTCGTCGAGGAAATCGGCTTCGGCCGCGCGGCACGGCTTGGAGCGCAGCCGGGCCAGGCAGATGGTGCGCACGATCTGCGGACTTGCGATCTCGTGGACGCTCACGCCGCGCCGGTCGCGGCTCTTGTAGACCGAACCCAGCGGCAGGATGGTGGCGTAACGGGCGATTTTTACCATGTTGAGGCAGCCCGCCATGGAATCGACCTCGATGCGGGGCTGCAGGGTGAGCCCCGCCTTGTGCAGGCTCTGGATCAGGAGCGTACGCAGGCCATGGCGGCTGGACGGCAGGACCAGCGGCAGGCCAGCGAGCTGCTTCAAGGTCACTGGGCCTGGCGCCAGCAGATCGGAGCCGGTCGAAATCACGACCGCCATCTTGTCCTCGACGATCGGCTCCAAAATCAAATCCGGATCGGCGAACAGTCGGTCGACCAACGCGAAGTCGACTGCGCCATTCTGCAACCAGCGCACCAGCGTTCCGGAATAGCCTTCCATCACCTGCAGCACGTCATCGGCATGGCGCCGGGACCAGTTGTCGAGCGCGACGGCAAAGCCCTGGCTCATCAGGCTTTCATCGTCGAGTGCCGGCATCAGCCCGATGCGGACCGGCGCGCTGCTCTTCTCCGCCGAGATGCCGAGATGGCGTATCGTGCTGGCAAAGTTCGCGAGCAACGGACGCAGCAGCCGATAAAGGGCGTCGGCACGGTCGTTGGCGCAGAGACCGTGGTGTGAGCGACCGAACAGGCTGCAGCCCACTGTCTCCTCGATTCGATGCAATTGCACGGTGAGGGCAGGCTGCACGATCGATAGGCGCCGCGCGGCGCGCCCGACGTTGCCTTCTTCGTAGAGCGCGAGGAATGAGCGGCAATATTTCAGCGCCAGCATGTCGGGCGATGGTGCGCGAGGCGGGCGGAGCGAAGGCGCCGCGAGCCGCTGCTGCAACACGTCATCCAGTTCATGCCTCAATACGCGCGCGATCTCCGGATGCTCGACGCCGCTGACACGGATCGCCGGATCGAAGGACGTGCTCTCCAGCAAGGTGCCATGGAACGGTCCATCCGACCGTCCGTCGAGTAGCGCCGGATTGTACAGGCTTGCTGGTATGAGGGCTGCTGCCTTGGGCGACTTGGCCACTTCCGTCAGCACTTCCGGCAGGCTGCTCTCGGTGAGATCAAGCGATGCGTTCGCCTGCTCGGCGAGGGCGACGAGGTTGGATTGAAGAGCCGTCGGTAGTCGCGATGCATGCAGCCGTATCCCACACAGCTCGTCGAGGCGCGTGGCCGTGCCCTTGGCGCATTGTGTAACGCCATGCCGGATCAGCAGCCAGCGATCGGCCAAAAGATCCGCCTCGGCGGCCCACGGTAGATGCGAGAGGCCGAGTTCCTCGGTTGGCGCACTGCGCCGATAGTCCGGCAGCAAATAGACACCGGCAAGATGCCGGCTCGTCCGGTCGAGCGCCTCGTCGAGCACGGCGCCGGGAAATCCGAAGGGTAGGCGGACTGGCAGAAAACTCGGCATGCGAGGATTGGCGCTGCGGAAATGCTCGGCGCAGAACGCCGCCTGCAGGAAAATTGCGCGCAGCATGCCGTAGGCTTCGAGGCCTGCTTCCGTGACGATCTGTCCGGCCTGATTACGACGAAAGTGATGATGGCCGATTTCGTCGGCGATCAGCTTGGCATGGGCGCTCACGGTGGACCGTCCCACGGCGAGGCGCTCGGCGGCGCGGGCCACTCCGCCCTCCTCGACGAGCGTCAGAAACGTCTCGATCTGGCTGAACGTGATCACCGATCGAGGATATTCCGGCTCGCCCTGAAGGGGGAACGTGGGTTCCATGAAGAACCCCCTGCAAAATCGTGGCCAAGCAGGAAAGATTCTACTCCTGCTCGGCGGATGAATTTTGCCGTCAGCCCTCGGGCTTCTGCCGTGGATCGAGTAGGTCGCGTAGGCCGTCACCCAACATGTTGACGGCCAAAAGAGTGACGAACAGGAACCCTGCCGGAAAGAAGATCAGGGTCGGTCGGATCTGCCAGAGGGCCCGCGCGTCGGCCAGGATGTTGCCCCAGCTCGGCGTGCTGGGTGGTGTGCCGGCGCCGATGAAGGAGAGCGCAGCCTCGAGGATCATCGCGGTCGCCCATACGAAGGTCGCCTGTACCGTGAGCGGCGGTACGATGCCGGGCAGCAGATGGCGAATTACGATTCTCGTATGGCTGGTGCCGGCGGCGATCGCGGCCTCGACGTACGGCTGCTCGCGCAGGGACAGCACGACGCCGCGAATCAGCCGCGCGACGCGAGGGATCTCGACGATAGTGACGGCAACGATGACATTCAGCACCGAGCCGCCGGTGACTGCCATCAGTGCGATGGCGAGCAGGATTGCGGGAATCGACATCACGCCGTCCATCACGCGCATCACGATGGCGTCCAGCTGATGGTTTGAGGCCGAGAGCATGCCAACAGCCGTGCCGATCAGGGACGACAGGAGAGCCACCGAGAAGCCGACGAAAAGAGAGATGCGCGTACCCCACAGGACGCGGGCGAAGAGGTCGCGGCCCAGCTGATCGGTGCCGAACCAATGCGCGGCGGATGGGGCGAGCAAGCGGCTACCAGGAGACAAGGCACGTGGGTCGGCCGCCACGAGATAGGGCGAAAGCAGCGCGATCGCGATCATAATCGCGAGCAGGGTACCGCCGATCCAGATGTCCACGCGGCTCATCAGTAGCGGATTCTTGGATCGAGCAGGGTGTAGCAGAGGTCGACCGCCACATTCACGAGCACGTAGGCTGCGCTTAACAGCAGCACCACGCCCTGGATGATCGGATAGTCGCGATGCAGGATGGCGTCGACCGTCAACCGACCGATGCCGGGGATGGCGAAGACATTCTCCGTGATGACCGCTGAACCAATCAGCGTCGCGATGCCGATGCCGATGATGGTCATGACCGGCACGGCGGCGTTCTTCAGTGCGTGACGGAACAGGATCCGCCACGGTGTCACGCCCTTGGCGCGAGCCGTGCGGATGTAGTCTTCCGACAGCACCTCCAGCATCGAGGCCCGCGTCACCCGACCGATGATGGCGGCGTAGACCAGGCTTAAAGTGACGGCGGGTAGGATCAGGTTGCGCAGCCAAGGCTCCAGCCCGTCCGACAAGGGTACGAAGCCCTGAACGGGCAACCACTTGAGTGTCGTCGCGAACAGGAAGGCGAGGCCATAGCCCGCTATGAAGGCCGGCAGTGAGAAGCCCAGGGTCGTGAAGGTGGTGAGCGCATGGTCGAGCACGCCGCCGCGTCGTGCCGCAGCCGCCACGCCGAACGGCACGCCGACGGCGATCGAGATCACGACAGATAGAAGCAGCAGAGAAAAGGTCGGCTGCAGGCGCTGGCCGATCATGTGCGTCACGGATTCGCCGCTGAAGATCGACGCGCCAAGATCGCCATGCACCATGTGCCATAGCCATCTCCCGAAGCGCAGGTAAGGCGGCTCGTCCAGGCCGAGCGAGGTCCGGATCTTGGCAATCTGCTCAGGCGTCGCCGTGTCGCCGGCCAGGACCTGCGCGGGATCGCCGGGCGTGAGATAGAGCAGGCTGAAGACGACCAGCGCGACCACGCCCATCACGGGCACGGCCATGAGCAGGCGCCGAACGACGTAACCCAACATCTAAGGCATCAGCTCTTGCTGATGTTCCAATAGGCCGCCACGGGGCAGGGGAAGACGCCCGTCAGATTCTTGCGATAGGCAACCAGGGCGACCAGCGAGCCGAGCGGAATGTACGGCAAGGTCTTGAACGCCTGGACCTGCAAGGCCGCCGCGTCCGCCTTCTGTTCGGCCTCGGTCGGCGCCTCGATCCACTTGCCGCGCAGGTTCTCCATTTCGGGATCGTTCGGCCAACCGAACCAGGCAGTGGCGCCGCCGGCACGCAGCATCTGGTGCACGGCCGGATTGACGATGTCGGAGCCCGTCCACACCGTGACGAAGCAGCTCCAGCCACCCTTGTCGGAAGGCCCCTTGCTGGTGCGGCGCTGTGCCATGGTAGCGAAGTCCATCGCCACCAGCTCGACATTCAGGCCCATGCGCCGCATCGTGTCCTCGACAATCTGGGCCATGGCGGCGAGCGTGGGGTTCTCCATTACGCCCAGGATCACGACCTTCTCGCCGCCATAACCGGCTTCCTTGAGCGCCGCCTTGGCCTTGTCGATGCTCCTGGTCTTGAGCACATCGGCGCCTTCTTCGCTGAAGTAGGGCGAGTCGACACCATAGTAGCTATAGCAGGGCTTTATCAGCGACGGATCAGAGACGGCGGCCTTGAGGAAATTCTCCTGGTCGATCGCCATCGCTAGTGCCTGGCGCACCTTGGGATCGTTGAAAGGCGCTTGCGTGTGGTTAAGCTGCAGCATGTAGTAGGAGCCAGTTGGATTGCGCGGCGATACAACGATATTGGGATCGGCCTTCATGACCGGCACGAGGTCGAGCGTCGGCGCGTCCCAGTAATCCTGCTCGCCTGCCACGAGAGCGGCCATCGCGGTCGAGGGATCGCTGATGAACGACCACTCGATGCGGTCGACCGCGGGGATGCGGCCGCCGGCGATGCTGTCGACAGGCTCCTTGCGCGGGACGTAGCCGTCGAACTTCGCCCAGGCGGCCTTGGCGCCCGACACGAACTCTTCATTCAGGAAACGGAAGGGACCCGAGCCGATCGTCTCGGTGACCTGCTTCATCGGATCCACCTTCGCCATGCGCTCGGGCATGATGAAACATTGCGAGGAGTTGCTCTTGCCCAGCGCCGCTGGCAGCAGCGGGAAGGGCTTCTTGAGCTTGATCTTGAACTTGCGGTCGTCGACGGTCTCGAAACCGTCGATGAACTTCATCGTGAGCTGACCGAAGCCGTCGCGTGCGCCCCATCGCTGGATCGAGGCGACGCAGTCAGCCGGGCGGACCGGCTCGTTGTCATGGAACTTCAGTCCCTCGCGCAGAGTGAGCACGAAGGTCCTGTTGTCATCCTCCAAAGTCCAGCCCTCGGCCATTTGTGGATGCGGCACGTATTTGGAATCGACAGCGAGCAGCTGATCGAAAACGAGGAAGCCATAGTCCTTGGTCGGCGGCGCGGTCGTCCAGATCGGGTCAAGCGAGGCGAGATTTCCGTTATGGATGATCTTCAGCGTCTTGGCGGCGCTCTTCTGGGCGAGCGTGGTGCGGCCGAGGAAGGGCAGGATTCCAGCAGCTAGCGACGTGCCCTGGAGGAAAGTCCGTCTCTTCATACGATGCGCCTTCCGGCAACAGAGGATGGGGGTCAAAGGTTAGGAGGCGTCGCAAAGACCGGGCCAATAGTCGAAGCCGGACGAGGTCATAAAAATACGTGTCCATTGTGAACCGCACCGAGTCGCGCCTATACCCGGACTGTCATGATCGCCAATGCCCGCATGTATTCCGTGACGCCACCTGTCGCCGACCTGTGGCGTCGCCTGCTGCGTGCGATCGTCGCGGAGGCGGGCCAGCCCGTCGAAATCGTCGACCACGCGCCGCCCGCGCCCATCTCGGAGCTGTGGCGTCGGCCCGACAAAGCCGCGGTCTTCATGTGCGGCCTGCCCTACAGCCTGGCAGCCGAGCAGCCCGCCCTGGTCGTGGCGCCCGTGCCGTCACCTGCCGCGTACGGCAGCAGTCCCTGCTATTGGAGCGAGATCGTCGTCCGGGCCGACAGCCCGTTCCAGACGATCGAGCAGACCTTCGGTCATCGCCTCGCTTTGACGACACCCGAGTCCCAGTCGGGATATGCGGCGTTGCTGCACGACCTGATGCCGCACGCCACGGGAACGCCCCTCTATCGCGAGATTATCGAGCCGCGTTTCACACCGATGGGCGCATTGACGGCGGTAATCGAGGGCAAGGCGGAAGTGGCACCGATCGATTCTTACGCCTTCGCCCTGATGTCGAATCATGCCTCGGAGCTGACGGCACAGGTCAGGACGGTCATGCGAACCGAACCCACCGCGATTCCGCTGATGGTCGCGTCCGGATCTCCATCGGCCGAGCTTGTCGCGGCGTTTCTTGCCGCGCGTGAAAAGCCACAGATCACCTCGCTGATGGACCAACTCCTGCTCGATCGCTTTGCCCGGCCGGAGCGTGGGGCCTATGATGAGCTGAGAGAGAGGTTTTTGACGACCGAGGCGTTCTGGCGTCGTCATGTGCTGGCGAAGAGGGCTCATCCGCTCTTCGCTGCCGAGTTGAAGGCGATGTGAGGGGGCAGGGGGACATCATGAAGAAGAGTGTCATTGCGGCGGCTCTCGCGGCGGCCGTGCTGGTCGCAGGCAGCGCGTCAGCGCAGATCAAGATCGGCTTCCATGCGCCGCAGTCCGGCCCGGCGGCCGCCGACGGCAAGTCGTCGACCATCGGCGCGGAGATCGCGCGTGACTGGATCAACGAGAAGGGCGGTGTACTCGGCCAGAAGATCGAGTTGGTCATCTATGATGATCAGAACAAGCCCGATCAGGCCGTGCCGATCGCCAACAAGCTGATCGGCCAGGACAAGGTAGTGGCGGCCGTGTCCGGCAGCTACTCGGCGCCGACGCGCGCGGCGGCCGCTGTGTTTCAGCAGGACCATATTCCTTACATTTCCGCCTACGGCGTCCATCCCGATATCACCAAGGAGGGCAACTGGGCTTTCCGCGGTGTGCAGCTCGGCGGACCGCAGGGCAAAGGTGCCGCGAAATTCATCGCCGACAAGTTCGGCAAGGTGAAGGTCGCGATGGTGACGATGAACAACGATTTCGGCCAGTCGATCTCCGACGGCTTCAAGGAAGAGGCGCCGAAACTTGGCCTGACGATCGTCAAGGAATACACATTCGGTCTCGGAGAGCGGCAGTTCGGCCCGATAGTCGCCTCGGTGAAGGCTGACAATCCCGATGTCGTCTACGCCATTGGCTACTACTTCGTGGGCGGTCCGCTGGTGGCGCAGCTGCGGGCCGGCGGCCTCAAGCAGCCGATCGTCGGTGCCCAGGCCTTCGACTCCATGAAGCTGATGGAGATCGCGAAGGACGCCGCCGAAGGCGTCTACATCGTGGGCGGCATGGATCGCGGCCGCAAGACGCCGCCGGACTTCCAGCCATTCCTCGCCGAGTTCAAGAAGCGCGCCGGCTACGACGCCGAGGCGGTGGCAGCCAACTGCTACTCCTCGGTGATGCTGATGGCCGATGCGATCAAGCGGGCGGGCAGCACGGAAGCGACCAAGATTCGCGAGGCGCTGGCGGCGACCAAGAACTTCCCGATGCTCACCGGTCCGCTCGGCTATTTCAATTCGATCGGCGAGATGTATGCGCCGCTCGAGGTGACTCAGGTGAAAGGCGGCCAGTTCGTTGGTGTCACTGTCATCGACGACCAGTCGATCCTGGCGCCGCCGAAGTGAGCGCAACACTCCGGCTGTAGGCAGTCGATGCTCTTCGTCGAGCTGATCGTCAAAGGGCTCGTCTACGGCTGCATGTACGCGATGATGGCCGTGGGCCTTACCCTGGTCTACGGCCTGCTGCGCATCCTGCACATTGCCCATGCCGGCGTCTTCGCTCTGGGCGCTTACATGACGGTCACGGTCGCCAACGCCACCGGTAGTCTGGCGTTGGGCTTCCTGGTCGCGACAGTTGTGAGCTCGATCGCGGGAATCGCGATCTACAGGCTCGCCTATCAGCCAATCCTGCACCACGCGGCGTTCGTGCCGATGGTCGTGTCGATCGGACTGTTCATCGTGATGCAGGAAGGATTCCGGCTGATCTTTGGCGCGTACGGCATCGCCTTCGACAACAATCCCTGGTACGTGGCCAACATCAGCCTTGGAGGCATCAACCTCACCTATGTCGAGGTTGCCATGGTGATCATGTCGGTCGTGTTGCTGGTCGGCTTCGGCCTGTTTGCCAGCATGACACGCGCCGGTATCGGCTGGCGCGCCACCGTCACCGATCCCCAGATGGCGACCAGCTTCGGCGTCGATCCGGTTCGGGTCCGGTACGTCAATTTCCTCTTCGGGTCGGCGCTTGCCGGGATCGCCGGCGGCCTGGTCGGCCTTTTGAACAACTACGTCGAGCCGACGATGGGTGGCGCGGTAAGCTACAAGGCGCTCGCCATCGTCGTGCTGGGTGGTTTGGGCAGCGTGCGCGGCACCCTGATCGCAAGCTTGGTGCTGGGCGTGGTCGAGGCGTTCGGCGCGATCTACTTGGCCGACATCTTCGACCGGGACGCGATCGGCTTCCTGTTTCTGATCGTGGTGTTGATGGTGCGGCCGCAAGGGCTGCTGGGGCGCAAATGAGCGCCCGCATATGAGCGCATACGTCGCTAGCCTCGTCAGCGTCGTCGGCATCAACCTGATCCTGGCGCTCGGCCTCAACATCATCACTGGCTTCTGCGGCCAAGTGAGCCTGGGCCATGCCGCCTTCTACGGCCTCGGCGCCTATACTGCGGCCTACCTCGCCAAGCTGGGGGCGCCGCTGCCACTTACCTTGCTCGCGGGAGCGGCGATGGCGGGCGTGATCGGCATCGTGGTCGGCTTGACCTCGCTGCGCGTGCGGCATGACTTCCTGGCCGTGACCACTATGGGTATCGGCTTCGTCTTCCTGGGCTTTGTGCGTAAGCAGAAATGGTTGGGCGGCGAGCTCGGCATCTCGGGCATTCCGGGACCCGGCCTCGATCCCGTGCCCTATGCACTGCTGATCGTCGTCTTCGCGATCGCCGTGACGATCTTCAGCTTCTGGATCAAGCGGAGCTGGATGGGCTTCACCTTCGACGCCGTGGCCGACGACGAGGACGCCGCGCGTACGGTCGGCGTCAATGTCTCGACCTACAAGCTTACCGCCTTCGGCATCGGCACTGCGCTCGCGGGCCTCGCCGGCGGGCTCTATATCTACTTCGCCCGCATCATTCTGCCGGACACATTCGACTTCGTTCAGTCGATCGCGATCCTGACCATGGTGGTGATCGGCGGTACGGGTTCGGTCTGGGGCGTCTTCGCTTCCACGATCGTGCTCACGCTCCTGCCCGAGGTGTCGCGCGCGGCGGCGGACTACCGGCTGCTGATCTTCGGCGCGATGCTGATGCTGGTGATGCGCTTCAGCCCGGGCGGCCTGGCGGGCCTCGTGAAGCGGAAGCCGGCATGAGCACGCCCATGGCTCCCTTGGCCCGCATCGAGGACCTGCATATCAGCTTTGGCGGCGTCGCAGCTGCCAATGGCGTCAGCTTCACGGTCGAACATGGCGAGTTCCTGGCTGTGATCGGTCCCAACGGCGCGGGCAAGACGACGGCGCTGCGCATGGTGGCCGGCATCCTGCGGCCCGACAGCGGCCGGGTCTTCTTCGAGGATCGCGACGTGACCGGCTTGCCCGTCTCGGCGCGGGCCCGGCTTGGGCTGGGCTTCACGCACCAGATCGTTCGGCCGTTCTACAACTTCACCATCATTGAGAACGTGATGCTGGCGGCCGGCCATGGCCAGACGGTAAGTCCATGGCGCGCCCTTACCAGCCGCTCGCGCGACGCAGCTCGCGAGAAGGCACAGGCAATCCTGGAGCGCATCGGTCTGGCGGCCCAGGCCAGCCAGTCGCCGCGTGCCTTGCCGCTCGGCCAACGCAAGCGACTCGAGGTGGCGCGCGCGATTGCACTCGATCCCAAGCTGCTGTTGCTCGATGAGCCTCTGGCCGGTCTCAGCAGTGCGGAGGCCACAACCATGGCCGACCTCATCCGCACCCTGCCAGGGCAGGGCATCACGGTCGTCCTGGTCGAACACAATCTCGGAGAGGTGTTGCGCATTGCCGACCGGCTGGTCGTGCTTGATGCCGGCAAAGTGCTGGCCGAAGGCGTCCCTGGGGACGTGATGGCCCGTACCGATGTGCGGCAGGCCTATACGGGCGTGGTTTGATTGGACGTCTTGGTCAGCGCGATCCGGAGCTCCGAGTAGTCGCGTACCAGGGCGTCGAGCGTGAAGCCGCGATTGAGCCCGCTGGGATTGGGAAGCACCCAGGCCATCGTCCCGGCGAACGCTTCGGGTTGCCGTCCCCAGTTCACATCGGGCTGGCCGATCATGGCAGCGAGAGCACGCTTGCCAAGAAAGGCGACGGCACGAGGGGCATAGCGCTGCATCTTGGCCTCGAAGTGGGGCCGGGCCTGCCGGAATTCCTCGGGCAGGACGTCGCTCACCTTTTGCGTCGCCCGGCGGACCACGGCGGTGATGCCGCAACTGTAATCGAGAAGACGGCGCTCCTCCTGCGGCGCGAGGCGCATGTCGGTGAAGCCGGCAAGATGCAGGACGAGCCAGAAGCGGTTGCTGCTGCTCGAGAAATTGTGGCCTTCGAGTTCGGCGGTTGCCGCCGGATTGATGCCGCAGAAGACGACATCGAGCCCTTTTGCCAGGATATCCGGTTCGTATTTGGCCAAGACCGCGCCTCCTCTCAGGCCGCGGCGCCTGTATAGGAATGCAGCAGGTCGACGTCGCGTCGTGCGGTTTCGGCTGGGCCAATGAAGACACTGCGGCCGGAGGCCAGCACACAGACATGATCGGCGACGTCGATCGCGCGCTTGGTGTTCTGCTCGACCAGCAGGATGGCGAGGCCGTCTTTGTTGAGCGTCTTGAGTGCCTCGAGGCAGAGATCGACCATCTTGGGCATCAGGCCGAGCGACAACTCGTCGACCAGCAGAAGTTTCGGCATCGACATCAGCGCGCGGCCGATCGCCAGCATCTGCTGCTCGCCGCCTGAAAGGGACGCAGCAAGCTGGGTGCGGCGCTCGGCAAGGCGCGGGAAGAGGTCGAACACGCGGGTGAGGTTGCGCGTCTCATCGGCGCGCGAGCGGCTGTAGCCGCCGACCGTAAGGTTCTCGGCGACCGTGAGGTCGGAGAAGAGGCGGCGGCCCTCCGGCACCAGCGCCAGACCGAGCTCCGTACGCTTCAAGGCCGGCAGACGCGTGGCGTCACGCCCTTCGACCAAGAGCGTGCCCGCCTTGATCTGCACGTGGCCCATGATGGCGAGGATAGTCGACGTCTTGCCGGCGCCGTTCGGGCCGAGCAGGGCAAGGATTTCCCCTGCCTCGACTGTGAAAGAGAGATCGCGCACGGCGATCATTTCGCCGTAGCCGCAAGAGAAGTTCTGGAGCGCGAGCAACGCCATGGCGCAGTATAGGGACACATGACCGCGATCTACATCTCCTATCTCAACCGCCTCGACATCGAGGAGCTGGCGCTCACCGACGACGAGATCCTAGGTGCGATCGAAACCAGCCTGGTCGCACAGGGCCGTGGCGAGACGGTGATCGAGCCGCGCGTGCATATCGAGCCCGGCGTGGCGCGTGGGCATTTCAATGTGTTGCGTGGCGCCATCCAAGAGCCGATCGATTCGGCCGGCGTCAAGGTCGTGGGCGACTTCGTCGACAATTACAAGCTGGGCTACCCCTCGGAGTTCGGCGTGCTGGTGCTGTTCAATCCCAGGAACGGCGCACCCAAAGCCTTCATCGAGGCCGGCGGCATCACCGACATGCGCACAGGCGCGGTGACAGCGATCGGCGCCAAGTACCTTGCGCGAAAGAACTCCCGCATCCTCGGCCATATCGGTGCGCGCGGCACGGCCTACTGGAACGTGCGCCTGCTCGATCATCTCTTCGACTTCGACGAGATCCGTGTACATTCCCGACGCAAGGAGAGCCGCGACGCCTTCGGCGAGAAGCTACGGCAGGATCTGCAAAAGAAGATCGTCGTCACCGACGACTGGCAAAGCTGCCTCGAGGGCGCGGACATCGTCGTGGAGGCCTCGCGATTGAACGAGCCCGAGCCGATCCTGAAAACATCGTGGATCAAGCCAGGCGCGCTGGTCGTGCCCTATGGAACCATGAGTGCGGTCGAACTGTCGCTCACCGACATCATGAGTAAGCTGGTCGTCGACGACTGGGGCCAGTGCAAGGGCGGCAAGTTCGGCAGCCTGCGCGCGCATGTGGAAGCAGGCAAGTTGTCGGAGAAGACGCTGCACGCCGAGCTCGGTGAGATCGTGGCCGGGCTTAAGCCCGGCCGCGTGAGCGACACTGAGACCAATCTTCTGTGGCATCGCGGCCTGTCGTTGTCAGACATCGCCCTCGGCCACGCCATGCTGGCGAAAGCTGAGCGTCTCGGCATTGGGCAGAGGCTGCGCTTTTTCTAGAGGATGCCTGGAAGTTCGAGGCCTTTTCTGGCGCAGTCGATGGCGATGTCGTTTCCTACATTTCGCCAACATCGAACGGTTTGGCGGTCGCGACAATTTGCCGGAAAATCTCCTTTGGTCGCTCCCAGAAGTCGTATCTTAAATCCTGCGATTTACCGGTCTCCTGCCACGCCGAAGCTCGGTGCCTCCACAGGGTTGATTGCGCGCGTCACGTAGCTTTCCAGTTGTGGTTTGTAGAGGCCCCACAAACGCGCCAGTTCTTCGACGGGGCAGTTCTCCGACCAGTCACAACGCAAATCGGCAACCGGCCAAGAGACATCACGCACCAATTTCAGGCCAGCGGACCGGACAGGGCCGGCTTCTCCACCCGCCTTCACCGCAGCCTGCAGCGCGGTGATCAGGCGGTCGCCGAGATTTCCCTGGGAGGCAAGGAAACTGGCGACCATGGCCGCAGGCACCCCGTCATTCGCCAGCAGATTGCCTCCACAAGCCACGTTCTTGTCTCGGGCTTCCGTCCAGATTCCGAGCGCTTTCGAGCCTGAGTAGATCGCACTCGTTCCGTGAGCGTCGACTGCCAGGACCTGTCGGTATTCTTTGTGCGCGGCCGCTCTCATGACGATCTCGACGGCTTGAGTCGCCGTGGCGCCGCGGGCCATGAGGTCCAACACCTTCGGGCCGAGTGATGGATCGGTCACGTTCTGGCTGGCGACTGCGCCAACGCCCGCTTGGGCATAGGAGCAGCGCGCGGCAACGGCCGGCGACGACGACGATATCGCCACGCCGAACACTCCTGTCTGACTGCAGCGCGCAACGATTGAGAAGGTCATGGCTGTGGCCGTCAGTCCGGAATGACGGCAGTGCCGTCGATTTCGACCAGCCACTCGGGCCGGGCCAGAGCCTGCACGACAAGGCCCGTCGACACAGGATGCACACCCTTGATGTACTCTCCCATGGTGCGATACACCGCTTCCCGATGGCGAACGTCGGTCAGATAGACGACCACTTTCACCAAGTGCTCCATCGTCCCACCGCATTCCTCAATCAGCTGCTTGATGTTCTGCATGACCTTATGGGTCTGCTCCACGGGATCGTGACTGGCGATGTTCTTCGCTGTGTCCAGGTCCTGAGGGCATTGGCCTCGTAGATAGACCGTTCGTCCGCCTGAGGTGACGACCGCCTGACACAGATCGTTGTCGAGCTTCTGTTCGGGATACGTATCTTTCGTGTTGAACTGTCGAATTCTGGTGTGTGCCATCGTTACCTCTCCATTTGTCGTCTGGCGATCAGTTGCGACGCCGGACATCCAGTTCGATACGAAGTCGGCGGGTCCCGGCCGTCACCGGTCGGCGGTGCTTGCCGAGGCGTGATATTGGAGATACCGGCGCCGAGTCGCGATGCGGTCCGCAACATGCTTGGCATCATGCCAGACCCCCCAAATGAAGGCGGACCCCCGTCGTGACTGCCACGGAAGACCGAGGAAATAAATCCCCGGCTCGGAAGATACGCCACGCTGATGCTTCGGGCGTCCTTGACCGTCGAAAGCGTCGACCTTGAGCCAGCTATAGTCCGAGCTGTAGCCTGTCGCCCAGATTATTGTTTTCACTCCGGTGTCGGCCAAATTCAGGGCAAGCGTCGGATTGGTCATGCATTCAGGATCGGGCCCGATCGTTCGGGCGGCAGGCTCTTCTGGGAGATCGATGCCGTTGCGGAGTGCAAAGGCGTCCGCTTCGTCCAGAACCGCCAGATAGTTCGCATCGCCTTGCGCGATGTTTTCCGCAAGATCCGGCTTGAAGGTCAGTGTTCCGTCCTTGCAGCTTTCCGTCATACCGAGGAGCGCTATGCCATCCGATGCAAGTCGACGAAAGTCGATAGTGTGTCCGCCGTTGGCTCCGCTCACCGCGATCGTGACGTGCTCTCTGCCGGGCACTCTCGTCTCGAGATCCCACTTGCCGAGTACGCCCAGCCACCAACAGTAGTCGCGTGTCCGATAGGCTCTGGGGGGCCGTTCATGCGGACCTACCGAAAGATAGACACGCCTGCCGGCCAGCAATAGCTCTTCCGCAATCTGCACGCCCGAGGAACCTGCGCCAACGATCAGGACCGCACCCTTGGGCAATTGGTCGGGATTGCGGTAGGCATTGGAGTGCATCTGAAGGACATCCAGGCTGTCCGGCACGATTGGCGGAATGATAGGACGCTGGAAGGGACCTGTTGCCGCGACAACGCTGTTGGCCTCGAAGTCGCCTTGGGACGTTTCGATCCCGAAGCCGCTTCGACCGTTCAGCCTCTCGACCTTCTTCACTTCCACGCCACAACGAACCGGCGCCGCGAACTTTTTGGCATACGCCTCGAGGTACGCTGCAACGGCATCCTTGCCGGGAAAGCTGTCGGGGTGAGCGCCGGGGAATTCCATGCCGGGAAATCGGTCGTGCCATGCCGGACCATTCGCGGCCAACGAGTCCCATCTTTCCGAGCGCCAGCGTTCGGCAATCCTGTGTCGCTCGAGGACGAGATGAGGAATGTCGCATTTGTTCAAATGCTCGCTCATAGCGATCCCGGCTTGGCCGCCGCCGACAACGATCGTGTCCACTTTTTCAACTGGCATAGGGCATCCTTTTGGGCCTTCCGAGACGCTCTTCTACGGAAACGGGAAAGGTTTGCTCGTTTCTTACTGGGGAGATTCACTGGCGAAAATTATGTTTTCATATCGCAATGCTTAGCTTCGCCCTAAGCTCTTGGAAGAGGGGGTCACTCTTTCGTGGTACTGCGATGAAGAATGGAGTGGTTGTGCCGGGCCCTTGCTAGCGGCCCCATGGTTGCCGCACGAACTTCCTCAGCGTGAACGTACGCCTCCTTCGGAGCAAGTCAGTAATCCACGCATCCCGTTAGCTGGTCGACGGACCAGCCATGGGTGCGTCGCCTTCGGTCTGTCGCCGAGCGGAGGTTTGGTTTACGGTTTTGGCAGAGGGGTCTTGCGACCGCGGGCAGTTGCTTAGGATTTTTCTAGGCATTGCTGCGCAATTCTGTAATTTATTTTGGAATGGGTCGAATCCTACCCTCCCAGGGAGGATGCGTAGATGGGGGCTTGGGGCGTGAAAAAGTCGAAGAAGATGGCCCTGGGCATGTTGATTGGCCAGGCAGCTGGCGGGCATCCGGCTGCGTGGCTCCATCCCGAGGCGAACGCCCACGGTGCGACCGATATCGACTATTTCCGGGCGTTGGCGCAGGAAGCCGAGCGCGGCCTGTTCGATCTCTTTTTCATCGCGGATACGCCGGCGGCGCGCATCGACAATCTGCACGCCTGGAGCCGATTTCCAATGTTCATGAACGTGCTCGAGCCGGTGACGCTGCTCACCGCGCTCGCCGGCGCGACGAATCGCATTGGATTGGGCGGCACGCTTTCGACCAGCTTCTACGAGCCCTACAACGTCGCACGCATGTTCGCCTCGCTCGACCATATCTCGCACGGGCGTGCCGCGTGGAACGTCGTGACCTCGGCCAACGACTATGCTGCGCGCAACTTCGGCCACACCCAGCTAGCGCCGCACGCGGTGCGCTACGAGCGGGCGGGCGAGTTCGTCGACGTCGTGAACAAGCTCTGGGACTCGTGGGATGACGACGCCTTCGTGCGCGATCGCGAGACCGGCGTCTATTTCGAACCCAAGGGCCAGCATCGCGTCGTCCATGAAGGCAAGTTCTTCAAGGTCGACGGTGCGCTCAACATCGCGCGCTCGCCGCAGGGCCATCCGGTGCTCATCCAGGCGGGTGCTTCCGATACCGGCCTCGATCTCGCCGCGCGTATCGCCGAGATCGTGTTCACGAGTGCCGCCTCTCCCGCAGAGGCGAAGAAGGGCTACGACGCGCTCAAGGGCCGGCTCGGCAAGTTCAATCGCAGCCCCGACGATGTCCGGATCCTGGCGGGCTTGCCGATCGTGATCGGCAGCAGCCAGCAGGAGGCCGAGGACAAGTACCAGGCGCTGCAGGAGATGATCCATCCCGACGTCGGCCGCTTCCGGCTGGGCACCGATCTCGAGGCCGATCTCTCGGACCTGCCGCTCGACGAACCGATCCCCAAGGACCGGCTGCCGAAGAGCGCCAACATGCACAAGGCGTTCTTCGACGGGATCATGAAGATCATCAATGAGGAGAACCCGACCCTGCGGCAGCTCTATCTGCGCTACGAGCGCGGCCGCAAGACGATCAAGGGGACGCCCCAGCAGATCGCCGATGTGATGGAAGAGTGGTTCACATCGGGCGCCGCCGACGGCTTCATGATGCAGTTCTCGACCCTGCCGGGAGGCCTCAAGGAATTCGTCGACCAGGTCGTGCCGGAGCTGCAGCGCCGCGAGCTTTTCCGCACCGAGTATTCGGGCACGACGCTGCGCGACCATCTCGGCATCGCGCGCCCCGCCAATCCGCATACGGTCTAGTCGCATGCTGCTCACGGCCTCGACGTCGGGCAGCGGCGCTTCGCTTGCACCGTCCCTTGACTGGTTTCGCACCCTTGTCCGCACCGCCGAGCGAGGCGGCGTCGATGCCCTTCTGCTCGATGGCCAATGGGGAGCGGGCGAGTCCTTCGTGCTTGATCCGATTCCGCTCCTGGTGGCGCTCGCCGAGTGCAGCACGTACATCGGGCTTGCCGGCGCGATCGAGATCGACCACGCCGAGCCGTTCAACATCGCGCGTTCGTTTGCCGCCGCCGACCGGCTGACTGCCGGCCGCAGCGCCCTGATCACCGCGACGGGCGCGAGAAAGCCCGGCGATTTCGGCCACGCCCTGAAGCACACGACGGCCGAGCGCTATGCACGGGCGGCGGAGTGCATCGCAGTGGCACGCAAGCTGTGGGACAGTTGGGAAGACGAGGCAATCCTGCTCGACAAGCCCAACGGCCGGTTCTCCAACCCGGACCGCGTGCATCCGATCAATCATGCGGGGACCCATTTTAGCGTGCGCGGTCCGCTTAACGCACCAAGGCCGCTGCAGGGCAATCCTCCCGTGATCATGCGCGATGCTTCACCGGAAGGATTCGCTCTCGCGCGCGAGAGTGCCGATCTGTTCATCGCGCCGGAATCGTCCGATCTGGCCGCGATCCGGCGGACGATCGGCGAGCGTCCCCGCCTGCTCGCGACGGTGCCCTTCGCTGGCAAGCCGCAAGCATGCGTGGCCGAAATCGTCGAACTGTCGGCCCGGTGCGACGGAGTCGATATCGTGTCTGCGACGCTGCCTGCCGATCTCGAGCTGTTTGTCGACGAGGTCGTGCCGCTCCTTCGAGCGCGTGGCCTGCGCCCCTCGGCTTACGCGGGCAAGACCCTGCGCGAGCATCTCGGCCTCTCCCGTCCCCGCAGCCAGTTCGCCGCATGACCCGACAGCTTCACCTCGGCGTGTTCATCTATCCGGGCGGGCACCACATCGCCGCCTGGCGCCATCCCGACATGAAAGCCGAGCGCATCACCGAGCTCGACTACTATATCGAGAACGGCCGGATCGCCGAGCGCGGCCTGTTCGACCTGTTCTTCGTGGGCGATGCGCTCAACGCGCGCGAGCGCGAGGGCCGCGTGGTGGGCGAGATTGCGATCAACAACCTCGATCCCGTTTCGATCGTCTCTGCCGTGGCCTCGGTGACCGAGCGCGTCGGCCTCGTGGCGACACTCTCCACGACCTACAACGAGCCCGCGATGATCGCGGCCAAGTTTGCGACGCTCGATCACCTGAGCGGTGGTCGCGCCGGGTGGAACGTGGTGACGACGCTCGACGAGAAGGCCGCGCTCAACTTCAGCCGCAGCGAGGCGATGGAAAAAAGCCTGCGCTACAAGCGGGCGCAGTCCTTCGTCGACGCCTGCAGGGCGCTGTGGGACAGCTGGGAGGATGGCGCCACCGCCGCCGAGCCCGGGCGCATCAAGGCGCCGATGTATCGCAGCGAATACTTCTCCGTCGATGGGCCGCTCGGCATGCCGCGCCCGCCACAGGGCCATCCGGTGCTGGTGCAGGCGGGCGGCAGCGAGCCCGGCCGTGATTTCGCCGCTTCCATTGGCGAGGCGATCTTCACCGCGCAGGGCGCGCTGCCCGGCGCGCAGGCGTTTCGCGCCGACATCCATCGCCGCATGGCCAAGCTCGGTCGCTCGCCCGATAGCATCAAGATCATGCCCGGGCTCTCGCCGGTGCTGGGCGACACCGAAGAGCACGCGCTGCGCCGCGAAGCGGAGTTCGCCGAGCTCGCCCATCCGTCGGTCGGCGTGTGGATGCTGACCGAGATGACCCGGTTCCGGCTCTACGACCATCCGCTCGATTCGTTGCTGCCGACCAAGGATATCCGCGCGTTCAATCCAGCGCTGGGCGAGAATGCCGTGAGCCTGATGCGGCGCGCCGAAGCCTCGCCGATGACGATCCGCGACGCCGCCCGCATCATGGTGCGCAGCCGCGTCCATCAATCCTTCGTCGGCACGCCCGAGCAGCTGGCCGACCATATGACGATGTGGCTGAATGAGGGCGGCAGCGACGGCTTCAATATCCTGCCACCGGTCTTCCCCAACGATTTCGCGCTGTTCGTCGATCACGTGGTACCGGAATTGCAAAGGCGTGGGGTGTACCGCCGGGACTATGCCGGCCCGACCTTGCGCGATCATTTTGGCCTGCCGCGCCCCCCAGGCCGGCCGTCAACTCGAACCTGATTGGATACGGCCATGACAATGGACCTCAAGCGATGGCTCGCGTTGCCGCTTTCTCTGCTGCTGGCGGTGACGGCCTATGCCGCCGATCCGCCGAAGAAGGGCGGCACGCTGATCGTCGGCAATGGCGATGATCCGCGTGTGCTTTCCGGCAATTTCAGCTTCCAAATTCCCGACACGATGGTCGGCTGCATGGTCTACGAGGGCCTGCTGCGCTTCGGTCCCGGCTTCAAGCTGGAGCCTGGCCTCGCCAAGTCGTGGGAGGTCTCGCCAGATGGCAAGACCTATACGATGCACCTCGACGATTCGAAGTGGGAAGACGGCAAGCCGGTGACGTCGGAGGATGTCGCCTGGTCGCTGATGAACATCAGCGCCAAATACGGCCCGAAGTTCATCCCCGCCGGCAAGCTGATCGACACGATCGATACTTCCGATCCCCATACGGTGGTCTTCCATCTCAAGCAGCCGTTCGGGCCGTTCCTGTTCTCGCTGGTCTGTGAGCAGAACGCCGCGATCATGCCCAAGCACATCTTTGAGGGCACCGACATCCTGAAGAATCCGGCACTCACCACAAAGCCTATCGGTAGCGGCGCCTTCCGCGTTGCCGAGTGGGTGCCCGGCGATCACATCACGATGGTGCGCAATCCCGACTACCGTCGCGCCGGCAAGCCCTATCTCGACAAGGTGATCCTGAAGACGATACCCGATTCGGCCGCCCGAATACTCGCCTTGCAGGCAGGTGAGATCGACATGATCGAGGAACTCTATTTCTCGCTCACTTATTTCAAACAGCTTTCGGCCGACAAGCGCTTCCAGACGCATTCCGTTGGTTATGGCGCAGACGATCTCGTGCTGCTGAACGTCAAGAACGCACCGCTCGACAAGCCGGAAGTGCGGCAGGCGCTGATGGTCGCCATCGACCGCGACTATCTCTTCAAGAACGTCTATCTGGGCCTCGGCCAGATGGCGACGAGCATTGTCGACAGCCGTTTGACCTGGGCTCACAACCCTGCCGTCGACTACAACAAGATGTACGCCTACGACCCGGCTCGGGCGAAGAAGATGCTCGATGATGCCGGCGTCAAGCCGGGTGCTGACGGAACTCGGTTCACGATCCGGCTCGCCTTCTCGGCGAACCGCGCCGACGATGTGCAGACCGCCCAGGTGCTGCAGCGCAATTGGCAGGCAGTGGGCATCAAGGTCGTGCTTCAGGGCACCGAAGGCAATCTATTCGCGACCAAGGTGTTCGGCGACTACGACTTCGACGCCGCCATCGCCAACTACTCGACCGGCGGCGACGTGGCGCTGGGCGTTTCGCGTCTCTACACGACCGACTCCATCCGCAAGGGCTCGGTGTACGTGAACGGCTCGCGCTACTCGAACCCGGAAGTGGACGCGTTGTTCGACCAGGGCCGTGATGCGGCCAATCAGGAGGAACGCGCCAAGGCCTACTTCAAGGTCCAGGAGATCCTGGCAAAGGAGCTGCCGGTGCTGACTCTGCACGAACAGGCGCAGATCAACGTGGCCAGTGCCAAGGTGCACGACCTCTTCCTGGCGGCGCACTATCCGTGGTGGGACGAGATCTGGATGCAGCAATAGTCGATGCTACGTTTCCTGCTCACGCGCCTTCTGTGGGCCGCCCCGATCGTTCTGGTAATCGCGGTGCTGAGCTTCATGCTCCTGCACCTCGTTCGTGGCGACCCGGTGACGGCCCTGATCGGAGATTTCCCCGCGCCGCCTGAATACGTGGCGCGGATCCGGGCCGAGTTCGGCCTCGACCAGCCGATCACGACGCAGCTCTGGCTCTATCTCGTCAATCTTGCCCACGGCAATTTGGGCTTCTCCTTCTCCAACCGCATGCCGGTGCTCGATCTGGTTCTGATGCGCGCCCGCACGACGCTGCTCCTGATGGTGCCGGCTCTGGTCGCGGCCTCCGTGCTGGGCGTGGTGATGGCGCTGGCGGCCGCGCCGCGTGCCGGCTCGGGCACGGATGCCACCATCACGGGGCTCAGCCTGCTTGGCCATTCGGTGCCGGTTTTCTGGTTGGCACAGCTCCTGGTGATGGCGTTCGCCGTGCAACTGCACTGGATGCCGGCGAGCGGCATGATCTCGCTGCGGGATACGCCGACCGGATGGGCGGGCATTGTCGACTTCCTGTGGCATCTCGTGCTGCCCATGACCTGCATCACGATCTACTATGTGGCGATCGTAGCCCGCGTGGCGCGAGCGGCTGTGCTCGAGGTGCTGCACCGCGACTTCGTGCAGACCGCAATGGCCAAGGGCCTGACCCATCGCCGGGTGCTGTGGCGGCATATCCTGCCCAATGCGCTGATCCCGGTCGTGACCGTGATTGGCTACAGCTTCGGCAGTTCACTCACCGGCGCCATCCTGACCGAGACGGTGTTCGCTTGGCCCGGCCTTGGCAGCCTGTTCGTCTCATCGATCTCGGCGCGTGACTATCCGGTTCTGCAGGGCATCTTCCTGTTCAGCGCCATCGCCGTGGTCGTCGCCAACATCCTGACCGACCTGGTCTATTGGCTGGTCGATCCGCGTCTGCATCGCGGCAGCCGGAAGCTCGCCAATGCGTAGTGTGTGGCGTCGCCTGCGTGCGCGCCCGATCGGGCTGACGAGTATCTGCATCGTGCTGTTGCTCGCACTGATCGGTCTCCTGGCGCCGGTGCTGGCGCCTGGCGATCCCAACGAACTCGGCGGTGACGTGCTGCAAGCGCCGGGCGCGGCCCATTGGCTCGGTACCGACGATCTCGGACGCGACGTGCTGGCATCCTTGATCCATGGAGTCCGGGTCTCCTTGCCAGTTGGCATCCTGTCGGCGGCGGCGGCACTGCTGCTCGGTGGGGGTATCGGGGCCATTGCTGGCGCGCGCGGCGGCTGGACAGACTCGGCCGTCATGCGCCTCTCAGAGATGTTCCAGGTGATCCCGGCCTTCATCCTGGCCGCCGTCATCTCCGCTTTGTCGGGGCCCGGCGAATGGCAAGTGATCGTGGTGATCGCGGCACTCTCCTGGCCACAGCCAGCGCGCGTGATGCGCGGCGAGGTTATCCGGCTGCGCCAGCTTGACCATGTGCAGGCCGTCCGGTGTCTCGGCATTTCCGAACGCCGCATTCTTTTGGGCGAGATCCTGCCGAACGCGTTGGCTCCCGTGCTGGCGGTGGGAGCGCTGATCGTCGGCACCGCCATCCTGCTCGAGGCCTCGCTCGCCTTTCTGGGGCTGAGCAATCCTGACGTGGTGAGCTGGGGCCGCATGTTGAATGCCGGTCAGCGCTACCTGTTCCAGGCGTGGTGGCTATCGGTGTTTCCGGGCATCACCATCGTTGTCACCGTGCTTTCGTTCAACCTGGGCGGCGACGCGCTGGCGGCCGCCCTCGATCCGGCATCCAAACCGTGAGCCTTCTTGCCGTCGATCGCCTGCGTCTGGTCTATGACGGCCCGCATGGCAGCACCGTCGCCATCGAGGAAGCGTCTCTCGATGTTGGTAAGGGCGAAGCGGTCGGATTGGTCGGCGAATCCGGTAGCGGCAAATCCTCGCTCGCCCGTGCGCTGCTGGGCTTGTTGCCGCGCGGCGTCGGCCGCATCACCGGCGGCTCTATCTCGATCGCCGGCCGCGACGTGACCCGCCTGTCGCGCCGCGAGTGGGAGAAGCTGCGCGGGCGGCCAATGGCCATGGTCTTTCAGGACCCGCTCAGCAGTCTGAATCCAGTGATGAAGATCGGCACGCAGATCGGCGAGAGCGTGCGTCGGCACGACCGAGGTATCGACGTCAACATGCGCATCGAGGAGCTGTTGGGGCTGGTGCGCCTGCCGACGGCTGTCGCCGGCTCCTATCCCCACGAGCTGTCGGGCGGAATGCGCCAGCGTGCCTTGCTCGCCATAGCGCTTGGCTGCCGGCCGCAGATGCTCGTGGCCGACGAGCCGACCACGGCACTCGATGTCACCACGCAGGCCGAGATTTTGGCGCTGCTGCGCGAGCTGCGCGGCAAGCTTGGCATGGCGCTGCTGTTGATCAGTCACGATCTCGGAGTGGTCGCCGACGCCTGCGACCGGGTCGTGATCATGTATGCGGGGCGTATCGTGGAATGGGGTGCCACCGCCGATACCTTCGCGCGACCAGGTCACCCTTATGCGTCCGCATTGCTCGCAGCCGGTCGTGTGATGCGCAACGAGCAGGGATTGTTCGTGACGGTCGAGGGCGAGGTCGGAAGTGCTGGTGGCAAAGGGTGCCCCTTCGCGCCGCGCTGCCCTCGGAGGATGCCACGCTGTCATGAAGACATGCCGCCGGCATTTCCCGCCTTTGGTGGAGGCCACGCGGCCCGCTGCTGGTTGCTTGAGGGCCAGACGCCATGAGCGAGCCGCTGCTGCGTCTCACCGGCATCGCCAAGACCTTCCATCGTGGCGGCGACCGCGTTCCCGCTGTCGTCGATGCCGATCTTGAGGTCGGGGTGGGCGAATCGGTGGCGCTGGTGGGTGAGAGCGGTTCGGGTAAATCGACGTTGGCGCGCATCGCGCTTGGCCTGATGTCCCCGGACAAGGGCAAGGTGTTCCTCGAAGGCCGCTGCCTCGGTGAGATGAAGCCAGCCGTGTTCGCGGAGGCGCGCACGGCGATGCAGCCGATCTTCCAGGACCCTGGCCAGTCCTTCAATCCGCGCCGTAGCGTCGGCGAGGCGCTGGCCCAGGCCCTCTGGCGAGCGCCGCGAGAGCAGCGCCGGCCGCGCAGCATCGATCTGCTCAATCGCGTTGGGCTCAGGCCGGCCGAAGTGATGCTGAAACGCTATCCGCACGAGCTGAGCGGCGGGCAGAAGCAGCGCTTGGCCGTAGCGCGGGCGGCCGCCATGGCGCCCAAGCTGATCGTTGCCGACGAACCTCTGTCGGGCGCGGATGTCTCGATTCGCGGCCAGATGCTCAATCTGCTGTCGGAGCTCCGGAAGGACGGCAGCGCGTTCCTGATGATCACGCACGACATTTCTGTCGCGCGCGCCTTCGCGGATCGCGTGGCGGTGATGCATCGTGGCTTGATCGTCGAGAGCGGCCCGACGGCGGTCGTGCTCGAGCAGCCCGAGCACGACTACACGCGCCGACTGATCGCGTCGGTACCGCGCCTCGATCGCTACGTCGGTCCTTGAGGGTTGGGCCGGGTGCGCGATTGAGGCAGATGGCGTATATTTGGAAGCCGATAGTTGGCCATGGCTAACCGAACCAAGAGATGAGATATACGCTCCGGCAGATCGAGTACTTTATTGCCGTCGCGGAGACAGGCAGCATCACGAGTGCGTCGCGTCGCCTGAGCATTTCCCAGCCTTCCATTTCGACTGCCGTCACGGCGCTCGAAGAAGAGCTCGAAACTCAATTGTTCATACGGCATCACGCGAAGGGGCTTGTTTTGACACAGGCTGGCCGCACGCTGCTGTTGTCCGCCAAGCAGCTCAGAGACCACGCCGAGCACCTTTACGATGTAGCGACCGAATCGACTGCTGCTGTTCGTGGACAATTGTCACTGGGATGCTTCTCCACGCTCGCGCCAATGATCATGCCGGAGCTGTCCCACTCATTCACCAACGCCTTTCCTTCGACGCGCATCCATCACGTGGTGTGCAACCACGAAGATATTCTGGCGAAGTTGCAGCGTGCCGAGATCGATGTCGCGGTGGGTTACGATTTGCTCATCCCCGAAAGCGTGTCGTTTACGCCGCTTGCCAAGTTGCCGCCGCATGTACTTCTGGCGGAGTCCCATTTCCTGGCGCGGCGCCCGTCGGTAAGTTTGGCGGAACTCGCCGCCGAACCCTTGCTGCTTCTCGATCTTCCGATCAGCAGCGACTATTTCCTGGGCTTGTTTGCTGTCGCGGGAGTCGAGCCCAGGGTCGAGGCACGGCTATCCCATCAGGACGTGATCCGGACGATGGTCGCCAATGGCTATGGATATACGATTGCAAATGTGCGACCGCGCGCGGGGGTAGCGATGGACGGCCGGCCTTTGGTGCGGGTTCCCCTGAGCGGCGACCAGAAGCCAATGGTCATCGGCGCCATTACACTGCAGATGGAGCGGTTGCCGCGTGTCGTCGAGGCCTTTGTCGCGCATTGCGAATCGCTTATCTCCGACAGCTACATTCCCGGAATGATGCCAAGCTTCGGCTGATCCGAGGAGGCAATCGTCAACCGACTCTAGGTCGAAGGAAGGCTGGGGAGATTGAGCCCCTTCTCGTGAGCACAGACGATGGCCTCTTCATAACCAGCATCGGCGTGGCGCATGACACCGGTCGCAGGGTCGTTCCACAGCACTCTGCCAATGCGCTTGGCGGCTTCCGGCGTGCCGTCGCACACGATCACCATGCCGGCATGCTGGGAGAAGCCCATGCCGACACCGCCGCCATGATGTAGCGATACCCAGGTTGCACCCGAAGCGCAGTTGAGCAGGGCGTTCAGCATCGGCCAGTCGGACACGGCATCGGTCCCGTCGCGCATGCTCTCGGTCTCACGATTGGGGCTGGCGACCGAGCCTGAGTCCAGATGATCGCGGCCGATCACGATCGGTGCCTTGAGTTCGCCCTTTGCCACCATCTCGTTGAAGGCGAGGCCAACGCGGTCACGGTCGCCCAGCCCGATCCAGCAGATACGTGCCGGCAGGCCCTGGAACTTGATGCGCTTCCTCGCCATATCGAGCCAGGTGTGGAGGTGCTTGTTGTCGGGCAGCAGCTCCTTCACCTTCTCGTCGGTGCGATAGATGTCCTCGGGATCTCCCGACAGCGCGGCCCAGCGGAACGGTCCGATGCCGCGGCAGAACAAGGGTCGCACATAGGCCGGCACGAAGCCCGGGAAGGAGAAGGCGTCGGCCACGCCTTCCTCCAGCGCCATCTGACGGATGTTGTTGCCGTAGTCGACCGTCGGTACGCCGAGCTTGTGGAACTCCAGCATGGCCCGCACATGTGCCGCCATCGACCTCTTGGCCTCTTTCGCGACACCGGCTGGATCTTTCGTGCGTCTGTCTTCCCATTCACCAAGAGTCCAGCCGGCAGGCAGGTAGCCGTTGCCCGGATCGTGCGCCGAGGTCTGATCGGTCAGGCAGTCCGGCCGCACGCCACGGCGCAGCAGTTCCGGCAGCACTTCGGCCGCGTTGCCGAGCAGGCCAACCGAAACGGCCTTCTTCGCGACCGTTGCCTGCTTGATGATGTCCAGTGCGTCGTCGAGGTCCTTGGCCTGTTTGTCGAGGTAGCCGGTACGGAGGCGGAATTCGATGCTGCTCGGCCGGCATTCGATGGCGAGGCATGAGGCGCCAGCCATGGTCGCGGCCAGTGGCTGCGCGCCGCCCATGCCGCCCAGACCGGCGGTCAGGATCCAGCGGCCGGCGAGATCGCCGCCGTAGTGCTGGCGGCCCATCTCGACGAAGGTCTCATAGGTGCCCTGAACGATGCCCTGGCTACCGATATAGATCCACGAGCCCGCGGTCATCTGGCCGTACATCATCAGGCCCTTGCGATCGAGCTCGTTGAAATGCTCCCAGGTTGCCCAACGTGGTACGAGATTGGAGTTGGCGATCAGCACCCGTGGCGCGTCGGGGTGCGTACGAAAGATGCCAACCGGCTTTCCCGACTGCACCAGCAGTGTCTGGTCTGCTTCGAGATCGCGCAACGAGGCGACGATGCGGTCGAAGCTCTGCCAGTCGCGCGCGGCGCGGCCGACGCCGCCATAGACCACCAACTCTCCCGGCTTCTCGGCGACGTCGGGATCCAGATTGTTCATCAGCATGCGCATCGGCGCCTCGGTCAGCCAGCTCTTGGCCGAAAGCTCGGTGCCGCGTGGGGCCCGAACGACGCGGGCATTGTCTATGCGAGTCATGCGGAAATTCTCCGATCTAGTGTCGGCAGGAAATCCTGGCCGACAGCGTCGATAAGGGCACCGGAGGTGACCAGCACCGTAGCCTTCTCGAGGTCGGGGTGAAAGTGCCGGTCGTCCTCCAGATGCGGCACATCGCGCCTCAGCAATTCCCGCACCGCTTCAAGCGGCCTGCTCGAAGCGAGAGGCCGGTGGAAGTCACAGCCCTGGGCGGCCGCGAGCAGTTCGATGCCGACGATCGAGCAGGCATTGGCTGCCATCTCGAGCAAGCGACGGGCACCGTGCGCTGCCATCGAGACGTGGTCTTCCTGATTGGCCGATGTTGGAATCGAGTCGACGCTGGCAGGATACGCTCGCTGCTTGTTCTCCGACGTAAGCGCTGCCGCGGTCACTTGCGGGATCATGAACCCGGAATTGAGGCCCGGCCGAGGCGTCAGGAAGGCCGGCAGGCCCGACAGGGCCGGATCGACCAGCATGGCGATACGGCGCTCGGCCAGCGAACCGATCTCGCAAATCGCCAACGAGATCATGTCCGCGGCGAATGCCACGGGTTCTGCATGGAAATTGCCGCCCGAAAGTGCCTCCTGGGTGTCGGCGAAAATCAGTGGATTATCGGTAACTCCGTTGGCTTCGGTCGCGAGTGTAGCGGCCGCCTGCGCAAGAACGTCGAACGCGGCGCCCATGACTTGCGGCTGGCAGCGCAGGCAATACGGATCCTGCACGCGCTCATCACCCACCAAATGCGACGCGCGAATCGCCGAACCCGCCATCAGGCGCCGCAACGATTCCGCTGCTTCAATCTGGCCGCGATGGCGTCGCAAGAGGTGAATGCGCGGATCGAACGGCGCATCGGAGCCTCGTGCCGCATCGGTCGATAGAGCGCCTGTCACCAGAGCCGAAGCGAACAGGGCTTCCGCTTCGAAGAGTCCCGCGAGGGCATAGGCGGTCGAGAACTGCGTGCCGTTCAGCAGCGCAAGGCCTTCCTTCGCGCCGAGTGTCAGCGGCGCGAGGCCTGCATCGGCCAGAGCCCGGTCGGCCGGCACAATGCGTTCACCCATACAGATGGAACCGACGCCGATCATGGCGGCGCTCATATGGGCGAGCGGCGCGAGGTCGCCCGAGGCGCCGACCGAACCCTGGCAAGGCACGACCGGTGTCAGTCCTTTGGCAAGAAATTCCTCCAGCAGGCGCACCGTCGCGGCATGCACGCCTGAAGCACCTTGTGCGAGACTGCCCATCTTGAGCGCCATCATCAGGCGTGTGACTGCGATGGGCATTGCCGCGCCAACACCGGCGGCGTGCGACAAAACGATGTTGCGCTGCAAGGCCTCGAGGTCGTCTGCCTCGATCCGTACGCTGGCGAGCTTTCCGAAACCGGTATTGATGCCGTAGATCGGCTCACCCTTGGCGAGAATGGCTGCCACTGCCTGCGACGACTTCTCGATGGCAGCATATGCGGATGGCGCCAGGGAAGCCGATGCGCCGCGATAGATCGCCCGCCAGTCGGCAAGCGGTACTTGTCCTGGTACCAGCACGATGTCCATCAGACGCCTCTCCAGACCCGCGCATGCAATGGGTTAAAGCCCATTCGATAGACCAGTTCGGCGGGACGCTCGATATCCCAGATCGCAAGGTCGCACCGCTTGCCGGCCTCCAGCGTACCAACCTCGTCGAGGCACCCCAGTGCGCGTGCCGCTTCGCGCGTTACGCTCGCCAGGCATTCGTCGACGGTCAGTCGGAACAGCGTGGCCGCCATGTTCATCGCCAGCAACAATGACGTGAGCGGCGATGTGCCGGGATTGCTGTCGGAGGCGATGGCGATGTGGGCGCCATGGCGGCGCAGCAACTCCACGGGAGGTTTGTGTGATTCGCGCACAAAGTAGAACGCCCCTGGCAACAGCACGGCAACTGTGCCGGCCGTCGCGAGCGCACGGACGCCCGCTTCGTCGGCATGCTCCAGATGGTCGGCCGAAAGCGCCCGGAAGCGTGCCGCGAGCTCCACGCCATGGAGGTTGGACAATTGCTCAGCATGGAGTTTTACGGGCAGCCCTAGCGCCGTTGCAGACTGGAATATCCGCGCGACCTGCTCTGGCGTGAAGGCTATGCCTTCGCAGAACGCGTCAACCGCATCGGCCAGGCCTTCACTTGCAACGGCCGGCAGCATGTCGTTGCAGACCGTCGCGATGTAGGAATCCTTGTCGCCGTTCGCTTCGGGCGGCGTCGCATGGGCACCGAGGAAGGTCGTCTTCACTTGCAGCGGTCGGACTTCGCCGATGCGCCGTGCCGCGCGGAGCGATTTTCGCTCGTTCTCGAGATCGAGTCCGTAACCCGATTTGATCTCGAGTGTCGTGACGCCCTCGGAGATAAGCGCATCGACACGCGGCAAGGCGGCGGCGACCAGTGCGTCTTCCGTCGCCGCCCGGGTCGCCCGCATGGTCGAGACGATACCGCCACCGGCGCGCGCGATTTCCTCGTAACTCGCGCCGGCGAGGCGCAACTCGAACTCATGCGCGCGGTTTCCGCCATAGACGATATGGGTATGGCAGTCGACGAGCCCGGGCGTGATCCAGCGGCCATCGCAGTCGATCACTTCCTTTGCCTCGAAGGACGGCGCGGTTTCGGCTGATCCGGCGTACACGATGCGACCGTCGCGCGCGGCGATCAGACCACGCTCGACGATGCCGATCGCGTCGCCCGCCAAGGTGGCGAGGCGCGCGTTCCTCCAGAGGCGGTCACATTGCATGGCCGGAATTTTATGACTATACATAATCGAATGTCCAGAACCGGCCTGTGGTTCCGTTCACTGCTGCTGCCCGATGGCTGGGCAAATGATGTGCGCCTTGCGATCGCCAACGGTCGAATCGAAGAGGTGAGGCGCGGCACAAAGGCTGAGCCGCAGGACGAGCGACACGAGATCGGTGTATCGGGACTGCCCAATTTGCACAGCCATGCTTTCCAGCGTGCCATGGCGGGCCTTACCGAGCGGCGCGGGCCGACTGAGGATAGCTTCTGGACGTGGCGCGAAGCGATGTACCATTTTGTCGATCGCATGGACGCTGACGACGTCGAAGCTGTCGCCGCGCAAGCGTTCGTTGAAATGCTGGAAAGCGGGTTCACGCGAGTCGGTGAATTCCACTATGTCCACCACGATCCGGCTGGGACAGCCTACGGAGATATCGCCGAACTGGCGGTGCGGATCGGCGCGGCTGCCAGGGAAACCGGCATCGCGCTCACGCTCCTTCCCGTTTTCTATGCGCATGCGGGATTCGGCGGACTGCCTCCCATGGCGGGTCAGCGCCGGTTTGTGAACGATGTCGATCGTTATGGTCGCCTCGTCGAAGGGAGCCGGCGAGCGGTATCGTCTCTCCCCGACGCGGTTGTCGGCGTCGCACCGCACAGCCTCCGCGCGGCGACCCTCGAGGAGATCGACGCAATCCTGTCGCTCGCGCAGGGGGGGCCGGTTCACATTCATGTCGCGGAGCAGACCAAGGAAGTCGAGGACTGCCGCACCTGGAGTGGCAAGCGTCCAGTCGAGCTCCTTCTGGATCGTCTGCCTGTCGACAAACACTGGTGCCTGGTCCACGCCACGCATGTCACGGACGCCGAGATCGGCGGTATGGTGGCCTGCGGGGCGACCGTAGGTCTCTGCCCGATCACGGAAGCGAACCTCGGAGACGGTCTCTTCCCGGCGCAAGTTTATATTGGCCGTGGCGGCCATTTTGGAGTCGGCTCCGACTCCAATGTCCTCATTGATGCGGCCGAAGAGCTACGCCTTCTGGAATACGGCCAGCGCGTCGCACTGCATGCCCGCAACGCCCTGGCAAGCCCGGCCGTATCGTCGACCGGCCGCGCCCTGTTCGATGCCGCGCTGGCGGGCGGTGCGCGGGCGCTCGGCGCCGAAGCAGGCGTGGCGGTCGGCCATCCAGCCGATCTCGTCAGCCTGAAAGCGGATGACGAGGCCCTGGTTTATCGGCGGCATGACCGCTGGCTCGATGCCTGGATATTCGCGCGCGGACGTGGAGCCATCGATTGCGTATGGCGCGCAGGCACGAAACTGGTCAGTGATGGCCGACACGCCCGCCGTGACGCGATCGGCCGACGTTACCGCCAGATCCTGGCGCGCCTGTTGCAGGACGCGTGATGTTCGCAGGGAACAAGGCGAAGGCGCCGTTCTCATTGCATCAGCGGATTCTCGGCGATCTTCAAGGGAAGATCCTCTCGGGCGCTCTTGCACCAGGAGCGCGAATCGCAACGGAACACGAATTGGCGGCGCTCTACGACTGTTCGCGCATGACGGTAAGCAACGTGCTGGCGAAACTCGCCGGTGCCGGGCTCATCGAGCGACGACGCAAGGCCGGCACCTTCGTTAAACGACCTCAGTCACAGGCAGCGGTTCTTGAAATCCACGACATCAAGACCGAGGTGCAGGCTCTCGGTCGTCCCTATCGGTTCGAGCTGGTGGAGCGAAAGACACGGCGCAGCAATCGTGCTGACCGGGAATGTCTCGGTACCGAGAAAGCGGGACCGGTGCTCGAAGTCAACGGTCGCCACTTTGCCGGCCCGAAGGTCTTCTGCCTCGAGGAGCGTTTGATCAACCTGGAAGCCGTTCCTAGAGCATCGGCTGCGAACTTCATAGAGGTGGCACCCGGTCGGTGGCTACTGGACACCGTTCCATGGACGGCTGCCGAGCACCGTATCCGCGCGGTTGGCCCCGACAAGGACGCGGCCCGTTCGTTGGGAGTTCCGGCGGGGACGCCTTGCCTCGTAGTCGAGCGGCGAACCTGGCGAGCTGAGACGCCGGTCACGCACGTGCGCCTCACCTATCCAGGCGACGCCCACCAACTCGTTGCGCATTTCACACCAACCCAGCGCTGAGTGATCGAAGGGCCCGGCGAAACGGGGCCGATCAGCGCGCGGCAAGCGGCAATTGTGCTTCCGCCCAGGCGGCGATCTCGCCGGCTGTCGCCAGCCAGATGCCCTTGCGGCCGGCGATGTTGGAGATCACCGATTCGAGCGAGCCGATCCGCCAGGGTTGACCGATCATCCAGGGATGCAAGTTGAGCAGCATCATGCGGCCGCCTTTGCTTGCGCCGTCGCTTTGCAGCGCATCCACGGCCTCGACGATCGCGCGTTCCCAACGGTCCATCCAGATGCGCCGCTGCCAATAGGAGAATACGTCGTCGAGATCGACCGCGACCGGCACGGAGATCAGGGGGCCGCGTGCGGTCTGCATGCGATAGGGCTGCTCGTCATTGGGCCAGTCCATCACGTACTTGAAGCCCAGCTCCGCCAGCAGCTCCGGCGTGCGCTCGGACTCGCCGTATTCAGGGCCGTGCCAGCCGGCGGGTTTGTGGCCGAAGACTTTCTCCAACGCTTTGGCAGCGGACTGGATGTACTTGCACTCCGTCGCGCGATCCATCCTGGAGGAGATCACCTGGTTGACGGCGTGGCCGTGGCCCGCGATCTCCCAGTCGAGCTCCTGCAGTCTGGATACGACTGCCGGGCAATTCTCGGCCGTCCAGACATCGACTGCGGCCGTGGCCTTCAGGCCGTGCCGGCTGAGTACATCCATGATCCGGAAGATGCCGACACGGTTGCCGTAAGCGCGCTGTGACGACGACCTGAAGTCGGGGTAGGGCGCGCGCCCCATGCCGCCGGGGACGTTCACGGGCACGAACGCATCAGCTGGTGGCTGCAACTCGTAGTGTTCGAGCGACACGATGACTCCGAATGCCATATCGGCGCCGTTTGGCCAGGAAAAGGTTGGACGTGAGACGATCGGGCGGCTCTCGTAGAAGTCGTTCTCCGTCGCCGCTGGCATCTTCGGTTCTACCCGTTTTGACTTGGTGGCCGTCGCGACCTTGGCGCGCGGCTTCATCTCCTTCTCCGAATCGCGACACTTTCCAGATGCTCGACCATGAGGTCGTAGTAGTTCGCCATGTAGTATTCCGCGATATCGCCGCCCGTGGTCCACCACACGTCGGAAAACGACCTGATGTAGCCGAATATCTCATCGAGGTAGCGCGCTCGCTGCGCCTGGCCGAACAGGTAGGCGTGAAGCGAGATGCACATCACGCGGCCGCTTTGCTCGCCTTCGCGATAGAGCGTGTCGAACTGGCGCTTGGCAGCTTGGGCGAACTGATCGGCCTCGAAGCCAGTGCCCAGGAAACCAGGATCGTTGATCTCGATCGTGTAAGGCACCGAGATCAGCCGGCCGGACTTCACCTTGATGGGGAAGGGCTGCTCGTCGTGGAAGAAGTCTCCGTAGTAGAGCATGCCTGCCTTTGCAACGAGGTCGGGCGTATCCTCGGTCGCGCATTGCGGGCCGGCGCCCGCTATGCCGCGCATGCGCACGCCGGTCATTTCCTCGATCTCTCGGATGATATCGAGGTGATACGCCAGCTCCTCCTTTGGCGACATATGGAAGAAAAAGCGCGTGTTGTACTGGCCGTGCCCGATATAGTCCCACTTCCGCTCGACGGCGGCTTCGCGAATCTTCGGATTGAGGCGCAGCGCCGCCGGATTGACGACGGCGGTGCCGCGGATGCCGTGCTTGTCGAACATCTCGACCATGCGGAAGAAACCGACGCGCGTGCCGTATTCCTGGCGGCCGAAGCTGAACACGTCGGGAACCATCCGCGACCAGGAGTTGATCCACGGATCTTCCGGCGGCTTGTATTCGAAGTGCAGCAGGTTCGGGCAGACCCACAAGGCAACGCGCGCGTTGTTGGGCCAGCGTATCGGCGGCCGGTCGATGATCGCGGAGTAGTCGAACCAGGTCGCGTTGCGTGGACGCCGGCGTCGCGTCGGCGGAGCATTGGGGCGATAGCCGTACTGCAACATCCCTGCCTTCCTCCCCTATATGCGCCGTGCTTATTTCCACTTGATGGAGTTCACCGTGAGCCAGCCGGTCTGGTAGGGCGTGAAATCGAGATCCTTCTTGAAGACCAGCGTCGTGACGGGCTGCAGCAGCGGAATGGTCCATCCCTCCTCGACGGCGCGACGGTTGAGCGCCACATAACCCTCGATGCGCTTCTTTTCGTCGGTTTCGGCGAACAGCTTGGCGATCGTCTCGCCGGCCTCCTTGCCTTTCCAGGCCGAGAAGGGGCGGTTCGAATCGAGCACGCCACCGGGATAGACCTCCGGATCGCCCGTCGGATTGGACCAGTGGAACAGCGTCATTTCCGCCAATTTGTTGGCGCGGTTGAGCTCGTAGTACTTGGCGAGCTCGATGACCTCGAGGTTGGCGTCGATGCCGACCTTCTTCAGCATCTGCACGATCGCGCGCGCCACGTCGAAATCGTTGGCGTAGACGCCGTTGGTCGTCATGAAACTGATCTTCACGGGCTTCGACGGCGAATAGCCCGCTGTGGCAAGAAGCTCCTTCGCCTTCTCCGGGCTGTATTCGAACTTGAAGTCCGGCACGTCGCCGGGGAAGCCCGGCGGCGACAGCACGGAGATCGGCACGGCCTTGCCGTCGTAGAAGGCCTTCGACAGGGCGGCCTTGTCGATGGCGTGGTGCACGGCCAGCCGGACATTCTTGTCGCTGAAGGCGCCGTGATTGCTGATCTGCAGCATCTGAAGTTGTGCGGGATACGGCAGGATTTCGGCAGTCAGGCCGGGCACCTGAGACAGGCGCGAAACCGAGCGGATGGGCACATCCAGCGTCAGGTCGGCGCGGCCGGCTTCGATGGCGGCGACGCGGGCCGTCGGATCCTTGACGATTTCGAAGGTGACGTTTTTGATCGGGGCGACACCGCCCCAGTATTTGTCGAACGCCTCGAGCACGATCCGTGCATCGCGATTGTAGCTGACGAGCTTGTAGGGCCCGCTGCCGATTGGATGCTCCATGAAGCTCGTGAGGCCAACCTTCTCGAAATAGGCCCTCGGCAACACGCCTGTGCCGAAGATCGACAGACGCGCCGGCAAGGTGGCGAACGGCTCGGCGAGGAGAAAGGTGATCTCGGTATCGGAGGCGACGGTGATGTCCTTGACGCGCTTATAGGTCGAGCTCTGTGCCAGCGTTTCCTTCTTGTAGCGGTCGAACGTGAACTTGACGTCGTTGGCGGTGAGCGGATCGCCGTTATGGAAGACGACGCCTTCACGCACCTTCGCGTGCAGGGACATGCGATCGTCCGACCACTTCCATTCCGTGAAGAGGCGCGGGATCAGTGTCATGTCCGGCTTTTGTCCGATCGGCGTATCGAACACGCAGTTGAGGATCGACATGGCGGGGCCGGCCGTCTGCGATTCGGGGTCCCAGTTGGGCACGTCGTTCGGGTAGGCGATGCGCAGTTCACTGGAGGCGGCCCAGGCAGGCGTGCGCCCGATGAAGCCCGTCGCGAGCAGGGGAGCGATCCAGCTGAGGGCGGCGCGGCGGTTGATCGACATGACAGATTCCTTGAAACGAGAATGGCGAGTGGGATCGAGGTGTGGCGTATCACGCCACCTTCAGCGATGTCGGGCGACGCAGGCCGGCCTGCTCGAGCAGGGGCAGCACGCGATCGACGAAGAACGGAAGCTCGTCGTTGAAGTTCACGAATGAAAGCGACGTGCCGGCGAATCCCAAACGATGCACCTGCATGAGCCCTTCCGCCACCTTCTGCGGATTGCCAATGATGGCGTGCGTTCCCGTGCCGCCGGCATAGCTTCGGCGCTCGATGCGATAGACGTCAGGATCGATCGTCCCGTAGTGGGCATGCTTGGCCGCCATATGGAAGTCGACGGCGCCGATATCGGCTTTCTCCTCGGCGTAGTAGCGGTAGTAGGCTTCGGCCTCCGCATTCGTCTCGCGGCAAACGATGTGGCACGTAGTGTAGACGCTGGCCGTGCGCTTAACCTCGGCCGCCAGCCGCTGGAATTCGGCGATGTGTGCCTGGGCCTTTTCTGGCTCGCGCAACGACGTGAACAGGACGTCGCTGGTGCGCGCAGCGAAGCGGCGGCCGGCCGGTGAGAAGGCCGCAGACATGGTGAGTGGTCGCGGAGTCTGAACCGGCGATGGTGCGCCGACCACGCCCTTGAGGTCGTAGAAGCGGCCCTTGTAATCGAACGGCTCGCTGCGGGTGAAGATCCCGAGCATGATCTTGAACCATTCCATGCCTTGCTCGTAACGGTCGTCGTGCTGTGACTGGTGGTGGCCGAACATGTCGAACTCGGCCTGGTTCCAGCCGCACACGATGTTCAGCCCGGCACGGCCCTTGCTGACGTGGTCGATCGTCGCCAAGGCCTTGGCGGCGAAGACGGGATGGACGAGGGGAACGTGAACGGTCGAGAAGATCGCGATGCGCCGCGTGATGGCCGCGAGTGCCGCGCCGTGCGTCAGCGTCTCGAAGGACGCGCCGCGTACGTCGGTTTCGCCGCCATAGCCTTTCCAGCGCGCGATTGGCAGGATGAACTCGAGGCCCGCGTCATCGGCCATGCGCGCCATGGTCTCGATGTCATCCCAGCGCGCGCGCCATCTTTCGTCGACCGTGGTGAACGCCAGCGCACCGTCGGCATTCGTCGAGAACAGCCCGAGCTTCAACACATTGTCGTTGTGCAAAGGGTTCATTGCGCCCCAGACCCTGCTTCCCCACCAGCTAAGCGTTGACAGCATGCGGACCGGGTGTCAACTTCATTGCAATTCGCAAATAATTTCTGGAAGCACGCGGTGCACGCTTCGCTTCGTCACGGCACAATGAGCGCGACGGCCGGGAGCGCGGCGGCCCGATGATCTGGACTCTTCTCGGCCTCCTGGGGCGGCGCATCCTTATATCGGTGCCGCTGCTGTTCGTCGTTTCCGTCGTGCTCTTCGTCGTCCTGCGTGTCCTGCCGACGGATCCCGTCGCCATGATGCTACCGCCCACGGCGACCCAGGAAGACGTCGCCGCGATGCGTGCCGCTTACGGCTTCGACAAGCCGCTGCCCGAGCAATATGGGATGTGGCTGCGCGGTGCGCTGCATGGCGATCTCGGCTTGTCCACGGCGTCACGGACCAGCGTCACCGGCATGCTGGCCGACGCGGCACCGGCGACTCTGGAACTGGTCCTGTGCGGCGTCGTGCTTGGGTGCCTGATCGGCATGAGTGGCGGTCTTGCCATGTACATGTGGCGCGGCCGGGTGGCGGAGACCGCGACCGACGTGACCAGCACGGTCATGATGTCACTGCCAGAGTTTCTGTGGGCGCTTGCCTTCGTCCTGTGCTTCGGCGTGTGGCTGCCGGTGCTGCCCTTCATCGGCCGCATCAACCCGTCGATCCATCTGCCGACGGCCTCCGGCTTCTACCTCTACGATACGCTCGCTTCGGGCAACCTGCATGGGTTCGTCGACGTGCTGCGCCATCTCGCACTGCCGGTCATGGCGGTGGCGCTGCCCTTCGCGCCGGGCATCATGCGCGTGCTGCGCTCGAGCCTGTTCGACGTCGGCAACGAAGAGTATGTCCGGTTGGCCCGGCTGCGCGGCATCGGGGAGCGCCGGATCCTGCTTCACCACATGCTGCGCAATGCCGTGTTGCCGACGATCAGCCTGATCGGCGTGCAGGCGGGCTTCATGTTCGGGGGCACGCTGCTCGTGGAGATCATCTTTGCCTGGCCGGGGATGGGGAACCTGATGGTGACGGCGGTGCGCAATCAGGATCTGCCGCTGATCCAGGGCATCGTCCTCAGCTATTGCGTGATCGTGCTGGTGCTGAATCTGCTGGTGGATGCCAGCTACCTCACTCTGAATCCGAAGCTGCGGTCGGCATGAGAGCATTTCGCGCCATGCTCGGTTCGCCGCGCGTCGTGGTCGGCGGTGGGCTCGTATTGCTTCTGCTGCTGACGGCGCTGCTGGCCCCATGGCTGGCGCCGAACGATCCCAACGCGCAGGATCTGGTCAACGTTCTGTTGCCGCCCGCCTGGGCGACGGGCGGTGATCCGGCCTTTCCGCTGGGGACGGACAATCTCGGTCGCTGCATCCTGTCGCGCCTGCTCTATGGTGCGCGCGTGGCGTCCTACGTCGCGATCACGGCATCCTTCTTCGCCATGCTGATCGGCACTGCGCTCGCGGTAGTGGCCGGTTACTTCCGCGGCTGGGTCGACTGGACGATCAGCAGGATCGTCGACGTCTGGATGTCGTTCCCACCGGTGATCCTCTCGCTGGTGCTTCTGCTGGCCTTCGGCGCCGGCGTGAACCGCGTCGTGCTGGGCATCGTGCTGGTCGGCTGGACGCGCTTCTGCCGTGTGCTGCGGGCGGAGGTCCTGTCGCTCGGTCGACGGGATTTCGTTCCCGCGGCCCGCCTGCTGGGCTTCAGCCATCTGCGCATCATCGGCAAGGAAATCCTGCCGAACGCGCTGTCTCTGATCGTGACCCTGATTAGCCTCGAGATGGCCGTCGCCGTGATCGTCGAGGCGATCCTGTCCTTCACGGGCGTCTCGGTCGAAGCCGACATTCCCACCTGGGGCGTCATGATCGCCGACGGCCGCACCTACATCGACGAGCAGCCGGGCGCCCTGGCCTTCCCCGCGCTCGCAATCTTCCTCGCCGTCCTCGGCTTCAATCTGCTGGGCGACGGGCTGCGGCGCCTGTTCGACCCGCGTCTCGGCTTGAGCCGGTCGCAGGCCACATGAGCCTTCTCTCCGCCTGTGACCTTACCCTGTCGGCTCGACTGGGACGCACGCGCGTCGACGTGTTGAATGACATCTCCTTCGACCTTGCGCCGGGTGAAGTCCTCGGCATCGTGGGCGAATCGGGCGCCGGCAAGAGTATGATCGGCCGCGTGATCTCGCAGATGCTGCCGGCGGGCTTCAACGTCAGGTCCGGCAGCCTGTGCTTCGATGGCGAGGATCTGTTGGCCGCTTCACCGGGCCGCCATCGAGAGCTCCTGGGCGATCGCATCGCCTTCATCCCGCAAGAACCGCTCTCCGGCCTCAATCCCGTCCTGACCATTCGCGATCAGTTCAACGAGCATCTTGCGCGGCTCGGCGTGCCGCGCGCCGAGCGACGCCAACGCGCCATTGCGGCGCTGGCGTCGGTCCAGTTGCCGCGGCCCGCCGATCTTCTCGACAGATATTCCTTCCAGCTCTCGGGGGGCATGTGCCAGCGCGTGCTGATCGCGATGGCCTTCGCCAGCAATCCCGCGCTGCTGGTGGCCGACGAGCCGACGACCGCCCTCGACGTGATCACCCAGGCGCACATCGTCGAGCTGATCCATTCGTTGAACCGAGAGCATCGAACCGGAATCATCTTCATTACCCATGACCTGCGGCTGGCAGCCCGCATCTGCGACAAGCTCCTGGTCCTCTATGCCGGTGAGGTGATCGAAAGCGGGCCTGCATCGGCGGTCTTTGCCGATCCGCGGCATCCCTATACGCGCGCCCTGCAGGCCGCGAATCCGCCGCTAACCGGCCCACGGCGTCAGCTCGTGGCGCTGCCGGAACAGATGCCAGGCTTGCAAGCGCTGGCGCAGGTCGAAGGATGCCGCTTCGGCGCGCGTTGCCCTATCGCCGACGCCCAATGCCGTAGCAGCCAGCCCACCTTGCGTGAGGTCGGGCAGGGCCATACCGTCCGCTGTTCTCCGGGCTGCGAAGCCGGCGCACGGCGCGGCGACAGGCCACTGCTGCCGCAGGATGTCGCCCTCCCTTCGACGGCGCCGATCATCCTCGAACTTGGCGGCGTGTCGAAATATTACCCGGGCAACAGGACCTGGTATGGCCGCCGTCGCGCCGGCGTGGCCGCGGTGAAGCCTTTTGATCTCACGATCCGAGCCGGCGAGTTCGTCGGTGTCGTCGGCGAGAGCGGCAGTGGCAAGAGCACGCTCGCGCGATTGGTTATGGGTCTGGAGCGTCCAACGACAGGCAGCATTGTGCTCGAGGGCAAGGAAGTGGCCGTACCCGGCTCGGTAGCCTGGCGGCATCGCGTCGCCACCACGCAGATGGTCTTCCAGGATCCGCAATCGGCGCTCAATCCCCGCCGCCGCGTGATCGATCTGCTGACGCAGGCCTTCGAATCGACTGTCATCCCGCAGCAAGGCGACAGGGCCGCGCGGGCGCGGGAGCTGGCCAGCGAGACGGGTCTGCCGGCCGACATCCTGTCCCGCTATCCGCATCAATTGAGCGGCGGCCAGAAGCAGAGAGTGAACATTGCACGTGCTCTTTGCATGGCGCCGCGGCTGCTGGTTGCCGACGAGATCGTGTCGGGACTCGACGTGTCGGTGCAGGCGCAAATCCTGAATCTGCTGCTTCGCCTTCGGGAGGAAAGAAACATTTCAATCTTGTTCATCAGCCACGACCTGTCCGTGGTGCGCTATCTGTGCCGTCGCGTTCTCGTGATGTATCGCGGCGACGTCGTCGAAACCGGTTCGACGGAAGACGTCTTTGCCAATCCCCAACATGCTTACACCAAGGCGTTGCTGCGCGCTGTTCCACCCGATGAGGCGGGGCAGAGCTGGACTCCCTTGCAGGCGGAGGCTGTCGATGACGCCGCTTGACGCAAGTTCGGTCTTTGGCGCGTTCGAGGCAGCCGCAAAGACCTATGCCGATCACGACTTTCTCTTCATTCCAGAGAGTGCCTGTCGTGCCTACGCCGGCGGCGATCTCAGCTTCACTTACGCTGAGGCACGCGAGAAGATCCAAGCGCTTCGCGCTGCCTATGGGGCCGCCGGGTTGGGGGCGAGCCATCGCGTTGCGTTGCTGCTGGAGAACCGTCCGGCGTTCTTCTTCAACTGGCTTGCCCTGAATGCACTCGGCGTCAGTGTGGTGCCGATCAATCCCGACTACCGCGCGGCCGAACTCGAGTATCTGCTCGAGCATAGCGAAGTGGTCGCCGCCGTCGCGCTCGCCGACCGGGTTGGCGCGCTCAAGGATGCGGCCAGAAAAGCAGCCCACCCGATCCTGGTTCTGGAAGAAGAGCGCATCCTGCACGATTTTCCGAAGAACCATTTTCAGGCGCCAGCCGGCGCGGACACGGGCCGCGCAGCCGAATGCGCGATCCTCTACACTTCTGGTACGACGGGGCGGCCCAAGGGCTGCATCCTCAGCAACGACTATTTCCTGCGTATGGGATTGCGCTACCTGAATCGCCGCGGGCCAATCAAGCTCCGGACGGGACAGTCACGCGTGCTGACGCCGCTGCCGATGTTTCACATGAACGCCATGGCGGCGTCGACCATGGGCGTCATCGGTTCGGGCGGCTGCGTGATCCAGCTCGACCGCTTCCATCCCAGCTCGTGGTGGGCCGATGTCGCGGTGAGCCGGCCGACGGGCATCCACTATCTTGGCGTGATGCCGGCCATCCTGCTGGGGATGCCGGAGGATCCGTTGGAGCGCCAACATCGCATCGAATACGGCGCAGGTGCCAACGTCGAGCCTGCTCATCATGCGGCGTTCGAACGACGGTTCGGCATTCCTCTGATCGAGGGCTGGGCCATGACCGAGACCGGCTCGGGCGCGGCGATCAGCGCTGACGAAGAGCCTCGTCATCTTGGCACGCGCTGCTTCGGAAAGGTGCCGCCCACAGTCGAGCTGCGTCTGGTCGACGATGCGGGCAATGATGTGCTGCGCGGGCAACCGGGGGAGATGCTGGTGCGCCATGCCGGATCCGACAAGAGGCTCGGTTTCTTCTCGGGCTACTTGAAGGATCCGGCGGCGACGGAGGCGGGCTGGTCAGGCGGTTGGTGGCACACGGGCGACGTTGCACGCTTCGGCGAGGATGGCAGCCTGCACTTCGTCGACCGCAAGAAGAACGTGATCCGCCGCAGCGGAGAGAACATCTCCGCCATGGAAGTGGAGGCGGTGCTGCAGACCCATCCGTCCATCGGCCAGGTCGCAGTCTCCGCCGTCGCCGACGACGTGCGCGGCGAGGAGGTCATGGCCTGTATCGTTCCCACGGCAGGCGCGGCGCTCGGCCCGGAGGGCGCCGCGGCCATCGTCGATTGGACGATGGATCGTCTCGCTTACTACAAGGCGCCAGGCTGGATTTCGTTCGTCGACAAGCTGCCGACCACGGCGACGCAGAAGGTCCAGCGTGGCGAACTGCGGGCGCTTACGAGCGAGCTGCTCGGCGCCCCCAACACGATCGACTTGCGCGCGCGCAAGCGGCGCACGAGTCCGGCGCATGGCTAAGGTTCGCGACTATTCCGGCGTCGTTCTTACAACGCCGGTGACCTATGGATATGCCCGAACCACCGAGCACGAAGTGCCATGGTACATCGGCGGTGTCCTGGAAGAGATGATGCACCGCACGGGCATCACGAAGGACCAGATCGACGGCTTCATCCTGGCGTCCTATCGGCTGGCGCCGGATCATTCCGCTTCGATGGTCGAATATTTTGGCCTGTCGACGCGGTTCATGATCGATCTCCCATTTGGCGGCGCCTCCGGCGTGATTGCCGCTCGGCGAGCGATCCGTGCCGTACAAAATGGCGATGCTGAAGTCGTGGCATGCGTTGGAGCGGATGTGGCGCCCACCGGTTTCGGCATCGGCGCCAACTTCTCGCGGTTTTCGCGCGACCACGTCTATCCCTATGGCGCGGGCGGTCCGAATGCCGTCTTCGCCATGATCACCCAGAACTACATGCGGAAATTCGGAGCCAGCCGCGAGGATTTCGGGCGCATCTGCGTCGCTCAACGCAAGAACGGGGCGGCATTCCCGCTGGCCGTCATGCGCACGCCCATCTCGATGCAGGAATATATGTCGGCACGGCCGATCAGCGATCCGCTGGTCCTGCTCGACTGCGTGATGCGCGTGAATGGTGGCGAGGGCTTCTTGGTGATGACCGAGGACCGGGCGCGCTCGCGCGGCCTGCCATTCGTGTCGGTGGCGGCAACGATGGAGCGTCATGACGGCACGATGGCGACACCGGTGCAGGAAGCAGTCGGCGTGAATGCGGCACGCGACGCGTTTTACGAAGAGGCATCGCTTGGCCCGCAGGATATCGATTTCGTGCAGGCATACGATGACTACCCGGTGATCGTCATGCTGCAGCTGGAGGCGCTCGGTTTCTGCAAGCCGGGCGAGGCTGCGCGGTTTCTGCGAGAGCGCGAGCTGACGACGGAGGGCGATTTCCCACTCAACACGAATGGCGGCATGCTGGCCATGGGGCAGGCGGGGGCCGCGGGCGGGTTCGTCGGCATGACGGAAGCGATGCGGCAGCTTACCGGGGAAACGCTCGGGGGCTCGGTCGTGCCCAGGGCGCGGGCGGGCATCGTGAGCTGCTACGGCACGGTGAACTACGACCGCGGGCTCTGTTCGAGCGCCGCCGTTTTGAAGAAGGGCGGCACCAAATGAACCGGCCGCCAATGTTGCCGCCCAAGGCGCGAGGCCCTCTGGCACGACGCTTGTCCGCGGCCGCTGCACGCGGCGCCTTCGAGCTGCCGTTCTGCGAGGCCTGCGGCAGCGCGCAGTACCCGCTGCGCGAGCGGTGCTGGCGCTGCTGTTCGGGAAAGCTTGTCTGGCGCTCGGCATCGCCAATGGGCACGCTGCTGTCGCAGACGGCCATCCGTCACAGCAATGAGCCCTATTTCCAGAAGTTCCGGCCGGTCGCGCTCGGCTCGGTACAGCTCGACGACGGACCGGTGGCGTTGATGTTGCTTGCGAAGGGATGCGGACTCGCCGGTTCGCGCGTTCGCATTCTCAATCAACTCGATCGGGCGGGCGAAGCCGTGCTGGTGGCCGCCGCGCCGGACAACGAAGATGGAGCAAACGTGATGGCGGATCCCAATCGCGAAATTGCGGGCAAGGTCGTGCTGGTCACCGGCGCCAATGGCGGGATCGGTCGGGAGCTCGTAGCGGCTTTTCGCACAGCCGGCGCCGCTGAAGTGATCGAGATCGGCGGTCCGAGCGGTGGTGGCACTGTGCAGCCTCTCGATATCACCGACCCTGCGGCGGTCGATGCCCTTGCCGTGCAGGTGGCGGACCGCATCGATATTCTCGTGAACAACGCCGGCTACAACGCCAACGCGGGCGCGCTCTTCCCGGCCGACGGCCATCTCGCACGCCGGGAAATGGACGTGAACTATTTCGGTCTGCTCAACATGATGCAGGCCTTCGTGCCTGCCATGCGGGAGCGCGGGCAGGGCGTCATCGTCAACGTCCTCAGCATCCTGAGTCTTGTGAACCTGCCGGCAACAGGATCGTACTGTGCCAGCAAGGCTGCTGCTTGGTCGCTTACCCAGGCCGCACGTGGAGAACTTGCGCCGTGGGGCGTGAGGGTCTGCGGCATCCTGCCCGGCGCCGTCGACACGCGTATGAGTGCCACGATCCCGCCGCCGAAGCTCGCGCCCAGACAGCTTGCGAATGCTGTCCTGAAGGCCATCCGTGACGGTGTCGAAGATGCTTATCCCGGCGCCATGGCCGAGCGTATCTTCGCTTCTATGCGCGAAGATGCGAAGACGGTCGAGAAGGAGATGTCCGCCCGCCTTCCAGGATAGCCTTGACCTTGCGTTGGGAGGACGCGTCGGGGTCGGCGCCGTTGCGGCGTCCTGCCTTTTTTGTCGCCGGCAGGCGCTCCATCACCTCGTGCCAGACCTCTTTGTCGGTGAAGAGTTTGATCGCCTGCGCCTCGAGCTTGTCGATGATCCGATAGAGGGTCGCGACTTCGCTGGAGCTGAGCACGCTCAGGAATTCGTGCTCCATGGCATCGCGCAGCTTGCTGAGCTCATCGTGCACGCGCCGGCCCTTGGCCGAGAGCGATAGCACGACCCGGCGGCGGTCTTTCGGATCCTGACGGCGCGATACGAAGCCTTGCTTCACCAGGGCGTCGACCGCGCGCGTGACCTTGTCGGGCTCGAGGCTGCTGTGGCTGCCCGTGGAATTCGCCGAGATCGGCCCGAAACGGCCGATGACGCTCAGCACCTTCCAGGTGTTCATGTTCAGCCGGTATTTCCTCGAATAGACCGTGGCAAAGGCCCTGGAATGGAGCGCCGCGATCATCGAGAACCGGTAGGTCGTCCGGTGATCCAGCCCGCCGAGGATCTCCTCGCCCTTCGTTCTATCGGTCTTCGGTCTGTCAGTCTTCATAGGGCGCCTTGTACTGCAAGGGCCTGTTGAATGCACGATCCTAAGGACCGGTCGTTGAAGTCCGCCAAGAATTACTTGTATATTGCAACTATTAGCCACGTCGGAGTGCGCGATGCTCACGAAGGAAAGCAACATGCTCTTGACGCGCGTCGGACCTGACGCGCCGCTCGGGCGCTTCTTCCGTCGCTACTGGATTCCGGCCGCGTTGTCCGAGGAGGTCGCCGAACCGGGCGGTTCGCCCGCCCGTGTGGGCCTTCTGGGCGAGAAGCTCGTGATCTTTCGCGATCCCGCGGGGGTCGTCGGCCTGGTGAAGGAATACTGTCCCCATCGCGGCGCCTCTCTTGTATACGGACGCAACGAGAAAGGCGGCCTGCGCTGTCTTTATCACGGTTGGAAGATCGCGCAGTCGGGCGCGGTCGTGGAAACACCCGCCGAACCGGAGGACAGTCACTTCAAGGATCGGCTGTGCCAGCCGGCCTATCCGGTGCACGAAGCCGGCGGCGTGATCTGGACCTACATGGGGCCGAAGGAACTGCAGCCGCCGGTGCCGGATTTCCCGTGGCTCAAGCTACCTTCGTCGAGGCTTCTGGTCGTGAAGATGTACCAGGATTGCAACTACCTGCAGGGCCTCGAGGGCGATCTGGATCCGGCGCATCCCAACTATCTCCATCGCGACTTCGAGCTGGAGAAGGATAAGAGCTGGGCCGGCGCCGGGTGGAACTCGATCTCGCTCCTGATGTCGGATGGTGCGCCGGTCATTCAGTGTGAGGAGACGTCTCACCTGATGCGCGTCGGTGCCATCCGCAAGACGGCCGATCCGGACAAGCGCTACGTGCGTCTTACCGAATGGATCGCGCCATTCTACACCTACATCTCGACGGGCCCACACGAGTCGCAGCTTTTCAAGATGTGGCTGCCGATAGACGACGAGAGCTGCTTCACGTTCTATGTCCATCTCGACTTCGAGAAGCCGCTGAACGTGCCGGCGATCTACGCGAACTGGGGGCATCGGACCGAAAAGCCGCACTATCGGACAGCGCATACGCTCGCCAACATGCACCTGCAGGATCGCGGACGCATGGCGCACAATTTCTCCGGAGTCGAAGGCGCGGCGATCCAGGATCGCGCGGTGCAGGAGAGCATGGGCGCGATCTTTGATCGCAGCCAGGAGCATCTCGGCACCAGCGACAAGGCCGTCGTCTTCTATCGCAGTCTGATCCTGAAGAAGTTGCGCGAGATGGATGAAGGCAAGCCGCTGCCCGGTCTCGATCCATCGCTGCGATTCGACGAGATGCGAGCCTGCTCGTGGTACATGCCGGCAGAAGAACCTTGGCAAACGGTCCGCCGCTATCAGGAGCAGTACGAGCAGGAGAATCCGCTACCACTGGCGGCGCAATGAGTGGTGACAAGGATGCCGACACACTTCTCCTGACCGGATCGATCACGGAAATCGGCGCGGCCTACCGCTTGCACAAGCTGTCGATCGTGGAGGCGGCGAACTGGTACGAACGCCGGATCGAGGCCTTGAACCGGAAGGGCCCCAAGCTGAATGCCATTCGGCAGGTCAGCTCCCGGATCGCCGAAGAGGCGCGACGGCTGGATGAGGAGTTGGTGGCGGGGCGTGATCGCGGACCGCTGCATGGCATTCCCGTCGTCCTCAAGGACAACATCCTCACGAACGACGGCCTGAAAGCGTCGGCCGGCGCGGCAGCTTTGGCCGACTTTGTCCCGGCGCACGACGCCACCCTGGTACGGCGCCTGCGTGCGGCTGGTGCGATCGTGTTCGCGAAGGCAAACCTTACGGAATTCGCCGACTTCGTTTCCGATGTCATGCCGTCGGAATTCAGTGGCGCCGGCGGCGTCGTCGCCAACCCGCACGGCATTCGCTACGACCGGGGCCAGGGCTCGAGCGTCGGTCCGGCGGCCGTCGTATCGGCCGGCCTGTGTCCGGTCGCCATCGGCAGCGAAACCCAGAACTCGATCCAGACGCCGGCAAGCTTCAGTTCGGTCGTCGGCTTCAAGCCGACCGTCGGCATGGTGAGCCGGCACGGCGTGGTGCCGCTCGTCACCAGCCAGGATTCGCCCGGTCCGTTGACGCGCTGCGTGGCGGACGCCGTTCTGGTGGCGCAGGCCATCGTCGGGCCCGACGTGAGCGACAGCGCGAGCCTCCACGTCCGGCATGCACGCCGGAATGTCGTTGTCGGCTCGATCGATGGGCTGCGCATTGGCGTTCCGCGGAGGACGATCGCCGATCGCGCGGACCTCGCTGATCTGATGCCGATCTTCGAGACGGCTTTGTCGAAGTTGTCTGCGGCCGGCGCGACGATTGTCGATCCCTGCGATCTGCCAACGGCCGAGCAGTTGCAGGATGTCCGGTCCTGCGTCTTTCGTGCCGAATTCAAGAGCGCGCTCGGCGCCTTCCTCGGGGCCAATGGCGGGCCCTGCGGCATGCACACGATGGCCGACATCATCGCCTGGAACGAAAAGCATCCGGAGGCGATTCCCTATGGCCAGTCGCTCCTGATCGCCGCCAACGAAACCGACGGCGTCGACGACGAGCGATACAGCATCGACCGGGCGCGCGACGTGGCGCTCAGCCTCACGGGCGGCATTGCTTTGGCGCTGACCGCCAATGATGTCGATCTCCTGATGGTCCCCATGGGCGCGGCGGCGAAGGCGACAGGAAAGGCCGGCACCCCCGTGGTCGCCGTCCCGGTCGGCCTCGCACCGTCAGGTGTGCCCTTCGGCATCACTTTACTCGGCGCGCCTGGCGAGGATTTCCGGCTTCTTGCCGCGGCCAGTCTTGTTGAAAATGTCGTCAGCCAACGGGTCATCCCCAGGCTTTGAAGCCAGATGGCCGTCGGCGATGCCAGTCAGTTGCGCTTTGAAAGGCGTGACCTGCCTGCAGAAGAAGGGACTCCTTCATCGAGCGGCCGACCAGTTGCAGACCGATGGGACGACCGGCCTCGATGGCGCCGCACGGCAGCACCAGGACAGGCTGTCCGGTCAGGGCGAACGGCGCGACGTAGCGCAGGAGGCGCTCCCGCCAATCGGGCGCGGCCGAAGCAGCACGCATTTCTGTGATTGTCGGCGCGGCCATCGCCTGGACCGGTAGAACCAGCACGTCGACGTCGTCGAAATAGGCACGCATCTCGCCGCGGAAGAGCTCGCGGTCGGCGAGCGCCTGATCGATGTCCATGGCGGTGAGCATATGGGCGTATTCAATCACGGCCCGGAGCGAAGGACCGAACGCCTCACGATGTTCAGCGAATGTCGTGTGATGCGCGCGAGCCGCCCCCATGCTGCAAATGATCCGCCAAGCACGGACGGCGTCGTCCAGGTTGGGAAGCGGCTTGCTTACGATGATGCCGCCCTGTGCCGCGAAGACAGCCACCGCTCTGTCGATGGCCGCGGCAGTGGGGGCATCGACGGTTTGCAACACCGCGCGATCGAACCCGAAGCGGAGGCCGGCAATGTCCGTCCGTGCGATCGCAGGGTAGTCGGGCACGGGCTCGGGACTGGCGGTTGGGTCGTTGGAATCGGCGCCAGCGATGGTGGCGAGCAGTAGGGCCACATCGGCGACACTGCGTGCCATCGGTCCTACGCAATCCATGAGGTCGGATAGGGGAAACAGGCCGTGGCGGCTGACGCGGCCCCAGGTTGGCTTCAGCCCGGTCACGCCATTGGCAGCGGAAGGAAAGCGGATCGATCCGCCGGTGTCGGTACCGAGCGCGGCAAAGCAAAGACCGGCCGAGACCGCAACACCCGATCCGCTTGACGACGCGCCTGGCCAGGCCGCCCGGTCCCAAGGGTTGAGGGGCGGAGCGATGTCGGGATGATTGTCGCCGACGGCGCCCTCGGTGAGTGCCAGCTTGCCAAGAAGCACCGCGCCTGCCGCCTGGAGTCGGGTGATCACAGTGGCATCCGCCGATGGTCGGAAACGGGAATGAATCGGCATGCCGGCAGTCGTCGGGACACCCTTTATCCACAGCAAGTCCTTCACCGCGATGGGGATGCCATGCAGAGGGCCACGCCACCGGCCGTGAGCGATTTCGACATCGGCTTTCCGCGCCTGGGCAAGTGCAAGCTCATCCGTGATAGTGACGAAGCTGTGCAACGCGCCGTCAACGGCCCGCAGTCGTTCCAGCATGGTCGTCGTCAAGTCGGTCGCCGACAGACGCATTTCGCGGATGTCCGAAGAGATTGTCGCCATATCCGCGAAGAAATTGACTTGCCCCATGCTCAACGAATTTTCCTGCTCGAACGCCCAGCATCAATAGCTGTCGTGGACCGCGCGCGTCAGTTCGTCGAACAGCAGTTGGTGCCCCGCCGCATTGAAGTGGAAGTCGCCCCGGATATAGTACTTGCGAACCACCTTGTCGGCGGGTTCACGGAAGAATGGAGCGAACCCGTTGACGAAGTGCACGCCGCGGCTTGCGGCCCAATCCCTCCAGTGCGTCACCTGGATGCTGTTTTCATCGTGTTGCGCGATGTTATCCGGCCAGGGATAGACGACCAGCGTGATCTCGCACTTCCACTCCCGGCAGAGTCCCACCATCTTGTCCATGTTCTCGGTCGCGAGCTCGAGGCCGCGCTGGCCCCACTCCTTCATCAGCTCCGGATCGACCGACCAGAGTGCACGGTCGCGGCCGTAGGATCCGGCGAGGCTGAACGGCGACTTCAGCCATAGGTCGTACATCAGCCGGAACGTGACGAAGTTGCCGAGCAGGAACTGGCCGGTGGCGAACCAATGGTAGGATGGCGTCATCTTCACGCTGCCATCGTCGGCGACGCGATAGACAAGGGCCTCATCGGCGATGTCGGACATGTCGAGAAAGACGTAGATCTCCTTGGGCTTGATGCCCAGCTTGTCGACAGCGGCGCGCACCTTGCGCCAGTAGATGACAGGGCTGTAGGACATGACGCCGAGATTCCACACGGCCTTGCCCTGTTCGGCGGCGTCACAGGCCATGCGCCCCACAAATGTTTGCTCGTAGGGCACGCCGAGCCCTTCGGTGAACGAATCGCCAATCGCGAAAATGGCCGGCTTGGTCTTGTCGTTCTCCCCCGGGGCGCAGGTGCCGGTTCTGAAGCCGTAGCGGTCGGTTTGAAAGTGATAGACGATGTTGCCCCACGGCCGTTCCGAATTCTGGTTTGGCGCGAGATCGTGATGAAGGGGCGTCAAGATATAGGCTTGGGTATAGGCGGACGCGCCGTCTGCCCAGCGATGCTTCCAATCCGAAAATACTGTGGCCAGCAGGACGTAGTCCAGGGCGAGGGTCACCAAGAGAATGACGAACGCCTGTCCCAGTACGCGCAAGGTTTTCTTCAGCAAGATGCTGATCTTCCAAGCCATGCCGCTACGCTCGCAAAATTTGTGATCGGATGCATGGATTAAATGCGCGGCGCGGGTGGTCGAGCCAGCAGGGCGGGGCGGAACAGTATGGTAACAAGCAGTTCCCAGCCGAGCGATATCATCAGCAACCGGCCCATGCTGGAGGTTCCAGGATGGCTCGACAGCCAGAGCGTGCCGAAGGCGGCAGCTGTCGTCATAGCGCTGAAGACCACCGCACGCATCAGGCTGGACTGAAGCATCGACGTCTCGCCGGCGCGCCAGGCCAACACAAAATAAATGTTGAATGCCACCCCCACACCGAACAGCAGGGGGAGTGCGATGATGTTGGCGAAGTTCAGCGGCAGATCGAACGCTGCGCAAGTCGCGAATGTCAGCAAGCCGCTCAGAAGCACCGGAATGAGCGTCAGCAGCACGTCGCGCACCCGTCGCAGCACCAGGACAAGGATGGCCGTGATGGATACGAGTGAGTAGAGACCCGCCTCAAAGAAGGCGCTGACCACGCTGTCGGCGGATGCCCAGGTGCCGATCGGTGCGCCGGTTGCCTGCGGCGCGATATTCAAGACGGCTTGGCCGAAGCGATGCAGTAAAGTGTCCCCGTTCCGATCGACACGGGGCAATACCTGGATACGGGCACGGCCATCCTTGGCGATCCAGTCGGCAACCAGCTCATGCGGCAGGCTTTCGAGGGTGATGGGTTGAGCTTGCAGCAAGGCGCGGATCTGCCCGAGCAGAATCTCGAGGGGCGTGACCACGGCGGATGCCGCTGCGGCGCGCACATCGGCCGGTGCATCGTGTAGCCGCTGTAACGCATCGGCGAGACGACGAAACGAACTGGCGGGGTCGCCAGCCACTTTGTCCGCGGCCCGCCGAAGCGCCGTTTCCGTCTCAGAGAGGCTTTGCTGCATGTCTGCGTCCGACGGCGCTGGCCGCGGCGGTGCCGCGAGGACCGGTCCCAGAAGCCGAGCCGCAGCGGCGATCAGCGCCAGCTTCTCGTCTTGCTCGGTCGGAACGAAGGTCTTGAGCGTCAGGACCCTGGAAACCTCGGGTAGCGCGGCGATGCGAGGTGCCAGGCGTTGCGCTTCGTCGAGCGAGGGGGCGAGCACGTTGATTGCATTGGGCGTCCAGTCCGGATCGGACGCCAACGCCTCGAGGGTCGTCATGGACTCGACCGTTCGACTCTTGAGATTGAACGGGTTGACGTCGAAGCGAAGCTGCGGAAGCGCAGCGCACGAGACGACCGCCAACACCAGAGCGACGGCGAGAACCGCGCGTCGCCGTTGATGGACGAAGGTATCGACCGGAGCCAGCATCGTGAAGCCGACTTCAGCCATCCCCTTGCCCGAGGGCCGCAATACCATCAGCAATGCGGGCAGAAGCACAATGGTCAGCACCAACGCCACGATCATGCCAAGGCCGGCGATCGCCCCGAGCTCCGCCACACCGACGTAGCTCGTCGGAAGAAATGAGAAGAAGCCGACACTGATCGTGGTGGCCGACAACGCGAGTGCGGCGCCAACGCCACGGCCTGCGGCAACCAGCGCTGCCGGAAGATCCCGATGAATGAGTCGCTCGGCGCGGCTGCGAACGCTGTACTGGATATTTAAATCGACGCCGAGGCCGACGAAGAGTGGAATGAACGCGACCGAGATGACGTTGAAGCGACCAATCACGAGCAAGCCGATGGCTGCCGTGATCACCAGGCCCATGAATGTCGTGAGCAGCATCGCGAGCACGGTGCGCGCCGAATGCACCGACAGCCACAGGATGGTCAACACAGCCAGAGCCATCCCAACCATCAGCTTGTCCGCGTCCTGGGCTAGCGAGCCGAATTCCTCGTCCGCCAGCGGAACGGGACCTGTAAGGCGTACCGTCACGCCATGTGCCGGATCGAGACCGAGGGACCGCGCGGTCGAGCGGATGGCGGCGCTGGCGGCAGCGCCCGGCTGCAGTTCGCTGTAGTTCATGACCGGCTGCACCAGCACGACCTGTCGTGTGCTCGCGACCTGTGGTGTACCGGCCGTCGGCGCCGCGGTCTCTGTCAGGAGCTTGCGCCACGAGAAGAAGGCAGGTTGTCCGGCGACCGCCTTGTCGATCGTCTCGGCCAGCGCTGTCGCCTCGGGCACCACATCCGCCGGTGGCACCATGCCATGCTCGACGCCTTGCAGTGTGTTCGAGAGTGTCGACAGGACGCCCCTGAAGCTCGGGTCGGCAGCCAGCTGAGCCAGCAATGGCTGCGCGCGCGTGAGCGCCTCTGTCGTTGCCCGAACCTCGCCCAGCGGCAGCAGCAAAAGGCCGTTGCGATCGAAAAACGGCCCACCTCTAGGCTGCTCGACGCTCTTGAAAAGCTGCGGCTTCATTCGTAGCGCTTCGGCAAGCTTGGCGGCTGCGCCATCGGTCAGTTCGGGCGTCTTGCCATCCACCACGACCAGGGTGAGATTCTCGAGCTGCGGGAACATCGCCTGGAACTCGAGGTCGCGTTGCCGCCATTCGAGCTTGGGCGAGATCAGATCCTCGGTATTCGCCGTCATGGCAAAGTGCCTGGCAGCATACATCCCGGCCCCGACCGACAGCAGAACGGCGACGAGCACGACGATGAACGGGTGGCGGGTGCTGACTGCGACGATGCGGCCGATCAGCGGAGTGCCGGTGGACAAGCAGAGCCTCGAGGATGGATACGGTACAGCAGCGACTTGTCAGGTCCGCATGGGCCCGTCAAACCCGTATTCAGCGGTAGTGCCGCGAATGGACAAGACCCAAGAGGTAGCTTTGAATGGCGACGTCGAACGGAGGCCAGTTAGCATGAAAATTGGGTCGCAAGAACATCGCGATGCCTTTTGTGCGCATTTCATGCGGACCTACATCGAATACGATCCGAAGAGGCTGCCCTGGCCGGAACTCGACGCCGATGCGCTGCGCCGGCTGCAATCCGTCCCCTTTTGGGAGGAGGTCTTCTATACCGAGCGTCGCGCCGGCGCGATCGTTGCCGCCTTCACCGAAACCGTCGGCGACCCGGTTCTCAAGGAGGCACTCGCGTTGCAGGGCGAGGAGGAGACGAGGCACGCCAACCTGATCCGCGTGATGATCGACAAATACGGTCTCGATGCGCCGGAGCGGCCGATGGAGGATCTCGGCTCGGACCTCGAAACGCGCTTCAAGGACTTCGGCTTCGGCGAGTGCCTCGATTCGTTCCTCGGCTTCGGCCTGTTTAAGATCGCATGGCAGGCGGAGTTCCTGCCGCGCGAGATGCTGCAGATCTTCGAGACCCTGATGTTCGAGGAAACGCGTCACATCGTCTTCTTCATCAACTGGATGGCCTACACGGAGGCGCAGCGCGGATGGCTTGCCCGGACCGTCTCTCCGCTCACCAGCTTCCGCTACTACCTGCGGGCGCTGCGTCGAATGGCCGGCCTGGCGAACCGCGGCAAGCAGATGAATGATGGCAAGAACTTCGCCGCCACCCAGGTTGGCATGTTCCTCGATGGATTCAACTTCCGGCGCTTTCTCGAGGACTGCTACGCCGAGAACGCGCGCCGCATGAGCATCTTCGAGCCGGAGTTGCTGCGCCCGAGCTTTCTGCCCCAACTCACCGCCGGGGCCCTCAAGGCGTTACGGCTGTGGAGTGTGCGGGCGGAGGTCGAGCCCAACACGGTCGTTTTGCCGTCGGTTGGCAGGCCCCCCCTACCGGAAAGGACAGCCCCCCTGGCGCGCGCTGATCAGTAGCATTTCGGCCGCGAAGCACTATGTATTCTGATACCCTGTATGTATGCCGATACTGCGTGCCTCCGAGGCTTGCATCTAAAGGCGGCCTGGGATTATGTGCTGAGACGAGGCCCAAGATTGCTTGTGTTGACCAAAGGTGATCTAGGGCAGTCAAAGGCAGTCGGCAGATATGCAATTGCGGCTGGCGCAATGCACCCCAACTCCCTGCAATCCTGCCGACGAAAGGAAAACTGATGCGGGTTCTCTTGGCTCAGCCGCGGGGGTTCTGCGCGGGCGTCGTAAGGGCCATCGATATCGTCAATCGCGCCCTCGATAAGTACGGAGCTCCGGTCTACGTGCGCCATGAAATTGTCCACAATCGGCATGTGGTCGAGACGCTCGAGCGCAAGGGAGCGGTGTTCGTCGAGGAGCTGGACGAAATCCCGGATGGGGCGGTGACGGTTTTCAGCGCTCACGGCGTTGCCCAGTCGATCATCGACGAGGCCAAGGTACGTGGACTGCCGGTGCTTGACGCGACCTGTCCGCTCGTCACGAAGGTGCACATCCAGGGCAAACGCTATGTCGCACGCGGTCGTGCCCTGATCCTGATCGGCCATGCGGGTCATCCGGAAGTGGAGGGCACAATCGGGCAGGTCGGCGGGCGAGTTCATCTGGTTTCCACGGTCGCGGACGTGGCGCGTCTCGACATTCCGGACGATGCGCCTACGGCCTACGTCACTCAGACCACACTGAGCGTCGACGATACGCGTAGCGTCATCGCAGCGCTGCAGGCCCGCTTCAGTGATCTGCAGGGACCGGATGTCGCCGATATCTGCTACGCCACGCAACACCGCCAGTCCGGTGTGCGGCAGTTGTGCGACGCGGTGGATTTGCTCCTGGTCGTAGGCAGCACGAACAGTTCGAATTCGAACCGCCTGCGCGAGATCGGCGTCGAGAAAGGTATTCCGAGCTACTTGATCGCCAACGGCGATGCTCTGGATCCAGCATGGCTCGTGGGAGTGAAGACCATCGGCCTGACTGCGGGTGCGTCGGCGCCCGAGGAACTGGTGGCCGATGTCATCGAGGAGCTGCGCCGGCATGGTCCCGTCGAGGTCGAGGAGATGGATGGTGTGCGCGAAACCCTCGAATTCCGGTTACCCAAGGAACTTCGGAAGCCGACTGACATGTTGGCCGTGACGGATCGGTAGGAGTAGGGCCGTGGGAATTCCTCTGCTGCAGGCTGCGCGCATCGGCACCTACGTGCTGCGCCAGCACCTTGTGGGCCGCAAGCGCTATCCGCTGGTCCTGATGCTGGAGCCGCTGTTCCGCTGCAACCTCGCTTGCGCGGGATGCGGCAAGATCGACTATCCGGACGAGATCCTCAATCAGCGGCTGTCGTACGATGACTGCATGACGGCGATCGACGAATGCGGCGCGCCCGTCGTGTCGATTGCCGGTGGCGAGCCCCTGCTTCACCGCGAGATGCCGCGGATCGTCAAAGGCTTCCTGGCCCGCAAGAAGTTCGTGATCCTGTGCACCAACGCCTTGCTGCTGGCCAAGAAGATCGACGACTTCCAGCCGCATCCATCCTTCACCTGGTCCATCCATCTCGATGGCAACCAGGCCATGCATGACAAGTCGGTTTGTCAGCGCGGCGTCTACGACACCGCGGTGGAGGCGATCCGGCTCGCCAAGTCGAAGGGTTTCCGCGTCAGCATCAATTGCACGCTTTTCAACGATGCCGATCCGGCGGCGGTCGCCGCCTTCTTCGACGACATGAAGGCACTGGGGCTCGACGGCATCACGGTCTCGCCCGGCTATGCCTACGAGCGCGCGCCCGACCAACAGCATTTCCTGAATCGCAACAAGACCAAGGAACTGTTCCGCGGGATCCTGTCGCGCGGCGACGGCGGCCGGAAGTGGCCGTTCAGCCAGTCGATCATGTTCCTGAACTTCCTCGCGGGTAACGAAGCCTATCACTGCACGCCGTGGGGCAATCCGACACGCACGGTGTTCGGCTGGCAGAGACCCTGCTACCTGCTGGGCGAAGGCTACGCCAAAACCTTCCGCGAGTTGATGGAAGGCACCGATTGGGATCGATACGGTGTCGGCAACTACGAAAAGTGCGCCGACTGCATGGTGCATTCGGGCTTCGAGGCCTCGGCCGTGGCCGATATGATGCGCCGTCCGCTCAAGGCCTTGTCGGTCGCCGCACGCGGCGTGCGCACCGACGGTCCGATGGCGAAGGACATCCCGCTCGACCGCCAGCGGCCAGCGGAGTTCGTCTTCTCACGGCAGGTTGACAGCAAGCTCACCGAGATCCGGACCGCAAAGTCCGGCACCAAGCCGACCGTGTCCGCGGAATAACGAGCCGAAGGCTCGTTCCGCGTCCCGTCCCGTCCGGATCAAGGCGGGAAGCTGGCTTGGCCGTACCAGCAGAGAGCGCAAGATGGCAGGCAGATTCACGCCGCCATCCGGCTTCATCGCGATCAGGGCGGCCGGCGGCAGCGTGCGATGTGCCGGATCGCAGACAACGCGCGCCACCGCAAAAGGCAGACCATGACGTTGCGCTACCCGTGCTGCGACATGCGATTCCATGTCCAGGGCAAGTGCGCGCGTCACGCGATGCAGTTCGGCTTTCTCAGCCGACTCCGCCACGATCACATCCACGCCAAGCAGAAAGCCACGGGCGGCTTCGGGCAATCGCGCGGCGAGTCGGCTTGTCCATAGAGCGTCGGTCGGTATCGGCGTGCCTTCGGACAGCACGGCGTCGGCCAGGATCCAGTCGCCCGCGCACAATCGCGGCGCGAGTCCGCCCGCGATGCCGATGCTTATGATGCCTTGTGCCTCGGCGGCACGCGCCTCGAGCAGCGTCTCGAGCTGCCGGTGATCGCCGCCGCCCGCGATCGCCTCAACGCCGGCGCCGCCGACGATGCGCCGTTCGCGCTCCAATCCGACGGCGGCGATGATCATCACATGCCGTGCGCCACGCGCCGAGTGTTGGTGCGCGTGAGGTTGCGATAGCGCGCCAAAGCCCAGAGCGGGAAGAATTTCGGATAGCCGTGATAGCGCAGGTAGAACACGCGCGGGAAACCGCCGCCCGTATAGGCATCCTGCGGCCAGAGACCCGAGGCATCCTGCGTCGTCTGCAGATAGGCGATGCCACGCGCCACGGCGGGATGATCGACCTGGCCTGCCGCCATCAGGCCCAGCAGCGCCCAGGCCGTTTGCGAGGCATTGGAGGGTGCCGGCTCGTAGCCGCGATAGTCGAGCTTGTAGCTATCGCAATCCTCGCCCCAGCCGCCGTCGGCATTCTGGATGGCGACCAACCAGTCCGCGGCCTTGGCGACAGTGGGTGCCGTTGGCGCCATGCCGGCCGCGTTCAAGGCACACAGCGATGACCACGTACCGTAGATGTAGTTCACGCCCCATCGGCCGAACCAGCTGCCGTCGGCCATCTGCTCGCGTTCGAGGTAGGCGATTGCGGCGCGCATTCGGGAACTGTCGGCGGTCTCGCCGAGCTGCGCCAGCATGCTGACGCAGCGCGCACTCACGTCGGCTGTCGGTGGGTCGAGCAGAGCGCCATGATCGGCGAAAGGAATGTTGTTCAGGTAATCGTCGATATTGTCGACGTCGAAGGCCGCCCAGCCGCCGTTACGGCTTTGCATGCCGACAGTCCATTCGGTGCCGCGATCTATCGCTTCGTCGTAGCCACCGCCGGTCGCAAAGTCGCGCCGCGCCCGGTCCATGGCCATGACGACGACGGCCGTATCGTCGAGATCGGGGTAGTGAGCGTTGCGGTACTGAAACGCCCAGCCGCCGGGACGGAGCTCCGGCCGGCGATTGGCCCAGTCACCCTTCACCTCGCATTCCTGCAACGGCAGCAGCCAGTCCATCCCGCGCTTGGCGGCGGCGACCGAGCTCTGATCGCCCGCTTCCATCAGCGCATGAGCCACGAGAGCGGTGTCCCAAACCGGGGAAACGCAGGGCTGACAGTAGGCTTCGTCGTCGCGCACGACCAGAAGCTTGTCGAGCGCGCGGCGGGCGATCGCCCGTTCGGGATGCTCCGGCGGATAGCCGAGCGCGTCGTACATCATCACGGTGTTGGCCATGGCCGGGTAGATGGCACCCAGCCCGTCCTCGCCATTCAGCCGTTCCGCCACGAAGTTTTTGCACCGATCTATCGCGCGCCTCCGCATCGCTTTGGGCCAGAACGGCTCGAAGCCCTTCAGGACGCGATCCAGGCCGTTGAAGAAGAGGGCCCAGCTTCGTTTCTGATGGCTTGGCGGCTTGGGCGGCAGCTTGTCGGACGGGACGAGCAGCTCCGAGAGACGCACGCCACGCGGATTGCGCGCCCTCAGCCTGAGCGTGGCCAGTACCAGCAAGGGCACCATCACGGTGCGCGCCCAATAGGACATGCGCGAGAGATGGATCGGAAACCAGCGCGGCAGGAGGATCAACTCCACCGGGACGGTGGGAACGTCACTCCAGGAAAGCTCGCCAAACTGCGCCAGCAGGATCCGCGTGAAGACGTTGGCACGCAGCAGTCCGCCCCGCGCCAGGATCGCGTCGCGCGCCCGTACCATGTGCGGCGCGTCGGGGCTGTCGCCGACCATCTTCAGGCAGAAATAGGCCTTTACCGATGCGCTGATGTCGAACGCACCACCATGGAACAGCGGCCATCCGCCATGTTCGCCCTGGATGCGGCGAAGGTAGACTCCGATCTTGCGCTCGAGCTCCAGATCATCTGGCTCGCCGAGATAGTGGCGCAGCAGAACGTACTCCGAGGGAATCGTGGCATCGGCCTCGAGCTCGAACACCCAATGCCCATCGCCGCGCTGTTGCGCCATCAATGCCTGTGTCGCCCGGCTGATGCCGAGCTCGAGATCGTCGGAAGTGAGGTTCATTGCTGAAGGATTGAGCGGGACGCGAGCGCTGCGGCCCGTTCGCCGGAACGTAAAGCACCCTCGATGGTCGCGGGCAAGCCGGTATCGGTCCAATCGCCGGCCAGGAAGAGATTGGGCCACCGAGTGGCAGCGGCCGGCCGCCGGGCATTCTGTGCCGGAGTCGCGGCAAACGTGGCGCGCTTCTCCTTCACGATGCGCCAGGGCGGCATTGCATCGGGCAGGTCATGGACCGCCGCAACGTCGCGCCAGAGATGTTGCGCGAGCGGTTCGGCTTCGAGGTCGAGCAGCCGGTCGGCGGCGCTGACGGTGACGGACAGGCGGTCGGCAAATGCGAAGACCCACTCCGCCGTCCCATCGATCAGACCGACAATCAACGGCAGGGGGCGTGGCGGCGCCAGCTTGAAATGAGCGTTTACGATCGCGCAGAACGCATCCGGCACGACCAGATCGGGCAGCAACTCCTGGGCCGTCCACGGCGGTATCGCGAGCACCACGCTGTCGAGCGGTCCCAGTGCTTCCTCGCCGTCGGTGAAGGTCAGGCCAACGACCCTACCGTCGCCCCCCATTTTCAGCCCGGCCAGACGCCGGCCGAGGCGAATATCGGCGCCTGTCCGCCGCATGCGTTCCAGCGCAGGATCGATGAAAGTGGCGGCCAGGCTCGGTGACGCGACGCGCGGGTGGATGCTGCGTCCGCCTTTGGCGAAAGTTTCGCGCATCACGGCCCCTGCGAGGTCGGCCGATGCTTCCTCGGGGGGCGTGTTCAACACCGAAACGAGCAGGGGACGCAGGAACCGGCTCCACAGGGTTCCCTCGCAGCGCATCACCTCGTCGATCCGTCGGCCAGGGTGGCGGTTCATCAGGCGGGCGATCGCGACGTACTCGCCGATACGCGTATTCGGAACACGGCGATGGGAATCGAGGATCCACCAGGGAATGACGCCGTCGTTGGGGCGCAGCGCCCAATGCTGGCCGGACGCAACATCGAAAAAGGGAAATGCCGCGGCGCTCGGGCCGACCAACCGATTCTGCGCACCGACGGCGTCGAGAAAGCGACCGACCGCCGGATTTCCCGACAAGACGAGGTGGTTGCCGTTATCGATCGTCATATCGAGCTGGCCGTCATGATAGGAGCGGCAGCGTCCGCCGGCCTGTCTTGCCGCTTCCGACAGCACAACGCGCACGCCTTGTCGGGCGAGTGCAACAGCCGCCGACAAGCCGGCCAATCCGGCGCCCACGATATGAACGCGGGGACCTTCGGACGCCGCTGTCATCCCAGCAGGATGCATCGCAATAGGATCAGCAGAAGGCGCGGTTTGCCGATTCGAACTCGATGGCGTGGAGGCGCCCAACCTTGCGAGATCATGTCGCGCAATATCGCGCGATAGACCGCTTCCATCAGCTTCGGCGCCAACAGCCGGCCGCGCGGTCGGGAGCGCATTAGTCGATCCGCCGAGGCAAAGTGCTTGAGCGCGCGTTCAGCCAGCGCGCGGCATGCGCCGTCTATCCGCGGATCGTCAATCGCTTCGTTCGGCTCGGTCGTTGCGATGCCAGTCTGCTTCAACAGTTCACTCGGCAGGTAGAGCCGCCCCATCTCGGCGTCCTCATCGAGGTCACGCAGGATGTTGGTGAGCTGCAGGGCAAGGCCGAGCTCGTGTGCCAGCTCGAGGCCGGGCTCGTCGTCCATGCCGAAGATACGCGTGGAGAGACGGCCGACGGCACAGGCCACGCGATCGCAATAGAGATATAGCGTGGCCAGATCGGGCGCGCGTATATCCGCAGCGACGTCCATCTCCATGCCGTCGATGACGGCCAGAAAATCGACTTGCCGCAGACCAAAAGCATTCACGGCCTGCCTGAGAAAGGTGGCCTGTCCGGCCGGCCGGCCCTCGTAAAGCGCCGCGATATCGGCGCGCCAGGCATCCAGCTCTATAGCGCGCTGAGGTCTCGCGCGCGTGCCGTCATCGGCGATGTCGTCTACCAGCCTGCAAAATCGGTAGATAGCGAACATCGCCTCACGCTCGGCCTTGGGCATGATGCGCATGGCGGCATAGAACGAACTGCGCGAGACCTGTTCTTGCAGAGCCTGGTTGTCGACCTCGGCTGTCATCTCAGCCAACCGATCACAACCTTGAAGGCGCCCCGCAGCGACAGGCCGACCGCCTCGATCGGTCGATGATGGACGCGTTGCGACAGGGGATCGCGCCGCGCCAGCCGGACCGTGAGATCCTCCGCCAGGGTCTGGATGACTCCGACTTCCAGAGCCAGCCGACGGTCGACGATCGCGTGCGCGAAACCCCGCGATTGTTCGAGCAGGCCGGCGGTGCGGCCAGCCAGGGCCTGTATGGTTCGCAGCAGAGCCGGGGAGGCATGTGTCGCCGCAAGGTCCTCGACGGCGGCACCGTGGGCTTGCAGCGTGTCGAGCGGAATGTAGACGCGATCGAGCGTCCGATGATCCTTGGCGCAGTCCTGCAGATGGTTGATCACCTGCAAGGCCGTGCAAAGCGCATCGTTGGCGGGCCATAGCGTCCTTGGCTCGCCATGCAGGTCGAGCACGAAGCGTCCGACCGGCGCCGCGGAATAGCGACAGTAGTCCATGAGCTCGGCCCAATCGGCATAGCGTTGCTTGGTGACGTCACGTCGGAAGGCTTCCAGCAAATCGAGCGCGTGCTGGTTGGTGAGGTCGTGCTCTTGAAGGACGGCACGCAGCGCTACGCCTTCCGCATTGCCCTTGTCGCCGCGCAGCGCCGCTTCCATTCCCGCAAGCTGGTCGAGTTTCCGATCGGGGCTGGCGCTGGGGTGATCGGCGATATCGTCAGCCGCGCGCGCAAAACGATAGAAGGCGAGGATCGGCGCCCGCAATTCGCGGCGCACGAGCCAGGACGCGACCGGGAAGTTCTCGTCCCGATGGCCTTTGCCCGATGCGAAGGCGGCAGCATCGGTCACGGCTCACCCATTCGTGCCTGGGC
>Ga0153954_1000024_pt1 | contig 163770 bp, 153 predicted proteins | sample TSFL038MetaG_FD_102277 | JGI IMG/M metagenome (GOLD analysis project Ga0153954, IMG submission 102277) | Attine ant fungus gardens microbial communities from Florida, USA - TSFL038 MetaG | ecosystem: Host-associated > Fungi > Mycelium > Unclassified | place: USA: Florida, Wekiwa Springs State...
CGAAGGTCAACGGATAAGGATCTGGCCATGCACGCCAGCCTCCTTGCCGGCATGCAGTGTGAATCAGAACCAGCCCGATTCGGGAATCCCCTTACGATTCAATCAGACCAGAAAATGCTCTAGTACAGACATCTCAATATCGATTACATACCAGCAAAACCCTCCCATATCGTATGATACTGATGAAGGTGTTATAAATATTGAATATTCAATCGCAGGCCCAAGTAAAGGAGTGTGGAGGGAAAATAAGATTGCCATGACCGAATCTGCATCCCTTATTCCCCATTTTAAGACACCGCATACACTCGATCAGACAATGGATAAATTACGATCACTTGAGGATTTGCTCCTCATCTCAACTAATTCAATTTATATTCCTCCACGTGTAAATATTTGCCTTCAAGAAGCCGGAACTCAAAAACGGCTTGAATGGCACTGTTTTCGCCGCCGAAGTATCTCGGAACCTCCAAGGGTCCACCAATGTATTGTATCGTTCACAAAAATTAAGGATAAATTTGGTTATATCGCATCATCATGGTTAAAAAACGAAATGACGTGGGATCTGGATTTTATCTCTACTTAGGAGTTAGGCGTAGAGAACAGAATTATATTGAGAATACGTTTGTTACTTTAATAGCAAGGCTAGAAGCATTGCACAGAAAGACTATGAATAATACTGCCGAGAGTCGTTACGTAAAAGAACAAGTGATTCGTATAATTGCAGATGTAGCGGATAGGAAAGACAGGAAATGGTTATCTGGGTGCCTAAAACATGCGCACGAGCCAAATCTGGCGAAACGTTTATCTGACATATTTAGTAGTGTCGATTTAGGCGTCCCTCCCAGAAGGTTACGCAAATTTGCTTCTCAATGTGCCGAGATCCGCAACGATCTATCGCATTTTGGAGAGCGACGGGGTTCAATCGGCTACCAAACTTTTATTCGCGACGTTGCGATAAAAAATGCCACCCTGTCCGTGATCTATCATGCTGTGATCTTGAATGAAATCGGCGTAGGGCGAGAGATTATACACGAATGGCTAAATGTCAGATGTTTTTCAGCGAAAGCATACTTTGTTGAGGCGGGCTTCCTGAATAAAGAGACTTAGCTCCAGCTTCTCGACGTCCTAAGCAGCCTGTGGAGGGCAGGGCTAAAGCACTTATCCAAAGCGCGAATGAGCGGTGTCCACATCGCGGCTCATCGCGGCGATCGCTATATCCCGTAACTTTACTAACGCTTACTAGCGTTTATTGGCGTTTGTGCTCGTTTACTAGCTTACCTAGCGGTCAGCAGCCCCGCCGCCTGTCATGCCCGCTACCAAGCGGGCGTCCAGGCACGCGCCCGACCTTCCCCCTAGATTTCCGGACTGCGCGGGAATGACAGAATTGCCCGCTTAGACCGGGGAGGGCTCGAGCGCCCTCCCCTTTTGCGCTTCACTTCGGGCAAGGCGGCAGCCCTGGCCGTCCGCATTCGCCCGGGGGCGCCCTGCGCTCCGGCTGCGGCGGCCTTGGCGCGAGGGCCGGCGCCGGGGGCCTTTCCATCATCCGCTGGGCGGCGGCGCCGGGTTCGGGCCGTGGGGCGGCCACGGGCGGCCTCTCGACTGGCGGTCTCTGCGCGGCCGGGAACCTCTCGACCGCCGCCGGCGGCCGTTCGGCGACCGGGGGCCTTGCGGCGACTGGCGGTCTTTCTGCCGGCGCGACGACTGGCGGCCTCTCGGCCGCTGCCGGAGGCCTCGCGGCGGCTGGTGTCCTCTCAGCAGCGGTTGGGGGCCTTTCTGCGGGCGCGGCGACTGGCGGCTTCGCTACGACCGGCGGCCTCTCTGCAGGCAAGGTTGCCGGGGTCCTCTCGACGGCGGCGGGTGGCTTCCCGGCCGGCGCGACGCCTGGCGGCCGCTCGGCCGGAGCGGTCGCTGGGAGCCCTCCCGCAGGCGCGGCGACCGGCGGCTTCTCTTCGCGCTTAGCCGCGTTCGGCGCGACTTGAGCGGGCGCGGGCTGTATCGGCTTCTCGGCCGCCGGGGGCGTCCCTGGCGGCGGCGCAACGCCAGCCGGCGCAGGAGCGAGCGGCTGAGCCGGCGTGGCCAGGGCGGCCTTGCCCGCGGCCCTGGCTGGGATCACGCCCTTGCCCTTGAACTCTCCGGGCCGCTCCGTCGCCGCGATCGCCGGCTTGCCCTTGTTCAGGGAGACGAACTGGGTTCGATCGACGCTCGCCAGGCGCGCCTGGTTCCTTTGCGCGGCGGTCGGAGGAATGTGCTGCGCCCTGTCGATGACGGCTTGCGCAGCCGTCGGGGCCGCGACCACGCCGCCCGGCCCGCCGTTGAAGCTCGCGCGATTGATTGTCGGATTGCGGACGATCGGCTGATTATAGACGTTGGTGATGTGAGCGCCGCCGATGTTGTTCACGGTCGTATTGTAGAAGAACTGGCCGTTGTCCCACCGGCCGCCCTGATAACCCGAACCGCCATAGCCGTAGCCGTAGTCGATCCCGCCGTAATATCCGACCTCGTGGCCCCAATAGCCGTGCCTGAAGGCGTAGACGCCGCCGATGAAAGCCCAGTAGCCCGGCGTCCACAACAAGCCGGGCTGCGGCGGCTCCACCCATACGCCGGGCACCCAGTAATAGTCGTCATTGTTCCAGGCCCAATAGCCCGGCGTCCAAGTATATCCCGGCGCGGGAATCGGCGGCTGATCGTATTCGGGTATGGGCGGCGGCGGCTCGTCGGATTGAACGAGGTAGGCCGGACCAGAGGCCGGAGCGCCGGCAGCGGCGGCGTCGCCCGGAGGACACTCGCATATCTGGGCGAAGCTTGGCGTGATGAGCACAGTCAGCGGGCATGCCGCGACGAGCATCGCCATCACTGCGGGTCGCAAAATCTGCATCTCGAGATCCCTTTCCATTTGCCGGATCAGAGCGAAAGTAAAAGACAAATATATCGTACGCCTCTCGGGCTACGCACGTCGCGAACACATACCGATTTCGCTGGTGAGATCGAGCGAGCCTTAATCAGCCTCCTTTTCCACAAGTATTCAGAACGCCATAAATCAGATGAATGTTCCTTGAACATTGCGCGGCTTCGGTTGGACAATTGTGTGGCGCGGGCAAGGCGGGGCGCCGGCGGAACTTTTATCCGCCGAGCGCCTGGTCGAGATCCTGCCAGAGATCGTCGACATCTTCGATCCCGACCGACAGGCGCAGGAGATCCGGCGGGCACGGGGAATTCGGGCCCTCGATCGAGGCGCGATGCTCGATCAGCGACTCGACCCCGCCAAGCGACGTCGCCCGCTTCCACAAGCGCACGCGCGCAGCAGCCGCGATCGCGGCGTCAGCGCCGCCGCGCACGCGGATCGACAGCATGCCTCCGAATCCCCCTCGCATCTGGCGGCGCGCGACGTCGTGGCCCGGATGATGCGGAAGGCCCGGGTAGAGCACGGCGGCGACCGCCGCGTGATTGGAGAAGCGCCCCGCAAGATCCATCGCGTTCGCCGCCGCGGCGCGCACGCGCACGTCGAGCGTCCTCATGCCCCGAATCAAGAGAAACGCCTCGAACGGATGCAGGATCATTCCGTGCGATTGGCGGATCGTTCGCGCCCGGACGCACAGCGCGTCGTCATGCGCGAAGCACAAAGCTCCGGCGAGGACATCGGAATGGCCGTTCAGATATTTGGTCGCCGAATGCATCACCACGTCGGCGCCGAATGCGATCGGCCGGGTGAAGACCGGCGTGGCGCAGGTCGAATCCACCGCGAGCTGCGCTCCCGCCCCGTGCGCAGCGCGCGACGCGCCTTCGATGTCGCTCACGCCCCAGAGCGGATTGCTCGGCGTCTCAAGCCAGACGAGCTTCGTCGTTCCCGGCTTCAGCGCCGCCTCGATCGCCCGCACATCTTCCGCGTCGACAAAATCGACGGCGAGTCCGAAGGCAGGCGCCTCATTGGCGAGCCAAGCGCGCAGCGCCCAGTACATGGTCTTGGGCGCGACCACGTGGGCGCCAGGCCCGAGGCTCATGAAGAGCGCGATCGCGGCGGACATTCCCGAGCCGAAGACAAAGGTCTTCGCCGCGCCTTCGAGCGCGCCGATCACAGCCTCAGCCTCGCGCACCGTCTCGTTGTCCGGGCGCCCGTAGATATTGCCACTGCGATACAGATTGTCGGGATCGCGCTCGAAAGTCGTAGTCACATGGATCGGCGGCACGATCGCCCGCGTGCGTTCGTCGATGGCGCCAAGCGCTTGGGCGGCGAGCGTCCTCGGGCTCAGCGAGGGAGACCGGCTCATAGCGCAAGACCCCGAAGCAGCTTTGGAGCGCCGGCGCCGCCGGCCTCCGCGATCAGCATGTCCTTGAGCGCAGGCGCGCGATCGACGATGCGCAGCCCGAGATCGCGCGCGAAGCGCATTGGCGCAAGGTCGTTGGAGAAGAGCCGGTTGAGCGCGTCGAGCCCAAGACCCGAGGCCGCAACGTCGAAGCGCCTCTGTCGCTGATAGGCCGCGAGCGGCCCAGGCGCGCCGGGATCGAGCCCGAGGCGCATCTCGTCGACGATCGTCTCGGCGAGCGCCGCGACGTCGCGCAAGCCCAGGTTCAGACCCTGCCCGGCCAGCGTGTGAACAACATGCGCCGCGTCGCCGACGAGCGCGAGCCGCTCGGCGACAAAGCGCCGGGCGATCTGGAAGCGGAACGGAAAGGCCTCGACGCGGGAGGCGATGCGGATCGCGCCGAGCTTCGGCGTGAACCGATATTCGAGCTGGCGCGCCAGATCCTCGAGGTCGAGGCTGAGCAGCGCCTGAGCGTCGGCGCGCCGCTCGTTCCACACGATGCTCGACTGACGGCCAGGAAGCGGCAGGACCGCGAACGGCCCCGCGGGGAGAAAATGCTGCTCCGCCCGGCCCTCATGATCGCGCTCATGCGCGACTGTCGCAACGATGCCGGTCTGGTCGTAGTCCCAGCCGATCGTCGCAATGTCGGCGAGCCGGGCGAGCTTCGAGCGCGCCCCATCGGCGGCGACGGCGAGGCGGGCGCGCACGACGAGGCCATCGGAGAGACTGAGCACGGCGACATGCTTGCCCGGGGCCCAATCAGCGACCGCCGCCCGGATCCGCCGAACGTCGAGCTGATCGCAGAGCGCGGAAAGCGCGGCGACCACATCGTCGTTGAAGGCCATATGGGCGAGCGGCGCCTCGTTCTTCGCCGCAAACCGAAGGTAGGGCAAGCGGACCGCGTCGCGCACGTCGCCATCCATGATCGCCATGGACTGGATCGCTTGCGCTCTCGGCGCGATCGCCGCCCACGCCCCGACCTGCTCCAACAGACGTCTCGGCCCTTCGGCGATGGCCACCGTGCGCAAGGGCGCCGATCTCGCCGCAGGCGGCGGCGCGGGATCGATCACAGCCACGGACGCGCCCTGCCGCATCGCCTGCTTGATCGCGACGGCGAGCGCCAAGCCATTCGCGCCGCCGCCGGCGATGACAATGTCGAAGAGGGGAGCGGGTGCGGTCACGGGGCGGGCGCCTCCTTCCGGCTTGATGTCCGACGCGTCAGGCATATCGACTCTTCAAGCCGAGCGCCATTTCCGCGTCCGGACCCCAGCTTTTCAAGGGGTTGCGGCGACGCTTGGCTTTGCGCGGTTCGGTCTCACGCTCGCGCCATCAATCATCGCCGCGGTCGCAGCGCACACGCTAGGGACTGGCGTTGTCGCGCCAGGTCGCTGCGAAAATAAGCCAGCGCCCCCGATCGGGCTCCGGCAAAAGCCTGCTCAGACGGCTTCCGGGACGCGTTTTTCGGTCGCGCTCGCGTGCCGGATCTCCGTGCCGAGCACTTTCAGGCATTCGCGGATGAAGGCCGCGAGCGCCGGCCATCCCTTGGCCGACACCATCGTCCCATCGACGAAAGCTTCGGTCGGCGAAAGGTCGATATAGGTTCCGCCCGCGAGCGTGACTTCCGGTTCGCAAGCGCCCAACGCGCCAACCTTCTTGCCGCGCACGACCCCGTCCACCGCCACCAGGATCTGCACGCCGTGGCAGATCGTGAAAATCGGCTTCTTGGCCTGATGAAAATGACGCACCATGGCCTGAATGCGCTTGTCCGTCCGAATGTATTCGGGGCCGCGACCGCCGGCGCAATAGACCGCATCGTAGTCATTGAGTTGTTTCTCGGCCTCAGAGAAGGTCTTGTTGATCGTGAAGAAGTGGCCGAGCTTCTCGGTATAGGTCTGATCGCCCTCGAAATCATGAAGCGAGGTCTTGATCAGGTCGCCCGCCTTCTTGTCCGGGCACACGACATGCACGATGTGACCGACCGCCTCCATCGCCTGCTGAAAAACGAAGATCTCGTATTCCTCGGTGAATTCGCCGGTCAGCATAAGAATCTTCTTGCCCGACATTCCTCGTTCTCCTCTCCAGAGTTTAAGCGGTGGTTCTCCGTCACCCGGATTCAAATCGGTCTCAGCGCTTCAACAGAGCCGTGAGCAATGCGGCGAGCGCGACGGTGAGCGCGGCCACCGCCCAGACGAAGGGCTGGCGGAAGAACGGCTCGCTCGTGTCCGGCACGGTCGCGTGCACGAAAAAGACGCCGTACAGATAGGCTGCGGCGATCGAGATGAGCATGATCACGAAGAAGGCGAGCGCCACGATGACGATCGTCACAAGGAAAAATCGCGGCGTTGTCCCCGCCTGACAAAGCGGCAGGAGGTTGTTGACGAGGCCGGCGAAGATCACGAGCGCGCAGCCGACGCCGAACAAGGTCAGGCTGAACGGCTGGAAGATGAGCGCGAGCGCAAGAATCCCGAGCGCAATGATGCTCCACTCGAGGCGCTGAGCCGTCGCCGAACCGATTCCCCCTGTCGCTCTTTCACCGGGGGCGGAAGCCTGCTCGCTCATGTGCGGATCGCCTTCCCGCTCTCATCGAAGACGTGCGTCTCGCGCGCGTCGGCGCGAAGGCTCATGACGTCCCCCGCCTTGACTTTGAGCGCGCGCGGCACGACCACGCGAAGGTCACCGCCAAGCGGCGTTCGCGCGTGGATCAGGGTCTCGGCGCCCATCGGCTCGATCAGTTCGGCGCGGCCGGCAATGATGTCGGCGCCGCCCTCCGCGTCCGGAACAAGCGCGCGAGGCCGGATGCCGATCGTGACTTGTCCCTTGGGAAGTTTCCTCACCGCGGGATCGACCGGCAATCGGATCGGCTGCCCGTCGACCATGAACCGCCCCTGTGTTCCCTCGGCGCCCTCGAATTGCGCGGGGAGAAGGTTCATCTGCGGCGTCCCGATGAAGCTCGCGACAAACAAGGTGGCGGGCCTTGCGAACACTTCGTGCGGCGAAGCGATCTGCTCGATGACGCCGTCGCGCATGATGGCGATCCGGTCGGCCATCGTGAGCGCCTCCAATTGATCGTGGGTGACGATCACCGTCGCCTTCGAGAGGCCGGTCAGCACGCTCTTGATCTGCCCGCGCATCGTCTGGCGGAGCTCGACGTCGAGCCGGCTCAAGGGCTCGTCGAACAAAAAGCAGTTGGGATCGCGAACAACGGCGCGCGCCACCGCCACACGCTGCTTCTCGCCCTCGGAAATGTGGCTCGGCAGGCGATCAAGCACGGCTTCCAATTGCAACATGCGCGCCACCCGCGCGACGCGCGCCCCTGCCGTTTGCGCATCAAGGCGCTCGACGTGCAGCGGGAACATGATGTTCTCGCGCACAGTCAACGCCGGATAGAGCGCATAGAACTGGAACACCATGGCGATGTCGCGCTGGTCGGGCCTGAGCGCATTCATGCGCTTGCCCGCTATGATGACGTCGCCGCCGCTTGCGCGCTCAAGACCCGCGATGATGCGCAGCGTCGTCGTCTTGCCGCAGCCGGAGGGGCCGAGAAGGCAGACGACCTCCCCCGCCGCCACAGCGAGGTTCACGTTCTTGACGGCGGTGAATGCGCCGAACTGTTTTGTGACGTCCCTGAGCTCGATCGTCGACATCGCGCTATCTCTTGATGGTTCCGAACGTGACGCCACGCAGGAGCTGGTTCTGCAGCGCGAAGGTCACGATGATCACCGGGACCAGGAACAGCGTCTCAATCGCCGCGAGAAGGCCCCAGCGCACGCCGATGTCGCCGCCGATCGTCTGCGACATGGCGACAGGGACGGTTCGCGTCTCGACGCCCGACAGGAGAAGGGCGAACAGGAACTCGTTCCAGGTGAGGATGAGGCCAAACACAGCCGTGGCGGCGAGCCCCGCCCACACTTGCGGCAGACAGATCTTGAAGAACACCCGAACGTCGGACGAACCGTCGATGCGCGCGGCGTCCTCGACGTCCGGGGAGAGCTCATCGAAGAAGCTCTTCATCATCCAGATTGCGAACGGCAGGTTGAACACCGTGTAGAGGCCGATGATGCCCGCATAAGTTCCGGCGAGGCCCGTGACGCGGAACATGATGAAAATCGGGATGATGACGACGATCGCGGGCAACATGCGGGTCGTCAGGATCATGAACAGATAGGTGTCGTTGCCCTTGAGCGGATAACGGGAGAAGCCGAACGCGGCCATGGCGCCGATCGCGAGGGCGAGCAGCACGCTCACGCCCGAAATGAACAGCGAATTGAAGAAATAGAGCGTGAAGCCGGTGTTCTGCGCCTGCGCTCCCGCCGAGAAGGAGCGGTTGAACACCTGGACGAAATTCTCGAGCGTCGGGGTGAAGAAGAATTTGGCCGGAACGGCGAGCGCGTCCTCGTAGGTCTTGAAAGCGGTCAGGATGATCCAGAAGACCGGGAAGAAATAGATGAAGCTGACAATGGCGGCGGCGATCGTTCGGCCCCAGCCGGCGTGCCCGACGCCCGATGCGGCTCCGCCGAAGCGAACGCGGCGGATGCGCAGAGCGCGGGCGACCGGAGCGGGTCTCGCGCCGGCGACGTCTTGTGCAAGATCCGTCATGGAGCCGCGACCTCCCTCGCGCGCTGATTGGCGAAATAGAGGTAGAGATTGGTCAGGACGATGACTGTGAAGAGCAGGATGTAGGCGAGCGCCGTCGATTCGCTGGTTCTGTTGTTCTCGAACGCCACACGATAAACTTTGAGCGCAATCGTCTCGGTCGCCGTGCCCGGGCCGCCGTTGGTCAGAAGGAAGACGAGATCGAACAATTTGAACGCCTCGATCGTCCGAAACAACAAAGCGAGCAGCAAGAGCCCGCGGATATAGGGGAAGGTGATGGAGACGAACTGCCGCCATTTCGGAACGCGGTCGATCGCGGCGGCCTCGTAGAGATATTTCGGCACGCTGACCAACCCGGCGAGGACGAGGAGCATCACGAACGGCGACCACATCCAGGCGTCGACGAACACAATGCCGATGCGCGAGCCCCACACCGTATTCATCAGGATGAAAGGATGGCCGGTGAAGAGCCGCACCGCCTGCGACAAGAGGCCGAACGTCGGATCGTAATAGTAGCGGAAGAAGGCGCCGACGGCGACGTAGGAGAGCATCATTGGCGTCAGCACCAGAATGAGCAGATAGCGCCGCAACGGGAACTGCTTGGAGAAGAGCAGCGCGAGCAGGAAGCCAACCACCATCTGGGTCGTGACGGTCATAAGGACGAGGATGATCGTGTTATGCAGCCGGTCCCAAATGTCGGGATCGGTAAGGACCTTCTGGTAATTCTCGAGGCCCACCCAGGTCGGCGCCCGCGCGCGGTTCGAGCGGTAGTTGAAGAACGACAGTCCGAACGACCACAGAAGCGGAAAAATGTTCATGACGAACAGGAGCGCCAGCGCCGGCGCCACGAGCAATCCGCCGGTGTAACGGCCCCAAGCGTTCGCGACCACAGTCGCGGCAAAGAGGACCGCAAGCGCCGCCGACACCCAGAAAGAGAATTTCGGCTCGAGCAGCGCAATCGCGAGCGCCGTGCCGATGACGAACACGACCAAGGCGCCTGGCCAGTTGTTCCAGCGCGGCGCGATCAGTTTCCGTAAAGCCGGGACGGCCTCGGGAACGTCCGTTATCGTCGTCATTGCATTCGCCGGTTGGCGCCCCTGGAACAGCGTTCAGGCATCGGCCACGACAAGTCGATCATGGCGTTGAAGCGCGCCGCGAACTGGCGGCGCGCTCGTTCGATGCAACGGCTACTTGATGCGCCCCGCCTCCTTCAGCGTCTTCTCTTGAAAGTTGGCGATATTGTCGAGCGTCGTCTTGGCGTCCTGCTGACCGGTCACCGCCTTGGTGTATTCCTCCTGCTGCTCGGTCAGGAGTTCAAAGAACTCAGGAATGTGCCAGAAGTCCTTCTGCCAATCGAGGCTCTCCGCCCATGTGCGGTTCCACGGCCGGAAGGTCACGTAGCTCGGGTCCTTGTACACCGACTTTAGCGCGCTTTGGCCGCCAGCCTTGGCGTAGGCGATCTGCGTGTCCTTGGACAGCCACCATTTGACGAAGTCGAGCGCCTCCTTGTTCTGGAGGTCCGTGTTCCACGTCATGAGGACGAACGGCTGACCGCCGATCACCGACCACCGCACGATCCCCTTGTCGGTCTTGAGACCGGGCAATTGCGCGAAGGCGATCTTGTCGGCGACCGTGGACGTGTCCGGATGGATGGAGCTCTCCGCGAATCCGATCCATTCGAGGTTGCTCGCCACCTTGCCGGCGCGGAAGAGCTCATCCGTCTTGAAGATGTCGAGATTGCCGGTCGTGCCCTCCGGCGGGAAATACTTCACAAGCGAGAGAAGGTGCTCGAAGGACTTCACGGCCTCAGGCGAGTTCATGACGCCGACCGCGTGCGCGTTGGGCTGCTTGGTCTCATCCCAAATGTCGCCGCCGTGTTGCCATAGGAACTCGTAGGCCGAGGTCGTGAAGAAGTCGTAGCCCTTGCCGACCTGGAACTCGATGCCGTGGAAGTCGTCATCGAGCGGCTTGCCCATCAGCATGTCGCCCTTCTTGCGGTTGAAGAACTCGCCGAAGTCGCGGTAGTTGTCCCAGGTGACCTGGTCCATTTCCTCCGGCGTGCAGGCCAGCTTGTATTTGTATTTATCCGCGAAGTTCTTCTGCTCGGTGGGGTCGCAGAACACATCCTTCCGATAGTAGTTGACGACCAGATCCGGCATCTGGGGGAAGCCGTAGAGCTGGTCGGACTTGTAAGGGTAGGTCGAGTAGGAATCCTTCACCGCCGGGTGGAGATCCTTGAACACGGCTTGCAGGCCGGGATCGGCGTCGACATATTTGTTGATGTTGAGGTAATAGCCGCCCTCGATGAAGGCGCCGAGCCACTGGCTGTCCGAGACCGCCATATTGTATTTCTTTTCGCCCGACGTGAGCGAGGCGTTGAGGCGGGTGTAGTAGTCGGGCCAGGGGATGAAGTCGACGTCGAGCGTCACCTTGTTGCCGGACTTCGGCTTGTAGGTCTTGTCGAATAGCTCCTTCATGATGCGGGTCGGCGGCCAATCCGGAACGGCCATTTTCAACGTCACGTCCTCAGCGGAGGCCGGCCCGGCGGCGAATCCTGCGGCGAGCGTCAAGGACGCGAGCGCAAGGCCGTAAGTCACCATTGCTTTCATCGTCATGCTTCGTTCCTCCCTGGCGCTATTGTTGCGCCTCTATTTTCGGCGGATGGCCGAACCGTTGTGACTTCTGAAGAGATAGATCTTCCCGGGGTCGATGATGATCGGGAGCCGGTCGCCCTCCTTGATGCTCGCCGCCTGGGCCTCCGGGAGCACCATGCGGAGTGGATGAGTGTTCGAAACGAGCGATACGATGGTGATGTCGCCGAGCGGCTCGAGTTGCTGGACGACCGGCTCGCTCGAAGCCGCGGCGCCGCCGGCGAGACGGACATCGGACGGGCGCACGCCGGCCGCAAGCGGCTCGCCGGCCGCCACGGGCTCGTCGAGCCGCGTCGGGCGCATGGGCCCGAACGGCGTCTCGAGACTCGCGCCGTCGCGCCCGACCGTCACATCGAAGATGTTCATGTGCGGCGAGCCGATCTTGCTCGCGACGTAACGGTCGACCGGCCTTTCGTAGAGATCGTCGGGCGAGGCCTGCTGAACGGCGCGGCCATCGCGCAGAACGGCGATCTCCTCGCCCATCGAAAGCGCCTCGAGCTCGTCCGGGGTCGCGTAAACGACCGTCATGCCAAACTGACGATGCAGCCGCTTGAGCTCGGCGCGCATGTCATCCCTGAGCTTGGCGTCGAGATTGGTGAGCGGCTCATCGAGAAGCAGGAGCTTCGGCCTGGAGATCAGTGAGCGGCCGAGCGCGACGCGCTGCTGCTCGCCTCCCGACAGCGTCGCCGGCTTCTGCTCGAGCCGATGCGAGAGCTTCAGCATCTCGGCGGTCTCGCGCACGCGCTGCGCGATCTTCGTTTTCGGCAGACCGTCTTCAACCAGCGGATAGGCCAGATTCTTGAAAACGGTGAGGTGGGGGTAGAGCGCGAAGGACTGAAAAACCATCGAGACGCCGCGCCCTCGAATGGGCGCGTTCGTCACGTCCCTGCCGCCGATATGGATTGTTCCCTTGTCGAGTTGAACGAGGCCGGAGATCGCCCTCAAGGTTGTGGTCTTGCCAACCGAACTCGGACCAAACAGCACAAAGAAACACCCCTCGGGGACATCGAGGCTGAGGCGGTCGAGAGCGCGAACCGAACCATAGGTCTTGGTCAGATCCGAGAGAGACATCGCGACCGCTCTTGCCGTGGCCATCACCCGTTCCTCGCCTCCTTGGTTCTCAGTCGCTTGAAATATTCGCGGGCTCGCTCAGCGGCCCGCTATGGCGACGGCCGCTCCCATTGACCCGTTTTGGCCGAGCGCAGCACGGCCCCTGTCACCTGCTCCGTCGCGAAGGCGTCGCGGAATGTCGGCTGAGCCGGTTTCCCGGAGTCGAGGCCTTCGATGAAATCCGCCGCCTGATGGATGAAGCTGTGCTCGTAGCCAATCTGCAGGCCTGGCACCCACCAGTGCTTCATGTACGGATGGTCGCTGTCGGTGATGTGGAGCGACCGCCAGCCCCGGACGATCCCTTCATCGCGATGATCGAAATACTGGAGGCGGTGAAGGTCGTGCAGATCCCAGAAGATCGAGGCGTGCTCGCCGTTGATCTCGAACGTGTAGAGGGCCTTGTGGCCGCGCGCGTAGCGCGTCGCTTCGAACGAGGCGAGCGAGCCGTTGGCGAAGCGCGCGAGGAAGAGAGAGGCGTCGTCGATGCCGACCGGCTCGACCTTGCCGGTGAGGGTGTGCGGACGCTCCTTGACGAAGGTCTCGGTCATGGCCGTGACCTTGTCGATGCCTCCGTTGAGCCATAAAGCCGTATCGATGCAATGGGCGAGCAGGTCGCCCGTGACGCCGCTGCCCGCGACGCTCGCGTCAAGACGCCAGAGGGCAGCGCCACCCTGCGGCAAGTCTTTGGAGATCGTCCAGTCCTGCAGGAACTTGGCTCGGTAGTGATAGATCCTGCCGAGCCTTCCCTCGCCGATCAGATGCTTCGCCAGCGTGACCGCCGGCACGCGGCGATAATTGTACCACACCATGTTCGGGACATTGGCCTTCTCGACCGCCTGAACCATCCTGGCCGCTTCGGCGGCGTCCCGGCCGAGCGGCTTTTCGCACATGACCATTTTCCCGGCTTCGGCCGCGGCCACGGCGATTTCAGCGTGCGTGTCGTTGGGCGAGGCGATGTCGATCAAGTCGATGTCGGGCCGCGAAACGAGCTTGCGCCAGTCGGTCTCGTAGGATTCGTAGTTCCAGTTTTTTGCGAAGGCCTGGACCTTCTCGTGGTCCCGTCCGCAGACGGCTTTGAGCACCGGCTCACGATTCAACTCGAAGAACTGATTGACCTTCCCGAAGGCGTTCGAATGGGTGCGGCCCATGAACCCGTAGCCGACGACGCCGACATTCAGCTTCTTCTTTTCCCCACCCATGCTTCGCTCGCCCTCTTCGGCTGACTACGCCGCCCACCCATGCGCGTCGCGCACCTTGACCATCGCGCCCAGAATGTCGTCCCAGGTTTTCTGCTTCATCATGTCGGCGTTCGGGAACATGCAGCCGTCCCAGCAGATGTGCTGGATGGCCTTCGTCAGCGCGCCATCGTCGTCGCGCAGCCAGTAGCCGGCGTGCCGCACGATATCGAGCTTGCCGTTCGGATCGCCGACCATGCAGTGCCGACCCGTCTTGTCGTGCGAGCCTTCGCCTTTGACGGTCCCATCGTTCTGGGCGACGTGGAAATCAATCGTCCATGGACGCAGCGCATGGGCCAGCGTCTTGATCGCAGAATCGAGCGCGGCTCCATCTTTCCAGTCGTAGTCCTTGGGAAGAATGCGGTGCTCCGGGGCGTTGTACCCCATGGTGTAGAGGAGCGTGTGGGCCATGTCGGCCTGGAAGCCGAGGGTCTTGGGCCGTCCGACCGCCTCGAGCAATTCGACCATGTTCTTCCAGCTATGCATTCCGCCCCAGCAGATTTCGCCTTCCGCGGCCAGGCGTTCGCCGTATCGCTCGGCGACGTCGCACGCTTTCACAAATGTCTTGGCGATCTCCTTCTGGTTCTCGGCGGGGTTCGACGCCCAATCATGCACCCCCGTCGCGGAATCGATCCGCACGACGCCAGACTTGCGAACGCCAATCTCGCTCAACTGGCGCGCGATGCGGCAGGCCTTTTCGACCATCGCGACGAATCGGTCGCGCTCTTCCCGCGAGCCCATCGCCGAACCGCCGCCGACCGGGGGCCAGACCGGAGCGACCACCGACCCGACCGCAAGCCCGTGGCCGGCGATCTTGTCGGCCAGGCGCTGAACGTCCTCCTTGGTCGAATCGATCGAGGTGTGAGGGTCCGCGAGAAAGACGTCCACGCCTTCGAATTTGAGGCCATCAGACCGCGCGCCGGCGGTCAGCTTGAGCATCGTGTCGAGGTCGATCGGAGGCTCCGAGTCCGGACCCTTGCCGACGAGACCCGGCCACATTGCGTTGTGCAACTTCGGGTAATTGTTACCCGGCATGCGATCCCCCCAATTCTTGGCTTCGGGTCTTGGCCCGAATGCTGAGCGCTAGCCGGTTTCGTCGGTCAGCGTCGCCTAAAGCTCAGTTTAATATACTGGTATGGCCGGTAGGCAAAATAAGCAAGACGGGGCGACGCGGCCGCCTTGATGGCCTGGGCGCATATCGGGCCGCGCCGGACAGCCATCGCCTAGACGCGAATCTCGCCGAGCGCGACGGCTGGCGCGGCGAGGCGGCGACCGCTCACGCGATCGCCCCCACGTTGCGTGAAGCCCTCAGCCGCTCAGTCCAAGCGCGCGATCGATCGCCGATCGGTCGGCCCCCTGATCGATGAAATCCTCGAACGTCGACTCGCTCACCTTGATGAGATGCTTCTGGATGAACGGGGCGCCCTCCCGGGCCCCGTCCTCGCGGTTCTTGATCGCGCACTCCCATTCGAGCACCGCCCAGCTGTCGTAATTGTGCACGGAGAGCTGGCTGAAGATCGCGCCGAAATCGATGTCCCCATCGCCAAGCGAGCGAAAGCGGCCGGCGCGGTCGGGCCAATCGGCGAATCCGGAATAGACGCCCTGTTTCGGCGTGGAGCGGAGCTCCGCGTCCTTCACGTGGAACGCCTTGATGCGCTCGTGATAGACGTCGATGAAACCGACATAGTCGAGATTTTGCAGCCGGAAATGCGAGGGATCGTAGTTGATGCAGCAGCGCTTGTGCTGACCAACCATGTCGAGGAAGCGCTCGAACGTCGTCCCGTCCATCAGGTCCTCGCCGGGGTGGAGCTCGAAGCAGAGGTCGACGCCGAGTTCGTCGTGCAGGTCGAGGATCGGCTTCCAGCGCTTGGCGAGTTCCGCGAAGGCGGAGCGGATAAGGTCCGCCGGACGCGGCGGCCAGGGATAGATGAACGGCCAGGCCAGCGCGCCTGAGAAGGTGACATGCGCGTCAAGGCCAAGGTTGCGGCTGGCGCGCGCTCCAAGCTTCACCTGGTCGACCGCCCATTGCTGCCTGGCTTTTGGGTTGCCCCGGACCTCGGGCGCCGCGAAGGCGTCGAGCGCGTCGTCGAAGACCGGATTCACCGCAACCAGTTGGCCCTGGAGATGCGTCGCGAGTTCGGTGATTTCGACGCCATGCTTCGCCGCGGTCCCCTTGAGGTCGTCGCAATAGGCTTTGCTTTCCGCCGCTTTCTTCAAGTCGATCAGGCGCGCATCCCAGGCCGCGATCTGCACGCCCTTGTAGCCGAGCGACGACGCCCAGCCGCAAATCCCGTCGAAAGTGTTGAACGGGGCTTTGTCCCCGACGAATTGCGCAAGGAAAATCGCCGGCCCCTTGATCGATTTCATCATCGCCTCCCCTTTTTCTGATCCGAATTTACGCCCGCGCCCATTGCGCGCGCAGGAAATCGTGGCCGAACTCGTAGACCTCTTCGGTGCTCGGAAAGAAGTCGCGCCAGACGCGCGTCGCCTCCGAGATGCCAGGGAGCGCCCGGCCGAACGCCTCGATCACATACCAGCCGTCATAGCCGCCGCCCTTCAGCGCCTTGAAGGTTTCGGGCCAGGGCACATGCCCCTTCCCAGGCGTCCCGCGATCGTTTTCGGAGGTGTGGACGTGCGCGATCTGCTTGAGGTGCGGCGCGATGACGCCGACCGGATCCTTCTCTTCGATATTCGCGTGGAACGTGTCGTAGAGAAAACCGTAATTCGGCTCGTCGACCCGCTTCACGATAGCGGCCGAGTCGGCGACCGTATTCAGCGCATAACATTCGAAGCGGTTCAAGGGCTCAACCGCGAGCGTGATGTTGGCCTTCCTCGCATAGCGGGCCGCGGCCTTATGGACCTCGACAATTCCGTTGCGCTCCTCGTCGGTGGGCGGATTGCCGGAAAAGACGCCAAGCGGCTGATAGAACGGCCCGCACAGCAGCTCCCCTCCCGCCGCCTCGAGACAATCGATCGCCCATTTGAGATGCGCCAGTCCGCTCGCCCGCACTTTCGGGTCGGCGCTCGTGCAGTCACGCTCCTTGTCGGGAATGACGCAGACAGCCGTGGCGCGAAGCCCGAGGTTCTTGAGCTCGCGGCCAACCGAGACATAGTCGTCCGGCTGACCTGCGAAAATCGGCAGTTCGACGCCGTCGTAACCCGCGTCCTTGATCTTGGCGAGCAATGGAAAATGCTCATCTGTGAGCTGGCTCGCCCACAGAAGCATGTTGAAGCCCAGAAGCATTTCTCTCCCCTGTTCGACTTGATTGTCGATTTTTCGCCTTCAGCCGTCGCGGACGGCTCCGCCCGCGACTTCGAAGAAGGTCCCAGGGACCTTCAATAGGACGCGGGAGCTTGCCAAGACAACAGAGCGGGCGTGGCGAGGCCCATCGCAGGCCCCGCCCCCAGCAGCATATCTCTTTCTGCAGTCAGCGCTCGTTCTCGAGTTTTTCCATCAAATGCACGATTCGCTCCCGACGCACGGTCACTTCGGCAATATGGCGGTCGAGACTGCTCAGCTTGCGCCGCAGCGCCGCGAGCATGTCGTCTCTCGACGGCGGGCTGGCGCCGGCCTGCGCCAAGGCCGTTCTGATCTCGCTTAAGGAGAAACCGAGTTCCTGCGCTCCCTGGATCAGACGCAACGTTTCCAGGCTGGCGTCGGGATAGTCGCGATAGCCATTGTCGCTCCGCGCGGCCTTCGGCACCAGGCCGTGGGCTTCGTAAAAGCGGATGCGCGAGGTCGACAGATCCGCGCGCCGCGCCAGCTCACCGATACGCATGGAGATTTCTCTTGACCTTCAACGTAAGTTGAAGGTTTAGCGTCCTCTCTCCAAGAAACAAGGGAAAAGAGCGACATGGCCCAGGTTCTGGTCACGGGAGGCACGGGCTTCATCGGCGCCCATTGCCTCATCCAGCTGTTGGCGGCCGGGCATGAAGCGCGCGCCACCCTCAGGGATCTCAAGCGTGAAAGCGATGTGCGCGCGATGTTGCGGCAAGGCGGCGCGAACGGCGCGGACGAACGCCTCAAGGTGTTCCGCGCCGATCTGAACGCGGATGCGGGCTGGGCGGAGGCGGCGGCAGGGTGCGACTACGTTCTGCATGTCGCCTCGCCCTTTCCCAGCACTGTGCCTAAGGACGCGAATGAGTTGATCGCGCCTGCGCGAGATGGAGCGCTGCGCGTTCTGCGCGCCGCGCGCGACGCAGGCGTCAAGCGCGTGGTCATGACCTCGTCCTTCGCGGCGATTGGATATGGCGCCCCCAAAGATCGAACCGCGGCGTTCACCGAACAGGACTGGACGAACCTCGGCGATCCGGCAGTGCCGCCCTATCATCGATCGAAGACGATCGCGGAGCGCGCCGCATGGGATTTTATCGCGCGCGAAGGAGACGGACTCGAACTGGCCGTGGTGAACCCGGTCGTCGTCTTCGGGCCTGTGCTCGGGCCGGACTACTCGACCTCGATCGTGCTCGTGAAGCGCCTCATGGACGGCTCCATGCCGGGTTGCCCTGATCTCTCCTTCGGCGTGGTCGATGTGCGGGACGTGGTCGACCTGCATTTGAGGGCGATGGCTTCCGAGGCCGCGCGCGGCGAACGGTTTCTGGCCGTCGCCGGAGACTTCATGGGCATCCGCCAGATCGCCCAGGTTCTCAAGAACGAGCTGGGCGAGGCTGCGCGTAAGGTCCCGACCCGATCCGTGCCAAACTGGCTCATGCGGGCGGTCGGGCTGTTCGATTCTCAGGTCAGAGGGGTGGTCTCGGAACTGGGCAAACACAAGAACGCTTCGAATGAGAAGGCGCGGCGCCTGCTCGGTTGGGCGCCGAGGAGCCGGGAGGATGCGATTCTCGCCACCGCCCGGAGCCTGATGGACCTTGGGCTCGTGAAACCCGTTTGAGAACCGGCCGTTTGCTGCGTGAAAGTGGAAAGTTTGGGGTTCCGCCGGATTTGGCGCTTGGCGCCGCAAGCCTCAGCCGTCAGGTTGCTGAGGCTGCGCTCAACGTCCGAATCGCCATGTGGTCTCGTCTGCTCGCTCTCGCTCTGCTCCTCACTCCCGCCGCCGCATCGGCCGGCGTCAGGGAGAAGGTCGCAGCCCTTGCTCCCTCAGCCGTGGTGCTCGTGGTCGACTCGAAGGGCGACGAGCTCATCGCCCAGAACGCCGACAAGCCCTTTGCCCCAGCGTCGGTCGCCAAGATTGTCACCTCGTGGCTGGCGATCGAGGTCCTGGGCGCCGACTATCGGTTCGAAACGCGCTTCTACCTCGACGACAAGCGCAGGCTCTACGTGCGCGGAGGCGGCGATCCTTTTCTGATCTCCGAAGAGCTCAAGCCGCTCGCTCAAGAGCTCATCGCCAAGGTCGGCAAGCAGCCGATCAGCGGCGTCGTGCTCGACGCGAGCTATTATCCCGCGAATCTCCGTATCCCCGGCATCGAGGATGACGACAAATCGTACAACGCGCTGAACTCGGCGCTCGCGGTGAATTTCAACACGGTCTACGCGATGCGCAGCGGCGCGAAAGTGCGCTCCGCCGAGGAGCAAACGCCGATCACGCCGCTCGCAATCGCTGAGTTTCGAGCGAGAGGTCCGAACGGAATCGGCCGCATCAGCCTGAGCCAGGATCCGAGGGTCAGCCTGCAATACGCTGGCGAACTGATCGCCGCCTTCATCGGAGAGGCGGGCGGGAGCGTCACAGGCGCAATCTCGGTTGGACCGGTCCCGGACGGCCTGAAGCCGGTCTACGTCCATGAGCAGTCGCGTACGTTGTCGCAGATCCTGGTCGAGCTCCTGCACGACTCGAACAATTACACCGCCAACCAAGTCTTTCTGGAAATGGGCGGCCGGCGCCTGGGAGGGCCGGTCAGCCTCGAGAAGTCGCTTCAAGTGGCGAACGCTCTCTTGGCGGCGCACGGGCTCGCGGCGGACATCCATCTCGAAGAAGGGTCCGGCATCAGCCGCGACGATCGTTTCACCGCCCGCGGCCTCGCCAAAGTGCTCGCGCTCTTTGCGCCCAACGCCGACCTTCTCCACGGCCATGACGGCGGCTTGAACAAGACCGGCACCATGGACGGAATCCGGACGCTCGCGGGCTACGCCGACACCTCGAGCCATGGAAGGGTGCGCTTCGTCATCTCGCTCGCCGGCAATGACGGCGAGATGCGCTTCCGGTTGCTGAGGGCGATCGAGTCCGAGCTTTAGAGGGGCTCAACCCTTGGAAATGGAGCGGGCGAAGGGAATCGAACCCTCGTATGAAGCTTGGGAAGCTTCCGTTCTACCATTGAACTACGCCCGCAGGGGTCGCCCGGCTCGCTCAAGAACCCGACGACTGGCAGGAGAGGAGGGACTCGAACCCCCAACCCCCGGTTTTGGAGACCGGTGCTCTAACCAATTGAGCTACACTCCTACGAAGGTCCGTTCATGCCGCAACGCGCGCCCTGACGCAAGGGTGGACGAAGCCCGCGCCTCGGCTTGACTTCGCGACCTCCCATCGCCAGTTTCCGCGCGCCCCACGCCCCCTCGCGCGGTCAGCGCCAAGGATTTGATGCGCACTTATCTGAGCTTTGAAACGCCGGTCGCCGATGTCGAGGCCCGGCTCGATGAAATGCGCGCCGTGGCGCAGAAAGGCGATTCGCCCGCGCTTGCCGAGGAAATCAGCAAGCTCGAGGCCAAGGCCGAGAAGGCTTTGGCCGATCTCTACGCCAGCCTGACCCCCTGGCAGAAGACGCAGGTCGCGCGCGCCCAGGGGCGTCCGCGTTTTGGCGACTACGTCAAGGGCCTCGTCGACGAGTTCACGCCGCTCGCCGGCGACCGATATTTCGGTGAAGACGAGGCGATCGTCGGAGGCTTGGGAAGATTCGAAGGCGCGTCGATCTGCGTCATCGGTCAGGAGAAAGGCGACGACACGGCGAGCCGGGTCAAACACAATTTCGGCATGGCGCGCCCGGAAGGCTACCGCAAGGCGGCGCGGCTCATGCAGCTTGCCGACCGTTTCGGGCTGCCGGTCATTTCCCTCATCGACACCGCGGGGGCTTTCCCGGGCGTCGAAGCCGAGGAGCGCGGCCAGGCGGAGGCGATCGCCCGCTCGACCGACATGTGTCTCTCGCTCGGCGTGCCCAATGTCGCCGTCGTCATTGGCGAGGGGGGCTCCGGCGGCGCGCTCGCGATCGCCGCCTGCAACACGGTGCTGATGCTCGAACACGCGATCTACACGGTCGCCTCGCCCGAGGCGGCCGCGTCCATTCTGTGGCGCGATTCCTCGCGCGCCCAGGAGGCGGCGACGGGCATGAAGATCACCGCCCAGGACCTGATCAAATTCGGCCTCATCGACGGAATCATCCCCGAGCCGCACGGCGGCGCGCACCGCGACCCGGCGGCCGCGATCGCCGCCACGGGACTGGCGATCGGCGACGCGCTCAAAGCGCTGCACAATATGGGCCCCGACGAACTTCGCAACGCCCGGGCGGAGAAGTATTTGGCGATGGGGCGGAAGATTTAGAGCTGATCGTGGCTCGTAAGGCCCCGATGCGAGCCGCCTTCGCAAGCCTCATCCGAGCGTCTCGGCGACAGCCTTGCGGAGGGCGGTCTGGTCGCCGGCGCTGAGCTTGCCCAGCAGCGGAGAACGAGCGCCTGCTCGAGCGCCGCGAAGACCGGCTTGACGGCGGAGGGCTTGAGAAGGCCGGCAGCCTGCTACTGCCCGACCCGGACTCCTCCTTGTTCCGGGGTCGAGCGGAGCCGGCTGGTGATCGCCATCACCACCACGTCCGGTCGGGCGGCGTTGTAGGTTCGGTTGCTGACAGCAACGGCGGGCCGTTTCTTCGAGGCGGCTTGGCTGGTGAAGGGGAATGGGACGAGAACGACATCGCCGAACTCAAAGGGCATCGTAGGCGTCGTCGTCCGGGTTGTTCCAGATCGCGGCGAAGGCCGGCGCACTCGCGGCGGAGGCGGCGCGCGCAAGGGCGCGCTCCTGCTCGCGCGCGGTGATGAAATCCACGAAGTCCTCGACCTCGCTCAGCCGCTCGGGCGGCAGCGCCTGGATCTTCTCCAGGAGGGCTTGGGCGTCGGGCATCGGGACACCTCAGGTCGGCAAGGACGCGTTTGCAGAGGGGCGCCGACGCCTTACCGGGTTACGGGAAGCCCTTACTTAACCCCAAATATCGCCTTCACAACAGGGGCTGACCCGCGCTCGATGCGCGACCATCGGAAGATCTAGAGCCTGCGCGCGCCCCGAATCCGCTTTCGCATCTCGATGAGACCCGCGTTCTGCACAACGCCGGTTCATCCCCCGCAAACCATAGGCGCATGGATCCGCCCCCTAGCGGCGCCTGCCCGCGAGTTGTGTGAGGCAACGCACATCTGACGCCCGGAGAATCGCCCCAAACGAAATCGGTCGGCTTCGGTCGATCGATTTTGTCTTTGGCCATTCCCAAGGGGGTCCCATGCTGTTCCAGGCTTATCACGGCGCGACCGCAGCGCAGCACCAGACGAATTTCGACAAGTGGTCCGCGCAGGGCTACCAAATGATCTCGCTCAGCGTCTATGGGGACGCGGGCAATCCGCGATATGCGGCGGTGTGGGTGCAACGGGCTGGGCCCGCTTACGCCGCGGTGCATGGCGTGGACGCCAACGGCTATCAGGCGTTCTTCACCAAATGGTCGAATGCGGGCTATCACCCTGTCCTCGTCTCCGCGACCGGCGACATCGGCGACGCCGTCTTCGCCGCGGTGTTCGAGCAGGGCGATCCCGGCCCGTGGTTCGGGCGTCACGGCATGACCTCCGCGGATTTCACCGCCGCCAATGCGACGGCCGCGGCCAACCAGCAGATTCTTCGCTCCTTCGCGATCTATGGTTCGTCCTCGGACCGGCGCTACGCCGCGATCTGGCTCCCGAACCCGACTTTCGTGAAGTCGCATGTCCATGCGGCGGATTCGGCCTCGGGCTATCAGACGAACTTCAACGCCGAGACTCAGCTTCCCGGCGTCACGCTCAACGCCTGGCGCCCGGCTTATGTCGCGCTGTCGCGCGACGCGACCTATTGTTCGGTCTTCAAGGACGACTGGGTCGGCCCCTGGATCGCGCGCCACGGCCTCTCCGCGTCCGACTACCAGACCCTTTTCGATAAGGAGGTTGCGCAGGGCTTCTATCCCATCATGGTGCAAGGCGGCGGCACGACGGCAAGTCCGATCTTCGCGGCGGTCTTCGCCAGGCAGGACATTCCCGACGCCCGGCAATGGACTCAATCGGGAACATCCGTTCCCGCGCTCGCGCCGGTCGATCAGGCTGCGCAGGCCTATATGCAGGCGAACGGCGTGCGCGCCGCGCAGGTCGCGATCTTGAAGGGCGGCGTCACGAAAGCCTCGCGCGGCTACACCTGGGCCGAGCCCGCTTATCGCGACACGCAGCCCTCCGACCGCTTTCTGCTCGCAAGCTGCAGCAAGATGTTCCTCGAAGGCGCTATCCAGAGCCTCTACGCCAGCGGCAAGCTCCAACCACCGAGGCTCACCGTCAAGCCGAACGGGAGCGAGAAGCCCGTCGTCGGCGACATGGTGACCGGCAACGCGAGCGGCGCGACGGCGTTCGTCTCGGCGATCAACGGAAACGTGCTGACGCTCGTATCGGTCGTGAAGGTCTTCACCACCGCCGACAACGCCGCGACGATGAGCAATTCCGGCGGAACGGTCGCCGTCGTCTCCTACGATCCCGGCACGAAGGTCTACCCGCTGCTCGGCTTCTCCCATCCGGCCGACCCGCGCAGCGACCAGATCACCGTTCAGATGCTGCTCGACCATCAGGGCGGATACAATGACGGGACCAATCCCAACTTTCCCGCGACGATGGACCCCACGTACAACATGCGCAAGATCGGACAGGCGCTCGGCCACGTCGTCGCGAACAAGCTCGACGTGGCGCGTTACATGTATGGCCAGCCGTTGCAATTCGCGCCCGGCACGGCTTCAGCCTATTCCAACTACGGCTATCTCCTGCTCGGCGCGGTGGTCGAGAAGGTGACGGCCAAGACTTATCACGACTATCTGATGCAGTCGGTCTGCCAGCCGGCCGGGGTCACGGAAGTGCTGGTGTTTCCGACGCGCGCGTCCGGGCGCACTTCGCAGATGGCGATCGCCGAGGACGACGGGTTGGGGCAGGACCCGCTCGATCTCGCCTCCACCCTCGCCATTGCCGGCGTCTATGGCGGCGACGGCGAGATCAACGAGGTCGGCGATCCGAACGACGGGACCGGCGCCTCGGCCGAGGCTCTGGCGACATTCGCCCACACCCACGCGGCCTGGGGCAATGGCGGGCGCGCCCCCGGCTCCGCCCGCTCGGGCAGCACGCCCGGCGCCTCGACCTGGGTCGAATCGCGCTGGGACGGGATCGACTGGGCCTATACGGTCAACACGCGCAACTGGCCGCCGACCAACGGCTCAGCTGGCGCGACGACCACGAAGGGCAATCAGGCGCTGAAGACGACTGCCTTCACGCTCACGGTCGCGAGCGGCGGCGCGTCCAGCTTTGAGACGTCCGGCCATCTTCTGGTCGACACGGTCAGCAACGGACAGCAACTCGTCGCCTATACCGGCCGCACGGCGAATGCTTTTACCGGCTGCACCGCCTCCGCCAGCGCCGGAACGGCTTCCGACGGCGGCAATGTCGTGCAGGCGACGACGGTCGCCAGCGCCCAGGCGCTTGAGCAGACGCCCTTCACCCTGAAAGTCAGCAAGGACGGGACGAAGGGCTTCACGCGCTCCGGGCTGCTGCTTATGACCAACTCCGCCAACGTCGCGCAGGTGATCCGCTATACGGGGCTTGGCGCCGACGCGTTCCAGGGCTGCACGGCGCTCCTCTCAGGGGCCGGGACCGTCGCCGCAGGAAGCGCGGTCACGCAGGGAACGCTCGAAGGAAGCGTCGACACGCTGCTCAACGCGATCGCGTTGCCCTGATTTGGTTGCTCGGCGCGCTGGTTCGTCGGCGCGCCGAAGGCCATCGTGCTTGAGGCGAATCGTCGTGAAAAGCGTGGACGATCTCGCCCGTGATGAAGATGTGGACGGATCGGCCGTCATCGCGGAAGCTTGGCCCGTCAACTTGTCCGGGAGATCGTCCATGTCCACACCTTTCCAGATCTCGCTTGCGCCCGATCAGCTTTGGCAGGCGATCAATCCTGGACCTTCTCGTCACAGGGCGGGCAATTCGGCCTCATCAACATCGATCTCGGCGGCGCGGGCGACGCCAGTCTCGAGCGAACGATCCTCGACAACGTTGGAAGCTATGGACGTCAGATCGGCCGCATCGGCGATGCGCTGGACGTTCTCTTGAAGCATGTGAAGCTCGAGAACTTGACGTCCGACGAGCAGGACGCGCTGGACATCCTCAAGGGGCAGCTTGCGGCCGTGCGGCAGGCGAAAGCCAGGCGCCGCGGCAGCACATCAGGCGCCGCGCCAAGCGAGACGCAATCGCAATCGTGATGATCCGAGGGCGAAGAACCGAACCACGGCGCCTGGGGTCCGGGCGCCCGCCGGCCGCGGGCCGAGATCTTCGATGCCCCTATCGAGGTTTCCTCGTCGTCTCCGCGCAGCCGACGCAGAGAACGCTCGCCGAAATCAGCACGCCTTAAGGCCGACAGCAAGGAGGGTTCAGAAAATGCCGGAAACAATCAGCATAGGTGGCCTAGCCCTCCGGTTCCTACAAACGAAAGAGGGCACCGCTGGCAGTCTCGACGCGTTCGAAATGATCGTGCAGCCGAAGGCGCGCATGCCGATCGCGCACTATCACGAGAGCTGGGATGAGACGGTCGTCGGGTTGATGGGCGTGTCGACCTGGCGCGTCGACGGCAAGGACATTGCGCTTGAGCCCGGACACTCGATCTTCATCAAGCGGGGGATCGTCCACGCCTTCCGCAACGATTCGGAGGGGGCGGCGAGCTGTCTCTGCATTCTCACGCCCGGCGTTCTCGGGCCCGGTTACTTTCGCGAAGTCGCGGCGCTTGTGGCGGGCGGCGCGCCGGACCCGGCGAAAATGAAGGCGATCATGCTGCGGCACGGACTCGTGCCCGCGCCAGAATAATCGTGAACGGGCTACGGGGCGTCGAAAGACGCCCGTCTTTCGACTGGCTGGCTTAAGTGAGAGTCACATCCCGCCCAGATGATCGGCCACGGAATAGATGTCCTTGTCGCCTCGGCCCGACAGGTTCAGCACCATCAGGTGGTCCTTCGGGCGCTTGGGCGCGAGTTCGAGCACCTTGGCGAGCGCGTGCGCGGACTCGAGCGCCGGAATGATGCCTTCGAGCTTCGAACAGAGCTGGAAGGCGTTCAGCGCTTCCTTGTCGGTCGCCGCGAGATAGGTCACGCGGCCGACATCGTTGAGCCAGGAATGCTCGGGGCCGACGCCGGGATAGTCGAGGCCGGCGGAGATCGAATGGCCTTCGAGGATCTGGCCGTCGTCGGTCTGCAAAAGATACGTGCGGTTGCCGTGCAGCACGCCAGCGCGCCCGCCATTGATCGAGGCGGCGTGCCCATCGGGAACGTCAAGCCCATGCCCCGCGGCCTCCACGCCAAAAATCTCGATCTCATGGTCGTCGAGGAACGGGTGGAAGAGGCCGATGGCGTTTGAGCCGCCGCCGATGCAGGCGACAAGGCTGTCCGGCAGGCGGCCTTCGAGTTCGAGCATCTGCGTCCGCGTCTCCTCGCCGATCACGCACTGGAAGTCGCGCACCATGGCCGGATAGGGATGCGGGCCGGCGACGGTGCCGATGCAATAATAGGTGTTGTGGACGTTCGTCACCCAGTCGCGCAAAGCCTCGTTCATGGCGTCCTTGAGGGTCTTCGCGCCCTGCTCCACAGCCCTCACTTCCGCGCCCAGCATCTTCATGCGGAAGACGTTCGGCTTCTGCCGCTCGACATCGAGCGCGCCCATGAAGACGATGCATTCGAGGCCGAAGCGCGCGCAGGCGGTCGCGGTCGCAACGCCATGCTGGCCGGCGCCGGTCTCGGCGATGATGCGCTTCTTCCCCATGCGCTGCGCGAGCAGGATCTGGCCCATCACATTGTTGATCTTGTGCGCGCCGGTGTGGTTCAGCTCCTCGCGCTTGAAGTAGATCTTTGCGCCGCCGAGATGCTCGGTCAGCCGCTCGGCGAAATAGAGCGGGCTCGGGCGCCCGACATAGTGCTTGAGCAGGCCGGTGAGCTCGGCTTTGAAGGCGGGATCGGCCTTCGCCTCCTCATAGGCCTTTTCGAGCGACAGGATCAGCGGCATCAGCGTTTCAGGGACAAAGCGCCCGCCGTAAATGCCGAAACGCCCGCGCTCGTTCGGACCCTCGCGATAGGAATTGGGTTTTTCGAGCTTGCTCATGTCAACCCACTCCGACAGCGGCGCATGCAAAAGCCCGCTTCGCCGCTGCGACAAACGCCTTGATCCTGGCCGGGTCTTTGACGCCTGGCGCGCTCTCGACGCCGGAGGAGACATCGACGCCGCGCGCGCCGATGAGCGCGATGGCGGCTTCGACCGTGTCGGGGTCCAGGCCGCCGGACAAAAGCCAGGGAACGGGGGCGTGAAAATCCTGCGTCAGGCGCCAATCGAACGGCAGGCCGTTGCCGCCAGGCAGCACGGCGCCCTTAGGCGGCTTGGCGTCGATCAAGAGATAATCGGCGACGCCCTCGTAAGCTTCCGCGGCCGCCAGGTCTCCGCCCGTTGCGACCCCGATCGCTTTCATGGTCGGGCGTCCGAAACGTTCGCCGATCTCTTTCACTCGCGCCGGACTTTCGCTCCCGTGCAATTGCATAAGGTCGGGGCCCAAGGCGTCCATGATGCGCTTCAGCGTATCGTCATCCGCATCCACGCTGAGCGCGACGATCCTTGCCCGCCCTCGAGCCTCGCGCGCGAGAGCGCGCGCGGTTTCCCAGTCGATATGGCGCGGGCTCTTCGGAAAGAAGACGAACCCGACCATGTCCGCGCCGGCCTCGAGCGCGGCGTCGAGCGTCGGGCCCGTGGAAAGGCCGCAAATTTTGACAATGGGCGTCATGGCGCGCTTCTTTCGGTCAAAGCGCCTGCGCTGTCAAAGGAAAGAGGCTCACCGGCCTGGCGGCTCGTTGTGCTCCGGCTTGGCCGCGCCGAGGCTCCGCTCGAGCTCGTCAATTTCGCCTTGCGCCGCCGCTCGCATCTTGGCTTCCGCGGCGCGGTAAAGAGCGACGATCTTCCGGCCCTGATCGGTGAGCGCCGCGCCCCCGCCCTTCGCGCCGCCGTGATGCGCCGAAACCACAGGCTCGACGAACATCTGGTTCAATTCGTCCACCAGAAGCCAGGCGCGACGGTACGACATCTGATGGGCGCGGCCGGCGGCCGAGATCGATCCCGTCTTGTCGACCGATTCCAAAAGCGCGACCTTGCCCGCGCCCAGTCGGCGGGCAAGCTCGAAATCAAGGCGGATCGTCAAACGCGTGGCCATCGCTCCCCTTCCCAGCGGCGCCCTGTCCTGATCGCCGTCTTCGCAGCGCGCGTTCGTCGGGGCCGATTCCGCCATATATCGTCCAGCATGTCGCACAATGGGCAATTGTCAAATCTTTGCGCATGCGCGTCAGTCCAGCGCTACGATTTCTTCCGCTTCCGCCCCGAGGCGCGCCGCCGCGGCGCCGACCCGCAAACCGCCAATCATAAGATCGGGCGCGATCTCGGCCAGCGGAACCAAGACGAAGGCGCGATTGAACAGTTCAGGATGCGGCAGCGTCAGCCGCTCCGTCTTGAGCTCGACGTCATCATAGGCGATGAGGTCGATGTCGATGACCCGCGGCCCCCAACGCTCTGCCGGCTCCCGGCCGAGAACGACCTCGAGCGCTTTGACGCGCTCCAACAGCGCCGCCGGTTTGAGCGCGGTCCGACCGAGCGCGCAGGCGTTGACGAACCAGTCCTGATCGGTCTTGCCCCAGGGCGCGGTGCGGTAGAAGCGCGAAACCGTCGTCAATTCGATTCCGGGCTCGTCATTGATCGCGCGGAGCGCGCGGCGCAGGCTCTGAACCTTGTCGCCGACGTTGCTCCCAAGCGCGAGGACGACGCGCGCCTGTCCGCCGCGCTCAGCCTCCGTCGCGGGCGGAGGCGCGGCGGCCGCCTTGAGGGCCGTGAAAACGGCCAGCGCCGCGCGGTTCTCGACCACATCATGCACACGCAGCACCGAGGCGCCGCGCATGAGCGCGATCGTGTCCGCGGCGAGCGTGCCAGGCAGCCGCCGGTCGATCTCGGCGTCGATGATCCCGCCGATGAACGACTTGCGCGAGAGTCCGACCAGCATGGGCGCCCCGAAACGCCGGAAACGGTCGAGATTCCAAATGCAGGCGTGGTTCTGGCGCCGCGACTTGCCGAAGCCGATTCCGGGATCGAGCAGGATCCGGCCGAAGGGCACGCCGGCGCCGGCCGCGAGGTTGAGAGACCGCTCGAAGAAACGCTCGACGTCGTCCAGAATGTCGAGCGCCGGGTCCGTCTCCTCTCGGTTGTGCATGATCACGACCGCCGAGCCGGTCTCCGCCACGACGTCCGCCATGGCCGGATCGCGCTGCAGGCCCCAGACATCGTTGATGACGCAAACGCCGCGCCGGGCCGCCTCGCGCGCGACCTTAGCCTTGCTCGTGTCGATCGAGGCCGGCGCGTCCAGTTCGGCGCCCAGCGCTTCGAGCGCCGGAACGACGCGCCGGAGCTCCTCGTCCTCCGGGACCGGCGCGTGGCCGGGCCGGGTCGATTCGCCGCCGACATCGACGATCGCCGCGCCCTCCGCGACCATCGCCCGCGCGCGGGCGACAGCAGCCCCGGGGCCCGCATGAAGCCCCCCGTCCGAGAACGAATCCGGCGTCACGTTGAGAATGCCCATGAGCTGGGGCGATGTCCTCAGCGCGTCTAGGAATGCATCGCGATGGCGCGTGCGGCGGTCGATGCCCATCAGCGTCGGCTATCGGGTCTGGTGTCGTTTCGCAACCGCCTCCGAAACCCTTGCCCTGAGGCGGCGCGGTTGATCATCGGCGCTCCTATATGACATAATATATTAGTTATTAAAATCACAAAGCGCCAGCCGCGCCATCGCGAACACGGAACTAAACGGGGTCTCAAGGTCCTGAAAACGTTGATGCGCGCCGGTAAAATGGCGGCTACGTCAAGCGTGCGTCAATTCCTGACGTTGTTCCATCACATTCCATTCCATCGGCTATACGCGCCAGGAATCGTTACGCCCCGATGGCCGCCAGAATGCGCGCCCAGGAACGCGCGCCTTTGTGGAACGACTGCCGATCGTATTTCTCATTCGGCGAGTGGATGCGGTCGTCGTCGAGCGCGAATCCGACGAGCAGGCTGTCCAGATTGAGTTCTCGCTTGAACGAGCCGACGATCGGAATCGACCCGCCGCTGCCGACCAGCGCCGCCGGCTTGCCCCATTCCGCCTCCAGCGCTCGACGGGCGAGCTTGAGCGCCTGGTTCTTGATCGGCAGCGAAATCGCCGGGCTGCCCTGGTGGCTGATGAATTCGGCCTTCACGTCCGGCGGCAGCCGGGACGTGAAGAAGGCGCGGAGCGATTCCGCGATCCGCTCCGGATTTTGCCTGCCCACGAGCCGGCACGTGATCTTGGCGCTGGCCTTGGCCGGCAAGACGGTCTTGGCGCCTTCCCCGGTATAGCCGCCGATCATGCCGTTGACCTCGCAAGTCGGCCTCGACCATAGGATTTCGAGCGGCGAGCGGTCGCGCTCGCCAGCCGAGGTCGTGAGCCCGACGTCGCGCAGGAAAGCGCCCCCGTCGAAATTGAGGTCGCGCCACTGGTCGGCGAGCTCGGGCGGGATCTCCTCGACCCCGTCGTAAAAGCCGGGGATCGCGACGGCGCCGTTGTCGTCGTGCAATTCCCCGAGAATCTTCGCGAGCACATGGATCGGGTTGACGGCGAGACCGCCGTAGAGGCCCGAATGGAGATCCCGGCTGGCGCCGGTAAGGATGACCTCCTCGCCGACGATCCCGCGTAGCGCGATGGTGATGGCGGGCGTCGAGCGATCCCACATCCCCGTGTCGCAAACGAGGGCGATATCGGCTTTCAGCTCCTTGGCGTTGTCGGCGAGAAACGCGGGCAGCGACGGGGACCCCGTTTCCTCCTCGCCTTCGAAGAGCGCGGTCACATGGCAGGGCGGACCGCCGAACGGCTTGAAGGCGCGGCAGGCCTCGAGAAAGGTCATGAGCTGGCCTTTGTCGTCGGAGGCGCCTCGCGCCACGATTTCTTCGCCTTGCGGCCCGGCCTCAAGCTTCGGCTCGAACGGCGGATTGCGCCAGAGATTGAGCGGATCGACCGGCTGCACGTCATAATGGCCGTAAAAGAGGACATGGGGCGCCTCGCGGCGCGCCGCGGCGACATGCCCGACGACCATGGGACGGCCCGCGGTTGGACGCTTCGTCGCCTCAAAGCCGAGATCGGTCAGTTCAGCGACCAGCCAGTCCGCGGCCCGTTCGCAATCGGGGAAATGCGCCGAAACGGCAGAAATCGACGGGATCGCGAGAAAACGAAACAGCCGGTCGAGCGCCGCCGACTGCCCGGCGTCGATGGAGGAAAGAATGTCGTCAATCGTAGCCATCTGGCTCCTCGCGCCGCCCCATTACCGCTATCCGGGATCGTCACTCCTACCACAGGGCCATGGCCTCGTCCCGTCGCCCCGGTTGACGACGCAGCGGCGGGCGACGTGCGGAAGGGCCACACAGCAAAACGCCGCCGAAACCGGCGGCGTTTCACGTCGTTCAAGTTAGCGCTGACCCGTCAGAAAATCTGACGGAAGATGGCGAACAGAACGCCCGCCATGATCATCGCGCACGGGAGAGTGAGAACCCAAGCCATCGCGATGCTCCGCACCGTCGACCACTGCATGCCCGAGCCATTGGCGACCATCGTGCCCGCGACGCCGGACGATAGAACGTGGGTCGTCGACACGGGCAGGCCGAAGCCGTCGGCCGCGCCGATGGTCGCCGCCGCGACGAGTTCCGCCGCCGCGCCCTGGCCATAGGTCAGATGGGTCTTGCCGATCTTTTCGCCGACTGTGACGACGATACGCTTCCAACCGACCATCGTGCCCAATCCCAGCGCGAGCGCGACGACAATCTTGACCCAGATCGGGATGAACTTGGTCGCTCCGTCGAGTTCCTTCTTGAAAGCGCCGACCTGCGCCTTGTCCTCGGCCGACAGCTCGCTCTCCTTGTCTTTCACGAGGATGCGGAAGCCTTCCGAGGCGAGATACATGTCGTTGCGAAGGTTCTCGACCTTGTCGAGAGGCGTCTTGGCGACCGAGCCATATTGCTCGACCGACCGGCTGATCTGCTTGGTCAACACCGAGAGCGCCGGATAGGTGCCCTCCGCGATCTTGTGATCATGAACATATTCCGTCACCACCGGACGCGGATCGCCGGTCAGGTTATAGCCGGCGGCATGCGCATCGACGATCTTCGAGGCGGAATGCGCGGCGGAAACGAACGCCGCCGCGTGCCCCTCGGCCGGCGCGCGGTTCAGCGCATAGGCCGTTGGCGCGACGCCGATCAGAATCAGCATGATGAGGCCCATGCCCTTCTGGCCGTCATTCGAGCCGTGGAAAAACGACACCAGCGTGCAGGTGAGGATAAGCAAGCCGCGAATCCACAGCGACGGCGGCTTGTTGGTTTTCGGCGCCGTGTACAGTTCCGGCACGCGAACGATTGATTTCATGAGGAGCAAGAGCACCGCGGACAGCACAAATCCGAACAGCGGCGAGAACAGGAGCGCCTCGCCGACCTTGGTGACCTGATCCCAGTCAACGCCAGCGGTGCCGTTCTGGCCGCGCAATATCGCATTGGCCACGCCGACGCCGACAATCGAGCCAATCATCGTGTGCGAGCTCGATGCGGGAATGCCGAACCACCAGGTGCCGAGGTTCCAGATGATCGCCGCGATGAGCAGCGCGAACACCATGGCGTAGCCGTTCGCTGAACCGACTTGAAGAATAAGCTCGACGGGTAGGAGCGAGAGAACGCCAAAGGCGACAGCGCCGCTGGAAAGGAGAACGCCGAGGAGATTCCAGCATCCGGACCAGACGACCGCGATCTGCGCGGGCAAGGCGTGGGTGTAAATGACGGTGGCGACGGCGTTGGCGGTGTCGTGGAAACCGTTGACGAATTCAAAGCCCAGCGCGATCAGGAGCGCGACGCCGAGCAGAATGAACGGCAAAATCGTCGTCGGACCGCCGCCAGCCTCAGTAATGTCGGTCCGGATCGACCAAGCCATGTAAAACAGGCCGAGGGCCAGGACCGCAAGGATTGCGAGCGCAAATCGAGGGTCGATCGGATGATGAAGTTGCGGCTTCACCGGCGCTTCGGCCTGCGGGCCCAATCGTGCGTCGAGCGAGGCGGACATAAAGGGCTCCTTAGGCGTGCGAGGCCCCTCTATCGCCACGGTCCATGACAGGAATGTGAAGGTCGGTCCGCTACGAATTGCAGCCCGCACGGCCATAGATCCGTCAATAGGGAATAATACCTAGGCACGGTAGGAAGCTCGGGATTGCCAAACTTCCCTAAATGAGCAATCCTCGAAGGAAAAAACGAGGGCATGGCGTCAAATGGGAATCTTTTCGATCCTCGATCGTAGCCATACGATCGCCAAGCCCGGATTCAGCCGCTGGATGGTCCCGCCGGCGGCGCTGTGCGTCCATCTGTGCATCGGGCAGGCTTACGCCTTCAGTGTCTTCAACCTGCCGATGACCAAATTGATCGGCGTGACGCAATCCGCGCCCGACGACTGGAAGCTGACCGAACTCGGCTGGATCTTTTCGATCGCCATTTTCTTCCTGGGGGTCTCGGCGGCGGTGTTCGGCCGCTGGGTCGAAGAAGGCGGGCCGCGTCGAGCCATGTTCGCCGCCGCGCTGTGCTTCGGCGGCGGATTTTTCATCAGCGCCTTCGGGACGTGGATCCATCAGCTTTGGGTGATTTACCTCGGTTACGGCGTGATCGGGGGAACGGGGCTCGGGCTCGGCTACATCTCGCCGGTGTCGACCCTGATCAAATGGTTCCCTGACCGCCCCGGAATGGCGACCGGCATGGCGATCATGGGCTTCGGCGGCGGCGCGATGATCGCCGCGCCGCTTTCGGTCTGGCTTATGCACCTATTCTCGACGCCCACCCATGTCGGGGTGGCGGAGACCTTCGTGGTCATGGGCATCGCCTATTTTTGTTTCATGCTGGTCGGCGCGGCGATCGTGCGCGTGCCGGCCCCCGGATGGAAGCCCGAAGGCTACGTCGCTCCGGCGCAGCCCAAGAAGCTCGTCACCACCCGGGATGTCTATGTCTATCAGGCGCTGAAGACACCGCAGTTCTGGCTGATCTGGCTCGTGCTGTGCCTGAACGTCACAGCGGGCATCGGCGTGCTCGGCCAAGCCTCGGCGATGAGCCAGGAGATGTTTCCCAGCCGCGTCACGGCCGCCACGGCCGGGGGCTTTGTCGGCCTGCTCAGCATCTTCAACATGGGCGGGCGCTTCTGCTGGGCCTCGGTTTCCGACTATCTCGGGCGGAAGAACACCTATTTCGTGTTCTTCGTCCTCGGGATCGTGCTCTATTCGCTCGTCCCCTACGCCGGCGCGGCCGGCAGCTTGCCGCTGTTCGTCCTTTGCTTCCTCCTCATCATCAGCATGTACGGCGGCGGCTTCGCCACCGTGCCGGCCTATCTGAAGGACATGTTCGGCACGCGCTATGTCGGCGCGATCCACGGGTGGCTGCTCACCGCGTGGTCGGCCGCGGGCATCTTCGGCCCGGTCCTCGTCAACTATATCCGGCAATATCAGGTCGAGACCGGCGTGCCGAAGGCCCAGGCCTATAACGCCACGATGTACATTATGGCGGGATTGCTGGTGGTCGGCTTTATCTGCAACTTCTTGATCCGAGCGGTCGACGACCGGCACCACATGGAGCTTGAGACTGCAGACGAAGCGGTCGGCGTGGCTTAAGGGGAGCGAAGATGAGCTCTGACGACACCGGCTCAGGCGCCACGACGCCCCTCGAACTGGCCTTAGCTTGGGCCTTCGTCGGCATCCCACTCTTGTGGGGAATCTACGGAACGCTCGTCAACGCGATGAAGCTGTTCCAGTAGTTTCCGCTTCCCTGCATCCGCCTGGCGGTCTCGAAGAACGAGACTTTTAACGGCCCCGCTCGGCGGCGCAGACGAGGAGCCACAATGGCGCATACAATTCACGATATTGGCGTCGCCAGCCAGATCGGCGCCTACAGCGATTCGATCGAAGCGGCCCCCAACCTTCGCTGGATGATGACTTCGGGCACGCCCGGGCTTTCAACGACCGGCGACCTTCCGACCGATATCACCGGCCAGGCCGAACTGGCCTGGGAACATATCATCCGGATGCTCGACAAGGCCCGAATGACGGTCAGCGACATTGTGAAAGCGACTCACTACCTGACCCGGGCCGAAGACATTCAGGCTTACGCGAGCGTGCGCGCTCGGTTCCTTGTCAGGCTAGGCCAGCGTCGATGCTGCTTGTTGTTCCTCAACTCGTCAGGCCGGAATTTCTGGTCGAGGTTGAAGTCATCGCGGCAAAGGCCTGAGGCCTCAGGTTCGCGACCGGCCTCCGCCGTCAATGAGCGACTCGCGTTCCTTCAGCAGTTCCGCAAGTTGCCGTTCCTGCTCGGCGATGCGGTCGGCGGCCAGCGTTTCGTCTCCGGCGCCAGAAAAAGCTGCGGCCTGCTCGGTCAGCTCCCTGATGTTGTCGCGGACAATGGCGATCCGTTGGTCAAGCTCTTCGAGTGAGGAATAGGCCATCAGCTTGCCTCCGCCAAAAGCGACAATTGCTGGCGCGTCGGGTCCCCGAACTGGTCGACGAGGCGGGTCGGGTAATCGCCGGTGAAGCAATGGTCGGTGAATTGCGGCTGTCTCATGTCGCGGCCAGGATAACCCATGGCGCGATAGATTCCGTCCACCGAAAGAAACGCAAGCGAGTCTGCGCCGACAAACCGGCGCATCTGCTCGAGGTCCATGCGCGCGGCGAGCAGCTTATCGCGTTCGGGGGTGTCGATGCCGTAGAAGTCGGGATAGGCGATCGGCGGCGACGAGATGCGGAAGTGAACCTCGCGCGCGCCCGCCTCGCGCATCATTTGCACGATCTTGACGCTGGTGGTTCCGCGCACGATCGAATCGTCGAGGAGCACCACGCGCTTACCCTCGACGACCGCTCGGTTGGCGTTGTGTTTCATCCTGACGCCAAGCTCGCGGATCGACTGGGTCGGTTGAATGAAGGTGCGCCCGACGTAGTGATTGCGAATAATGCCAAGCTCGAACGGCAGGCCGCAGGCGTGCGCATAGCCGATCGCAGCCGGAACGCCTGAGTCGGGAACCGGCACGACCACATCGGCGTCGGCGGGGGCTTCGCGCGCAAGCTCCGCCCCCATGGCTTTGCGGGCGTCGTAGACGCTTCGCCCATGGACGATCGAGTCGGGCCTCGAGAAATAGATGTATTCAAAGATGCAGGGCCGCGCCGGCTGTCTCGGCAGGGGGAAAAAGCTCTTCACCCCCTCCCCATCGATGGTCACCACTTCGCCGTTTTCGATGTCGCGGACGAATTTTGCCCCGATAATATCGAGCGCGCAGGTCTCGGAGCACAGAATTGGGCTACCCTCGAACTCGCCGAGCACCAGCGGCCGGATGCCAAGGGGATCACGAGCGCCGATCAGCTTCTTGTTGGTGAGCGCCACGAGCGCGTAGGCGCCTTCGATTTCGGTCAGCGCCTCGACGAAACGGTCGACGATCCTCGCCTTGCGCGAACGCGCCGCGAGCAAGAGCACGACCTCGGTGTCGGTCGTCGACTGGCAGATCGCGCCGCTGCGGATGAGTTCGCGCCGCAAGGTCAGACCGTTGGTCAGGTTGCCGTTGTGGGCGACAGCCAGACCTCCCGCCTCGAGTTCAGCGAACAGAGGCTGGACGTTGCGCAGCACCGTCTCGCCGGTCGTCGAATAGCGCACGTGCCCCATAGCCGTACGGCCCGGCAAGCGGTCGATGGTGGCGGCGTTGGAGAAGTGGTCGCCGACCAGCCCCTGCCGGCGCTCCGAGTGGAAGCGCGCGCCGTCGAAAGCAACGATGCCCGCGGCCTCCTGGCCCCGATGCTGGAGCGCATGCAGCCCTAGGGCGACGATCGCGGCGGCGTCGGGATGGTTGAAGATGCCAAAAACGCCGCACTCCTCGCGCAGCCGGTCGCCGTCGGGGTCGAACTGAGCCTCGGCCAGCGCGTCTGAAACCAGTTCTGGCGAGCCCGGCGTCACTGCCTGGGCGCCGGGGCGAAGGGAGCGTTCTTGTTGATCAAGGCGTCGAGCTTCTGCTTGTCCAGGGAAGAGCCGCTGCTCCCTCCCGCGTTCGAATCGGCCTTTTTCTGCGGCGGCGACGGTATCGCGATCGGTTGATCGTCCTCCCCCTTCGGGCGGGAAGCCGCCGGCTCGTTCGCCGGCGCCAGTTCGTTCGTCGCCGCGGTGGCGTGCGACTGAATCCAACCGTTGAGGGTCTGGGCCGCGTCCGAAGGCAGCAAGGCGACGATTCGATCGGCGGTCTCGGTGAGGAGGGGCCGCGTCCTGGCGTTCTTGACCCATTCTGGTTGCTGCTTCTCCGAGACCAGCCAGTTAAAGATCGCGAAGGCGACGACGGCCAGGAGAAAGCCCCTGGCGACGCCGAACACGAAACCCAGAGACCGGTCTAGCGCGCCAATCTTGCTGTCGAGGATCGCGTCGGACAACCGGACCGTGAACAGCGACACGACGATCAACGTGACGAAGAACACAAGAGCCGCGGCGGCCGCTTCAGCGATGACCTCTTTATGGATATAGGGCGTGAGGTGCGGCATGACCATGGGGTAGAAATAATAGGCCGCCGCAGCGGCGGCGGCCCACGAGGCGATGGCGAGAACCTCGCGCGTGAAACCCCGCATCATGGACAGAAGCGCCGATACGAGAACAATGCCGAGAACCGCTAAATCCAGATAAGATGGCATTTGCGATTGGAACCTCGTCGCGCGGCGGCCTGGCGCCCCCCGTGGCGGCCGACGCGAGCGCCTTATACCCAAGCGGTCTCAGTTCGTCACCCCACCGCGGGCCGGGGCCCTCGCCGATCCCGCCCGTCTTTCCACAGCGCTGGCGGCGATCAGCGCGACCAGCGAAGCCACGTTGTCGATCGGCTGCGCCGCGATGCTCACGGGCTCGGCGCCGGCGCGCAGCGATTGCGGCGCGAATGCGCGTCCGAACCCGAGCTTGGCCGCCTCTTTCAATCGAAGGCTCGAGTGGGCGACCGCCCGCACCGACCCCGATAGCCCGATCTCGCCGAAATAGACGGCGTCCCGCGGGAGACTTGCGCCAGTAAGCGACGAAATAAGCGCCGCGGCGGCGGCGAGATCGGCCGCCGGCTCCATGATCCGGAGGCCGCCGGCGACGTTGAGATAGACGTCATATTGGCCGAGCTTCATACCGCCGTGGGCCTCGAGAACGGCGAGCACCATGGCCAGTCGGCTCGGCTCCCACCCGACAACGGCGCGGCGCGGCGTGCCGAACGTCGTCGGCGCGACGAGGGCCTGGATTTCGACCAGAAGGGGCCGCGCCCCCTCGACTCCAGCGAAGACCGCGGCGCCGGGATGAGCGGCCCCGTCGCGGTCGGCCAGAAACAAAGCCGAGGGGTTCGGCACCTCGGCTAGACCGCCGCCGGTCATCTCGAACACGCCGACCTCATCGGTCGCGCCAAACCGGTTCTTGGCGGCGCGCAACAGACGGAAGGCGTGCGCGCCATCGCCCTCGAAGGAGAAGACCGCGTCGACCATGTGCTCCACCACGCGTGGGCCGGCGATCTGGCCGTCCTTGGTTACATGCCCAACCAGCAGAAGAGCTGCGCCGCTGGCCTTGGCGAAGCGGATGAGCGCCTGCGCCGAGCCTCGCACCTGGCTGACCGTCCCGGGCGCCGATTCGATCGAGTCGCTCCACATCGTCTGGATCGAATCAATGACGACAAATTTCGGCGCATCGCCCGATCCGAGCGTCGCGACGATATCCTCGATGAGGGTTTGCGCCGCGAGCTGGACGGGGGCGTCGGCAAGCCCGAGCCGCGCCGCGCGCAGACGCACCTGCGCGGTCGATTCCTCGCCCGAGACATAGACCACGCGGCCGCCCGATCGCGCCACCGACGCGCACGCCTGGATCAGCAGCGTCGACTTGCCGATGCCGGGCTCGCCGCCAATCAGGGTCGCCGAACCGGGCACAAATCCGCCGCCCGCCACTCGATCGAGCTCCCCGACGCCGGTGACAAGCCGCGGCTCGGTTTTTGACGCGCCCGACAGATCTTCGAGGGGAAACGCCCGCCCAACGGCGCCCTTTCGGACAGCCGCGCCGCCGACGCCGAGCGCCGCCGCCTCTTCGATGATCGTGTTCCACTCGCCGCAGGATTCGCATTTCCCCTGCCAGCGCTGCGTGATGGCGCCGCAATTCTGGCAGACATAAGAAGAACGAAACTTGGCCATGCGCCGAACTCGCAGGTTTGCCTTGACCTGTCGAGAGGCTCCCCCAGCCGCCGGCGTAGTTTTCCAGCCTCCGGGCGGCTGGCGGCAATTACCCCTTAACGAATGAGGCTGCCGCCTCATTCCATTCAGCGAGCGTTCAAAGACGCCGCTCTATGCGTGGTCTTGCTGCAAATCGAAAGGCTGCTTCATGCGAAACATCTTGATTGCCTCTGCTTTTGCTCTCGCGGGCTTCGCGGCCGCCGCGCCATCCCAGGCGATGCCGTTCGCTCCGGCCGACAAGGCGCCGTCCGCGATCACGCTCACAGCAGGCGGCTGTGGCGCCGGCTTTCATCGGGGGCCGAACGGCGGATGCCGACCAAACGGCGCGCCCCCGGCGGCGGTCTACCGTCACCCGTACGCCCATCCCTATGGGCGCCACTGCTGGTGGCGCAATGGCGTGCGCGTCTGCAACTGATTTCACAGGCGCTTGAGAGGACCCAGAGCGCCGGCCTCCCAGGGCCGGCGCTTTCTCTATGCCGCGGCGCCTGTCTTACGCCGCAGCGCTTGGCCTCGCCTTCAACGCCTCGCGCCAGCGGTTAAGATGAATATGCTCAGGGGGAATGGCGATCCGGGCCGATTTCGCGAAATCGAGCGCCACGAGACCTGTAATATCGGCGATCGTAAACCGGTCGCCCGCGATGAACGGCCGGCCGCGCAAGGCCTCATCGACAATCGCCATTGCGTGAAGGGCCTTCGGCCGATTGACCGCCGCCCAGTCAGGAACCTGTGGGTTCTCCATCTCCGCCATTTTCGGATGACTATGACGCACGACCTGCCCGATCGGCATCAGAAGCCGCAATTCGAGCTGGCGCTGCCACATCTCGACCATCGCCTGCTCGACCGGGGTTGAGCCGAACAGGTTCGGCTTTGGCCACAGGGCCTCGACATAGCGGCAGATCGCGACCGTCTCGGCGATTCTGGTCCCGTCGTCGAGCTCCAGCACCGGAATGGTCTCGAACGGATTGAGCGCCAAGAATTCCGGGCTTTTATGTTCGAGCTTGCCGAGATCGACCTCGACGCGCGGGATCGTGACGCCTTTCTCGGCGAGAAAAATGCGCACGCGGCGAGGGCTCGGGGCCGCATCGGAATTATAGAGTTTCATCGCCTGCCTCCGTCACCGCACGAGAGGTCAATGCCCCCGGGGTTCTTTGTAAACGAACCCTTGCCCGCGGAGAACGAGAGGAAGGGGCTGTGGGCTCCGCTCGAGCAATCGGCTGGCGGCGTCAGGGCGAAGTTTGGTCAAAATATCCTCAACAGTCTCTCACTTCCGCGCCACCCCGTCAGCAGCTCGTTAATCATTTGAGCCGCATGATCGAGGCGAGTGACAGCGTGCGTATTCGGGCGGCTATGCGGGACGTCGGAGCGGATCTGGGCGGAAGCGGGAGCGCGAGCAAGCCCGATTCCGAAGCTGCAGCCCGTAGACGCAAGATGACCATGCAGCTCAGGGAGGCACGGCGCTCCCTTTCGGAGCCCGACGCAATCCCAAGCCACTCGAGCGCGATGGTGCGGCTGTTCGCCGAGATCAATCGCAGCGCCTCGCCGATGCTCGGGATCATCGCGTTCGGGGTCTGCGCCGCGGCGCTGGCCTTCGTCGACGCAGGACCGCTCACCATCTGGTTCGCCTGCATCGCTTGCGCGCTTGCGAGCGGCTACTGGCTGCCGATCGCCTTTCTCGAGTCGAGCGACAAGGAAAAGACAGCAGGCGTCTGGCGGCGCAAGTTCGTTCTGTCCACCGCGCTCAGCGGTTCGGCCTGGGCCTATCTCATCGTCGTGTTGCTCGAAAAAAGCGACCCGAACGCGCAGGCCTTCGCGATTGTCATGATGCTGCTCGTTTCGACGGTGATGTCGCTTCTGGCTGCGGCCATTCCAGCCGCGTTCGTCGCCGGCATGCTGCCGATGATTGTCGGCGTGATCCTCCTTTACGCCCCCCATCTAAACGGAGCGGCGCTGCCGACCGCGGTGCTGTCGATCGGAATTATCGCCTATTTCCTGGTCGTCGCGCGGCGCCTGCACGCATCGGCTTCGCAGAACGTATCGTTTCAGGCGGAAAAGGACTCGCTGATCGCGGAGCTCGAACAGGCCAAGCTCAATTCCGATGAAGCGCGCCGGCGCGCCGAAAGCGCTAACATGGCCAAATCGCGGTTCCTTGCGACGATGAGTCACGAGCTGCGCACGCCGCTCAACGCCGTGCTCGGATTCTCAGAGGTGATGAAGGGTGAATTGTTCGGTCCCCATTCGGTGACGGCCTACAAGGAATATTCCGCCGACATCCATGCGAGCGGCCAACATCTCTTGATGCTGATCAACGAAATCCTCGACCTGTCACGGGTTGAAGCGGGGCGTTACGAGCTCAAGGAGGAGCCGGTCTCGCTCGCCGCGGTGGTTGAGGAATGCGTTCGCCTCTTGTGGATGCGGATCGAGCGGCGACATCTCGTCATCACCGAAGCGACCGAACACGGACTGCCGCGCATCTGGGCGGATGAGCGCGCCGTGCGTCAGGTGGCGCTCAACCTATTCACCAATGCGATCAAGTTCACGCCCCAGGGCGGCTCGATCACCTTCAAGGTGGGCTGGACGCGGCGCGGCGGACAATACCTGTCGATCCGCGACACCGGACCCGGCATTCCGCCCGAGGAGATTCCGATCGTGCTCTCCTCTTTCGGCCGCGGGGCGCTCGCGCAAAAGAATGCCGAAGAGGGCACGGGCCTCGGGCTGCCGATCGTCAAGGGGCTGGTCGAATTGCACGGCGGGGAGTTCCGCCTCAACTCGACGCTGCGCGTGGGCACCGAAGCCGTTGTCATCTTCCCACCCGAGAGGGTCATGGATACCCTGCCGGCGCTCGATCCCGAGCCGAGCCCCGAAGCCCCGGAGCGGCGCAGGCGCCGCATGCGCCGGCGCCAGCGTCCGCCGGCGCACGCGGCCTGAGGCCGCGCCGCCGGCGCAAGGGCGCCTCGACCTGCCGGGTCGGCGGCAACCCTGGTCGATATTATCTGCACGTTCTCGTTATTTATTTCTTCAGAAGACACGCGGCAAATAGAGCGCTGCTCGAGTCGCCTCGAGATGGTTCGCGGGCCCGATCCGAGCGGCCACGGTTCCCGCTTCCGTATGCTTCCACCCTAGCTGAGCGTCGTCTTCATGCCGTCCTTCAATCTGAGATACGCCGACGGACCGCGGGCCACGGCCGCGCCGTCGACCGCGACGACAAGCTCCGCCCGCAGCAACGGAAGCGACATCGCCAAGCCCGCGGGTGATCCTCGCGCCGACGGAGCCAGCGCGCAACAGCGGCGCAGCGACCACTTGCAGAAAACAGGTTTCATTTCGGGCGCCGAGAGCGATCGGGTCCAATACGAGTGGAACGCCGCGACCTCTGCGGAGGCGGCGGCTCAGAAGCGCCTCGAGAAACGAAAGTCGAGCATGACGCGGTCGCCGACGGCGTGTTCATCGGCGACAGCGACAACGACGCCCCAGCATGGCGTGAACGCTGCCGGGCCGTTCGGCGAAGCAGCGGATCATCCGGCCGCTATAATGCAGCTCCCGCCGCGTCGGCGGGTGGCCGTCCCGATCCAACCAGCTGTCCATCGCGCGCGCCACCCTGGGGCCGCGTCCGCGTTTTCCGCCTGCCTGCGCGGCTTCGCTTAAAGCCTCGCATTGTGAATTGTCTTAGCCGCCGCCTCAAGCCTCGGGCAAAAGGCGGCCACCGGGCTCCGATGCCCCGCCCGCGTCCATGCGGGTAAGAGACGAGGCGCAAAGTCGACAAATGATTGCGTAAAACCAGAAATGTACATAAGCTTTGCTCCATGAACAATTCGGTTATTCCACAACCTCGCGCTGTCCGTCGAGCTTTGGCCTGGCGGCTCTCGGCGCAAGAAAGCGACCAGAAACATTCGGCTCGCGAAAATTGCGCGCAACCCATTGATAAATCTAGATTCGGACGAGAGAATCCAAGGAAATCCAAGCAAATCCGAGGGGGTTTCAGCAGGTTTCAAGGCGAAAAGGCCGCGTTTCAAGAAAACCCAAACGGAGCGGTTCAGCCGACGGTCGCGACCCTATTCAACCCATAAGATCAGTTGAATATCGCTCAAGCGCTGGGCTTCTCGCCGAAGCCCGCCGCCTCGATGGCGAGGTGCGTCTTGTTCTGGAAGCTCGCATCCTGGCCGGCGGCCAATAGGGGCGCGGCGTCGGCGATCGCGCGGCAGACCGCCTCGACCCAACCGGCCTCCGATTTGGCGAAGTCGCTCAGGACGTAATTGTGGACAAGCGCCTTGTCGCCTGGATGGCCGATGCCCACCCGGACCCGCTTATAGCCGGAGCCGAGGTGCGCGGTGATCGAGCGCAAGCCGTTGTGGCCGGCGTCGCCGCCGCCGACCTTGAGCCTGACTTTCCCCGGAGGCAGGTCGAGCTCGTCATGGATGACGGCGAGGGCGGCGAGGTCGAGCTTGAGGAAGCGCAGCGCTTGGCTGACGCTGCGCCCCGACTCGTTCATGTAGGTCTCGGGTTTGAGCAGGATCACCCGCTCGTCGCCGATCAGCCCCTCGGCTGCGAGCGCCTGATGGCGGGCGCGAAATGCCCCGAACCGGCCCCGTTCGGCGATCGCGTCGACCGCCAGAAAGCCGATGTTGTGGCGGTTCCGCGCATAGCGCGCGCCTGGGTTGCCGAGTCCCGCAATGACCAGCATGGGGTCCTCGAGTGATCAGCCGTCGAGCGACGCCAAAAAGCCTGCGGGGGCGGCGCCGAAGCTCCGACGCCGGCCAGCGCCCGGTCGGCGCGCTTCCGCCGACTACTTCTTGCCCGCCGGTTTCGCCGGCGCTGCTGGAGCGGCCGCGCCCTTCGCGGGGGCGGCGCCTTTGCCGGCGCCGGCTGCAGGCGCGGCGCCGGCCGCGGGCGCGGCGACGCCAGCTGCAGGCGCAGCAGCTGCAGCGGTCTCCTCGACCATGACGGTCGGCGGGACGATCGTCACCACTGTCAGGTTGGCCGAACCGCTGAGCGGCCGGCAGCCTTCTGGCAGCTTCAGTGCAGACACGTGCACCGAATCGTGGAAATCCATGCCCGTGAGGTCGATGGTGATCGATTCGGGAATGTCGTCGGCGGGCGCCATCACCTCGACCGAGTGCAGCACCAGATTGACCGCGCCGCCCTTCTTCACGCCTGGCGAAGCTTCGCGATTGACGACATGCACCGGGACGCCGATGCGCACGCGCGAACCGGGGGTCAGGCGCAGAAAGTCGACATGCACCGGCCAGTCGGTGACGACGTCGAGCTGATAGTCGCGCGGCAGGACGCGCTCCTTGCGCCCATCGAGCTCGAGCTCGAAGATCGTCGTCAGGAAGTGTCCCGCGAAGATGAGCTTGTTGACGTCCTTGAAGTCGACCGAAATCGGCTCGGGTTTGACGCCGCCGCCATAAATGACGGCGGGAACGCGGCCTTCGCGACGAACGAAGCGGGCGGCCCCCTTGCCTGTCCCGCTACGCGTCACGGCCGCGAGTTGCTTGATCGCTGCCATGATGATGTCCTTTATTGTCGGTCGCGCCCTGCCTCCAGGGGTGTCGGAACCGGCGCGAAGCGCCGGCTTATAGAGAAGTGAGGCGATCGGAGCAAGAGCATTGGCGCCTTGCTTTTGGCCGCTCATCCTCGCAAATGCTCCCCTTCGGAGAAGGCAACCATGACGCGCACATCGGCAGGACATGAAAACTCGCGCATCGAGAAAGACGCGCTCGGCGAGGTCAAGGTGCCGAGCGAACATCTGTGGGGCGCCCAGACCGAGCGCTCTCGGCTCAATTTCGTGATTGGGATCGAGCGGCATCGCTGGGGCCGACCGGTGATCCGCGCCTTTGGCTTGCTTAAGAAATGCGCCGCCTTGGCCAATCTGGAACTCGGCCAATTGCCGAAGGAAAAAGTCGACCTCATCGTCCGCGCCGCTCAGGACGTGATCGACGGCAAGCTCGACGACGAGTTTCCGCTGGTCGTCTTTCAGACAGGGTCCGGCACCCAGTCCAACATGAACGCCAATGAGGTGATCGCCAACCGGGCGATTCAGATCGCCGGCGGCGTGATCGGCTCGAAGAAGCCGATCCATCCGAATGACGACGTCAATCACAGCCAGTCGTCGAACGACGTCTTCCCGACCGTTATGCATATCGCAACGGTCATGCGGATCAGGGAGGCGCTCTTGCCGGCAGTCGCGCAATTGCGCGACACGCTCAAGGCCAAGTCGAAGGCTTTTTCCCATATCGTAATGGTCGGGCGGACCCATCTGCAGGACGCGACCCCGCTCACGCTCGGACAGGTGATTTCAGGCTGGGCGGCTCAACTCGACCAGGCGATCACGGGCGTCGAGCGCGCGTGCCAGGGGCTGATGCCGCTCGCGATTGGCGGAACGGCGGTTGGCACCGGCCTCAACGCGGACCCGCGTTTCGGCGAGACGGTCGCGCGCGTTCTCGCCAAGGAGACAGGCGAGCCCTTCACCTCCGCGCCCAACAAATTTGCGGCCCTGTCCGCGGACGACGCGATGGTCAACGTCAGCGCTGCGCTTCGCACGCTGGCTGGCGCGTGCATGAAGCTCGCCAATGATATCCGTCTTTACGTGAGCGGCCCGAGGGCCGGCGTCGGCGAACTGAGGATTCCCGAAAACGAGCCTGGCTCATCGATCATGCCGGGTAAAATCAATCCCACTCAGTCTGAAGCCTTGACGATGGTCGCCGTGCAGGTTTTCGGCAATGACCTGTCCGTCGCTATGGCCGGGTCGCAAGGGCATTTCCAGCTCAACGTCTATAAGCCGGTGATCCTGCACAACGTGCTTGAATCGGTTCAATTGCTGGCTGACGGATGTCTCTCGTTCGACGAACATTGCGCCTCAGGCATCGAGCCGAACGAGGAACGCATCAAGGAGCACCTCGACAATTCGCTCATGCTGGTGACGGCGCTAAACCCGCATATCGGCTACGAGAAGGCGGCGCAGATCGCGATCAAGGCCCATCGCGAGGATACGAGCTTGCGCGACGCGGCGCTCAAGCTCGGCTATGTCACCGGCGAGCAATTCGACGCATGGGTGCGCCCGGAGGACATGATCCATCCGCTCGCCATCGACAAGAAGGGGAAGTAACGTCGGGTGCGGCGTAGCGCCCTGCCTACACCCCATACGCCTTGAGAAAAACGTCGACGCCCGCCTCGACTGAAGCTTCGATGTCGTCGCGGCTGATCGAGTCGACGACCCCGAAGATCAGGCGCTTGAACACATAGCTCTGGCAAAGGTCAAGGAACTGCCAAGCGGCGCGCTCGGGGTCGGGTACCCTCAGCACACCCGCCTCTTGCAAGTTTTCGAGTTCTTCGGCGAGCCGGGTCGCGCCATAGAGCGGGCCGGCCTCATAGAAGGCGCGCCCGACATTCGGAAATTTCTCCGCCGCCGCAATGACCACGCGGGCGAGCGCGAGTGTTCCGGGCTCGCATATCCGTTGCATCAGGCGGACGCCGAAATCCGTCAGCATCTCGCGCGCGTCGCCCTCATGTCGGAAGGCGCAGAGCCGTTCCGCCGCCTGGGCCTTTTCCGCGCGAATAATCGCCTCAAACAGATGGTCCTTGGAGTCGAAATAGGCGTACAATGTGCCTTTGGAGACGCCCGCTGCGCGCGCGATGTCGTTCATGCTCGCGCCGTCAAAGCCGGCGCTCAAGAACACCTGCCGCGCGCCGTCCATAATCTGGCGACGTTTCGCTCCGCCGTCATGGCTCGCGTCCGCTTCCCGCTCAAGAGCCTGTGAATCCATACCTGCCTGCCTCAAGACCGCCGATCGGCATCGCCTGAGCCGCCGAGTCGAACGAACCGTTCGGTTCGATTTTTGTTGCCGTACGCCCTCAATTGCGCTACGTCAACCAAAATGACCGAACGGTTCGGTCAACTTGTCTTGAGTGTGGGCTTCTCACATGGTCGATGACGCCAATCCGGTGTTCGATGACGCCACGGTCCCCGCGCCGAACGCGGGAATGGCGTCCCGCGTGGTCACCGCCGCCACGCCGGCGGGCTTTCCAGCACCGACCAGCGGTTCTCCAGGCGAGCTGGCGCATGCCCCGGTCGCAGGCGCGCCAGCAATTAGTCCCGCGCCCGCCAAGCGGTCCGGCTTTCGCCGATTCGTCCTTCCGGTCGTGTTCCTCGCAGCGATCGGCTACGGCGGCAAAACCGCGTACGACTATTTCGTCGAGGGACGATTCCTGGTCTCGACCGACGACGCTTATGTCGGCGCGGACACCTCGATCATCGCCGCCAAGGCGATGGGACACTTGACCGCGGTTCCGGTCGTCGACAACCAGATTGTCCGTAAGGGGGACTTGCTCGCCGCGATCGACGACGGCGACTACCAGAACGCCCTCGACGCAGCGCGCGCCCGCATCGGCACGCAGGACGCAACCATCGCGCGCTTCGCTCGCCAGATCGACGCCCAGGGCGCGATCATCGCCCAGGCCGAGGCCCAGGTTGCGTCCGCCGCGGCTCAGGAAAAGAGCGCAGAGGCCGACGTCCAGCGCGCCGCGCTGGAATATGATCGCTCCTTCAAGCTCGCCCAAACCAACTTTGGCTCGCAACAGCGCCTCGAGCAGGCGACGGCCGATCGTGACCGCACTGTCGCCGCGCTCGCCGCCGCCAAGGCGAGCCACGCGTCCGCTATCGCGTCGCTGGACGGAGCGAAGGCCAATCTCGATGTGCTCAAGGCGCAGCAGGATGAGGCAGGTCGCACACGCCACGAGCTCGAAACGACTCTGGCCATGGCGGAACGCAATCTCTCCTTCACCCGCGTGATCGCGCCGTTCGACGGCACGGTGGGCAACAAGGCGGCTCAGGTCGGAAACTTCGTGCAGGTGGGGACGCGGCTCATGGCTCTCGTGCCGCTTAACACGTCCTATGTGGACGCCAACTTCAAGGAAACACAACTCGCGAACGTCAAGCCGGGACAGAAAGTCGATGTCTCGATCGACGCGCTGAACGGCAAAACCGTCGAAGGCCTGGTGTCGTCGATTTCTCCAGCCTCGGGCGCGCAGTTCTCTCTTCTCCCTCCAGATAACGCCACCGGCAATTTCACCAAGGTCGTGCAGCGCGTCGCCGTGCGTGTCACTTTCCCCGAGGAGGTGCTGAAGGACGTTGCGCTCCGACCCGGGCTTTCGGTCGTCGCGACCGTTCACACGCGCGACCCCGCCCTTCCGAAACCGACCCTGCTCAGCGCGCTCGGACTCGAGGCTTTCGCCACACGAAGCGCCAAGCCGTGAGCAACGCGATCGCGCTCCGGACGCCGGGCGGGTCGCTTCGCCCCGCGGCTCGTCCGGCGCCCGCGCTCGCGGCGGCGCCAAATTTCTCGTTCAGGCGAGTCGCCGCATTCATCTTCATGGTGTTCGGGATGTTCATGGCGATCTTGGACATCCAGATCGTTTCCGCCTCATTATCGGAGATCCAGGCCGGGCTCTCGGCCTCGTCCGACGAAATCACTTGGGTCCAGACCAGCTATTTGGTCGCCGAAGTGATCATGATTCCGCTGTCGGGCTTCCTGTCTCGCGTGGTCTCGACACGGGTCATCTTCACCATCTCGGCGGGCGGCTTCACGCTCATGAGCTTCATGTGCGCACACGCCAACTCGATCGAAGAGATGATCCTGTGGCGGGCGCTGCAGGGGTTCATCGGCGGCGGCATGATCCCGACCGTCTTCGCCTCCGCCTTCACGATCTTTCCGCGCGACAAGCAGCCCATCATCGCGCCCGTCATTGGGCTCGTAGCCACGCTCGCGCCGACCATCGGGCCCACCGTCGGCGGCTATCTCACCGACTGGTTTTCCTGGCACTGGCTCTTCCTGGTCAATCTCGGCCCAGGAATCATCGTCACGATCGCCGCCTGGCTCCTGATCGACTTTGACGAACCCGATTATTCGCTTCTCACTCACTTCGATTATGTAGGCCTCGTTACAATGGCCGGTTTCCTTGGCGCGCTCGAATATGCGCTCGAAGAGGGGCCGTCGAAGGACTGGTTCGAGAGCCAACCGGTCACGATCGCCATTGTCGTCTCGGCGATCAGCTGCGTCGCCTTCTTCTGGCGCATGGCGACGGCGCGTCAGCCAATCGTTGACCTCACCGCCTTTCGCGATCGCAATTTCTGGACCGGCTCGATGTTCGCTTTCGTGCTCGGCATCGGGCTCTACGGCCTGACCTACATCTATCCGGTCTATCTCGCCGTGGTGCGCGGCTACTCGTCGCTGATGATCGGCAAGACGATGTTCGTGACAGGCTTGTGCATGTTCTTGACCGCGCCCCTCGCCGGTCGGATAATGACCAAGGTCGACCCGCGCATCATGATCGCGACCGGATTCGTCCTGTTCGCCATCGGGACCTTTCAGGCTTCCTATGTGACCGTCGACTGGGACTTCTGGGAGCTCCTGTGGCCGCAGATCTTCCGGGGCGTCGGCTTGATGCTGTCTATGGTTCCAATCAACAATCTCGCCCTCGGCACCATGCCGCCGCAGAAGATCAAGAACGCTTCGGGCCTGTTCAACTTGATGCGCAACCTCGGCGGCGCCGTCGGCCTTGCGCTCATCAACACGCTGCTCGACAAGCGCATGGACCTGCATCTTGAGCGTTTGCGCGAATCCGTGACCTGGGGACGGCGGATCGCCACGGACACTCTCGCCAGCATGACTGCGGCGATGGCTGACCGTGGATCGGACGCGGAGCTCGCGGCGACGCGCAAGCTTGCGCTGATTGTGCGCCAGCAGGCCGAAGTGCTAGCGCTCTCGGACGTGTTCTTGACGCTGACCGTCGTGTTCTTAGGCTGCGTGGGCCTGGCGGCCGTCATGCGCCGCCCGGTCACCGCGGGCGGCGGCGGAGGTGGGCACTAGTCAGCTTTGAAGAGATTTCTTCCAATCCAAAGACAGACTTGCCGCCAGTGAGAATGCTTACTAATAAGTAATAATACGGAAGCCAATTCCGGATCGATCTCACTTGCGGCCGACGCCCCCTCCGCCATATTATGCGCGTCGGGCGCTCAAACGGGAAATCTGGGCGGGCGCCGCACTCTTCTTGTGAGGTTTCTCTCATGTCCAACTACGACCGTTACGCCAGCCCGCGCCCCGGTGCGGGATACGCACGGTCTGGCGTCGCCTACGATCAGGGCCTCAGGGCCTATATGATCGGCGTCTACAACTATATGACCCTCGGGCTCGGCGTCACGGGACTGGTGGCTTACGCCGCATTTGCTCTCGGCACCGTGAGCGTTGGCGACGGACGTTTGGCGCTGACCGACTTTGGCCACGCCATCTACGCTTCGCCCCTGCGTTGGCTGATCGTACTCTCGCCGCTAGCGCTCGTGTTCTGGCTCTCGGCCCGCATCAACTCGATGTCGGTTTCGACGGCGCGCAACGCCTTCATCGCCTTCGCGGCGCTGATCGGCCTGTCGATGTCGGCGCTGCTGGTGGTCTACACCGGCGCTTCGATTGGACGCGCGTTCTTCGCCGCCGCCGCCGCCTTCGCGAGCTTGAGCCTCTACGGCTATACGACGCAGCGCAGCCTGTCGGCCATGGGGTCGTTCATGATGATGGGCGTCATCGGCCTGATCATCGCTGGCCTCATCAACATGTTCCTGCATAGCACGGGCTTGCAATTCGGCATCTCGATCCTTGCGGTCGTGATCTTCGCCGGCCTCACCGCCTGGGATACGCAAGCGATCAAGGAGATGTATTACAGCGGCGACAGCTACGAGATGGTCCACAAGAAGTCGATCCACGGCGCGCTGCGCCTCTACCTCGACTTCATCAATATGTTCCAGGCGCTCCTGATGCTGACGGGTTCGCAGCGGAACAACTGACGTCGGATCGTCAATCGAACGATCTAGCTCTTTCCCCGGCTCGCGTAAGGCGCAAGCCGGGGATTTTTTTGTCTGGGTCGCGCGTTTCTAATTTGGGGGAGGACTATGGGCTGGCTTCGTGTGGGCGCCGTCGCGTTGGCGGTTTCGTTGGTGCTGGTCGGAGGCGCCGGGGCGGCCCAGCTGAAGATCGTCGACGTCAAGGCCTATGCGTTTCTGGAGCACGCGGGCAAACTGTCCGATGATCTTGTGAGCGGCGATCAGCAGCTTGTGGATACGCCCAAAGGGGGCTCGCTGGGAGGGGACACGGCGACCGGCCTCCTCATCGACTTCACCTTCGAGGGGGACAAGAACGCCTCGCCCAAATACGCGACCGCCGTCGTCGACCTGACGCAAATTGGCCGCTCAGGTCAGCCGATCATTACCCATAGAGCTTTCACCAACTTCATCTTTGGTCCGGACGGGATCGAGCACAAAGCCGTCTTCCTGGACGGCGCGACTTGCATGCCGCTCGCCATTCAGGTTCACGCGGGAAAGACGGAGAAGTCGGCGAAGCTGGATTTCCACTGCACGGAAACCGTCGCTCCCAAGTGACGCCGGCGCGGGGACAGTCCTGACGCAACCGCCCCACGACGCTCAATCGCGAACGCCGTTGCGCTTCGTCAAGAAAAGTTCGAAAAATCCGCCCGACGCCTGTTACGATCGGGCGCTTCGGCGCGCTCCACGGTCTGCGCCGATGAACTTGATGTGCGAGCCCAATCGATGACGACTGACACCTCCGCGCTGGCCTCCCTGCTCAGCTTGGTGAAATCCGGCAAGATTGTTGATCTGTCGGTATCACTGGCCGAGGATCTGCCGGGCGCCTGGCCGACGCACATGCCGTTCCAGCGCAAGCTCTTCAACTATTTCAAGGATCAGCCGGCGCTCGGCCAGCCTCTATCTGGCTCGCGCGGGCCCTACCACACGGCTGTTTTGACCATCGACGAGCATGCAGGGACCCACGTAGACGCCCCGGCGCATTTCATCCCGCCGCCTGGCTCAGGCCTCCCGAATGCCGCGGAGATCGGCAAGGTCACGGTCGAGCAGCTCGCGCTGACCGATCTCATCGGCCCGGCCGCGGTGATCGACGTGACGGCTCTGACGGACACCGGAGGACCGGGCGTCAGCCCGGAAATCACACCGATCCACATCATCGACTGGGAGGCTAAACATGGCCAGATCCAGCCGGGCGAGATCGCCTTATTCCGGTCGGATTGGGATAAGCACTATGTGCGTGGGCCAGAAGGCAGCAAGTACGCCATGGATTCGGTTGTGCTCAAATCGGGGCCCGGCTGGCCGTCTCCGGGGGTTTCGGCGCTCGAACTGCTGTTCAACCGTGGAGTCAAGACGATCGGCCTCGACGGCGCTTCCGTCGGCTCCTCGCACGACGGCGTCCCGGCGCATGTCTGGGGTCTGGGCAGAGGCATGATCTATGTTGAGCTGCTCGCCAACCTGAACCAGTTGCCGCCGCGCGGGGCGCTCTTCGCATTCCTGCCGCTCAAGATTCAAGGCGGCAGCGCGGCGCCTGGGCGCGGCTTCGCCATTATCCCATAGTCTCGCTCGATCACTCGCCTGCGAGCCCGAGCACGTCGGCCATCGAATAAAGTCCGGGCTTGCGGTTCTTCGCCCATGCGACAGCCTTGAGCGCGCCGCGTGCGAAGAGCGCGCGATCCTCCGCATGATGGCTCAACACGACTCGCTCGCCCTCGCCGGCGAAGATGACGCTATGATCGCCAATCACCGTGCCGCCCCGCAACGCCGCGAAACCGATGTCGCTCGTGCGGCGCGCTCCGGTCAGCCCATCCCGGCCACGGGCGGAATGGTCCTTCAGCGCCACGCCCCGGCCTTGTGCGGCGGCTTCACCGAGCATGAGCGCCGTGCCGGAGGGGGCGTCGACCTTCATGCGATGATGCATCTCGACGATCTCGATGTCGAAGTCATCGCCCAGCGCGGACGCCGCCTTTTGCGTCAGCGCCGCGAGAAGGTTGACGCCGACGCTCATGTTGCCTGAACGCACGATCGGAGCGTGACGGGCCGCCGCGTCGAGTCTGTCGAGATCCTGGTCGCTCAAGCCCGTCGTGCCGATGACGTCTGCGATCCGCGCCTGCGCGGCGAGACCGGCGAGCGCGACGCTCGCTGCAGGCGAAGAAAAATCGATGATCGCGTCGGCGTTGAGCAGCAGCGGCAACGCGTCCGCGACGATCTGAAGACCCTTCGCCGGACAGCCGGCGAGCAGTTCCGGATCCTGGCCAAGCCAAGGGGAATCCTCACGCTCGAGCGCGCCGGCGAGTTTGAAGCCGTCCGTCTCGTGGATCGTGCGGATGATCATCCGCCCCATCCGGCCCGCGGCGCCGCTCACGATCAGCTTTAAGTCGCCCATTTCCCGCGTACCCCGATCGCTTTTCAGCCTGGCTGCGGACCGTCGTAGCCCTCGATGATCAGAACGTCTGCCTCGCTTGAGGCGTCACGCACTTTCAGGGCTTCCTGGTATTCCGGGGACTCATGACAGGCGACCGCGGTCTCATAGTCGCGAAACTCGAGCACGACATTGCGTTCCCGCGCCTTGCCGCTCGCGACGACATGCTTGCCGCCACGCACGAGGAAGCGCGCTCCGTACTTCGCAAACGCCTTGGCGTTGGCTTTGACATAGTGCTGATAGCGATCGGGGTCATGCACATCGACCCGTGCGATCCAGTAGCCCTTCGCCATGTCACACTCCCTCGACCAGCGCCCCGTTGAAGCGCCCGAGACCCTTCTCGTCGGCCCGACCGCCGATCAAGTCAAGGCGGCCTCGATCTCGGCTACGACCGCTGCGGCGGTCGCGCGCGGATCGCGCGCCTGCGTCACCGGGCGGCCAACGACGAGGTAGTCGGCGCCGTTGCGGATGGCCTCGGCAGGGGTCGCAATGCGCTTCTGGTCGCCAGTTGCCTCGCCCGCAGGCCGAATGCCGGGGGTCACGAGAGCCAAGTCCGCGCCGACAGCCCGTCGGATCATCGCCGCTTCCGCAGGGCTCGCGACGAGCCCGCCCGCGCCGGCCTCAAGCGCCTGCTCGGCGCGCCGCTGAACCGTCTCGACCACGCCGAAGCGGTAACAGGCGTCGAAGAGATCCGCATCGTCATAGGAGGTCAAGACCGTGACCGCCAGGATCCGCGTCCCTGATCCCTTGGCGCCAGCCACAGCCGCGCGCATCGTCTGCGGATAGGCGTGCACGGTGAGGAACGTCGCGCCCAGTTTGGTCGCCTGCGCCGTCGCCCGCTCGACAGTGTTGGGAATGTCATGGAGCTTGAGATCGAGAAAGACCTGTTTGCCCGCCGCGGCCAATTCCGAGACAAGCGGCAAGCCGCCGCCATAAGCGAGCTCCATGCCCACCTTATAGAAGTTCGCGCTGTCGCCGATGCGCTCGACCAAACGCCGCGCCTCCCCGACATCGGCCATATCGAGCGCCACGATGAGCCGATCGCGCGGCGCCAGCCTCTTCGATCTATCGACGGGCAACGACATCAGCATTCTTTCGGTCAAGCCGATAGGTCCACACAAAGGCCGGCGGCAGATTGAGCAAGATCGGCCTCGAACGAGCCGCCGAGTAACAATCGGCGCAGGCCTCGCGAGGGATCGGCGACTGGAGACCGTAGGTGAACTGAACAAAAACCCCCGAAGACCTCATCAGCGCGAAGGCGTCGCCGATGAGTTTCGTGCGCCGCGGCGGCGGCTGGTTGAGCAGCGGCAAGCTCGAGACGACGGCGGCGATGGGCTGGCCTGCGAAGGACGCAAGCGAATGAGGGAGATCGTACGCGTCGCCCTGCACGACCGAGATATGCGCGAAACGCTGCTTCAGCAGGCGACAGAAGGCCGGGTCGTATTCGACGAGCACGAGGCGTTCGGGAGCTAGCCCCGCCTCGACCAGCGCCTGGGTGACCGGGCCGGTGCCTGGGCCGAGCTCGACAATCAGCCCATGCGACGGCGCGCCGATCGCGGCCGCCATGGCCCGCGCCAGGGCTCGTCCCGACGGTGCGACCGCGCCCGTCAGCCGCGGCGCTGCGACGAGCGTCCTCAAAAAGCGTGCTCTGTCGGCGAATCCGCGCCGCCGCGCTCCGCCGGGCGTTTGGGCTTGCATTGCGGCTCCGCTCATCAACGCCGATCAAGCGCTATTCTCAAGCCCGCGCTTATAGCGATCTGGAGACTCCCTGCAAAGCAGGCGGCTGTTTCAATGCCGATAAAGCGTAGGCTTGGAGCGAGCCGAGATTCGGAGACTCTATGGTCATGAACAGTTCCGATTCGATCGAACGGGAGATCATCGCGCGAGCCCAAGCCGCAAAACTTCGCCTCCGGTTCGACAAAGTGGCTGTGCGCGTCGTCGAGCGCCTGAAGGCGGCGTTAGCGGGCGATGTTCCGGAAGGCCACGCGGTGATCTTCACGATCAGCGCGCCGATCGGTCTGCCCGGAAGGACGGCCTTGGCTCTGGAAAACCTGATCCGCTCCGCTCCGCCCGTCACCGAGCGCCGCGAGACCATTCACGACAACGATGTTCAGATCCGCTGGCTGAGCGGCGTTCCACAGCAGAGACCCAGGGCGATGGGCTTCGTGCATAGCGCCGCCTCGGACGCCGTCATGATTCTGGACTTGGCCGAGGCGAGGCTCGTTGCGCCGGACGCGGAACCGTAGCCGGCGAAAGCGAGCGGTCAGCTCCGCCCCTCGAAGAACTCCTTCATTTTGGCGAAGAAGCCGGCACTCTCCGGATGGGTCGTGTTCGAGGATTCGGAGGCGAACTCGGTCAGGAGCTCGCGCTGGCGGCGCGTCAGGTTTTGCGGCGTCTCGACAACGAGCTGCACGAAGAGGTCGCCCGAATCGCGCGCCCGCAGCACCGGCATGCCTTTGCCGCGCAGCCTCAATTGGCGGCCTGATTGCGCGCCTTCCGGGACGCTCACCCGCGATTCGGCTCCATCGAGCGTCCGCACGTTGAATTCGCCGCCGAGCGCCGCCTGCACCATCGAAATCGGCACCCGACAATAAAGGTCCGCGCCATCACGCTGGAAGAAAGCGTGCGGCTTGACGGCAAGGAAAATGTAGAGATCGCCCGGCGGGCCGCCACGCATTCCAGCCTCGCCCTCGCTGGTCAGACGGATACGCGTGCCATCCTCGACCCCAGCCGGGACGTTGACCGACAACGTCCGCTCCCGGGTCACGCGGCCGGAGCCGGCGCATTTGTCGCACGGGTTTTCGATCGTCTGCCCGCGGCCGTGGCACGAGGGGCAGGTGCGCTCAATAGCGAAGAAGCCCTGTTGGGCTCGGACGCGCCCGTGCCCGCCGCACGTCTTGCAGGTCACAGGCTTCGAACCGGCGCGCGCGCCGGACCCGGCGCAGGCTTCACAGGCGACTGAAGTCGGCATGCGGATCGAGGCGGTCTTGCCGTGAAATGCCTCTTCGAGCGTGATTTCGAGGTTATAGCGAAGGTCGGCGCCGCGCTCGCGGCCCCCAGACTGCCGGCCGCGCCGCCCGCCCATCATATCGCCGAACAGATCGTCGAAAATGTCGGACATCGACGCAGCGAATCCGTCGTTCATGCCGCTCTGATCGAACGCCGCATGACCGTAGCGGTCGTAAGCTGCACGCTTCTGGGTGTCGGAGAGATGCTGATAGGCTTCGTTCAGCTCCTTGAACCGCGCCTCAGCCTGCTTGTCGCCGGGATGCCTGTCGGGATGGCACTGCATCGCCGCCTTGCGGAAGGCAGCCTTCAATTCAGCGTCGCTCGCCGATTTGGAAACGCCCAGAGTTTCGTAAAAATCGCGCTTGGCCATCTTCAGCGCGCCCGCAGCCTATGCATGCCTAGACCTACTCATGCTACGCTGCGTTTCAAGGGGCCGACCCGTTGCTGACGCCGAAGCCGGCGTTGTCAGCGCCGGCTCGCAGTCAAGGCCATCTCCCCCGGCCATCGCCGCGTCCCCTCGAAACTGGCCGCCGTTCGGCGGCCAGCTTTATTCGTTCAGGACTTCTTCTTGTCGTCGTCGACTTCGCGGAATTCCGCATCGATGACGTCGTCCTTGGCCTGCCCGCCGGCCTCGGCGCCGCCATCGCCCGACGCTCCGCTCGCCTGTTGGGCCTTATACATGGCCTCGCCAAGCTTCATTTGCGCCTGCATCAAGTCGTTCGTTCGCGCCTTGATCGCCTCTACGTCCTCGCCCTGAAGCGCCGTGCGCAGCGAAGAAACCGCGGACTCGACAGCGCTGCGATCCGACTGAGCCACCTTGTCGCCATATTCGCTCAAGGCCTTTTCGGCGTCATGCGCAAGCGACTCGCCCGAGTTCTTCGCGTCAACCATTTCGCGCCGCTTCTTGTCCTCAGCGGCGTGAGCTTCCGCATCCTTCACCATCTTATTGATGTCGGCTTCGCTCAGGCCGCCCGACGCCTGGATGCGAATCTGCTGCTCTTTGTTCGTCGCCTTGTCCTTCGCGGTCACATTGACAATGCCGTTCGCATCGATGTCGAACGTCACCTCGATCTGCGGAACGCCGCGCGGCGCCGCCGGAATCCCGACGAGATCGAACTGGCCAAGCGCCTTGTTGTCGGCGGCCATCTCGCGCTCACCCTGGAAGACGCGGATGGTGACCGCGGTCTGATTATCCTCGGCGGTCGAGAACACCTGGCTCTTCTTGGTCGGGATGGTCGTGTTGCGCTCGATGAGACGCGTGAACACACCGCCCAGCGTCTCGATGCCAAGCGAGAGCGGAGTCACATCGAGAAGCAAGACGTCCTTGACGTCGCCCTGCAGCACGCCCGCCTGGATGGCGGCGCCGATCGCGACGACCTCGTCAGGGTTGACGCCCTTGTGCGGCTCCTTGCCGAAGAACTGCTTCACGACTTCCTGCACCTTCGGCATGCGCGTCATGCCGCCGACCAGGACAACCTCGTCGATCTGACCCGCCGAAAGGCCGGCGTCCTTGAGCGCCTTCTTGCACGGCTCGACCGTCTTCTGAATGAGGTCATCGACCAGCGCCTCGAACTTCGCCCGCGTCAGCTTGAGCGCGAGATGCTTCGGCCCCGTCGCGTCGGCGGTGATGTAGGGTAGATTGATTTCGGTCTGAGTCGCGGACGAAAGCTCGATCTTCGCCTTCTCGGCCGCCTCTTTCAGGCGCTGCAGAGCGAGCTTATCCTTGGTGAGATCAATGCCCTGCTCCTTCTTGAACTCGCCCGAGAGATACTCGACGAGCCGCATGTCGAAGTCTTCGCCGCCGAGGAACGTGTCACCGTTTGTCGACTTCACCTCGAACACGCCGTCGCCTATCTCGAGCACGGATACGTCGAAGGTGCCGCCGCCGAGGTCATAGACCGCGATCGTGCCGGCTTTCTTCTTGTCGAGGCCGTAGGCGAGCGCCGCCGCAGTCGGCTCATTGATGATGCGCAACACCTCAAGCCCGGCGATCTTGCCGGCGTCCTTGGTGGCCTGCCGCTGCGCGTCATTGAAATACGCAGGGACCGTGATCACCGCCTGGGTGACCGGACCGCCAAGATGCGCCTCGGCCGTCTCCTTCATCTTCTGCAGAACGAAAGCGGAAATTTGCGAGGGCGAATATTGCTTGCCGTCCGCCGTCACCCACGCGTCGCCGTTCGGCGCGCGAATGATCTTGTAGGGGACGAGGCCCATGTCCTTCTTGGTCATGGGATCTTCGAACGAACGCCCGATCAGCCGCTTGATCGCGAAAAAGGTCCGCTCCGGATTGGTCACCGCCTGCCGCTTGGCGGGCTGACCCACCAGGCGCTCGCCGTCGTCGGTGAACGCGACAATGGAGGGTGTCGTCCGCGCGCCCTCGGAATTCTCGATAACCTTGGGGGCCGAGCCCTCCATGACAGCGACGCACGAATTGGTTGTGCCAAGGTCGATGCCAATTACTTTCGCCATTCCTTATACCCCTGTTCCTTTGCGGGACCACCGAGCCCCAAAGCGGCAAGGCCTAAGAGAGACGTCCCACCGATCGCTTGGTAGCCGACGGCTGGCGTCTTCCGATCCCCATCTTTCAACCAGATTTCCGCCAGTTCCGCGGGCGTCCGCACCCGAACCGGCCAGTCGGGGCGTATATAGGAGGGGCCATTTGGCGGCGCAAGGCGCGGAAGCCTTGGATTTTTCAAGCTTCCCCGCATGTCGGCGGAGCGCCGCCGAGCTTCCCCTTTCGCATCATCGCCTCTAGACTTGGCGCGATGAATCGGCCTCTCGCTTCGCTGCTTCTCGGCCTTCTCGGCCTGCCGCTCGCCCATGTCCCGTCCAACGCTCAGCTGGTGTTGCCGGGCGCGGCGCCGGCCGCGCCCGCGACGACGGACGGGGCCAAGCCAAAGAGCGCGCACAAGGTGGCCGCCGGGGGTAAACCGGCGGCCGGCAAGGCGGACAAGCCGGCCGCGGCGGGATTGGCGAGCCTCGTGGGGCGTCCGCTGATGCTCAACGGCAAATCGGGGCTTCTTCAGATCTCGGGCGACGACAAGTCGCTGACCATCGACAAACTCGAACTCGCCGGCGAGGGCGTCTCCGATTCGACGCAGCGATGCGTGGTCGACATCGTCGGCGCGTCGCCGATCGAAGCGACACATGTCGGGCGCCCGGACGGCCTTGAGCGCTTCGAAGCCAAGGTTGCCGCGTGCCCGATCTCGTTCGACGTTCTCGACGGCGCGGCGCTCGTTCCCCCCCAGATCACAGCGTGCGTTTTCAAGGCCGCCGACTGCCAAACCTCGCCCGGAGGGCTTTGGGGTCCAGACGGCGCGTCGCTGGTCGGCGATGCGGCCAAGATCATCAAGGAACGCGCCGAGGCCGAGAAGGCGATGGCGAAGCTGGTTCGCGCGATCGAGGATCGCGCCGGAGAGAGCCCCCGCGCGGCGGACCTGGTGCGCGACCAAAACGCGTTCGCTGGCCAGCGCGACGACCTTTGCCGGAATTATGCGAAGGAAAGCGCCCACGGCTATTGCGCGTTACGGGTCACCGAAGCGCGGACCGCGCTCTTGCAGGCGAGGCTCGATGAGCTCGGCCCCGCGGCCAGTTCCGCGACGGCGGGCGAAAAGAGCAAAAAGGCGAAGTCGAGGAAAAGCGCCAAGGAGCCTTGAACGGGCTGGAGCGCTAACCACGGTGACTGGCGAGGTGAGCCAATGACGCAAAATTCGAGCGAGCTCGGCGCCGCGACCGGACCCAGCGTTCACGCGTCGAAGTCTCTGGCTTCCAAAGCAATCAACGAGTTCCGCAGATTCCTCATTCTCTTTTTTTATCTCTGGATTCTGTTCGGCGTTTTCGTGCTGAACCAAGGTATCGTCCTGCGCGAGCACGGGTTCAATTTCACGATGCAGGGCTTCGCCTTCATCAACGCCCTGGTCTTCGCCAAAGTCATGATGCTGTTCGAGGTCTTTGATCCTGGGCGCTGGCTGCGCAGGCGGCCGCTCATCTATCCGATCCTCTATGAGACCTTGCTTCTCACAGTCCTCTTTCTTGTCGCCCATGTGCTCGAAAAGACAATCGAGGGGCTGCTTCACGGCAAGACAGTCGCCGACAGCATGCCTGCGCTCGGGGGTGGCGGCCTGATGGGATTGCTGAGCATCACCACCATTCTTTTTATCGCGCTGATTCCGTTTTTCGGCCTGAGGAATCTCAGCCTCGCCATGGGCGAAGGTCGGCTGTGGGCGGTGATTTTCGAGCAGCCGTCAGCGGAAGAGGGCGAGCGCCGAGGGAGCAAAGCTCCGTAATCGCCGCCGTTTTCCGTGAGTTCTAGCGCGCCGAAGACTTTATCTCTCGCAACGGCTCGGCTAGCTTGCCGAAGCGGAGCGCGGACCCAAGGCGACAAGGGTCCATCTTTTTGCGAGGACAATGGCCCATGTGGGAAGAATTCAAGGAATTCGCGCTCAAAGGCAATGCGCTCAGCCTCGCGATCGGCGTCATCATCGGCGCGGCGTTCGGCAAGATCGTCGACGCTCTGGTCAACGATATCATCATGCCGATCGTCGGCATCGCCGGCAAGGCGGATTTCTCGAACTATTACATCCCCCTGTCGAGCACCGTGACTGCAACCAATCTGGCGGATGCGAGAAAACAGGGCGGCGTCCTCGCCTATGGCGATTTCATCAGCGTGGTGATCAACTTCCTCATCGTCGCCATCGCGCTGTTCATCGTCATCAAGTTGATCAACACCATGACCCGCAAGGCCGCAAAGGAGCCGTCACCGCCGGCGCCGCCGACCCAGGAAGTGGTTCTCCTGACCGAGATTCGCGACCAGCTGGCCAGACGCGGGGCTTAGAAGCTCATTCCGCCGGCGCCGCGCTCGGTCCGTCCGACGCGGCTTTGGCCCGACGCCGCGTCGCGCCCTCATCGTTCCGAGCCATCCAGAACGACGCCTGCGCCACGACGCCCGCGCCCAGAAGCACTGAAGCGGAGGCGAACTCGGGGTTTGCGCCGCCGCTGGCAAGCAGGACCAGGAGCCCAGCCACCGCCATCTGAACCGAGCCGTAGAGCCCGGAGGCGGCGCCAGTCACACGCGGGTTCACGCTGATCGCCTTGACCAGCGCGGCGGGCGCCGCGCCGCCGACCCCAAGGCTGAACGCAAACATGGTTGCGATGGTTAAGAACAGCGTCGCCTTATCCGCGATCAGGAGGGCGAGGTACGAAGCCGCCGCAACGACGCTGACAGCGTTGGCGGCGACCATGAATCGGTTGAGCGAGAATCGGGCGATCAGCTGACTGGCGAGAAGGGTGCCGAGCCAGATGCCCGAGACAAGGAGGGTAAGATAGAGTCCGACGCTCGCGCTCGGCGCATGAAGCCGATCGACGAAAATGAAAGGCGCGGAGGCGATGAATGCGTAAAGCGAGGTTGTCGCGCAGGCCCCGCCGATGGAATAGCCCAAGAACTGCCGGGAGCGCAGCAGTCCGAGGTAGTCGCGCGCGTATCGCGACGCGCTGACGACAAGCGCCTGGGGACGCGTCTCCGGCAGAACGCGCCATGCCATCACAAAGTTGGCCACGCCGAGAGCGCTAAGCCCGATCAGGATCGTTCGCCATCCCCAAAGGCTGCTCAATCCGGAGCCGATCAGCGGCGCGATGGCCGGACCCGCGGTCACGAGCAGGTTTGTCAGCGCCAATCGCCGCGCGGCTTCGTGTGGCTGGGACGTGTCGCGGATGATGGCTCGCGCGAGCACAAGCCCCGAGCAACCACCGAGAGCCTGAAAAAAGCGGGCGATGACGAGCATATGGACGCCGGGCGCGAAAAGCCCGGCGATGCTCGCGATCGTGAACAGCGAGAGGCCGGCAAGCAGCGCCGGCCTGCGCCCGAACCGGTCCGACAGGGGTCCGTAGATCAACTGGCCGACGGCCAAGCCCAAAATATAGAGACTGATGGTCAGTTCCAGGGTGGCGGGCGTCGCGCCAAGATCCCTGGCCGCAGCCGGCAGCGCCGGCACGAAGATGTGCATGCCGACTGGCCCGCTGAAGGTGAGCAGGCCCAACAGCCATAGGGGAGCGGCGCGGCCCGCTTTCATCAGCCCGCCGACCGCTTGCGTTCGGTCGTCTCGGGGCGAGTCTGGGGGAGGCTCAGGAGTCGATCCCGGACCGTTTCCAATAGACGAAGAGAGCGCGCCAAATTCTCGTCGGACACATCGCCAAGGACGGCGTCGCGAATCTCCTGGGATATGCGCTCGACCTGATCGACGGTGCCGCGTCCTTGCGGCGTCAGCGCCAGACTCTTGGCTCGCCGGTCCGTGCGATCCTCGCATCGTTCGATGAGACCGGAATCCTCAAGAGAATCGAGCAGACGAACGACCGACGAGCCATCAAGCGACAGCGAAGCCGCCAATTCGTTCTGCCGCATCGGGGTTTCTGAGCGGGCGATGCGCAGCAAGGGCAGCCAGGTCGCTTCCGTCAGGCCAAAGGGTTGCAGCCGCCCGTCGACGGCGCGCCGCCATTCGCGCGACACATGAGCGATCAGGGGCGCAAACCGGGCGCGGGCGTCTTTTGGAGCAGACGGCATGGATGCTTATCGTATGATATCCAAATTGATTGCATGTCAACTATCCGCCGAGGCGACCGTCCCGAATCGGGACGAGGGTCCGCCGGCCGCCGCCCTTTGTGGCGGATGTCCCCCGTGTTCCCCGATGGACGGCCAAACTCTTCAACCCGCCCGATCTTTGCCCTGAATTCGTGATCGATTGGCGGTCGGTTCGTCTGGACTTGTCAACAAGAGCCCATGGAGACAGCAGGATGCGACGTTTCATTTCCACCTTCGCAGCGCTCGCCATCGGCGCGTTGGCGTTCGCCGGCTCGGCCGCCGCGGATGAATCCCATGGACCCAACAGCATGGAAAGGATGCAAAACTGGGCCGAGGACCATGAGGCCTTTCTCGACGCCAAGCTCGCGGGCCTCAAGGCAGGGCTCCGGCTTACGCCAGACCAGGAGAAACTCTGGCCCCCGTTTGAAACGGCGATTCGCGACGCAGCCAAACTGCACATGGACCAAATGAAGTCCATGATCGAGCGCACGCATAAGATGCATGAGCAGAGTATGGAGGATTCCGACGACGCCGACTCATCAGGCGACGCAGTCTCTCCTGTCGACCGGCTCATGGCCATGGGGCAGCACATGTCGGCGCACGGGGCGGCGATCGAGAAAGTCGCCGACGCCGCCAAGCCGCTCTATGCGAGCCTCGATGATTCGCAAAAGCGGCGATTCGCCATGCTGGGCCGGGCGCTGTTCATGATGGGACATGGTCATCACGGGAGCCCCATGATGATGCATGGCGGAATGGGAATGATGGGTCGCCACGACATGGGAGCGATGGCTCCGAGTCAAGGCAAGGAAGACGCCCACGACGACGACGAGGAGGACTCGGACAAGGACTGATCCTTCTCTCGACCCCTCGCGCCATCGGCCCTGGCGCGCGAGGGGTCGGGCGGCAAGGCTATTTGGCGTTCTTTTCGAGCCACGCCTTCATCTGCGCAATCTCCTTTTCCTGCGCAGCGACGATATCGGTCGCCAGTTGGCGCAACTCAGGGTCGGTCCCGTACTGGAGTTCGACCTTGGCCATATCGACGGCGCCTTGATGATGGGGAATCATCATGAGGACGAAATCCTCGTCGGGTTTGCCCGTCGGCTTCACGTGCATGCCGGTCATCATGGTCTTCATCGAGGCCGCGAACGCATTGTCTGCGGGGCTGGCCGCGGGCTTCGCCGTCATGGTCATGCCCTTCATGTCCTCGGCGTGGCTGCTCTGCGCTGGCGAGAAGAAGGCCGCTGCGGCGAAGGCGGCGAGGAGCGCGGATCTGTTCATTGAACTTTCCTCCTGAGTAACGTGAATGAGCCGGGATCCTGCCGTGAGGACGGCTCAGCCTCCCGCCACTCAGTCCGGTGACGCGCCTCCTGTCGACTACGCAAGGTGGGTGGCTCGCAATCGGAGCGCGTTGGTGATGACGCTGACCGAAGACAGCGCCATCGCCGCCGCGGCCACCACAGGCGACAGCGTCAGGTCGAAAGCCGGATAGAGCGCGCCGGCGGCGATCGGCACGCCCGCGGCGTTGTAGATGAAGGCGAACATGAGGTTTTGCCGGATGTTGCGCATGGTCGCCCGCGACAGTGCGCGTGCGGCGACCACGCGGCCAAGATCGCCGCCAAGCAGAATAATGCCCGCGGACTCGAGGGCGACGTCAGTTCCGGTCCCCATCGCGATCCCGACATCGGCGGCGGCGAGGGCCGGGGCGTCGTTCACGCCATCGCCGGCCATGGCGACGATGCGCCCGTCCTCACGCAAACGCGCGACTGTGTTGCTCTTATCTTGCGGCAGAACCTCGGCTTCGATTTCCGCAACGCCAAGCTTGCGCGCCACGGCTTCAGCCGTCGCGCGATTGTCGCCGGTGAGCATCACCACGCGAAGGCCCGCGTCCTTGAGCGCGCGCACTGCGTCGGGCGTCGTCGGCTTGATCGGATCGGCGATAGCGATCACGCCGCACGCCTTGCCGTCAATCGCGGCGAATATGGCCGTCGCGCCCTCGCCGCGCCATTCGTCAGCCATCGTTTCGAGCGCGTTGACGTCGACCCCTTCGGCTTGCATCATCGCGCTGTTGCCGAGAGCGACTTTGCGTCCGTCGATAACACCGCTCACGCCCTTGCCCGAGACGCTCTCGAAGCCCTCGGCCTTGGCGGGAGCGAGGCCGCGGTCCTGAGCCGCCCGCACGACCGCCGCGGCCAAGGGATGTTCGCTGCCGCGTTCGAGACCGGCCGCGAGCCGAAGAAGCTCGTCCTCGCCGACGCCGACCGCTTTCACCGCCGTCACTCGCGGCTTGCCCTCGGTCAGCGTGCCCGTCTTGTCGATGACCACGGTGTCGACCTTCTCGAGCCGCTCGAGCGCCTCCGCATGTCTGATGAGCACGCCCGCGTGAGCGCCGCGTCCGACGCCGACCATGATCGACATCGGCGTCGCCAGGCCCAGTGCACATGGACAGGCGATGATCAGCACCGACACCGCTGCGACCAGGCCATATGCGACACGCGGTTCGGGGCCCCAGATCGCCCAGGCGACGAAGGCGACGCCCGCGACGGCGATGACGAGCGGCACGAACCAGCCCGAAACCTGATCGGCGAGTCGCTGAATGGGAGCGCGGCTGCGCTGCGCTTGCGCCACCATTTGCACGATCTGCGCCAGCACCGTATCGCGGCCGATCTTGTCGGCGCGCATCACGAAGGCGCCGGTCCCGTTCATCGTCCCGCCAATGACCTCGTCGCCGGCGCCCTTGCCGACCGGCATCGATTCCCCGGTCAGCATGGATTCGTCGACCGCGCTGCGCCCCTCGACGACTTCGCCGTCCAGCGGGACCTTCTCGCCCGGCCGCACACGTAGGCGATCGCCGACCTTGATCGCGTCGAGCGCGACCTCCTCGTCGGCGCCGTCGCCGTGGACGAGCCGGGCGGTCTTCGGCGCGAGATCGAGGAGGGCGCGGATGGCGCCGCCGGTCTGCTCGCGCGCCCTGAGTTCAAGCACCTGTCCCAAGAGAACGAGCGTCGTGATGACGCCCGCCGCCTCGAAATAGACCGCCACCGCGCCATGATCGCCGCGGAACGCAGACGGAAACAGGTCCGGCGCGATCGTCGCGACGACGCTATACGCCCACGCCACGCCGACCCCCATGGCGATCAACGTGAACATGTTGAGGTTGCCCGTTTTGAGCGACGTCCACCCACGCTCGAAGAACGGCCAGCCCGCCCACAACGCCACCGGCGTCGCCAGCGCCAGCTGAATCCAGTTGGACAGCGCTTCCGGCAAGAGCCGATGAAGATCAACGAGATGCCCTCCCATCGCCAGCGCGACGAGAGGGATGGAGAGGGCGAGCGCGGCCCAGAAGCGGCGCGTCATATCGACGAGTTCGGCGTTCGGGCCGGCGACTTCCGCCGCGAGTTCCGGCTCGAGCGCCATGCCGCAGATCGGGCATGCGCCAGGACGGTCCTGTCGAATCTCAGGGTGCATCGGGCAGGTGTAGATCGCGCCCTCGGGCGCCTGTTTCGCGGGGCCCCTCGCCCCGTGGGCGCCATGAGCATGGCCGTGCGCGGCGTGATCGTGAACCGCAGGCGCCGGGGCCTTGGCAAGAAAGCGCATAGGATCAGCGACGAACTTCTCCCGGCAGCCGCCGCAGCAGAAATAGTAGGTCGCGCCCGCGTGCTCAGCCATGTGCCTGGCCGTCGCTGGATCGACCGACATGCCGCAGACAGGGTCTTTCGCCACCGCGGTTTCGCCGCTCAGCGAACGCGTGGGTAAATCGTGCTTGTGTTCCATGGAGAGCCGGCATAAACCTTCCTATCATGGGAAGGTCAAGCGGATTTTCAGCGTGAACATCGGCGCGGCCGCGGCGACGAGCGGCGTGACCGCCAAGATGATCCGCCACTACGAGGCGATCGGGCTCTTGGCGCCGGCGGAGCGCCGGGCAAACGCGTATCGCGACTATGGTGAACGCGACATCCACGAGCTCCGGTTCATTCGGCGGGCGCGGCGGCTCGGCTTTTCGATCGCCGAGATCGGCGAACTCTTGGCTCTGTGGCGCGATCGCGGTCGCTCGAGCCGGGAGGTCCGACGCATTGCGGAAGCGCATATCGGTGACCTTCAGGCGCGGATCGCGGAAATGCAGGCCATGGCGAACACGCTGCGGCAACTGGTCTCCGCCTGCCACGGCGACGATCGCCCGGACTGCCCGATCCTCAGCGACCTCGCGCGCGGAGAGGCGGACGGCTGAGCCGTCAGCCGCCCTTGCATAGGCGCGACCGCTGGTTCATGAGGCCGGCATGAACGTCGCCCCGCCCCGCGCGCCGAACTGGCCCGATCTCATCCGTCCCGTGATGCGCGATGTCGCGACGAGCGGCATCGTCGAGGTGTTCAACTACGGGCGCGGCCGGCAAGGGCTCATTCCCTTGTGGGTTGGCGAGGGCGACCTGCCGACGCCGTCATTCATCAGCGATGCGGTGAAAACCTCGCTTGATCGCGGCGAGACCTTCTACACTTGGCAGAACGGCGTGCCGGAGCTGCGCCAAGCGATCGCCGCCTATATGACGCGAGTCTATGGCGCGGCGCCCGGCGGGCGACCGTTCTCGCCCCAGAGTTTCTTCGTCACCATCGGCGGCATGCACGCAATCGAGATCGCGACGAGGCTCATCGTCGGCCCGGGCGACGAAGCGATCATCCCGACGCCCGCCTGGCCCAATTTTGTTGGCGCGCTCGAGATCTCGGGCGCGCGTCCCGTGCCGGTCACACTCGATAAGGGAACCCGCTGGAGCCTCGATCCGGCAAAGATCGAAAAGGCGGTGACGCCCGCGACCAAGCTCATCTTTTTCAACAGCCCCGCCAATCCAACGGGCTTCATCGCGACGCGCGAGGAGATCGCCGAGACGCTCGCCATCGCGCGCCGCCATGGGCTGTGGATCATCGCCGACGAGATCTATGGGCGCCTCACCTATGACGGCGTCCGCGCGCCCTCATTTCACGATGTGATGGCGCCGGACGACAAGGTCCTGTTCGTCCAGACATTTTCCAAGAATTGGGCGATGACCGGCTTTCGCATCGGCTGGCTCGAGGCGCCGCGAGAGCTCGGCCCCGTGATCGAGAACCTCGTCCAGTACACGACCTCGGGCGTGCCGGTTTTTAATCAGCGCGCGGCGACGGCTGCAATTGAGCATGGCGAAGAGTTCCTGGCCTGGCAGATCGATCGCTTTCGCCGCTCACGCGACATCTTGTGCAAGGGACTGGCCAACACGGGGCGCGTTCGCTTCTTCACGCCGGAGGCCGCGTTCTATCTGTTCTGCTCGATCGATGGCTTTTCCGATTCCCGCGCGCTCGCGCTGAAACTCATCGACGAAGCAGGCATCGGCGCCGCGCCGGGGAACGCGTTCGGCCCCGGCGGCGAAGGCCATTTGCGCCTTTGCTTCGCTCGCGATCCCGATCAGATCGCCGAAGTGGCGCGCCGCATGACGCATTGGCTCGGCTCTGCCTGAATTCTCAAGTCTTCCGTATGTCCTCGGCGATTCAGGCGCCGCTCGCCCTCAAGGGAACAGCGTTTCCCGCCGCGCTCGCGTCGAGATCCGCGGCGGTGATGGGCTTGTCGACGACGATGAAGAGGTACGACGCCGCCGAGACGAGCCCAATGACCGCGCCAACGACGAGCGCCGGAACGAACGAGTGCATGTTCTGCACGATCAGTCCGGTGACGGTGGGGGCTAGCGCCCCGCCGAGATAGCCGCCGAAGTTCTGCATGGCGCCGATCGAAGCCGTGCAGTTCGTCGGCGCGGCGACCGAGCTCAGCGCCCAAGCGCAGGTGCTGGTCACGTAGACCAGAAAGAGCGAGGCCGAAATGAAGGCGATCGCGAGCGCGTTGCTCGTGACGAAGGCCGCAGCCACGGTGCAAGCGGCGGTGCCGGACAACGCGATGGCGGCGGGATATCTTCGGCTGTTCACCGGCGCGACGCCGCGGCGCACGAGGACGTCCGAGAGATAACCGCCAAGCACCCCGCCCACGACGCCGAACACGAATGGGATCGCCGCGGCGAAGCCGGTGAACTTGACGCTCATGTGCCGCTCAAGCTCGAGATAGCCGGGGAGCCACGCGGTATAGATCCAGGTCAGATAGATGCAGCCGAAGTAGCCGAGGATCATCCCCCAGGTGGTGCGGAAGCGGAACAATTGCCGCCATTCCCGGAGGGTCACGACCGTCCGTTGGCCCGGCGGATCGCCTTGAGTTCGATAGGCAATTTCCTCCGCCGTCAGATCGATATCAGCAGGGTTGCGATAGAAGACGTACCAGACCGCCGCCATGATAAGACCGGCGATCCCCATGATCATGAACATCACGCGCCAGCCAAAGCTCAGCATCAAAAAGGTCAGAAGCGGCACGGCGATCGCGGTGCCCAAAGACGAAGCGCAGTTGAAGATTCCGGTGGCCAAGCCTCGGTCGCGCGGATTGAACCAGTCGCGAACCACCCGGGCGGCCGTCGAAAATTGCGGCGCCTCGCCGGCGCCGAGCAACAAGCGCGCCCCGAAGAATTGGCCAAAGCTCTGAACCAAGCCGCCCAGGAATTGCGCGAACGACCAGAGGCTGAGACCGAAGGTCAACAAAATGCGCGGCCACAGCTTGTCGACCATCGCGCCCGCCGGCAGTTGGGCGAAGGCGTAAGCCCAGAGGAAGGCGGACAGGAGGTAGCCCATATCCGCGATCGATAACCCCATATCCTCGCGGATTAGCGGATTAGCGACGGCGAGCGTCGCTCGATCGATGTAATTGATCACACCAGCCACAACGAGCATGGCGAGCGCCGCCCGCTGGATCGATTGTACGCGCGGCGTCGCCTTCGTCGCCTCCGATATAGCCATTCCCTCGCCCCGCACCGTCCCGTTGACCCTGTTCGCTCCATTACAAGCACAGAAGCGTGGTCGCGGTCGATGCTTTTTCCGAAGCCCGCCTTTTTCGCCCGACGTGTGGTTGTCACATTTTTGTGGAGTCGCCGGTCAGCGATCCACCAAGCACGTTTCTGTCCTGGCGAAAGGAACTCTGGCGCCGCAGCAAAGTTGCGGCTAAATGCGAAGACCCAGAAGCAGGAAAGTGTTCATGCTCGCACGCCCGCGTCGAAGCGTCCTCTATATGCCCGGCTCGAACGCGAAAGCTTTGGCGAAGGCCGCAACGCTGCCAGCGGATGCGGTCATCCTCGACCTTGAAGATTCGGTCGCTCCCGACCAGAAGATCGCTGCTCGCGAACAGGTCGTGCAGGCGGTGCGCGCCGGAGGCTTCGGGGCGCGCGAAGTCATCATTCGCGTCAATGGACCCCACACGCCCTGGGGATTAGACGATCTCAACGCCGCGTGCGGCGCAAACCCGGACGCCATTCTCTTGCCCAAAGTCGACGGCCCCGGCGCAATCATGGTCGCCGCCCGGGCGCTCAGGGAAGCGGAAGCGCCCGAACGGACTCGCATCTGGGCGATGATGGAGACCCCGAACGCGATTCTGAACGCGGGTTCGATCGCCTCGGTGGCGGCCGACCCAAGTTCGCGCCTCTCCGTCATGGTCATGGGCCTCAACGACCTCGCCAAGGAGACGCGGGCGCGGCTCACCCCCGGCCGCCCGACAATGACAACATGGCTCGCGAACTGCGTCATCGCCGCGCGCGCCCACGGCGTCGATATCGTCGACGGCGTCTACAACGACATCAAGGACCTCGACGGCTTTCGATCGGAATGCCTCCAGGGGCGCGACATGGGACTTGACGGCAAAACGCTGATCCATCCCGGCCAAATCGACATTTGCAACGAGGTGTTCGCGCCGACCGAGGCCGAGGTCGAAAGCGCCGCTGCGATCATTGAGGCCTTCGGATTGCCCGAGAACGCGGGCAAGGGCGTCATCCAGCTCGACGGACGCATGGTGGAATTGTTGCACGCGGATATGGCGCGACGAACGCTGGCGATCGCCGACGCGATCGCCGAGCGGAGCCGGGCTGCGGCTTGAGATGGGCGGCGGCCCAAAGAACCGCCTCCTTCAGCCTCGCATTCGCATTTCAATCGCAAAGCGGGCCGCGACCCGCCCGAGCCGGCGTCGAGGAAATTGGCAATGGTCTTCGCGGCCCAATGGCCGTACGCTCAAAGGATGGGCATTGCGCCGCGCGTCGCTCTCGTGTGGGACGCTCCGATCCGGTTGTTCCACTGGCTCATCGTTGTGCTTGTCGCGGCGGCTTACGCGACATGGCGATTGAACTGGATGACCTGGCACGGGTGGATCGGCGAGGCCATTCTCGCCCTTTTGTTGTTCAGGCTGGCGTGGGGTTTCTTTGGCGGCGAGACGGCGCGCTTTTCTCATTTCCTCGCCTCCCCGCGATCGGCTCTTCAGCATCTGAACTCCGCCTTCCGGCGGGAGCCCGACCGCCAAGTCGGGCACAATCCGGCGGGAGGCTGGATGGTGCTGCTGCTCCTCGCGCTGCTATTGGGCGAGACGCTGAGCGGCCTCTATGTCGCCAACGACATCGCCGACGTCGGACCGCTGACCGAGGCGGTTCCCGCCCGGGTGGCCAATGCGATCGAATCCGCTCACGCGATTCTCTGGACGGCTCTGCTCGCGGCGATCGCGCTGCATGTTCTGGCGATTGCGGGATTCGCGACGATCAAGGGGCAAAACCTACTCCGCCCGATGATCACCGGAACGAAAACCTTGCCGGCGGAGGTCGCCTCGCCGCGGATGGTCAGCCCGGCGCGAGCCGCCCTCCTGCTCATGGGCTGCGTCGCCGGGGCGGCCTTGCTGGTCAATATCCTGTAGCCCCGTCCGAGCTTCGTTCAGCTCTTCGGGGGAACGACCTGACCGCGAATCTCGCCCGCCGGATGAGATTGGGTGTGGACATTGACGTACCACTCCCCGTCGGCGAATTGCTTCGCCTGCTCCGGAGTGAGCGTGGCTGTGCCTTTGATCGGGTTCGTGGGCGGGGTCCCCTGCGTGCTGAGCCAGATAACCGGTGGCGCGTTCTTGCCCTCTTTGGCGGGGCCGTGGAAATGAGCCATCGTGGTCGCGCTCGACAGCCCGGAATAGGCGATGTTCCACGTCACCACCCGGGTCGCGGGATCGTATGTCACCTCAGCGGTTCCCGAGCCTGGGGTGTCGACGGCGGGGACGCATTGCGCGCCAGTGAGCGCAACCTTGAACGAGGCGGGATCCGCGTGGACGGCCGGCGCTCCCGAAAAACCGAGAAGAATGATAATGGGAAAAAGCGCGTGATGACGTTTCATGGGTTTCATCTTCCTTCGCTAGGCCCCCGGCGCCAACAACGATCTCCAGAGGCTGATGATCCATCGCATGGCGAAATCGACCTTCAATCTAGCCGGCTTTTCCTGAATCCACCAAGTGATGTCCAGCTCTCGGCTTCCGATAAGAGGATTGCGAACTTTGGGGCCCGCCGCGGGCCCGCATCCGACGCTTTGCCGCAGCGCCCAACGGGCCTTCTGAAGCCGAGCCGATGCCGCACATTTCGATTCGCCTCCGGCTGATCTTCCTCTCGGTCCTGCTGCTCGCGATCCTTGCGAGCGCCTCCGCGCTTCTGATCCGTGAGCTTGTCGAAGACTCGAAGAGCCTCGCTGAGGAGGCGAAGCTTGTCTCTGTCGTGAGAAGCGCCAATTCGGCTAGCAAGCACTTCGGCGATCTGAAATATTGGGCGATCGATTCCGCCGTCACACAACTCGCGCATTCCCAGGAGGCCGCGGACATCGCCAAGACCGGTCTCGACCAGGATCTGAGGACGATTTCCCCGGCCGATTCCGCCGCCGTCACAACCATCTCAGGCGAGGTCTACACGATGACCGATCTCGCGCGGCAGGCGGGCCTCGCCTACTCAAGCGACGACAGCGCCGCCGGCAACGCCCTGTTGGCTGAGGCCAAAAGCCAGATCATGGCGATCGACGGCCATCTCGATAAGGTCGTGGACATGGTCGAGCAGCAGGCCCTCGCACGGCGAGACGCCTCTAGGCGGCAGGCCGAATTCGCCGTCAAGCTCGCGATCGCCGCTGGAATTTCGGCTCTCGTGCTTGCCTTGGGCCTCACGGCGCTGATCGTCCGCTCGATCACCGTTCCCCTGAAGCGGCTAGACCGCAGCATCGCCTCGATCACGCGCGGCGAACTCGCCGCCCCGATGCCGCGCTCCGGCGTTCCCGAGATCGCCGACATGACAAGAACCCTTGGAATGCTGCGCGACAGCCTCATCGAGCGGGATCGCCTGGAAGACGAACGACAGCGAGCGGAAATGGAGACGCGCGCGGCTCGCGACACCGCCGAGGCCGCTCTGCACGACCTGAAATTGGCTCAGGCCAATCTGATTCAGGCGGAAAAAATGGCGTCGCTCGGACAGCTGACGGCCGGGATCGCGCACGAAATCAAAAATCCGCTCAACTTCGTCAACAACTTCGCCAGCCTCTCGGTCGGCCTTCTGGATGAGCTGAATGAAGCGGCTGCGCCCGCCTTCGCCTCGCTTGACGAGCAGCGACGTCGCGACGTCGACGAGGCGAGCGGCATGCTGACGGGCAACCTCCAGCGCATCGTCGAGCATGGCAAACGCGCCGACAATATCGTCAAGAGCATGTTGGCTCACTCCCGCAGCGGAGGCGGCGATCGCGAGAGCGTCGATTTCAACGGGCTGGTGGACGAGGCGCTCAACCTCGCCTATCACGGCGCCCGGGCTCAGGATCAGAACTTCAACATCACGATCGAGCGGATGTACGACAAGGGTATCGGGTCGATCGCGCTCGTGCGGCAAGACATCACACGCGTGTTCCTCAACCTTTACAGCAACGCTTTCTACGCGACGAGCAAGCGTCAGCGGGAGACGAGCGGCGGGGACTACAGACCGACATTGACGGTGGCGACCCACGATCTCGGCCATGCTGTCGAGGTGCGGGTGCGGGACAACGGCGACGGCATTCCCGCCGAAATCAGAGACAAACTCTTCCAGCCCTTTTTCACCACAAAGCCGACTGGCGACGGCACCGGGCTCGGACTGTCGATCAGCTACGAGATCGTCACCACGCAACATCAGGGCGCGATCTCGGTCTCAAGCGCTGTCGGAGAGTTCACCGAATTCATCGTGTCTCTCCCCCGAGGCGTCGGCGCAAAGAACGCGCCGTCTTCTTCGGACTGAGTCGAGACATGACGCCAGTCAGCATCTTGATTGTTGATGACGAGCCTGATGTCATGACGCTCTTTCGCCAGCAATTCCGCCGTGAGATGCGGGAGGGCCTCTATGTCATGCATTTCGCCCGTTCCGCTTCGGAGGCGCTCGACCGTCTCGCCGGCGACATTGAGCCCCAGCGGATCGTCATCTTGTCGGACATCAACATGCCCGGAATGGATGGTCTCGCGCTTCTGCGGGAAATCAAGGAGAAATGGCCTGAACTGCCGGTGATGATGCTCACGGCCTATGGCGACGACGACAGGCGTCGGCGCGCCGCCGAATGCGGCGCCGCCGATTTTCTGACGAAGCCCGTCGATTTTGATTTCTTGAAGGTTCGCTTGCGCCAATTGCACGAACCATCGATTTGAAGGGAGCCTCTTTGGCTGCTGCAACGAAGATCCTCGCGGTGGACGACGAGCCTGATTTCGAGCTCCTGGTCAGGCAGCGTTTCCGACGTCAAATTCGCGACGAAGAATTCGACTTCCGGTTCGCTCACCATGGCGAGGAGGCCCTGAAGGCTCTCTCGGCCGAACCCGACATCGAGCTTTTGCTGCTCGACATCAACATGCCGGTGATGGACGGCTTGACGCTGCTCAACGAGCTTCGCGAGCGGCAGTTGGATGTGCAGGCGATCATCGTCTCGGCGTATGGGGACATGCCCAATCTGAGAACCGCGATGAATCGCGGCGCTTTTGATTTCATCACCAAGCCGGTCGATCTCAGCGATCTCGAGATTACGGTCCGCAAGGCGCTGACGAATATCGCGAAGGTGCGGGAGATGGACCGGCAGCGCATGGCGGCCGAACGGGCGCGGAACAACCTTTCCCGCTATTTCTCGCCGAACATTGTCGAGATGCTCGCGGCTCAGGACGAACCGCTCGGGGCGGGTCGTCGGGAGACGGTCGCCGTGCTCTTCGCCGACATTGTCGGCTTCACGGGAACGGCGGAAGCCATGGCCCCCGAAGACGTCCTCGCATTGTTGCGTGAGTTCCACACCCGGATGACCGCGGAGATCTTCGCAAGCGGCGGCACGGTCGACCAATATCTGGGCGACGGGATTTTCGCCGTCTTCGGCGTCCCTGACGCCAGCCCCCTCGATGCGTCGAACGCGCTTGCGTGCGCGGAGATGATGCTCGACGCGCTCGAACGCTGGAACCGCGAGCGCCAGGGGAACGGCGACGCCCCGCTCGATATCGGCGTTGGCGTCAACTACGGACCCGTCGTGCTCGGCGACGTCGGCGGCAAGCACAGCATGTGGTTCACCGCGATTGGGGATACAGTCAACACGGCGGCTCGACTGCAGATGCTGACCCGCGTTCTGAAAACGCCGTTGGTGGTCGGCGACGCCGTTGTTCGAGCCGTCCATAGCTTGTCGCCGGACATGGCGGCCGAACGAACAGGCTCCTTGCAGGATCAGGGCGAGCATAACGTGCGCGGTCGCGCCGGCCCGGTGCGCGTCTGGACGCGCAAGTTCGATTCGCGACCTCCGCAGGGAAACGCCCTGGAGGAAGAGGCGGCCGCATCATGGCCCCTCGGCCAGGCGGACCCGATGGGATGAACCCATCGGAACGGGGCGAACGTTGGCCTTGCCCCGCCTTCGGCGTCGGAGGCGTCGGTCGATCATGCGCGGCGCCTCGCCCCGCTGAAGCCTCGCCGGACGCTTCCACGCGCCAATTTTCGTGTTGACGGAGGAAGGGAGATTTGCGAAGGTCGCATAATCACGATGACGTGAATAAATATTCATAGGGAGGATAGGAATGCGGCCCAGGAGTCTCAACCTTGTCGCGTGGTCGTCGTTAGCGGCCATCGCCGCGCTGACCAGCGCCCCGGCGCTTGCGCTCGATCAAGCCAAGCTTCTCAAGCCCATCAACCATCCGCTGACCTTCATCTTCGTCCCCAAAGTGATCCATCCTTGGTACGACGCGGTGAAGGCTGGCGCGAACTACGCGGCGGACGAAGAGAAGAAGCTCGGGATCACCGTCAATGTCCAATGGGACGAGCCTCCCCAGGCAGACGTGGCCGACCAGAACAAGCGCATCGAGTCCGATATCGGCAAGCACCCCGACGGCCTCGCCGTGTCTTGCCTCGACCCCTCGACCAACAACCAGCTTTTGAGCGAAGGCGTGAAGGCCGGCGTCAACATGTATACGTTCGACACTTTCTGTTCGGACGACTACAATTTCGTCGGACACAAGCAGGACTTTCAAGACGGCGCGGCGCTTGCGGACTTTCTCGCCAAGCAGATTGGCGACAAGGGAAAGGTCGGGATTCTCTCAGGCAGCCTCACCGCGACCAACCATGTCGAGCGCGTGAAGGGCTTCAAAGCCGAGATTGCGAAGCATCCAAATGTCGCGATTGTCTTCGAGCAGCCGGACAACGACAATCTCGACAACGCGGTCAATCTGACCGAGAACGCGCTTCAGGCGAATCCCGATCTCTCAGGAATTTTCGGCGCCAACGCGTCGGCGCCGATCGGCGCGGCGCGCGCGGTCGCCAACGCGGGGCTCAAAGGCAAGGTGAAGGTCGTCGGCATGGACGACCTGCCGGAGATGCTGCAGTTTATCAAGGACGGCGTCGCGCAGGGGACGATGGCTCAGCGGCAGTGGGAAATCGGCTATTGGGTCGTGAAGTATCTGGTCGCCAAGAACCAGAACCACACGGTTCCCAAGGTTCATGAAACGGGGTCGCAGATCCTGACCGCGGACAAGCTCGCGGATTGATCGAGCCGACCGGCGCGACGGAGATCGGCGTCATGCTCGCAAACGTCTTGGAGACAAGCGGGATCTCCAAGCGTTTCGGGGTTGTTCAGGCGCTGAGCGGCGTGTCGGTTCACGTCAGCGCCGGCCGCGTTCATGCTCTTGTCGGAGAGAACGGCGCCGGCAAAAGCACGCTCATGAACATCATATGCGGCAAGCTGCGCCCCGACGAAGGCGAGTTGCGCATCGACGGAGAGCGGGTCGACTTTTCGTCGCCGCTCGATGCGCAGCGCGCCGGGATCGCGATCTCGCCGCAGGAGATCAATCTCGTGCCCGCGTTGAGCGTCGCCGAGAACGTGCTCCTCGGCGCTCAGGCGGAGGGCGCGTTTGGCGTCGACTGGCGCGAGACCCGCGCTCGCGCGGCCAAATCGCTCGCTGAAATCGACGACACGATCGATCCGGATCGGCCGGCGCGCGATCTTCGCAAAGCTCAGCAGCAACTCGTGCAGATTGCTCGCGCGACCGCAACCTCGGCGCGGATCCTGATCTTCGACGAGCCGACGGCCGCGCTCACGGATCGGGAGTCTGAGCGGCTCTTTTCATTCATCGATCGTTTCAAGGCGGCGGGCGGCTCGATCCTCTACATCTCGCACAGGCTCGACGAGATCCTCCGGCTCGCCGATGAGATCAGCGTTCTGCGCGATGGCCGTCTCGTCGCCTCGCTCGATGCCGACGCGACGGACAAGGACGAGATGGTTCATCTCATGGCGGGCAGGGAAACGGCTTCGCCAACCGGACGGCCTCCTGAGCGCGCCGTCGCCGACGCCGTAGCGCTGAAAGTGACGAAACTCAGCCGGACGGGCGAATTCCGCGATGTCAGCTTCGAACTGCGCCGTGGCGAGATTCTAGGCATCGCGGGGCTCGTCGGCGCGGGCCGCACGGAACTCGGACGATGCCTGTTCGGCGTGACGAAGGCTGAGAGCGGCGCCGTCGAGGTTTTTGGCGAGCCTGTCACGATCCAACATCCAGCCGACGCCATACGACACGGCCTCGTCTATCTCCCCGAAGAGCGCAAACACGATGGCATCTTTCCCCTCCTCAGCATCAAGGAGAACATGGCGATCGCGAGCCTCGGACGCTTTCAGGATCTCTTGACCCTTCGCTTCTCCGACATGGCGCGCGAAGTCGCCGACTACGTCCAACGGCTCCGGATCAAGATCGGCCGCGTCGAGGATCCGATCACGAGCCTCAGCGGCGGTAACCAACAGAAGGTGATCCTGGCGCGATGGCTGATGCGCGACGCCTGCATCCTCATTCTCGACGAGCCGACGCGCGGCGTCGACGTCAACGCCAAGCTCGAAATCCAGGCCGTGCTCCAAGGGCTCGCCGCACGGGGCCTTTCCATTCTCTACATCTCATCCGAGCTTCAGGAAGTGCTCGACGTGTCGGACCGCGTGCTCGTGATGCACGAAGGGCGGGTCAAGGGAATCGTCGACGCCGCCGGGGCGACCCAGCAATCTCTGCTTCGACTGGCGATGAGTTGACCCGTGCAAGGAACCCCTCAGTGAGCGAACGCATCGCGTCGACCCGGCCAGCGCGCGGCGTATCGTCGCCGCTCCTCAGCCGATTCCGGAAATGGGAGGCGAGCGGGATTCTCATCGCCCTCCTGCTTCTCGTCGCGGCGCTGTCGATCGCCTCGCCGAACTTCCTGTCGCAATACAATCTGAGCGTGGTTGCGCGCCAAGCCTCCTTCGTTGGCCTCGTCGCGCTCGGGCAGACCCTCGTGCTCCTGATTGGCGGCATCGATCTTTCGGTCGGAACGGCCGCCGGACTGTCGACGATCGTCGGATGCCTGATGCTGACGAAGCTCGGGATTCACCCCTATCTCGTTCCCCTTCTGACCGCCCTCTTCGGGTTTGGGCTCGGCCTCATCAACGGCGCGCTGATCGCCGGGTTGCGGCTCAATCCATTCATCGTGACGCTCGCGACCGGCGAGGTCTTTGCGGGCCTGAACCTCGTCATCACGCGGGGCTATCCCATTCGCCCGCTTGGCGAGCCGTTTCGGGTTTTTGGCCAGGGCTCCGTCATGGGTGTCCCTGTGCCGGTGATGATCTTCCTCGGAGCGGGGCTCATCCTTCTCTGGCTGCTCACCCGCACGCGCTTCGGCCGCAACATCTACGCCATCGGCGGCAACCGCGACGCTGCGACCTTGGTCGGCATTCGCGTGTGGCGCGTCGAGTTCATCGTGTTCGGTTTGGCGGGGATGTTCGCGGCGCTTGCCGGCATCCTCTATGCGAGCCGCATGGATTCCGGGCAGCCCTCGGTCGGAGAGGGATGGCTCATGGGCGCGATCACCGCCGCCATCATCGGCGGAACGAGCTTGCGCGGCGGCGAAGGCACCATCGTCGGCACGCTTCTGGGCGCGCTGCTCATGGCCGTTCTGGCGAACGGCATCGTGCTCATGAATGTCTCCGGCTATTGGGAGCGGGTGATCGTCGGCCTGGTGGTCCTGATCGCGATCCTTGTCGATCTCGCGAGGCGCCGTTAGGTCGGCTTCCATGGGGTTCGCGCGGCCGCGCGCTCTGCGCACGCATCAAACCTGACGCTCACCCCAGTTGCCTGGTCACCTATTTTACTGTTTTAGATTGTTCTATAATGCTCCGCGATCGCGCCAACGAGGCCGTAAGGATGACCGCAAGCTGTGACAGTTTTTGGCGCCTAAGCGATTGAAAACAATTGATGCTGGCCAAGAATCGTCAGTGGTCCCCAGACGCCCCCGCCGCTACCAGCACTCGAAGCCGCCGTCGACGAGAAGATCGACGCCGGTGACGAACGAGGCCGCGGGACTCAAGAGAAAGACAGCCGGCCCGACCATTTCGTCGACGGTCGCCATGCGGCCCATGGGCGTCTCTCGCTCGAAGATCTTGCGCTGCTCGGCGACTTCAGGGCGAAGGTTCATCGGCGTCGCCGTATAGCCCGGGCTGATGACATTGACGCGCACGCCACGGCCGACCCACTCCATCGCGAGGCTTTTCGAGAGATGGATGACGCCGGCCTTCGACGTGTTGTAGTGCGCCTGCAGCAATCCGCGATTGACGATCGTCCCCGACATCGACGCGATATTGACGATCGCGCCGCGTCCACGCGGCAGCATGACGCGGCCTTCGACCTGACACGAGAGGAAGACGCCCGTCAGGTTGACGTCGATCATCTTGCGCCATTGATCGAGCGGCATCTCTTCCGCCGGCGTTGCGTTTGCGATGCCCGCGCAATTCGCGGCCAGCGTCAGCGGGCCAAGATCCGCTTCGGCAGCCTTCACGGCGGCCTCGATCGCCGCGGCGTCCGAGACATCGCCCGTCGTCTTGATCGTGCGTCGGCCCTTGTCGGCGATCGCTTTGGCCGTGTCGTCGAGCCCCTTGCTCCCGGGAAGATCGAACAGAGCGACGTGAGCCCCAGCCTCGGCGAGGCCGATCGCGATCCCCTGCCCGATCCCGCTGCCTGCGCCCGTGACGAAGGCGACCTCGTCGCTCAGACTGAACCTGTTCACTGAACTTCCTCCTTGCGGCGCTCTCAAAGGGTCGCGAGCTCCATGACGGATACGCGTCCAGCCGTTTCATGGTCGAGCACGCCGCGGTTCACGCCGCGGCTCAAGACCATCACCCGGTGCGACAACCCGAGCACTTCGTCGAGGTCGGAGCTCACGACAATGACGGCCATGCCCTCGCGCGCCAGTTCGGCGATAATCTCGTAGATGGCGGCGCGCGCGCCAACGTCGATGCCCCGCGTCGGCTCGTCGAGAATGACGACTTTCGGCCCGCGCAGAATCGTCTTGGCGATCACCACTTTCTGCTGGTTGCCGCCGGAGAGCGTGCCGACGGGCTGATCCGCCGATCCCTTGATCAGGAAGCGTGCGATGCCGCGCTGGGCGAAAGCCTGCGTGCGTGTGCTCGTGATCCAGCCCGAAGGCGCGACGCGCTCATAGTTGCCGAGCGCAAGATTTTCACCGATCGTCTGCCCCAGAATAAGCCCCTGCGCCTTGCGATCTTCCGGCACGAGCACGAGACCGTGCGCGAGCGCGTCGGCGGGGCCGTTCAGGCGCACGATCTGACCATTCACTTTGACCGAGCCTGAGGACACGGGATCGGCCCCGGCGATGGCGCGCATGAGTTCCGTGCGCCCTGCGCCGACGATGCCGGCGACGCCGAAGACCTCGCCAGGCCGCACTGAAAAGCTGACATCGGAGAAATCGCCCTCGGCGCTGGTCAGGCCAAGAACTTCAATGAGGGGAGCGGCGCCAGCGTCTGGCGCGGGGATCGTCGGGAACATGCGGTTAAGCGGCCGGCCAACCATGTCCTCGACCAGCGCCTTGGTCGGGACCTGCGCTGTCTCATATGTTCGCACGAGTCTGCCGTCTCGAAGCACCGCGACGCGGTCGGCGATGCGCGCGATCTCGTCGAGGCGGTGGCTGATATAGACGAAAGCGACGCCTTCCTTCTTCAAGCGGCCGACTTGCTCGAACAGCCGGTCCGTCTCATCCGCGCCGAGCGCAGCAGTCGGTTCGTCAAAAATGAGCAGGCGGGCGTTCTGGGTCAGCGCCTTGGCGATCTCGACCTGCTGCTGCGCGGCCACCCGCAATTTGCGAACGAGTGTCGTCGGCGGGGCGTCAAGGCCAAGCCTGCGCAATTGCTCGGCTGCGCGCGCATTCATCGTCTCTCGGTCGATCCGCCCGTTGCGAAGCGGCAGCCGGCCGACGAATACATTTTCGGCGATCGAGAGGTCCAACAGAAGGCGCATCTCCTGATGGATGAGGCCGATCCCGGAGGACAAGGCGTCGCCCGGCGATTGCGGCGCGTAGGGATGGCCGCGCCACGTCATGGTTCCGGTCGTCGGTTTGACGACGCCGGCGACGATTGCGGACAGAGTGGACTTTCCGGCGCCGTTTTCGCCGAGCAGCGCCACCACCTCGCCCGGTCGAACGTCCAGGCTGACGTCGCTGAGAACGACATTCTGGCCATAGCGCTTGCCGATGTCGCGGATCGAAAGCTCAGCGTCGGATGGTGAGCCGAGGGTCATGGCGAAGGACCTCGAGAAGAGGGGCGGCGCGTCAACGCCGCCACTTTTTCACGTGTTACGGATGCTTCTGGATGAAGCCGCCAACGTTCTCCTTGGTGGTCAGCGTCGCATCCTGCAACTGCTCGGCCGGAGGCTTCTTGCCGGCCACCAGATCGATCGCGGAATCGACCGCCAAGCGGCCCATCTTCTGGGTCTGCTGCGTTGCGGTGACGTCGAACACTCCGTCCCTGAGCGCCGTCAGCGCGGCCGTATCGCCGTCAAATCCAGCGACCCAGATCTTATGGTCCGGATTGGCGACCTTGACGGCTTGCGCGGCGCCGAGAGCAAGCGCGTCCGCCTGACCCCAGATGATGTCGACCTTGGGATGCGCTTGCAGCAGGTCCTGGGCGAGCTTGAAGCCCTCATCCTGATGCCACTGCTCGCTCCAGAGCTGGCCGACGATCTTGATGTCGGGGAAGTTCTTGAGAGCTTCCGAGCATCCCTTGGTGCGGTCCACCTCCGGCGTCGTGCCCTTCTGCCCGTGGATGATCAGCATCTCGCCCCTGCCCCCGGCCTGCTTGGCGATCCAGGTGCAGACCTGGTTTGCCGACGTCACGCTGTCCGTCGCAATGAAGGTGTCGCCAGGCGCCCCGTCGGCGTTGCGATCGACATTGATCACCGGGACGCCGGCGGCGCGCGCGGCCTTCACTGGCACAGCGGCCGCGGTCGCGCCCGCCGGGATGTAGATCAGCGCATCGACGTTCTGTGCGAGCAGATCCTGGATCTGGTTGACCTGGGTCGCCGCGTCGCCCTTGGCGTCGACGGTGATGATCTTGATTCCCTTCGCGGCGCCCTCCGCTTCGACGGCTTCTTTGATCTGGTTGAAAAAATTAGCCTGCAGGTTGGCGACGGCGAGGCCGATCTTCTTGGCCTCCTTCGCTTCCGCGCTCAAAGCAGCCCCCATGGCTAGCGCGGCGACCGCCGCGAAGAGCGAAGCCTTCCTGAAACCCATGCTTTCCTCCTGCTCTCATGTTCGACGTTCGGCGATGGCGTCGCCGGGATCGTCACTGTCGGTCCCTGCGGACCCCGAGCCGCTCCACGTTTGGCGCGGCGTCGACTGTGCCGAAGACGGGGGGCGCCCCCGCGTCTCCGGATGTTTCACTTGTGCTTGCGGCGCACGGTGTCCGCCGCGACGGCGACCGCGATGACAATTCCGATGATGACCTGCTGGATGAATGGCGAGACCTGCAAAAGATTGAGGCCATTGCGCAGGAAGCCGATGATCAAGACGCCGACGACGGTGCCGCCGATGCCGCCGATGCCGCCGGAAAGGCTCGCGCCCCCGATGACTACGGCGGCGATCGTATCGAGCTCGTAGCCGATGCCCGAACTCGGCTGCGCGGAGTCAAGGCGGGCCGACAGAATGACTCCGGCGAGGCCCGCGGCGAGCGCGCAAAGCGTGTAAACGAGCAGCGTCGTTTCCCGGACGTTGATGCCGGCGAGGCGCGCGACTTCAGCGCTGCCGCCGATGGCGTAAAGCGCCCTGCCCGAGGGGCGGAAAGTCAAAACAATCCAGGCGACCGCGACGATCACAATCATGACGGCGACCGTGACCGTCAGGAAACCGAAGTGGCGGATGATCGCGAGGTTGGAGAACCAGTCCGGGAAGCCGACGATTTGCTCGCCGTTCGTGATGATGCTCGCGACGCCGCGCGCGATCGACATCATCGCAAGGGTTGCGATGAAGGCCGGCATATTGAGGCGCGTGACCATGAGCCCTGAGACCGCGCCACATACGGCCGACACCATGAGCGCGATGACAATCGCAATTCCGAACGGCCACCCGAGGTTGTTGCCGAGATAGCCCATCACCATGCCGGACAGAGCCAGAACCGAGCCGACCGAAAGGTCGATGCCGCCGATCAGGATGACCAGCGTCATGCCGACCGCCATCACGCCGAGAACCGTGACCTGATCCATCACATTGAGGAAATTCCTCACCGTCAGGAACGTGTCCGTGCTGAGGGAGAGGAAGGCGCACAACAGGATGAGGCCAATCAGCGGGCCCGTCGCGCCACGGACGAAGTTCAAAGCGCTGGCGCCGCTCTTCGCCTCCACGGTCATTCCTCCGATTGTCATTGGCGTTTCCTCGAGACTGCTTTCGAGTGTTACTGCGCTGGGGAATCGGATGTGACGGAGAGGCCGCGGGCTCGCGCCACGGCCTGCGTCCAGTCACGTCGCGCTTTGAATCGCTTCTGAGCCGCCGCCCTCGGCGCGAAGCACTCGGTCCGGCGATCGAGTTGCTTCAGACGCTCCATCGTGAACAACCCGGCCGTCACGCCCGCGAGATGGGCGACGCCCAACGCCGACAGTTCCGCGATTGGCGTCCGATGGACGGGAAGGTCAGCCATATCAGCCTCGAACTGCATAAGCTGGTCGTTTCGGGTCGGGCCGCCGTCGACCAGCAACCGCGCGACCGGAGCGCCGCTCGCGCGGAAGGCGTCCACGACGTCGGCGATCTGGTGGGCGATCGAATCGAGCGCGGCTCGCGCAAAAGGCGCGCGCGTCACGCCAAAGGAAAAGCCGGTCGCCGTCGCGGAGGCGTTCGCATCCCACCAGGGAGCGCCGAGACCTCCGAAGGCGGGCACGAGACTGACGCCACGCGAGTCGGCCGCCGTGGAGGCGAGCTCAGCCAGCTCCTCCGTGGAAATTCCGAGGAGCTCGGCGGCCCAGACCAAAGTCGAGCCGGCGCTACGGATGTTGCCCTCGTAGGCGAGCATCGGCTCGTCCAACCGCCACGCGAGCGTGAGGCAGAGACCGGGCGCCCCGGCGTCTCCATCGACGACGGCGGTCCGGTCCACGAGGCCCATGACGGAGGAGCCCGTGCCTTGCGTCGCCTTGACGGGTCCCGGCGTGAAAGCGCCATGCGCGAAGAGGGCGGAATGAGAGTCGGCGAGCACCGCGCCGACAGGCGCGCCGTCGGCCAGCGGCGCGAGACCCCGAGCTTTTGGAAATGGCCCTGTGGAAGCCACGACGCGGGGCAGCGCGGCGCGTGGGACCTCGAAAATCTCGAGCAGGTCGTCGTCCCACTCGCAGCCAACGACGTCGAAGAGCTGAGTGCGCGAGGCGTTGCCGGCCTCCACCACCGCCTCGCCGCCGAAACGCGACATGAGAAAACCATCGATGGTGCCGATGCAGATGTCGCCAGCTTTCGCGCGGGCCTGGCCATGCGGCAGGCGGTCGAGCAGCCAGCGGGCCTTGGCGGCGGAGAACATCGGATCGAGCGGCAGACCGCTGCGGCGACGGATCGCAGCGCCGTGGCCAGCCCCGCGCAGCGCCGCGCACGTCGCTTCGGTCCGCTGATCCTGCCACGAGAGGACCGGCGTCAGCGCCTCTCCGGTGCGGCGCTCCCAGATCACGCAGGATTCGCGCTGTGTGCTGAGGCCCACCGACACGACGCGCTTCGCCGTCTCGGGATCGAGCGCTTCGCTCGCGGCGCGCTGGACGCTCGCCCAGATCTCGTTGGCGTCCTGCTCCACCCAGCCGGGTTCCGGCGTCGCGAGCGACACCGGCGCCTGGGCGCGCCCGACCACTTCGCCGCGCGCGTCGACCAACAACGCTTTCGTCGAGCTTGTCCCCTGATCGATCGCAAGGATGAGGGAAGAAGCCATCTTACCGCGTCTTCAGTTCGAGCGCCGCGGCGACGATACCCTCGGAATTGAGGCCAAAATGATCGAAGAGGAATTCGGCGGTCCCGGTCGGAGCGAAGCTTGTGACGCCGAGGATGCGCATCGGGACAGGCGCATGGTGCACGACTGTCTCGGCGACCGCCGCCCCGAGCCCGCCCTGGATCACGGCCTCTTCGATCGTCACGATCGCGCCCGTCTCGCGCGCCGCGGCGACGATCGCCGCCTCATCGAGCGGTTTGACGGTCGAGACGTTGAGAACGCGCGCATCGACGCCCTTCGCCGCGAGAACCTCCGCTGCGGCGAGCGCGCGGGACACCATCGCCCCGGTCGCCACAAGGGACACATCGGCGCCTTTGCGCAACACATCGGCGCGGCTAAAGCCGAAGGCGTCCGCGCCATCCGGCGTCACGGCCGGAACCTTCGTGCGGCCGACGCGAATGTAGCAGGGCGTTCCGGCCGCGGCGGCCCAACGGACGGCCGCGCTGGTCTGAGCGGGGTCGGCGGGGACGACGATTCCGAGCCCGTCGATGGCGCGGAGCCAGCTCAGGTCCTCGATCGAATGATGAGTGGGGCCAAGCTCGCCATAGGCCATGCCGGGGCTCATGCCGCAGAGGACCACCGGGAAATTGTTATAGGCGACATCGACCTTGATCTGCTCGAGCGCGCGCCCCGTGAGAAAGGGGCCGGCGCCGCAGACGAAGGGAATGAAGCCGGCGTTGGCGAGACCTGCGCCGACCCCAACCATGTTCTGCTCGGCGATGCCGACATTGACCAGGCGCTCGGGGAACAATTTCTGGAAGCCGCCCAGGTTGCTCGACCCAACACTGTCGTTGCAGACCGCCACGATCCTTTCGTCGACCTTCGCGAGTTCGATCAGCGTCTCCGCGAAGGCTACGCGGCAATCGAAGGTTGGGACTGGGATGTCGACCGGCGCGTTCATCACGCGAGTTCCTTGAGAGCGAGTTCGACCTGTTCGGGAGATGGCACTTTATGGTGCCACTCGACGCGGTCTTCGATGAACGACACCCCCTTGCCCTTGATGGTGTCAGCGATCACGCAGCGCGGCTTGCCCGGATGCGGTGAAGAGAGGGCTTGATACAGCGCGGAATGGTCGTGGCCATCGACCGTGACGACGTCCCATCCGAAGGCCCGCCATTTGTCGCCAAGCGGCTCGAGCCTGTTGGTGTCCTCGGTGCGCGCGCCCTGCTGCAGGCGATTGCGGTCAATGATCGCGACCAGATTGTCGAGCTCGCGATGCCCGGCGCACATCGCCGCTTCCCAGTTCGAGCCTTCCTGCAGTTCGCCATCGCCGAGCACGACGAAGGTCCGCCAATCCGCGTGGGCGAGCTTGGCGCCGATCGCGACGCCGACCCCGACCGGCAGACCGTGGCCGAGCGGCCCGGTGTTCGCTTCAACGCCCGGAACCTTGCGGCGGTTCGGATGGCCGTTCAGCGGCGACAAGGGCTCGACGAAAGTCTTGAGCGCATCCACCGAAAAGAAGCCGCGCAACGCGAGCGTCGAATAGAGCGCCGCGGCGCAGTGGCCCTTGCTGAGGATGAAGCGGTCCCGCTGCGGGGCGGCTGGATTTGTCGGGTCGAGACGAAGCACCGAGAAGAACAAGGTCGCGAGGATATCGCTGACCGAGAAGTCGCCGCCGATGTGACCCAGCCGAGCGCGGCCGATCATCTCAGCCACGCTGCGGCGAACGGTCTGCGCCTTCAGCCGAAGCTCCTTCGCCCGCTCGTCGGAACTCAGCGTGGACGGAAGCGGCGTAGCCAATCCTGGTTTGACATTAGCGGGAGGCGTGAGGCCCAAGGCGTCCTCTTTCTATGGCGCTGTGAATTTTTATGCACTGCTGCATCTATTTGCAATACTACCGACGACGAGTTGCCGTGTCAAGGCGAATCGGAGAGATTATTTGAGAAAATGCTGCGCCGCAGCGAAGGATTGTGCAACGCATCGATACGCTCACAAGGCGATAATGGCCATTTTGGGCAGACTGATTTCTCGTCCAGTTGATTTTTGATGCAACATCGCATATTTATGCTCTTGAGACCTCGCTGGATCGTCGAGAGCCATGAGCCGGACTGACGAATTGCGGATGATGCTCCGCGTCGCCCAACTCTATCACGAGGAAAAGGTCAAACAGGCTGACATCTCGAAGCGGCTGCACGTGTCGCAAGCGACCGTGTCCCGCCTGCTGAAACGCGCGGAGGACGAGGGAGTCATCCGCGTCTCGATCGTGGCGCCGCGCGGCACTTATCCATCCTTCGAAACCGCCTTGCGCGATCGCTACGGCCTCAACGAGGCGATCGTCGCCGAATGTTACGAAGACCGCGAAGAAGCGATCCTGTCCGCGATCGGCGGCGCTGCGGCCCATTATCTCGAGACCACCCTCACCGAGGGAGACGTCATCGGCATTTCGTCCTGGAGCGTGTCGCTCCTGCGTATGGTGGACGCGATTCATCCAACGAAGCGGTTGCGCGCGGAGCGGGTCGTCCAAACGCTCGGCGGCATCGGCAATCCTTCCGTCCAAAGTCACGCGACACAGCTCACGACGCGCCTTGCCGCGCTGACTGGAGCCGAGGCGCAACTCCTGCCCGCGCAAGGCGTGGTGAGCTCGTCGGCGGCCCGGCTCGTGATGCTGGGCGACGTCTATGTCCGCGCCGCGATGGATCAGTTCCGTCGTCTCACCATCGCCCTTGTCGGCATCGGCGCCCTTCAACCGTCGGTCATGCTGGCCAATTCCGGCAATGCTTTCACCAATGACGAGTTGCGCGATCTCGCACGGCGCGGCGCGGTCGGCGACATCGGGCTCCGGTTCTTCGATCGCGAGGGTGTTCCCGTGCACGGGCCGCTCGACGACCGCGTCATCAGCATCACGCTTGAAGAGCTGAAAGCCGCGCCGCGGGCGATCGCCGTCGCCGGCGGCGACCCCAAGGTCGAAGCCATACGCGCCTGCCTGAAGGGCAAACTCGTCAATATGCTCGTCACCGACAAATTCACCGCCGAAAAGCTGCTGTGACTCTCACGCTGTCCAATCAAAAGGAGGATCGTCCCGTGTCTCGCTTCGAAGGAAAAACCGTGGTCATCACGGGCGCCAGCCGCGGCATCGGCGCGGCGCTTGCAAAGCGCTTCGCCCGTGAAGGCGCAGCAATTGTCGTGTCGGCCAATGAGGCGGCCTGCGAGAAGGTCGCGGCGGAGATTGCCGAGGCTGGCGGAAAGGCGATCGCGCATGTCGCCGACGTCACGAAGAAGAGCGACGTGATCGCGCTCTATGACGCCGCGGACCGCGCCTTCGGCGGCGTCGACGTGTCCATCCAAAACGCCGGCGTCATCACCATCGCCAAGATCGAGGACATGACCGAGAAGGAATGGAACGCGGTCATCGCAGTGAACACCACGGGCGTGTTTCTCTGCTGCCAGGAGGCAATCGCCCGAATGCGCAAGCACGGGCGGGGCGGGCGTCTCATCAACACCGCTTCAGGACAGGCGCGGCAGGGCTTCATTTTCACGCCCCATTACGCCGCATCGAAGTTCGGCGTGGTCGGCATCACGCAAAGCCTCGCCAAGGAGGTCGCCAAGGAAAAGATTACCGTCAACGCTTTCTGTCCGGGGATCATCGAGACGGACATGTGGGCCTACAACGACCAAGCCTGGGGCAAGCTGCTTGGCGACTACGGCCCCGGCGAGTTGATGGCGGAGTGGGTGCGCGGGATCCCGATGGGTCGCGCAGGCAGCGGGGAAGATGTCGCGGGCCTCGTCACGTTCCTGGCGAGCGACGACGCCTCGTATATCACCGGGCAGACCATCAACGTCGACGGCGGCTTGATCATGTCGTGAGGCTCCCGCCCGGCCTCGCTTCGCCAGCGCCGCTAAATCTCTAGCTCGAGCATCAGCGAGCTTAGAGACTTGCCGTGCGCGTCGAGGGTCAGAGCGCGGGTCACGCCGCCGGCGAGCGCCCCTTCGATCACGAAGTTGAGCGCGGCGATGTTCGGCAGCTCGTAGCGCCGAATGGCGCCAGTCGCCAGATGCCTGAAGTGTTCGGCGACACGCTCGACCGTCACCCGCTCGATGAGCAGCGGATAGTCCTTCGGATCGTACGCCACGACCGAAATGTTGGACGCGTCGCCCTTATCTCCGGCGCGCGAATGCGCGATCTGCCGCAGCCTCATGCGCCTCAGGCCTCCTCGATCGCGACATGTGTGCGGACGGCGGCCTCAGGGATGAGCGCCGAGGCGACGGCGACGACCTCCCGCGCGGACTTCCACACGCCTCCACCCCCCGCTGGCCCGTTCGTGTAGAGCGTCTCGACCTCCTCGCCGATCCGGCGCGCGTCCGCCAGGTTTTCGGTGCGGCCGACGACCCGGACGCGCGCTTCATACGGTTCGCCATCGTGTGAGCTCGCTTCCCGGTGGAGCGCGTCGATCCCGATCAGGTCGAAACGCGTCTCCGTCATGCGCACGCCGGTCAAAGCCAGGCGCTCGCGCACGATGTCGAGCGCGAGCCTCGCCCGAGCGACGGCGTTCCGCCCCGCATAGGAAATCTGGCCCTCGCCGACGCAACTGTCGACGTAACCGACCGAGACTTTGAGAAGCCCCGTCTTTGGCGCGCCCTCGCCGCCTGTGACGCGCACGCGATCCGGCTCGACCTCCTCGACGCGAACATGAGAGAAGTCCGCCGCGACGTCAGGTTGGAGATAGGCCGACGGGTCGTGGACCTCATAGAGAAGCTGCTCCTTGACCGTACGCGCCGTCACAGCCCCGCCCGAGCCTTTGACCTTGGTGATCACGACGTCTCCGTCCTCGCGGACTTCGCCGATCGGGAAGCCGAGCCGCGCGAGATCGGGGATGTCCTTCATTCCGGGATCGGCGAAATAGCCGCCCGTGACCTGGCCCGCGCATTCGAGGAGATGACCCGCAAGCGTGCCCCGGCCGAGCATCGTCCAGTCGTCCATGGCCCAGCCAAATTCGGCGATCAGCGGCGCGAGGAAGAGAGCGGGGTCCCCAGCGCGGCCGGTGATGACCACATCCGCGCCCCCCTTGAGAGCTTCAGCGATCGGCGCGGCGCCGATATAGGCGTTGGCGGAAACGACGCTGTTGCCCATCGCGGCGATCGTCTTGCCGTTGTCGAGGGCGACGTCGCTCACGCGGAGATAGGTGAAGACATCATCGCCAGTCACGGTCGCGACCTTAAGCCCCTTGAGGCCAAACTCGCGCGCGATGACGCGGGTCGCCTGCGCGGCCGCGGCGGGATTGGCCGCCCCCATGTTGGTGACGATCTTCACCCCGTTTCTCGCGCAAATCGGCAGGACCGCTCGCATGCGCGCCGCGAGCAGCGGATCATAACCCGCGCCTGGATCCTTCATCCGGTCCTGCTGGGCGAGCGCGATCGTGCGCTCGGCGAGGCATTCGAACACGAGGTAGTCGATCGCGCCTTTCTCCGCGAGCTCCACCGCAGGCTCGATGCGGTCGCCGGAATAGCCGGCGCCGGCGCCAATTCTGATGGTCTTCATCATCGCGGCCTTCACAAGGGGAACACGCCGAGCGCCACGCAGGCGATCGTCATCACGACCGAGGCGCCGAACAGGAACGGAATCGTGAACCGCTGATGGTCGGCGAGCTCGACGCCGCACAGGCCCACGACCAGGAACGTTGCAGGGGTCAACGGGCTCACGGGGAATCCCGTCGTCATCTGGCCGAGCAAAGCAGCCTGGGCGAACTGCACCTTGGGCACGCCGAGCTGGCCGCCAACCTCGGCGAGGATGGGCAGAACGCCGAAATAGAACGAGTCCGGATCAAACAGAAGGCTCAGCGGCATCGACAGCAAGCCGAGGATGATCGGCATGAATTTCGCTATTCCCGCGGGAACAAAGGCGACGGCGGCCTGCGCCATTGCTTTGAGCATGCCGCTATTTTGCATGATCCCAGTGAACACCCCGGCCGCAAGAAGGATCGAGGCCATGAGAAGAGCCGCGCGCGCGTGCGCGTCGATCCGCCGACGCTGCATCTCGACGTCCGGATAGTTGATGAGGAGCGCGAGGCACGTTCCGACCATGAACACGATCGCGGGCGCGAGCTTGTCTCCAAGGACGACCATCGCGCCCATCAAGAGGACGGTCAGCGAGATGTTGATCCAAAAATTTCGCGGCCGGCGCAAAGCGCTCTCGGCTTCCGTCAGCGTGCGGGTGGGGACCACGACGACTTCCGCCGACTTGCCGAGCCCGAGGCGTCGCTCCTCGCGTTTGCCGAGCCACCAGGCGGCGCCAAAGACAAAGACAAAGCCGACCGCCTGGACCGGCACAAGCGGATTGAAGATCTGGGGGATGGGAATTTTCAACGACGCCGAGGCGCGGATCATCGGGCCTGTCCACGGCAGGAAATTGACGCCCGCCGCCATCGACGCCGCGCAGGCGAGAATCCTTTTGTCGATGCCAAGGCGCTCGTAGAGCGGCAACATCGCCGGGACCGTGACGAGGAACGTCACCGCGCCCGAACCGTCGAGGTGAACGAGCAGCGCGAGCAAGGTCGTGCCCATCACGATGCGCGTCGGCTTCGTGCCGACAGTCCTGAGTATCCAATCGATGATCGGATCGAGCATGCCGGCGTCGGTCATCACGCCAAAAAACAGGATGGCGAACACCAGCATGCCAACGACCGGCGCGAGGCTTTGGATGCCGGAGACGATGAACTTGCTCGTGTCCCAGCCAAAGCCGCCGATGAGCGCCGCGATGATGGGGATGAGGATGAGCGCGATCAAGGGCGACATCCACTTCGTCATGATGACGGTCAAGAGAAGGGCGACGGTCGTGACGCCCAGAACCGCCAGCATTCGCGTTCCTCTCCCTCGTCCAGCCCCTCTGTCTCGGAGCTTGAGCCCCCGTGTCCTGGCGCGGGTCAACCGATAACACAATTGAATTTAATTGATCGCGGTAATATCATTTCCTTATGGATGTCAGCCTGCGCCAGGTTCGCGCCTTCTTGACGGTGGCGCGAGTCAAGAGTTTCACCGGGGCCGCCTCCATCCTGAACGTGACTCAGCCGGCGCTCACGATGCAGATTCGCCGGCTCGAGCAGGCGCTGAGCGTCCCCCTGTTCGACCGGAATTCGCGATCTGTCGAACTCACCCGTGTCGCTCGAGATCTTCTGCCGGCCTTCGAGCGGACGGTGCGGGACTTTGACGCGGCGCTCGGGAGCGCGCGCGACATTGCGACCCAGGCTCGCGGGATCGTCAGAGTCGCCGCCCTCCCATCGGTCGCCGCGGGAGTCCTGCCCGACGCAATCTTGAGCTTTCGCGACAAGAGGCCGAAGGTCGCCTTCGAGCTCAAGGATGTCATTGCCGGACAGGTCTTGAGCCTCGTTCAATCGGAGCAGGTCGATTTCGGCGTGATGGGCGGGGTGATCAAAGCCTCCGACGTCGAGACCGTTTTCGAGGCGCAGGACCGCCTGCATATCGTCTATCCCGCGAGACATCCGATCGCACGGTTGAAATCCGTCACGCCAGCCGCTCTTGCGGATTTCCCGCTGATCCTGATGCATCGCGACACGAGCGTGCGGGCGATCGTCGATGCGGGATTTCATTCGGCCGGACTGATCCCTCGGGCGGCTTGCGAAGCGATCTACATGATGACGGCGGTCGGGATGGTGCGCGCCGGACTGGGGTTGACCATCATTCCCGGCTCGGCGCGGGAGATCAGGGCGGAGCCGGGCTTACGGAGCAGGCCGATCGACGATCCGATCTTCATGAGGCCCGTGTCCATCATCAGGCGCACGGGACGAACGCTTCCGCCCTTAAGTCAGACCTTCCTCGAACATTTGTCGATCTGTCTCAGCGCGGCGCTGACCGAAGACCGAGCGCCTTCGTCCATCGACAAGAGCCCCGCGATCCGGACGGCGCCCCGGAAGAGGTCCATCTCGCCAAGGCCGGCTCGCGTTCGCCGAAAGACGCCGCCAAGCTGAGGCCTATGGCGCCCTGACGGCTGGGAGTAGAGAGGTAGGTGGTGGGGGAGGTAGGACTCGAACCTACGAAGGCTTAGCCAGCGGATTTACAGTCCGCCCCCTTTGCCGCTCGGGACACTCCCCCGCATCCGCGGGCTCAAAGTCTCGCGGACGAAAACGCCCCGGTGTTGGCCGAGGCGCGTCGAGGCAAGGCTTATGTTGTCTCAGGGCGCGGCCTGTCAACTGGAAATGTGCCGGCGCAACCGGCGTCGCCGTCAGCCGGCTTCCCGCAACCGCCTCGGGCCGCCTCAGTAGGGCGTCCCGTCCCTGTGCGCCATGCGCCGCTTGCCATCGATCGTCACGACCGCAAGGTCGTCGTCCGGGTAGCTCACCGCATCGCCAGCGGCGCGATCGCCAATTTCGAGATAGACCACGTCCTCGTCGGTCTCGTTCACGAGGCAGTGGGCGTCCCCCGTTCCAGCCTTGAAGCCGGCGCACATGCCGGGATCAAGCAGCGTCCGGCCGGCGTCCGTGAGCAGGGTCGGCCGCCCTTCGAGGATATAGACGAACTCGTCCTGTTTCGTATGGGCATGGCGCAAAGCCGAGGACCCGCCGGGCGCAAGACGCGTGATGTTGACGCCGAAATTCATAAGCCCGAACAGGTCCCCAAGAGGCCGCTTGTCGCGTCCGGCCATGCGCGAGGCGAAGGGTTCGGGATAGTTGGTGCGGAACGGGCGCGGCGGCGCGTCGGCGGCGCGAAGGGCGACGGGACGCTCGGCGTTGTCTGACATGGGACGCGACCATAGCGGGCGCCTGTGCGCCTGTCATGGCTTCGCCCTGGCGGATCGACCGGCCGATCGCTAAATGAACGCCGGACATGAAGGAGGGCGCCATGGAAGGGTTCCTTATTCGCGCTGCGGTGGTCGCAATCGGCCTCTGGCTCGCTTCGAAAATGGGCCTGGTCGCGTTCAGTTCGACCGGGACGCTGATCGCCGCGGCTCTTCTGCTTGGCGTCGTCAACGCTTTCGTCAGGCCCATCATCATCATCCTCACGCTGCCGATCACGTTGCTAACGCTTGGCCTCTTCCTGCTTGTCATCAATGCGCTGATGATCATGCTGGTCGCCTGGCTCATCCCGGGCTTCCTGGTGGCTGGGTTCTGGTCAGCGGTTTTCGCCGCGATCGTCGTCAGCCTGACAAGCTGGATTATGTCCGGCTGGATCGGCCCGCGCGGCCGGGTGGAAGTGATGACCCTGCGGGGCCCGGGCGAGCGCTGGTGAACCGCCCGCGGCTCAGCGTCACGCCAGATTCGCCGCCGCGACCTCGCCGTCGGTCACATAGTGGTTGACGCGGGCGACGAGCGTTTCTCCGGCGCGCCGCCACATCACGTCGCCGATCGCGCCGCTTCTTTGCAGCTCGGAGATGATGAAATCGCGCTCCGAATTGACGTCGTCCGCCGTCGCATGGGTGAACTGGAAGGTGAATTTGGTGAAGGAGAGGCCGGTGTCGCGCGTGCCCGCCCCCACCCAGAGCGCCGGCTCGGAGAGTTCCGGCCGGTCCGCGTTCAGCCAGAAATCCGGATCGTTCAGCGGCTCTTCGCTCCGCTCGAGGCTCAGCGACCAGAACCGCACATGGTGGCGCTTGCGCGGGCTGCCATCAATCGCCTTTTGAAAGCCGACGTCCTGCGCGCGCCCGAACAGAAAGAGCGTGCTGAACGGCGCGGCCGGATAGGGCCGGTCGAGCACGAAAGCCACCGCCATTCGCCATGAGCTCGTAAGGCCAAGCGGCTCGGCCTCCGTCCAGCCAGCGGAGAGGAATGCCGCGCGCAGCCGCTCAAATTCGCCGATGAGGACAAGATTGACCGGATCCCCCGGAAATCCGTCGCCGGTGACGGTGAAGCTCGGCACGCTCTTGCGCTGCAGGATCTTCAGGCTCATCCGAACGACGCGCGGCAAGATCAGGTAAGCCGCGACCGCATAGGCGAGACTGATCGCCACGATCGTCGGCAGTCTCGAATCGGTCAATTGGAAAACGAAGACGATCAGCCAGACGCCGAACGCGCCAAGCGCCAAGACCGCCAAGCGGCGATAGATGAGCGCGACGAACCGCACCGCTCCAACCCCAACCTAAAACGAAGGTCGGCCGATCTTGCGATCGGGACCAACGACCGAACGTGTCTCGCTCTACTCACTGCGGCGAGAGCGGGGAAGCCTCAGCGCGACAAGTCCTCCGCGAGGCGTTCGAGAAACTCAAGGCAGGCGACGAGTTGCCCCTCGTCCACGAATTCGTCGGGCTGGTGCGCGACATCGATCGAGCCCGGGCCGCAGACGATGGTCGGCAGGCCCGCCGCCTGGAAATGGCCGGCTTCGGTCGCGAACGAAACGGCGATGGCGCGATTGGAGCGAGTGAGCCTCAGCGCCAGCGATTCGGCGGCTGAGCTGGCCTCGGCGGCGAGCGGCGGAACGTCGACCTCGATCGCCGTCGTGATCGAGGGACCCTTGACGAAGCGCGTCAGCCTCGGCGTCGCCACCTCGTCCACGAATGCCTGAACTTTCGCCAAAGCCGAGGCGGTCGTGACGCCCGGCAGGCCGCGGAACTCCCAGTTGAACACGCATTCGCGCGCGAGGATGTTGCGCGCCGTGCCGCCGTGAATCATGCCGACATGGAGGGTCGAATAGGGCGGCGTGAAGCGCGGATCGAGCGGACCCTCCTCATAGGCGCGGGCGAGGCGGCCGATCTCGCTCACGACGTCGGCGGCCGCGGCGACGGCGTTCGCGCCAAGCGCCGGCAGGGCGGAATGCGCCTCGTGGCCGGTCACCACCGTGCGAAAGGTCGCGACGCTCTTGTGGGCGTCAGCGACCGCCATCATCGTCGGTTCGCCGACGATGACGGCCGCGGGCATGGGCTCGTCGACGCCGAACCGGGCGATGATGTCGAGCGAACCGAGGCAGGTGACCTCCTCGTCATAGCTCAGCACGATGTGGACCGGGCGCTTGAGGCCGGCGTCGCGGAACACGGGCGCCATCGCCAGGACGCAGGCGTCGAAGCCCTTCATGTCGCAGGCGCCGCGGCCGTAGAGGCGCCCACTATCCTCGCGCAACGCAAAGGGCGGACCCGACCAGGGCTGCCCCACGACCGGGACGACGTCCGTATGGCCGGAGAGCACGATTCCGCCGTCGACCCGCGGGCCGATCGTGGCGAGGATCGCGGTCTTGTCGCCCGCCGCATTCGGCGCGCGGCTCGACTCGAGTCCCTGCCCCTTGAGATAGTCCTCGACAAACTCGATCAGCGGCAGATTGGAGGCGTCGCTGACGCTCTCGAAGACGATGAGGCGCGCGAGCAAGGCCTTGGCTTCGGCAAGACGCCCGTGGCTTCGCCCTTCACGCGGCATGGGACCGCTCGGACGAGACCGCGGCGCGATGGGTGGCGATGGCGCCCATGGACGGCGCGACCCACGCGGCTAGAATGACGATCCCATGTATGAAGCCATCACGCATCAGGTCAAAGTCACCGTCGAGCCGACATTCGATCCGGAACGCTCCGATCCGGACGAGGGACGCTATTTCTGGCGCTATGCGATCGAGATCGTCAATCTCGGCGACAAACCTGTGACGCTGATGGATCGGCATTGGCGCATCACCGACGCCAATGGCCGGCAGCAGGAGGTGCGCGGCCCCGGCGTCGTCGGCGAGCAACCGACGATCGCGCCCGGCAAATCGTTCAAATACGTGTCGGGCTGCCCGCTGGCCACGCCAAGCGGCCTCATGGTCGGCGAGTATCGGATGGTCGATCCGGCGGGGCGAAGCTTCGAGGTCTCGATCCCCCCGTTTTCGCTCGACGATCCTGCCGCGAAGAGGGTGCTCAATTAGCGTCAAGGCGCCCCCAGACTTGTCGACCCGCCACACCGGGGGTACGATCATCAGCAACAAGAGCCAATCACACGGAGAGGAAAATGCGGGCGTCCCGAAAAAAATCTTTAAGTATTTCGCTTTGTGCATCAGCATTCACAATGCTGTCCCTGCCTGCTTTTGCTGACAACGCACCCGATATGACCGGGATGCCGCGATTGGCGATCGGCGGTTACGATACGGTTGCTTACTTTACCGTCGGAAAGGCGGTCCCTGGCACGCTTGATTATCAAACGGTCTGGCATGACGCGCGCTGGCAATTCGCCAACAAGGAGGATCTCGACCTCTTCCTGGCGAATCCGGAGAAATATGCGGCTCAGTATGATGGGCATTGCGCGCTGGGCGTCGCCTATCAAAACGGCCACAAGGATACGGTCGACCCGGAGGCTTTCACCATCGTCAATGGCAAGCTGTACATCAATCATACGAAGTACTGGACGACCGAGTGGCGCAAGAATGAAGCCGAAAACATCAGCCGCGCCGACAAGAATTGGCAGACGGTGAAAGACAGTCCGGAACCGACGAAATAGAAGGGTCGGCTGCGCATCCCGGCCTGCCTCTCGACGACTTCGCGAGGCGTCGTCCGCCGCCATTGACGGCGGACGATGCGTTTTCAGTCTTCGCGTTTGCTACGCGAGCGACCGCCCCCTCACCACGTCGAGCAACCTCATGGTCGGCGCGTATCGGATGATCGATCCAGCTTGGCGGAGTCTCGAGGTTTCGATCCCCCATTTTCGCTCGATCCTGACGCGTGGCATTTGCGTCCGCTGTCGTCATTGCGACCCCCGGGCTTTTGGACCCGGGGGGAAGCAATCCAGGGGACGTAAGGCGCTTCACGTTCTCTGGATCGCCGCGTCGCTGCGCTCCTCGCGATGACGACGGGAAACAGCAACCAAGCCGCCTTCAGCGAGCGCCCTCACCGCCCGCGAAGCCCCCTGCCCGCGACGACGCGAAAGCGGCTGCAATGAGCACGACGCCCGCCAGCGCTACGATCGCAAATCTGAGGTCGACTGCGGAAGCCACGGCGCCAATGACGACCGGGCCGGTGAGCAGGCCCGCGTAGCCTGAGGTCGCGGCGGACGCGATCCCTGCGGCGGGCGACGATCCCGTTCGCCCCGCGACGCTGAAGAGCACGGGCACGACATTGGCGAGCCCCGCGCCAACGAGCCCAAACCCGACGATTCCGCCGACAAGCCCCGGCCACGCGGCGCTGATCGCGAGCCCCGTGGCGGCGAGGAGAGCGCCGAGCCCGACCGTCGCGCGCGCTCCCGCAGCGCCGACGATTGCGTCGCCGAAAATCCTGCCGACGATCATCAGGAGCGAAAAAGCCGCATAGCCGGCGGCCGTCGCGCCCGCTCCCACTCCGGAGCGGGCGAGATAGGTTCCGCTCCAGTCGCCGACCGCGCCTTCCGTCGCCATCAACACGAACGCCAGCGCCGCCAGCGACAAAACGCTCCGACTGGGCGCCACGAATCCCGAACCGCGGAAACCTTGTCCCTCGCGCGCCAGAGCCGGAACCGCGACGGCGACGAGCAGCGCCGAGAGCGCCCCGGGACCAAAGAGACCCAAGGCCGTCCCCATGCCGCCAAGCCAGCCGCCCAACATTGCGCCGGCGGCGCCCCCCAGACTGAACGCGGCGTGAAACGAGGACATGATCGGCCTCCCCCATCGGCGTTCGATGTCGCTCGCGTTGGCGTTCATCGCGACGTCCATGACGCCGCTCGTCATTCCGGCAAGGCAGGCGGTCGCGGCCAGGACCTCGAGCGAACGCGTGAAGCCAATCGCCGCGATCGCCGCGGCGAAGGCCAAACCGGCGAGCGCCGACGCCGGCCCAGAGCGCACGCGATGGGAGAAGATGCCCATGAGCGGCATGGCGACAATGCCGCCGCCGGCGAAAGCAAGAAGCGCGGCGCTGAGCGCCGCGTCGGACAGAGCGAGATCCGCCTTGAGCCGGGGGATCGCAGCCGCCCATGCGCCAATTCCAAGACCGTTCGCGAGGAAGAGGCTGAGCGTCGCGAGGCGCTGAGGCCACGGCTGCCCGATGCGCCTGTCGGCGCCGAGTTCGAGGCGCGCGTCCATCACAAGATCCGGCCACACCGGCGGTGACGGCAGCGTTCGAGGGGGAAAAGCAATCGCCTCAGTGAAGGGTCATCGATCCACCACAACGCGTTCGGACCGCCGGTATGAGAGCGTGCCCCGCGGCTCAACTCATTCCGACCGCGCGCCAGTTCGTCCCAGGATTGGCGGCGATGATTCCGCTGCTGGCGATATGGATTCCGTCCATGTTCCAGATCGCGACTTGGCCGCTCGCGTTTTGGAACAAGATGTCGGAGCCGCCATCTGTTCCGATCGCATGCCAGTTGGGTCCAGGATTGGCGCTGACGATCCCGCTGTCGGGACCCATGGTCGTTCCCATCATCTCCCAGATCGCGAGCCGCCCATCAGCGTTCTGCAACAGAATGTCGGAATGGCTGTCGCCGTTGAAGTCGCCGGTCCCCACCGCCTTCCAGTTCGGACCGGGATTGGCCACTACGCCGCTATTCGTCAAGCTCGTTCCATCCATTTCCCAGATGGCGATATTGCCATTCGTGTTTTGCAACAGGATGTCGGAATGGTGGTCGTTGTTGAAATCGCCAGTACCGATCGCATGCCAATTGGGGCCTGGATTGGCGACGACGGCGCTGCTCTTCAGACTGGCCCCGTCCAGATCCCAGATGGCGATATTGCCGTTCGTGTTCTGCAAGAGAATGCCGGACTGGCCGGCTGCATCGAAATCGCCAGCACCGATCGCGCGCCAATTGGGGCCTGGATTGGCGACGACGGCGCTGCCGATCGGGCTTGCGCCGTTCATCGCCCAAACCGCGACGTTGCCACTTAAGTTTTGGAGGAGGAGATCGGACTGATTGCCGCCGCCGAAATCGCCGGTTCCAATCGTCCTCCAGCTCGGCCCTGGCGCCGCCACAGTGGCGCTCGCAGTAAGGCTGGTTCCATCCATGTCCCATGCGGCGACCTGCCCATTGGCGTTCTGCCACAGGATGTTCTGCGCGGTCTTGGCAGGGCCGGGCCAAGTCGTTCCGTCAGCGAAATAAACGGTCTGAATGTTATAAAGCGTAGCAACAAGCTTGCCGCCGTTAGCGATCGTTACAACAGTTCCCCCGTTACCGTCAGGCGTCAGCTTAAATGTCGATTGGTCATAGGGTAAAAACAGAGCATTGGCTGTGCCGCCGCCACCGTCAATGATGCGGTTACCGGATTTGCCTGAGGCCACAACAGTGCCAGCCTTCAAATGTATCTGGTCATTGCCCGATCCACCAATGATGAAATCGTCATTGCCTGTCGACGGGTTCTGTTGGGAACCAAAAGTAGGATTTCCGGGCATGATTTGAACCGGCGCAGATGTATACGGTGTCCCATCAACAAGATCGTGGGCCAACGGCGTATTGTTAAAATAGGTGTCTCCGCTTGCAGCAGACGCGAGTTGTATCAGCCACACGGTGTCGGAAAAATAGGCCCCATCGGTTGTATCCGGATAACCCATGTAGTGGGCGTTGAGTAAGTTTAGCAGGCCCGAAACTTGAATGCTGTCAATTAGTATCTCACCGCCCGCCTGTTTCTGGTTTGGAATGAGAGGAAGATGTCCGGTTTTTGGGATCGCGTCGTTAACATGCTCAAAATTCTCAATATTCGCTTTGCCCGCGTTGGCCAGACTTTGCGCGTTCTCCGCCCCGGGGCTGCCCCACGTGTATGCTTTCACCATACCATCCGAGACACCCCAATTTTCGCTCAGCGCTGCCTGCGCTAAGGCTCCGCCTAAACTATGTCCGTCAATTAAAATTTGCCGAATTTTTTCTTGTGAAATGTAACTCTGCAATGCTGAGAGCAGAGGTCCAAATTTATCTTGTAACACGCCATAGAAACTATCGTAGTCAACTATGTCTGGGTCAGGAAGGTCTGTGCCACGGAAGGACAGCGCTAGGGTTGGCGTCCCATTCACTAGTCCAACCATCACAGACGCGTTCTCTGTATTGACTACGCCCTTGTCCGTATACTCGCCATCCACCATCGTATAGGTGTTTCCGGCGCTGGGAACGCCGACCGGATTCATGCCGAGTTCGATCGCGGAGAGTGGATGCCAACCCCGGGATATTTCGTCATTCGGGAAGTTGTTGCCGTTTGGCGGCTTGTTATAGGCGTCTCCAGCGAGCGCCGCCATTTCTTCGGTGAGATTTCCCCCTTTTAGCCGAACAACATTCGTTATTGCGTTGGCGAACGTTACATCTTCGATTTCGCTGGTCTTGATAGTGACCAGGGGTAGCGTCGTGTTGTCTTTGCTCGTGGAGATGGTCGTAGAGGTGGAACCCCAGGCACCCCCAATTGGAATGGACGTGATGGTTGAATAATCGTTGGGTGAGCCTGGCAGGATGATCTTGTTTTGCAGGCCCCCGACTTGAAAGGCTGTGTGCCCGCCAGTAAGCGTTTGAGTCGTGAAGGTAGCGAAGGGGAAGCCGGCGAAATTCGCGAAATCGCCTGTCGTATAATCATATGTCTCCTGACCCAATCCTCCTACGATCGTGTGATCGCCTGGCGACCCTAGAATGACGTAGTTATCGCCCGCGCGCGAGTTGGTGTTGAACGGTTTGTTCGCGGTCCACCCCAGCTTCTTACTGTTGCCGTCATCAGGTAGAGTGATGACATCGTCGCCGCCGAGGCCATCGTACAGATCTGCGCCTGCCCTAACGGCAGCCTGCTGGTCTGGCGTAAGCTTGTTGAAGTCAACGGTATCGGCGCTCACCGTGAAAAGCCCGCCGGATGGCGTCAGTACAAACCCGCCTTCGTACCCACTGCTGGTAAGTCCATAGCCGACGATCTGACCAATATCATTGATTCCGGTAAACTCTACGTTTGGAGTAATATTTGAAAACGTTCCCCCAGAGAAATCTTTCTTGTTATACCCGGAGTATATAAATCCGTAATGGATCCCCCCGACATCCATATAGTCTCCAACAATCTGATCAGTATTATTTATACCAAACAGCTGCGTTATAACGTCTCCAGGGTAGTCAATCGTATAAAACTGGTTATTGCTATACACAAATCCATGCGAGGTGCTTATGAAATTCGGACTCGAAAGATTGGTATAGAATCCAACGACTTGATCATTATTGTTGATTGCGGTTGGCTCTGTATCGCCATCAAAATATTGTGTGTCCGCATTTGGATCGACAGGCATCCCAACCGGGAGCGCTGGTCCGCCGTTAGGATAGTTTGGCAGATAGTAACCAATATTGCTCAGCCCATTGTCGTTGATTAAATAAGTTACGACGGTAGATTGGTACGTATACGCAATATCTCCATTGTTATTTACACCCATCGGCAGGCCGGCTAAGTTCATAAAATTGCCGTCATTGTAAGAAAATCCATGTAAAACATTACCACCTGTAAGGCCGTCGATGCTCCACCATGCACCTACAATTTCGCCGTGGTTGTTTATAGCCCAAGGTGTCGTAAAAGCATTTGGATAGCTGAAGCTTTTTCTTGTATAAGTTGTCAAAGTATTGCCTCCAGGATTTCGTGCAATTTAGCTTCTTATGTCAATATTCTTATGTCAATAATCGTCTTCGAGCGGTTCTGAGATGCAGTCAGAATCCGCACTCTTGATCCTGTAAATAACGCACCACGGTATGTAGCTTGCGACAATAGGTAGTTATACCTAGCTGATGTAGCAACAGATCGCCTTGCTCATTCCGCCGAACGCCTCAAGTGTCGCCGGGAGGTCGCACCCCCAGCGTCTCGCGACCAATTCATTGGGGTCGCGATGGCCGGCTGCGCCGGCATGGGTGGCGTGCTGGCCGCCTGAGCCTCTGACGCGCTTCAGTCAGTCAGCGACGCCCGCCTCGACCCCCGGGTTCTCCGAGGGCTCGGCGAGAGACAGAGTTCTAAAACCGTTGCGGATACAATTTCTTGCGGAAAATCGGAATCAAGGTTACGCTAGCTCCCGTGACCGATCCATCTCTTCCGAAGCCCGATCGCGGCCGCCGCTCTGGACGTTCCGCGGCGCCCAGGGGAGAGAGGCGGCGTGAAATTTACCGCCGATGAGCATCCCTCATAACTCATTGATAAGTCTCGATTCGGACGAGAGAATCCAAGAAAATCCAAGCTTTTCCAACCCTCGTTCGAGGGCTCCGAAGCGAAAGAGCGCCGGGGTTCAAGAAATTCCAAACCGACCGGCCAGCCTGGGGCCCGGGGGGTGGCGTCTCTGACGCCGCCGGGCCAGAACGGTCAAGGGCGGCGCAGAGGCCGCCCTTGGTCGCGATCGAACGAAGCCGAACGGCTCAGTACGAGTAGTACATCTCGAACTCGACCGGGTGCGGCGTCATCTCGAAGCGCTGCACGTCGGCCATCTTGAGCTCGATGTAGCTGTCGATGAAGTCGTCGCTGAACACGTCGCCGGCTTTGAGGAAGGCGCGGTCCCTGTCGAGGCTCGAGAGCGCCTCGCGCAAGGATCCGCACACCGTCGGGATCTTCTTCAGTTCCTTCGGCGGCAGGTCGTAGAGGTCCTTGTCCATCGCCGGACCGGGATCGATCTTGTTGGTGATGCCGTCAAGACCGGCCATCAGCATCGCCGCGAAGGCGAGATAAGGGTTGGCGGTCGGGTCGGGGAAGCGGACCTCGACGCGCTTGGCCTTCGGGTTCGCCGTCCACGGAATGCGGCAGGAAGCCGAGCGGTTGCGCGCCGAATAGGCGAGCAGCACCGGCGCCTCGAAGCCGGGCACGAGGCGCTTGTAGCTGTTGGTCGACGGGTTGGTGAAGCCGTTCAGCGCCTTGGCGTGCTTGATGATGCCGCCGATGTAATAGAGGCACTCCTGGCTGAGGTCGGCGTATTTGTTGCCGGCCATCATCGGCTTGCCGCCCTTCCAGATCGACTGGTGGACGTGCATGCCCGAACCGTTGTCGCCATAGATCGGTTTCGGCATGAAGGTCGCCGTCTTGCCGTAGCTCTGGGCGACCATGTGGATGCAGTATTTGTAGACCTGCATGTGGTCGGCCATGGTCACGAGCGGACCGAACTTGAGGCCGAGCTCGTGCTGCGCGGAGGCGACCTCGTGGTGATGCTTCTCGACGACCGCGCCCATCTGCGCCATCGCCGCCAACATCTCGCCGCGCATGTCCTGCGCCGAATCCTGCGGGGGAACGGGAAAATAGCCGCCCTTGGCGCGGACCCGGTGGCCGAGGTTTCCGCCCTCGTAAGCCGTGTCCGAATTCGTGGGCAGTTCGATCGAGTCGAGCTGGAAGCCGGTGTTGTAAGGCTCGGCGGAGAAGCGCACGTCGTCGAACACGAAGAACTCGGCCTCGGGGCCGAAATTCACGGCGTCGCCGATGCCGGTCGACTTCAGATAGGCCTCGGCCTTCTTGGCGATGCCGCGCGGATCACGGTTATAGGGCTGGCCGCTCGCCGGATCGAGAATGTCGCAGGTGATGACCATCGTGGAGGCCGCGAAGAACGGGTCCATGCAGGCGGAGGTCGGGTCCGGCATCAACGTCATGTCGGATTCGTTGATCGCCCTCCAGCCGGCGATCGACGAGCCGTCGAACATCAGTCCATCGGCGAACGCGTCCTCGTCGATCAGCGTCTGGTCGAATGTGACGTGCTGCCACTTGCCGCGCGGATCGGTGAAGCGCAGATCGACATATTTGACGTCGTTGTCCTTGATCGCCTTCAGGACATCCTTGGCGGTCTTCATGATTTGCCTTTCCCTCAAGATTAAGCCTTGCCTCGCCCGCCCATGGGAATGGCCGGTCGCCCTCGTCAGCTGAAACGCCTTTCAGATCGCGTCCGCGCCGGTTTCGCCCGTGCGGATCCGGATGGCCTCGTCGATTTGCGATACAAATATCTTGCCATCGCCAATGCGGCCCGTTTGCGCCGCGCCGCGGATCGCTTCGACCGCCGCCGTCACATTGTCGTCCGACACGACCACCTCGATTTTCACCTTGGGCAGAAAGTCGACGACGTATTCGGCCCCGCGATAGAGCTCCGTATGGCCTTTCTGACGTCCAAAACCCTTCGCCTCGAGAACCGTAATGCCTTGGATTCCCGCCTCCTGAAGAGCCTCCTTCACCTCGTCGAGTTTGAACGGCTTGATGATCGCCTCGATCTTCTTCATATGGCCGAAACTCCCGCGTCCCGCAGGGCCGCCGCCGCTGACCCAACGAAAATCTCCGGCGGCAGAGCATGGCTGCCGTGGACGGGGCTCAATAGCATCGCGGCAGAACTCGCGCTACCGGCGCCCGCCTCGGCGTCACGAAAGGCGCAGACGCCCGACTGCCGCCTTTCCAATAGGCGCCGTGATGAAAGATTTGGCGCCCGATCAGACGGTGGGGCCCCATTCGCCGGAGCCAAAAATCCGCCACGACGTCAACCCGGCCTTGGCCACGACGATCCGGCCGGACTTGGCGAGAGCGACGAGACGGGCAAAAACCAACGGATGGCGCCAGGCCATCGGGCGCGCCGGCGCGCAAACGGCGCGGAATTCGTCGCTGTCGGCGTCCTCCATGAGGATCGTGCCGACCAGATCCGGACGCAATTGCCGCGGGAGGTCGCGACGCGTGAGCCATTCGCACTCGAAGTCGCGGCAGACCTCCGGCCGCTCGGCATAAATGGCGCAGCCGGCGCCAAGCCGGCAATTCACGCATTGAGGCCCCGCCGGCTTCTTGAAATAATCAATCTCCAGCGCCGAACAGCACATGGTGCAGGACCCGCAAGATTTGCCTGGCGCCGCCGTCATCAGTTCCTCGCGCTCCTGTCCTCTCAAGCGAATCGCAGCGAACTCGCGGCTATCCCTAGCATCGTTCGAGGCCAAGAGAGAGAGGATCGGGCGAAACCCGCGCGTTCCGCTCAAGGTTGGCTTCCGCGCGGGAGCCACGTTCTGAAGCGCCGACGTCGCGGCCAAGAAGAGCGGCAACGAGATGCACGCTCGACGCCTAAGCGGCAGCTGGCGGATCGTCGAGCCCGACCTCTTGGACCGGCCTCATATCACGCTCAGCGGACCCCCGATGATCCCGATCCCCGCGAAGGTGGGCGGAGAAATCACTTCCGGCGCGCCAACAGAGCTAGTAAAACGCATCGCCGTCAATCGACCCTGCGCTGATGACGACGCTACGTCTCTCGATTCCCAGGCCCCTCAATGGACAGACTGCACAATCCATTCAAGCACGCGTTGAAGTCCGGCCGGTTGCAAATCGGCCTCTGGCACAGTTTGTCGAGCCATCTCGTGGTCGACATTCTCGCCGAAGCCGGGTTTGATTGGATTTTGCTCGATATGGAGCACGCGCCGAACGAATTGCCTATGGTGCTTGCCGAGCTTCAGGCGGCCAGTGGCGGAACGGCCCATCCAGTCGTACGCCCGGCCTGGAACGACCCCGTGGTCATCAAGCGCTTGCTTGATGTCGGCGCCCAGTCGCTGTTGATTCCTTATGTCGAGACAGAGGAGGAGGCTCGCCGTGCGGTCATGTCGGTTCGCTACCCCCCGCAAGGGTTTCGAGGTTTCGCCGGCCAAGCGCGGGCCTCGCGCTACGGTCGGATCAAGGGATACCACGCGGCCGCCAATGATGAGATCTGTCTCTTGGTGCAGGTTGAGACGAAGCTTGGCCTTGACAATCTCGAGCGGATCGCAAGCGTCGAAGGCGTTGATGGTGTGTTCGTCGGCCCGGGCGACCTCTCAGCCGCGCTTGGCTATCTCGGCCAACCGAACCATCCCGACGTCATCAAAATCATCGATGAGATGATCCCGCGCATCAAGAAAGCCGGCGTCGCGCCCGGGATTCTGACCGGCGACGCTGAACTCGCCCAACATTATATCGACCGCGGCTGCCTGTTCGCCGCAGTGGGCTCCGACATTGGACTGCTCTCGCGGGGAGCCGATCAACTCGCGGCAAAATTCAAAGGTCAGAATTCGGGGCGGTGACTCAAGTGACGCTTGCCGCGCAGCATCGGAGTTCCTGCAATGCGACCGACTGCTCCTCTACCAATCGAGTCATTCCTCGCTTTTGGTGACGCCGACGATTAAAATCTTCAACCGTCGTCCCCTGGATGTCGGACCGGCGACGGTTCGATCCGCGGGTCCAATCAGGGAGCAGATCATGCGCGCGCTTGTCGGGTCCTTTGTCGCCCTATTGGAGATCGGGTCCGTGTGCTTCGCTCAGGACCAGTCGCTACGTGGCGTTTACGCGCCCCCTGGGGCGATGCCTACCGCCGGAAAGTCCGGCAAGTCAGCTCCCTCAGCTCCTTTGGCGGGGGATTCTGGGGCAGTCGGCAGTGGCCCGCGCGTCACCATTTCGGGCTCAGCGGTTCAGGGGCAGACGCTCCCGAGCGACGTCAAGCCCGCCCCGATGGAAGATCGGCCAGGATATGGAACGGCCATCGTCAACGGGCATCGCTCTATTATCGATCTCAGCAACAATCGCATCTTCCAAGTCACGGACTAGCGACAACGCGAGGCAGTCTGCTATCGCTTAGTCTAGATGAGCTTGCGCCCTTTGTTTGGAGCATTGTTCAACTCTATGAGACGCGCGAGCGCGTCCGTCCGCGCCGCGGTTAGCGGTCTTGCGCCTTTAGCGCCCTATCGAGACGCGGGTAGACCCGCCGCGCGTTGCCTTCGTAGACCTTCCATCGGTCCTCGGGACTGAGATTGGCGGTCGCCTCAATATAGCGTTTGGTGTCGTCGAAGTTATGGCCGGTCTCCGGGTCGATACCCCGAACCGCGCCGATCATTTCGCTAGCGAACAGAATGTTATCGACAGGGATCACCTTGGTCAGGAGGTCGACGCCGGGCTGATGATAGACGCACGTGTCGAAGAAGACATTCATCAACACTTGCTCGGTGAGCGGCGGCTTCTTCAATTCCTGAGCTAGCCCGCGATAGCGACCCCAGTGGTACGGCGCGGCGCCGCCACCGTGCGGAACAACGAAGCGTAGGGACGGGAAATCCTTGAACAGGTCGCCCTGGATGAATTGCATGACCGCCGTCGTGTCGGCGTTGATGTAATGGGCGCCCGTGGTGTGAAAGCAGGCGTTGCAGCTCGTCGAGACATGCACCATCGCCGGAATGTCCAACTCAACCATCTTCTCGTAGATCGGATACCAGTGCCTGTCGGTGAGCGGCGGGCTCGTCCAGTGGCCGCCAGAGGGATCGGGGTTCAGATTGATGGCGACGAAGCCATAGTCTCGAACGCATTTTTCGAGTTCGGGAATACAGGCTTTAGGGTCGGCGCCCGGGCTCTGCGGCAACATCGCCGCGCCGACGAAATTGTTAGGAAAGAGCTTCGAAACGCGAAAGCAGAGCTCGTTGCAAATCGAGGCCCAGGTCGAGCTGATCGCGAAATCGCCGATGTGATGGGCCATGAAGCTGGCGCGCGGGCTGAAGATCGTGAGGTCAGAGCCGCGCTCCTTCATTTGACGCAGCTGGTTCGACTCGATGGACTCGCGAACTTCGTCGTCGCTGATTTTGAGTTCCGCAACCTTGGGCGCCTGCGCTCTATCCTTGATGCCAGCGATCTGCCGGTTGCGCCATGCCTCGAGCGCTTTCGGAGCCGTTGTGTAATGCCCGTGGCAATCGATGATCATGGGCCGCTCCTCCGCTCGGGCGAACGCAACACGCTTCGCCCGGAAGGTTTACGCCGTCGATCGCCCGCAGGCTATCAGAACGGATTCCAGGTCGCCCGCTGGGTGAATTTGAGGTAGTTGAGGTTGACGCCGAGACGCCAGCCGAGGCCGGTGCGAATGGGAACCACCACGACGCCCTTGGCGCCGACCGCGGTGAAACCGAGACCGCCGATGAAGTAGGCGGATCCGTCCAAGCCGCCGAAGCGGTCGAAAATCGCTCGCGTGTCTGGCAAATTGTAGACCAGCATCATCGTCCGATCGCCGTCAGCGCCGGCGTCAAAGCCGATCGACGGTCCCTGCCAGTAGACCGGCTGGTTGCCCGCGTTGCGCGTATACATCTTGCCCTCGCCGTATCTCAGCCCGCCTACGAAGGCGCCAGACGCCTCCTGGCCAAGAATATAGGCGTTGGGCAGGCCCCAACGCCGGCCGGCTTCCTGCACACCGTCGGCGAGCCCGCGCGACATCGTGCCAAAGAACCGCTGGCCGTCGTTGACAACCTCGTTGGGGGAAAACGGCTGCGGCGTCTCGGCTCTTGCGGGCGCTGCGAAGGCGACAACGCCGGTTGCGGCGGCAGTCAAAACCTGCCGGCGGGAGATGGTCCTCATTGTGGCCTCCTTCGAGGCGATCGGTGTATGGCGCTGCTCGGCGCGAAACGAGCGCCGCCGCAGCTCACTGACGCATCGTCAATTGTCGCTCAGTTCAGTTGACAGAAAATTAATGATAGCGGGGGACGCCAGCGGATTTAGAGTGCGGCCGCGTGGCGAGGAGCCCACGCCACCGCTAGCGTCCTGCCCAGCAAATCCGTGAGAGTCGCATTCCCGAAGGCTGGCGACACGGTGGCTCCGGACACGACGGTGGTTACGTTCGATTTGATGTAAGAGACGCGTGTAATGACGCTTGCTGGCCATTTGCTTTGATTGTCGTCATCTTTGTGAAGCGTCGATGGAGCTTGCCGGACCCGGTTCGCCTGAACGCGGCTATGTGAAGGCGCATGACGATTTCGTGAGCAATCTTCCGTCGCCCTCTACGCTAAATCGAGATCAAGGCCGTAGCCGCGAGAGCCCCTTGAGCGCCAGGAGATCCCATGCTGCCAACGAAATTTTGGGCCGAGATGAGTTGGCGCGATTTTGCCGACGCCGACATGAGCAAAGTCGTCGCGGTCCTGCCAGTCGCTGCGATCGAACAGCATGGGCCCCATTTGCCGGTCGGCGCCGACATGTTTATCAACGAGGGCTACTTCGCAAGAGCGATCGGGCGCATCCCGGACGATATGCCTGTGTTGATTTTGCCTATCCAGGCGATCGGCAAGTCCAACGAGCACATCGAATATCCTGGAACACTCACCTTCTCGAACGACACGATCGTGCGGGCGTGGACAGAGATCGGCGAGAGCGTCGCGCGCACCGGGTGCCGCAAGTTCATTTTCATGAACTCGCACGGTGGAAACGTTCCAGTGATCGATTCGGTCGTTCAAGAACTTCGCGTGCGTTGCCGCATGCTCGCGGTTCACGCCGGGTGGCGCCGGCTCGGCTATCCGGTGGATTTGTTCTCGGAGCAGGAACGCACCCATGGCATCCATGGCGGCGAAGCGGAAACATCGCTTATGCTCGCCTTCAGGCCGAAGACCGTACGCATGGGCGAAACTCAGAACTTCGTCAGCTCAGCGATAGGAATCGAGCAGGAGTTTCACCAGCTTCGCGTGACCCGACCGATCGGCTTCGGCTGGATGGCCAGCGATTTGCACCCGCTCGGAACCGTGGGCGATGCCTCCAAGGCGACGGCCGAGAAGGGCGAAGCTTGCGCTGAGAGCGCGGCGGAGGCGTTTCTCGATCTGTTGCGCGATGTGGTCGCGTTCGATTTGACTCGCTTGAACGACGGGCCGCTGGCGCGTCCGAAAGGCCATTGAGCGCGGTCATACGGAGGTTTAGAGAGCGCTGACCGATGCGGGCGTCGTCGCGCATTCCGTCGGACGTGAACGTTTTAGGTTGGGCGTACGGGGCTCGTCCCGAAAATCAGACTCAATCGGCGTCATCAAGGCAGGCCGCCGAGATGCGCGCTCGGCGCGGCCAAACGTTTTCGACGGCTTCGGTGATCCGTTCGTCCTCAGCCGGATCACGCGGCCGCATGCTGGGATACGAGAAGCTTCTTCCGGGGACTCCAACACATCGCGCGCCGATGGAAATTGACGCCAAACTCTTCGGCGCGACGACCCGCCGAGGTCGGGTCGCCAAACGCGCGCAATGCGCCGGTGATTTCAGCGGATGCCCGCGTCGATCAGCTTCGTCAGCGCATCGATCGTCTTCGGCGTGACTGTGCCGGCGCCAGTATTGAGCGATAGACCGGGCATCTTGTATTTGGCCGTCATCACGCATTGCACGACCGGAAAGAAGCCCTGCATGTAGAGCAGCTGGTCGAGCGTCGCGCTTACCGCGCCCGACTTCAGTCCGTCGATTGTCGAAGGCGCAAGGTCGATTCCGGCAACGACAATGTCGCCAGGCTTCTTGCCGGCCTTTACAATGATCTGCTGCATCTCGCCGGTGGCGCCGCCGTGCTGGGTGCCGATCGCTTTGAGATTCGGGTGCGCCTGGATATAGGCGGCAAGAATGGGCACCGCCAGCGACATGTCGCTGTTGGCCTCCTGTGTAATCTCGAGCCGGTCGACCTTGAGGCCAGCCTTCTCGAGCGTGTCGGCGAGACCCTTCTCGGACTGACCGCGCTCGGCCTGGCTGAACACGCCATAGACCATCGCCTGATCGCCGGATTTCAAGCCCTGCGCGAGCATCGCCTTGGCGGTCAGCACGCCGCCGGCGTAGAGGTCGACGCCGGCGTAGCCGAAGCCCTTCGGGCCGAACTCGGTCTGCAGGTCAGTCAATGGCGAATTGCCGGAAGTGACGACGATGCCCTGATCGACAGCCTGCTTGACCAAGTCATGGAACGCGGTCGAGCCCGGATGGCCCATAATCTCGATGCAGTTCGGCTTCGCCGCCATGGCTTCCTTGAACTGGCTGATCATCGTCTCGGGCGCCCAGGCCGAGAATTGCGACTTCAATTCGACGCCGAGCGCTTCGGCAGCCTCCTTCGCCCCGGTCTGACGGGCGAGCGTGGCGCCATCGCCGGGGTTGCCGCCCATCTGCATGTACATCACGAGGCCTTTGCCGATCGGATCGGCGAAACCAGGGGTCGCGGTGGCCGCGAGTCCGACCGCGGCGCCGCCAGCCAAAAGAAGATGAGCCAAACGCATGTTCGTTTCTCCCTTGCGCATTGGGGCCGCCTTTATCGACGAACCCTTCCTTCTTCAGAAGCTCGTGGAGGGCTAAGCCTTCCGAACGACCGTAACTTGGCGAACAGGGCGCGCCGCCGCTGCGGTTCTTCGGCATACATGTAGAAGATGATCGAAACCAGGAAGATGAGCCCCTGCACGGTTCTCACCCATGCGCCGGTGAGCCCGGCCGCGACAAGGCCTGCCTCGACCATGCCGATGATGAAACAGCCGAACACCGTCCCGAGTATCGTCGCCTGACCGCCAAAGATCGACGTGCCGCCGATCAGCACCGACGCGATGGCGGTCAACAGATAGCCCTGGCCCTGATTGCCGAAGAAGTTCTTGTTCTCGAGCGTCAGGATAACCGCAGCGCAAGCGGCGAGAAAACCCATGAGCGTGAAGATCTTGATCTTTTCGCGATCGACGTCGATGCCGACGACGCGTGACACGTCATTCGAGTCGCCGATAAAGAGGGTGTGCTCGCCGAAGCGGTGACGCGTGAGAACGAGCCAGAGAAAGCCCACGATAAGCGCCGTCCAGAGCGCCTGGATCGAGAGTTGCTGAAGCCAAACGACATCCGTCAAGCCCGCGAAAGGCCGTCCGACAATCCACCGCCACACCGAAGACTCTTCGGCGCCGCGCAGGGCGTAGGACTTGCCTCCTGACAACACTGTCGCCATGCCCGCCCAGAAGAACTGCGTGCCGAGAGTCGTCATGAAAGCTGGAATGCCGACTTTCGCGACGATGAGGCCGTTGAGGAACCCAACGAGAACGCCGGAGGCGAGCGCGGCGACGATCGCGATCCACCCGAGGTCATATTCCTTGAACAGCACTGCGAAGACGAACCCTGAAAAGGCGATGACCGAAGGAAAGGAAAGATCGATTTCGCCTGCGGCGATCACGAATGTGAGACCGGCGGCGAGAAGGATAAGAGGAGGCAGGGTCGAAAGGAAGGTCGTGTAAATATAGGGCGCAAGGAAAACCTCCGGAGCCCGATACATGAAAAGAAGGAGCAGGAGAATGAAGACAACGATGATCGGCAGCGCCTCGAAGCGTTGCAGAATCGACGCGCCTGACCGCTGAGCCATCCGTTCTCCCTACGCCTGGTGCTGCAGCGCGATCAGGTATTCGGTGAGTTCAGGCACCGTCATATCCTTCGGCGATATCTCGGAGACAACAGTCCCTCGGTCGAGCACAATCAAGCGATCCGCCACCTCGTGCACGTGCGCCAGATTGTGTTCGATGTAGACACAGGCGCGCCCGGACTGTTTGATCCGGCGCACGAATTCGATCACCTTTCGCACCTCGGCGACGCCGAGCGCCGCGGTCGGCTCGTCAAGCACGATGAGGTCGGCGTTGTAGTGCATGGCCCGGCCGATCGCGATGCCTTGGCGCTCGCCGCCCGACAAATTGGCGACGGTCGAGTCGACAGTGATGCCAACGCCTCGGAACCCGATGACGTCGATCAGGATCTTTTGGGCGATCTCCTTCTGGCGCTTGATGTCGATGAAACCGAATCGATTGACGATCTGCCTGCCGACGAAGAAATTGCGCCAGAGCGGCTGCTTCTCCGCCAGCGACTTGTCCTGGTAGACCGTTTCGATCGAGAGATCGTGAGCCATACGGACTGAGAATTCGGCAGGCTGAATTTCACGCTCGCGAACGAATATTTTGCCCGAGGTCGGCTCGAGCACGCCGGTCATGACTTTGATCAGCGTCGACTTGCCGGCGCCGTTGTCGCCAATGAGCCCGACGATTTCATTGCGTCCAATGGACAGATTGATATCGCGGAGCGCGTGCACCGCGCCGAAAAACATTTGCACGCCTTCGAGGCGAACAATGGACGCGAAATCACCTGCCGGCGTCATTGCGTCCCCATCCCTAAAGCGGGTCGGGTCGGCGCAAACCGACCCGCTAACGGCCTTTTGCCTTACAACAACCACGACTTCAATAGTGATCTCATCTTCGGGATGATAGCGTCCGACTCTGGGCTGCTCGCAATCGTCAGACGGTTTGAAAAGGCGTTTGGTCGATTGACGGTTGGAGACGACGAGGAACGGCACAGTCGAGCCCGCCTGGCGCGGTCGTCACCGCTGAGATGAACACGCGGGCGCAAGAAGGGCGTCACGTCTATTTGCGCAGCGGCGCCCACGCGCGGCGAAGACTTGCCATCTTGACGAGGCGGGGGTCAGACCGCCGATACGACTGCGACGCGCCACGCCTCAGAAAGATCGAGGCTTTTCAAACTGTGAACCGAACTGTTTGAATGTGCGGCTTAGGCCCCTCCTCAGTCGGTGGCGCCCATTTCTTCCCCCTCGATTGCGCGACGTTGTTTTGTGAGTTCCGCCCCTGCGAAATCCATGAAGGCGCGCACGCGCGCGGAGCGGCGAAGATCGGAATGGGTCAGCATCCATAAGCCAATGTCGAGTTCCGGCAGCACATAGCCGACGCGCGCCAAATCCGGGCAGCGGTCGCCAAGGAAGCAGGGCAGGAGCGTCGCTCCGAAGCCCTGAAGCGCCAACTGGAGCATGCAATGCGCGGAATTCGCCTTCGCGACGAGGCGTCCTGGAGCTACGTTGATCTCGATCCAGCGGTGGGCTGGCGCTGAACCGAAATTATCGCCAAATCCGATAAACCCAAGCGAATCGGCCGGGTCAGCGCCCAGTTCGGCGGCGAAGTCGCGTCGGCAGTAGACCCCCCATCGCGCCGTGCAAATTCTCCTTCCAACAAGCGATTCCGGCGGGTCGTTCGTCAAGCGGATCGCGATGTCGGCGTCCCGGCGACTGAGGTTGAGCGATTGATTGGACAGAATCAACTCGACCACTATGCCCCGGTTCTGCGCCTGAAACTGGGCTACGATCGCAGGCATGAAATGCTGGCCGATCGCTTCGGGCGTGGTGACCGACAATTCGCCCGTCGGCTTGACGTCGCGACCGGCGACCCGGCGCTCAAACTCGAGCACCGACTCCGCCATTGTCCCTGCCAGCGCGATCATTTCGTCACCTGCCGCGGTTGGTTCGTACCCGGCGCGGGAACGCTCGAAAAGACGCGCGCCGACAGCGGTCTCTACGGCAGCCAGTCTTCGGAACACCGTCGAGTGATTGACGCCGAGAAGCTCGGCGGCGCCGACGAGCGAACGAGCCTCCGCGATTGACTTGACCAGCCGAAATTCGTCCCAACTCAACCCTGGGTTCATGCTTCCAACGTTTGATCGCCGCTCATCGCCGCCGTCGCCGTGCGCGAGCCACAAAGTTCCTTATCATTTCCAAAGCGTCTCGGAACCTTGCGGAAATGCGGGCTCGACCATGGTCATCTCGGGACGAGCCGCGGCGGCGCGGCACAATCGGTCGTTGATCGCCGCTCCCAGCCCGTGCTCCGGGATCAGCGCGACCGCGATTCGCGCCGCGCCGCTCGCGTCCAGCGCACGCAAATAGGAAAACAGATTCGCTGCGGCCTCGACCAGGTCTCTGGATGGCGACAGATCCAGCAGCGCGCTCGCCTCGCCGCCCTTGAGCAAGCCGCCGAAATCGAGCGCGGCTTCGTCCTTGGAGGCGCTTACGACGCCCATTCGGAGCTTGGCCCTGGGCGCATAGTGCGACGCCAATTGCCCGGGCGCGTTTGGCGCGCTTTGGTGCGCGGTCATTGTATCGACTGGCGAACCGAGCACGGATTCGATCGTCTCCCGAGTAAGGGCGCCTGGCCGCAGCAACTGGACCCGGCCGTGGAGGCATGCGACGATCGTTGACTCGAGGCCATGGCGGCACGGCCCTCCGTCAAGGATCCAGTCAATCCTGCCATTGAGGTCGGCTGCGACATGGGCGGCGGTCGTCGGGCTCACCGCGCCGGACCGATTGGCCGAGGGGGCGGCGAGAGGGACGCCGGCCGCTCCGATCAGCGCGCGAGCGGTCTCATCCGACGGCGCTCGAATTGCCGCGGTGTCAAGGCCGGCGCGCGCGAGCAGACTGATCCGGCAGGTCGAAGCTACGGGCAGGACCAGAGTGAGAGGTCCGGGCCAGAAGGCGTGGGCCAACGCCTCGGCCTCCGGGCCGAAGACAGCGTGTTCCTGCGCGGCTTCGAGGTGAAGCACATGGGAGATGAGCGGATTGATGGCGGGTCGATTCTTAGCGGCGTAAATCGCCGCGACCGCCTTGTCTGAGGTTGCATCCGCGGCGAGGCCATAGACCGTCTCCGTCGGCATGGCGACGAGACCCCCAGCCCGAAGGGATTTGGCCGCAGCTGCGATTGCCCCCGGGTTTGCTTTCTCAAGGCGGGTTATCTTGGGGTCGAGTGTCATATCTTCTCGGCATTGCGCGCAAAGTCGGCGATACATAAGCTCATCTGCCGCCGCCGCCGCAACTGGCGTTCGACGACCAGCGGCCGAGCCTATTGCCCCGCGCGTTCGGGGTCGGGAGAAGCGTGAGAATGCCTTATCGTTCGCCGGTGGCCGACATTCTGTTTTCGCTCAGTGCAGTCGCCGATTTGCCGGGGATGATCGAGCAGGGACTGGCTGGCGATCTGGATTGGGACGCGGTCAAGTCTGTTGTCTTGGAAGCGGGGCGCTTCGCGACCGAGGAGATCGCGCCGCTCAATCGGCCAGGGGACCTGATTGGCGCAGCTTACGAAAACGGAGCGGTCAGGACAGCGCCCGGTTTCGCCGATGTCTACCGGAAGTGGGCGGACGCGGGCTGGAATGGCGTATCCGCGCCTACCGAGTTCGGCGGCATGGGTCTGCCGCACCTTGTGAACCTCGCTTGCACGGAAATCTGGAACGGCGCGTCGATGTCGTTCGCACTCTGCCCGCTTTTGACCGAGGGCGCGATCGGCGCCCTCAAGGCGCACGGTTCGCGCGAACTGCTCGACGCCTATCTTCCGCGGATCGTCAGCGGCCGATGGACCGGGACGATGAACTTGACCGAGCCTCAGGCGGGGTCCGACCTCAACGCCGTCAGAACACGTGCGGAGCGTGCGGCGGATGGATCCTATCGCCTGTTCGGCCAGAAGATCTTCATCACCTATGGCGAGCACGATATGGCCGAGAATATCGTGCATCTCGTTCTCGCCCGCCTGCCCGGCGCGCCGGCGGGGACGAGGGGATTATCGCTTTTTCTTGCGCCAAAGATCCTGGTCAACCCTGACGGGTCGCTCGGCGAGCGCAATGACGTTCGCTGCGCCGGAATCGAGCACAAACTCGGCATTCATGGCTCGCCGACCTGCGTCATGGTCTATGGCGACAACGAAGGCGCCCGCGGCTGGCTGGTCGGCGAGGAAAATCGTGGCCTCAACGCCATGTTCGTGATGATGAATGCGGCGCGGCTCGCGGTCGGAGCGCAGGGCGTGGCCATTGGCGACCGCGCCTATCAGCAGGCGCTCGCCTACGCGCGCGAACGCCGGCAGGGGAGGAGTCCGAGTGGCCGCGAAGGCATGCGCCCCATCATCGAGCATGCGGACGTGCAGCGCATGCTGATGACGATGAAGGCCAATGTCCACGCGGCGCGCGGCGTCTGCTGTCTGACCGGCGTTTCGCTCGACCTTGCCGATCACGCTCCGAGCGAAGGGGAGCGAACCGCCGCGGCCAATCGCGCGGCGCTCCTGACGCCGGTCGCCAAGGCGTTCTCAACGGACATCGGTGATGAGACGACGTCGATCGGCGTCCAGGTCCATGGCGGCATGGGATTCATCGAAGAGACAGGCGCCGCGCAGCATATGCGCGACTCCCGGATCGCCGCGATCTACGAAGGGGCGAACGGCATCCACGCGATCGATCTCGTGCAGCGCAAGCTGCCGTTGGCGGGCGGCGAGACGATCAGGAAAGAAATCGCGGGCGTTCGCGCGATCGCGGGCGCCGTCGCCGAACGCGGAGGGCCAGGTTTCGGCGCGACCGCGGCGCGGATCGCTGAGGCGGCTGAGGCGCTCGAGCAAACGACGGGCGCGATGCTGAAATGGCTCGACGACGACCCGAATTCCGCCCTGACTGGCGCGTCGCCTTATCTGCGTTTGTTCGGGCTTACGGTCGGCGGGGCCTGTCTCGCCAAGGCTGGGCTCGCCGCGCAGACGCTCGCGGAAAAAGGCGATCAGAGTGAACTCGGGCGCATTGGCCTTGCTCGCTTCTTCGCTGAAAAGCTGGCAGTCGCCGCGCCTGGCCTGGCGAGCGCGGTCGGCTCGGGCGGCGTGCCGTTCGAGGCCTGTGAGGCCATTCTTGGCGAGAGCGCGTGACGGCGGACTTGAAGGTTGCGCATCAGCGCGCGGCGATGTCGCGCCCTTTGCGCACGTCTGGCGGCATCTCCGCGCAAACTGGCTTTCCAACCGCGTCTTCGAGACCCGGATACGTCCTCGTGATATGTCTCCATTGAGGAAAGACATCGGGGAGCAGATAGTTTGGACGCCAGCCTTCGCCATTCGTCCGACGCGTCTCCCAGGGAAGCCGTGCGCGAGCTGCAGAAGCGGGTGAACGAGGCGGTCATCGGCCAGGAGCGGGTGGTCGAGCGGTTGATCATCGCGCTCATCGCGAACGGGAACGTACTCGTCGAAGGCCTGCCCGGCCTCGCCAAGACACGCGCGGTAAAAAGCCTTTCCGCCAATCTCGAGTCTGACTTCAGCCGCATCCAGTTCACCCCGGACCTGCTTCCGTCCGATGTGACCGGCGGCGAGGTCTACCGGAGCGCCGGGCCCGACGTCGGACAATTCGAGTTTCACAAGGGACCGATCTTCGCCAACCTCGTTCTCGCCGACGAGATCAACCGCGCGCCGGCGAAAGTTCAGTCGGCGCTGCTCGAGGCGATGGAGGAGCGGCAGGTTACGGTCGCCGGCAAGCGCTACATATTGCCCGATCTCTTCATGGTGCTGGCGACCCAGAATCCGATCGAACAGGAGGGAACCTATCCCCTGCCCGAAGCGCAGACGGACCGTTTCCTGATGCGCGTCCTGATCGGCTACCCGAGTCCTGAGGACGAGCGGAAGGTCGTCCTCCTCGTCCGCGGCGAGCAGGCGGCCGGAGCGAAGCCCGCGCCGCCTCCCAAGATCCCGCAGAGCGCGATTTTCGGCGCCCGGGCCGAGATCGACGCCCTGACCACGGCTGCGGCGGTCGAGACCTATATCGTGGCGCTGATCGCCGCCACCCGCGAGCCGAAGTCTTACGGCGACAAGCTCGGCAAATGGATCGCCATCGGCGCCAGTCCGCGCGGCTCGCTGGCGCTCGACCGCTGCTCGCGCGTGTGCGCCTGGCTGAAGGGGCGGAACTACGTCACGCCGGAGGATGTGCAGTCGGTCGCGCATGATTGCCTGCGCCATCGCTTATCACTGAGCTATGACGCGAGCGCCGAGGGAGTGAAGGCGGACGACGTAATCGACGAACTGATGCGACAGGTCGCTGTCGCGGTCTGAAAGGCGCCGGGAACTGAGAAATGCTTCAGCCGCGGGCGCAAACAAGGCCGGTCGAAGTTGCCGAAGCGCGGGTGCACGTCGCCTTGCCCGAACTGGTGCGGCTCAAAGGTCACGCCAAGGGTTTTAGCTTTCGGCCCCGCCAACCGGTCCACAGCATTCTTGCCGGCAGACATGGGTCGCGCTTGCGCGGGCGCGGGCTCGATTTCGAGGAGCTGCGCCGCTACCAGGACGGCGACGATCCGCGCGCGATGGACTGGCTGGCGACGGCGCGGCTCAACAGCCCTTATGTCCGCGTCTATACCGAGGAGCGGGACCGCGAGGTCCTGCTGCTCGTCGACCAGCGGCTCTCCATGTTCTTCGGCAGCCGCCGCGCGATGAAATCCGTCGTCGCAGCGGAAGTGGCCGCGCTCGCCGCTTGGCGAGTGACAGCGCTCGGCGACCGGATCGGCGCACTCGTCTTCTCTGACGATGACATAAGAGAGCTCCGGCCCGGCGCCCGTACGCCAGCCGTCATGCGGATCCTCGACGCAATCGTCTCGCTCAACGGGAGGCTCAAGGCCGATCCCGATGCGAAGCCGTCTCCCGGGACTCTGAACGAGGTCCTGCGTCGCGCAACGCGGCTGGTCGGGCACGACGCGCTGATCTGCGTGATCGGCGACGCATCGGGCGCGGACCCGGAAAGCCGCCGGCTGGTGACGCGCCTGACCGAGCACAACGACGTCATCGCTATCCTGATCTATGATCCTATAGAGGCCGACTTGCCCGACGTTGGCCATGCGGTCGTGGCGAGCGGCGGCGCGCAGATCGAAGTCGATACGGCGCGCCGTGAACTTCGCTCGGGTTTTGCCGCCGGCTTCGTAGACTTGAGGCGCCGGATCGAAAGTCTATCGCGCGAGCGGAGAATTCCCCTGTTGCCTATTTCGACCAGCCGCGACCCCGCCGAGCAATTGCGCGAGATTCTCGGCCGAAAGGCGTCCGCCTCGCGCGCCGCTGCGGCGCGCGGCCCGGCGACCTGGGGTTGAGCCTTGGCTCAGGACCCCGCGAGCCTCGACAATCTCCGAGACATCGTCCTGCCGCCCGCCGTCCCCTGGCTGCCCCCAGCGGTCGGGTGGCGGCTCCTCGCTGTCGCTGTCGCCGCCAGCGCGCTCGTCTTCCTGTTTCGCGCGATCGACCGCTGGCGAAGAAACGCCTACCGGCGCGAGGCGCTCCGCGCTCTCGACGCGGTGGAGGCGCGAGTGCGGGCGGGCGAGTCGCCCGCCATAGCCGCCGCCGAGATTTCCGCGCTTTTGAAGCGCGCCGCGCTTGCCGCCTTCCCGCGCGACGCGGTCGCCGAACTCACCGGAGACAGATGGGCGGACTTCCTCGACAGGACCGGACGCGCCAAGGACTTCTCAAGCGGCTTCGCCAAAGATCTATGGCCGCTCGCCTGCGGCGCGTCGCTTCCCTCGTCCGACATGAGCAGCGTCGTGGATGCGGCGCGCCGCTGGTTGCGTCGCCATCGCGTGGCCGAGCCGGAGAGGGAAGCCGCCTGATGCTGGCCTTCGCATATCCCTCGGCGGCGTTAGCGACCCCCTTCCCCCTCCTGGTCTATCTCCTTGCGCCCGCCCATTCAGAACGCCGCGCGGCGCTGCTCGCGCCGTTCTTCGGCCGGCTCGTGTCCCTCACCGGGGAGGAGCCACGCGAAGGCCTCGTCGTCGGTCGGCGGGGACTTTGGCGCACGCTCGTCCTGAGCCTTTGCTGGCTCCTGGCGGTCGCTGCGCTCATGCGCCCACAATGGATCGAGCCGCCCCTTCATCGTGACAAGCCGGCGCGCGACCTCATGCTGCTCGTCGACCTCTCGCAGTCCATGGAGACGAAGGATTTCGTGGACGCGAACGGCGCAACCGTCGACCGCGTGACCGCCGTCAAGCAGGTGCTCGGCGATTTCCTCTCGAAGCGCAAAGGAGACCGGGTCGGAATCATCGTCTTCGGCGACGCGCCTTATGTCCTCGTTCCCTTCACCGCCGATCTCGATCTGGCGCGGCGTCTGCTCGGGGAGATGCGGGCCGGCATGGCCGGCCCGCGCACGACGCTCGGCGACGCCATCGGCCTCGCCATTGGCGCCTTCGCCAACAGTACGGCGAAGACGAAGACCATCATCGCGCTGACCGACGGCAACGACACCGGCAGCCGCGCGCCTCCGGTGGAAGCGGCGGCGGTTGCGCATGATCGGGGGATCGGGATCGACACAGTGGCGATCGGAGACCCGAGCACGATCGGCGAGGAGAAGCTCGATGAGGCCACTTTGCGCACGATCGCGGAGAGCGCCGGCGGAGGTTATTACCGGGCGATGGACCGCAAGGGCCTCGAGGACATTTATCGGCGCCTCGACTCCCTTGAAACGCGGCTCGTCGACACCGTGACCTTCCGGCCGAAGCGGGAAATCTATTGGATGCCGCTTAGCGCCGCGCTCGTCGTCAGCATGGGAGTCGAGGCGCTCACGGCCCTGTTTGTCCTCATGCGAGAGCGCGCGGCGCACCGCTCGGGCGGATCCGTGTCCCCGCAGGCGGCCGTGTCATGATCAAGGCGCTTCACGCCTTCCACCTGCTGCGGCCATGGGCGCTCCTGGCCATCCCGGCCGGTTTTCTCATCTGGCTTGCGCTTCGCCGCGCCGACGATACGACGAACCGCTGGCGGCGCGTGATCGACCCCGTGCTGCTCAAGGCGCTCACTCTCAAAGGCGAACGGAGCGGCAGACTCTCGCCAGCCGACATAATGCTCGCCGCCTGGATCGTTGCGGCTCTCGCCGTCAGCGGCCCAACCTGGCGCCGCGAGCCGCCGCCTTTCGCCGACGCGGAGCCGCCAGCGATGATCGTCCTGCGCGTGACCCCCTCGATGATGAATTCCGACCTGCAGCCCTCGCGTCTCGAGCGCGCGCGACAGAAGATCTCGGACCTGCTCGACCTGCGCGAAGGCGCCGCGACGGGGCTGATCGCCTACAGCGGCTCGGCGCATCTCGTTCTTCCGCCGACGAGCGACAAATCCGTGCTGATGACCATGGTCAGCGCCCTCTCGCCCGAAATCATGCCCCAACAGGGCGACCGGGCTGTCGCGGCGGTGGATCTGGCGGCGGGCGCCCTCGCCGGAGGCAAGACCGGCGGCGCCGTGCTCCTGATCGCCGACACCGTCGCGCCCGACCAGGCTGGCGCTCTGGCGCAGGATGCTTTGAAGGATCGTCCACCCGTGACCCTTCTCGCCATGGCGACCGCCGAGCGAGTCGAAGCGGATCCGAGCCTCGCCGCCTTCGCCAAGGCGCTCGGCGCGCGGCTCGTCGAGACGACCCCCGATCAAAGCGACGTCCGCACCGTCGCGGCGCGGCTGCAGGGCTCGGCCTGGAGCGGGGAGATCGCGGGCGAAGGCGCGCGATGGCGAGACGAGGGCTACTGGCTTACCCCCCTTGTGGCCCTCATCAGCCTCGGCTGGTTCCGTCGAGGATGGGTTCTCGGCCGATGAACCCGGCCGACGCCCAACATGCCTGGTCCCGATTTGCACGGGCGCGCTCCCTCGCGGAGGCCGTCGCGCGCCATGCCTACCTGGCGATCGCGTGCCTCCTCGTGACCGCCCTCGCCGTCTTGGCGTGCCGCACCGGCCCAGCGAATCTCTTCCTCACTGCCGATCAGCGGGGACAATGGCTCATGCAACGGGGCCGGTTCGACGACGCTGCGAGGGCGTTCCGCGATCCGATGTGGCTCGGCGCGGCCCAGATGAGGGCGAAAGACTTCAAGGCGGCGGCGCAGACCTTCTGCGGTTTCGACACCGCGGACGCCAACTACGATTGCGGCGACGCGCTCATCATGCTGGGCAAATACGAAGACGCCATTCCCCGCTATGACCGAGCGCTTGAGCTCAGGCCCGGTTTCGCGGCGGCCGAGGCGAACCGGACGCTGGCGAGGCTGCGCGCAGACCGACTCGCCCGGCAGCGGGGTCAGGAATCCTTCGATCTCGACGAGCCCGACCCGCGCGACGAGCGGCCGAGCATGACCGGTAAGGTCGACCACCCCGACAAGGAGCCGCCGCAAGCCGAGACGGGAATGAGCGACGAGGCGGTGCGGGCGTTGTGGCTCAAGCGCGTCCAGACCCGTCCCGCGGATTTCTTGCGCACCCGCTTCGCCTATCAGCTTCAACCTGCGCCTCCGCCGTCATCGGGGGCGCCGAAATGAGGCGCGCGACGGCCGTCCTCCGCGTCGCGATCGCGCTCTTGATCAGCGCGGCGTCGGCGGCCCTGGCTCAGGATGCAACGCCCAAAGACGGGATTGTCGTCCGGACCTCCGTCGATCCTGCCGCTCCGGTGATCGGCCAGCATGTGCGGCTCGTCCTCGACGTGCTCTTCCCTGGCCGAATGCCGGCGCCGCCGCGCGTGGAGGCCCTTCAGCCGCCGGGCCTCCAGATCTTCCGCTTCGAGAGTCAAGGCCTGACGATTCGGGAGACAATCGACGGCGCGCCTTATGTCGGCCAGCGGTTCGAATTCGCGGTCTATCCGCGCCGCGCCGGTTCGCTCTCCATTCCGCCGGTCGAGGTGCGCCTCATGGACCGCGCCGGCGACCAGACGGGGACGCTCGCCAGCCAGCCTCAGACCCTCGCCGTCTCCGCGCCGCCTGGAATGGACCCGTCGCGCCCCGCCATCGCCTCGACCCGCGTGACGCTGACCGACAGCTGGGATCCGGCTAACGCAAAGCTGATGCGGATCGGCGACGCGATCGTCCGCGTCATCAAGCGGGAGGCGGACGACACGCCTTCGCTCGCCTTTGCGCCCCTCGACGCGGGCGCGCTTGAGGGCGTCCGCGCCTATGCGGATCAGCCCTTATCCGAGGACCGGGTCGAGCGCGGACGGCTGACCGGTGAGCGGACGGACCGCATCATCTATGTTTTGGAGAGGCCCGGCGACTATCTTCTGCCGCCAGTCTCGCAGATCTGGTGGGATCTCTCCGCCGGCGGACTCCGCCATGCTTCGAAAGACGGACGGCGAGTGACCGTCGCGGCGACGCCCGCTGGCGCGAAGGGAGGAGGCAGCGCGGCTTTCGCCAGGCTCCTCACCAGGCGCCCGCTCGCGGCTCTCGCCGGCGGCGCCGTGGCGATCGGCTTGATCGGCTGGTTTCTCGCCGCGCGGATCGTCGGCAGGCGGCGCCAGCGCGAGGCGCTCGGACCGTCGGAAGCCGAGCTTTTCAGCCGGCTGAAACATGCCGCGCGCGGCGAAGACTCCGGGGCGGCCTATCGTGCGCTTGCCGCGTGGCGCGACGCGACCGCGATCCCACGCCATCGGCTGGCGGCGCTGCCCTCCGTCCAGGCCCTGGAGCGCACTTTGTTCGCCGCCGGTCCGCGGCAGGCAGCCGCGCCGCCCCGAGGGCTGATCGCCGACTTGCAGGCCCTTCGTTCGAAAAGAGGCGCGGTCCGCGAGCGGCGGGCGGCGGAAGAGAGTCTGCCGCCGCTCAATCCGGCCGCTGCCGATTGTAGCCGCGCTCGTTGAGCGCGGCTACAATCGGCAGCGGCCGCGTCTACAAGAGGCGCGCCCCCGCCGCTCCCGGCGAAACCGAGAAGAATTGCGCCCTGCCCCGTTACGGCTTCGCTTTCGCCGCGTTCTCCCTGATCTTCGCCTCGACGTCGCGCTCGATCTGGTCGATCGAGAAGCTCGCGGGCTCCTGGCTTGGCGGATATTCGATGAAGGTCTGAAGGAACTCCGCAGCCTTCATCGTTCCCTGGAAGACCAGATAGGCGTTTTCGACCCGCCACTGGTCATAGCCGCTGCCCGAGATCTGTGCGTGCTCGTAAGGGTCCATGCGCAGGTTGAACATCCGCGGCACGCGTAGGCAGGTGAAGGGGCTAGCCCAAATGTCGAACTGCCCCGGCTGCCGCTGTTCGCAGAAATTGAGTTTCCAATCGCCGAAGCGCACCGCGACAAGCACGCCGTCGTCGTTGAAATAGTAGAACTCGTTCCGATCGGCATGCTGTTTCTGCCCCGTCAGGTAGGGCAGCTCGTTGTAGCCGTCGAGATGAACCTTGAACGTCTTGCCGCCGATCTGCGTTCCCTTCAGGAGATCGTTCTTGATCGTCGTGTCCCCTGCCGCCGCGAGCAGCGTCGGAAACCAGTCCATGCCGGAGAACATCTCGTTCGACACCTGGCCCGGCTTGATGTGGCCCGGCCAGCGCACCATGCCCGGCACGCGGAAAGCGCCTTCCCAGTTCGAATCCTTCTCGGAGCGGAACGGGGTCGTGGCGGCATCGGGCCAGGTGAAGGCGTTGGGGCCGTTGTCGGTCGTGTAGACGACGATGGTGTTGTCGGCGATCTTCATATCGTCGAGCGACTTCAGGAGCTTGCCGACATCCTGGTCGTGCTCCCACATGCCGTCGGCGTATTCGTTGCCCGGCATGCCGCTCTTGCCGCGATATTCCGGACGCACATGGGTGAAGATGTGCATGCGGGTCGTGTTCATCCAGACGAAGAACGGCTTGTCGGCCTTGACCTCCCGCTCCATGAAGTCGATCGCGGCGGCGGTGGTCTCGTCGTCGATCGTCTCCATCCGCTTGCGGTCGAGCGGCCCGGTGTCCTGGATCCGTCCGTCGGCGAAGGTGTGCAGCACGCCGCGCGGATTGTAGGCCTTGACGAAGGCCGGATCGCTGCCCGGCCAATAAGGCCGCTCGGGCTCCTCCTCGGCGTTCAGGTGATAGAGGTTGCCATAGAACTCGTCGAAGCCATGGTTGGTCGGAAGATACTCGTCCCGGTCGCCGAGATGATTCTTCCCGAACTGGCCGGTGGCGTAGCCAAGCGGCTTCAGCGCCTGAGCGATGGTGACGTCGCGCGCCTGGAGGCCGACCGGCGCGCCCGGAACGCCGACCTTGCTCAAGCCCGTGCGCTTCGGCGTCTGACCCGTGATGAACGACGATCGGCCGGCCGTGCAGGAGTTTTCGGCATAATAGTCGGTGAACAGCATGCCATCCTTGGCGATGCTGTCGATGTTCGGCGTCCGATAGCCGACGAGCCCCTGGCTATAGGCGCTGATGTTCGTCTGGCCGATGTCGTCGCCAAAGATGACGAGAATGTTAGGCTTGCCGCCCGCCGGCTTCGGCGCGTCCTCCGCCAGCGCGGGGCCGAGAACCGCCGCCAGGGCGAAAGCCGATGAGGCGAGAGTCCGCAGACTCGGTGACAGCCTCATTTTGATCTCCCCTTTTCTCGACGTCCTATCGCCCGGGCCGACGCCGTTCGCCATTGGACACGAGGTTCGTTTCCAGCGCAATCAGCGTAACGCGGCTATGACGAGAGACGCCCCCGGATGAGGCTTGCTATTGGGCCTGTTCCGCATAACCAGCCGCATCGAGCCCCCTTCATCGGGGGCTTTTTCTCTGCGTAGATCTTTGACTTGATTGGCGTCCCGGAGAGGACTTGAACCTCTGACCCCAGGTTTAGGAAACCTGTGCTCTATCCAGCTGAGCTACCGGGACTTTTAATCAACGTCGCCACCGGGCCAAATTCCGATGGACAAGGCGAGATCTCGCGGGGCATGCCTCTAGCATGAATTTCCGCGTCGCGCACCGCAGCCGCGCAACGATCTTGGGCGCTCGGAACCTAAAAGGCTGCGCCGTCCTGTTGGCCGTCCTTTTCGCCTCTCCGTGCCTTGCGGCTTGCGGGCGCGCGAGCGGGCGCGTTGAGGCCGTGAGCGTCGATGATCGCCTCGACATCAGCCTCAGCGATGGCCGGACCATCCGGCTCGGCGGCCTTGACGCTCCAAATTCGGACCACGGCGAGGCGGACATCGCCAAGGAAGCGCGCGATTTCCTCAGCGAGCGCCTGCTCGGCCAGGAAGCCGACCTTCTGCAGTTCGCCGGCGGGACCGATCGCTGGGGCAGGACGGTCGCCGACCTCCTCGTCGCCGATCCCCACGGCGGATCAAGCAATTCGACCGCTGCAGCCATGTTGAATGCGGGCTACGCCCGCGTCCGGCCGGAGTTCGAGGCCCGCGGCTGCGCCGCAGAGCGTCTCAGGATCGAAGATGAGGCGCGCCAGGCAAGACGAGGAATATGGCGCGATCCAGATTTTGCCGTGATACAATCGTCCAACTCCGCAGAGCTGCGGAGCAAGAATGGCAGATTTGTGGTGGTCGAAGGCATGGTGCGCAGGGTTGGCTTCGCGCGCTCCCGCATTTATTTTGAGCTTGTTCCCCGCAATGGCCCGACGATCGTGGTCGCGCGCAAGCTGGAGGCGGCTTTGGCGCGCGAGGGGCGGCCGGTCGGGACGCTCGTGGGGCAAACAATCCGTGCGCGCGGCGCGCTCGATGATCGGTTCGGTCCGAGAATCGAGGTCGCCGATCCGGCCATGATCGAAGTCACGCGTCGCGCCGACGCGCCAGGAGAAGCGAAACCGTAGCCATGAGCGGCCAGCGGAATCATCTGGGACGCGCCACTGCGCCCCAGCTTGGCCGGCGCGCTCTGATCGCGCTGATGGCCGGATTCGCGCTGAGCTTGACCGGCTGCGCGGCGATCGATCCGCCGCCGGCGCCCGTGAGCGCCGTGCCGACGCCCGTCCCGCGCCCCGTTTTGGCCGAGCGGAGCAATCCGGAACGCAAGCGGCTGATCGAGGCTTTCGGCGGCGTCTATTCGGCGCCGGCGACACAAACCTATCTCGATGGCGTTCTCGCCAAGATCGGGGCGGCCTCGGGGACCGAAGGGCCACCCTACCGCGTCACGATCCTGAACTCGCCGATCGTCAACGCCTTCTCCCTGCCCTCGGGCGACATCTTCGTCACCCGAGGCCTCCTCGCCCTCGCCGACGACACGTCCGAAATCGCCGCCGTGATGGCCCACGAGATCGGCCACATCGTGGCGCGTCATGCGGCGCAGCGGGCGGAGTTCGAAAAGACCACGGCGTTGTTCTCGCGCGTCAACTCGCAAGTGCTGGCTCAGCGCGAAGCGCAGGACGAAGTCGAAGCGCGCTCGAAGCTCGCCATCGCCCGTTTTTCGCGCGAGCAAGAATTCGCCGCCGACCAGATCGGCATCAAAATCATCGCCCATGCCGGATATGACCCCTATGGCGCGGCCCGGTTCCTCACTGCGCTCGGCGAGTGGAGCGCATTTCGCGCTTCGGTGTCGGGCGCAGGCTCCGCCAACCGGCCGGACATGATGGCGACCCATCCTTCGACGCCGGAGCGGATCGCCCAGGCCAACGCCGCGGCGCGGCAGTTCGGCCCTCCTGGGACGGGTGAAACCGGCCGCAACGCCTATCTCGCCGCCATCGACGGCGTCGCCTTCGGCGACGACCCTTCTCAGGGCGTCGTGCACGACAACGCCTTCATTCATCCGAAACTCGGTTTCGCCTTCGAGGCGCCGCCCGGCTTCACTCTCGATAATCAGTCAGCCGCGCTGATCGGCGTCAACGAAACGGGCGGCGAGGCCCTGCGCCTCGACAGCATCGCCATCCCGGACTCGACTCCAACCACCAACGCCATCGCTTCGGACTGGATCGACGGCGTCAAGACGACGTCGATAGAGGCCAAGAAGATCGGCGGGCTTGAAGCGGCGACAGCTGTGGCGCAGGGCGACCAATGGAGCTTCCGCCTCGGGGCCGTGCGCCTGAACGGACGGCTCTATCGCCTTATATTCGCCGCCCATAACCTCTCTCCCGCCGTCGATTCGCAATTCATGGCGTCGCTCGACTCGTTTCGCCTCGTAAGCCCGCAGGACTCAGCCTTGGCCTCTCCGGAAAAAATCAGAATCGTCGAGGCCGCCAACGGCGACACGGCCGAGACACTCGCCGCCCGGATGGGCTTTCTGCCTCAATGGCTCGACCAGTTCCTGATCATGAACGGCCTCGAGCGGGACGCTGCTGTCGTCCCCGGGCAGCGCTACAAGATCATCGTCCGTTGAGCGGCGAAGCCCGGAGCGCCGGCGGTCGGGGGCGCATCGCCGGCCGCCTTGTGATCGCCACCCACAATTCCGGCAAGCTGCGCGAGTTCGAAGAGCTGCTGCGCCCGTTCGGGGTCAGCGCGGTCGGCGCGGCCGCGCTCGGTCTGGAGGAGCCCGAGGAGACGGGATCGACCTTCCACGCGAACGCCATCCTCAAGGCTCAGGCCGCCGCGCGCGCGTCCGGGCTCGCCGCGCTCGCCGACGATTCCGGGCTTTGCGTCGATGGTCTCGACGGCGCGCCCGGCATTTATTCAGCGCGCTGGGCGGGGTCGGGCAAAGACTTCGGCGCCGCCATGGGTCGCGTCGAGAGAGAACTTAAGGCGCGCGCCGCCATGGCCCCGTGGCGGGGGGCTTTCATCAGCGTGCTGGCGCTCGCCTGGGCCGACGGCGCGATCGAGACTTTCGAAGGCCGCGTCGACGGCGACCTCGTGTTCCCCCCGCGCGGGACGGCCGGGTTCGGCTATGATCCCATCTTTCGGCCGGATGGCCATGCGCGCACCTTCGGCGAGATGAGCTCCGAGGAGAAGCACGGGATTCCCGCCGATGGCTCGCTCGCCCTGTCGCATCGCGCCCGGGCGTTTCAGGCCTTCGCGCGGGCCCGGCTCTGAGAGAGGGATTCCGGTTCTAGCGGCATTTTTACCGGCGCCCATTAATATTTTCAGCGGCTTAGGACCCCTTTTAGTTCCGTGCTTCAGAAGCGCACCCGACTCGGGCGCGCGCCGGGATCCCAGCCGCCCGCGAAACCGATATATCACAATATTAATATGTTGAACATTTAACGTCGGGCTCGGTAACGGCCGCGACATGGAGAGCCGAGACGCCGCCCCTGATTTGAGGGTGGCCGCGCGCGGCGCCTTCTGGCAGAAGGGCGGCGCCCGGGACGATCCGGACGCAAGCACGGGGCCCGTGATGCTGGTGGAAGAAACCGCGATCCCAGCGGTCAAGATCGTGACGCCGAAGAAGCATGGCGACGCGCGCGGATTCTTCTCCGAGGTCTACAACCGCTCCGACTGGGACAAGGCGGGTCTTCCATTCACCTTCGTGCAGGACAACCACTCCTTTTCCGCGGCCGCCGGCACCTTGCGCGGACTGCACTTCCAGACGCCGCCATTCGCCCAGGACAAGCTCGTGCGCTGCGCGCGCGGCCGGATTCTCGACGTCGCCGTCGACATTCGCCGCTCGTCTCCGACCTTCGGCAAGCATGTCGCGGTTGAACTGTCGGCCGAGAATTGGCGCCAGCTCTTGGTCCCGATCGGATTTGCCCACGCTTTCATCACCCTCGAGCCCGATTGCGAGGTTCTCTACAAGACGACGGCGCCCTATTCGGCCGCCAATGATCGCGGAATCGCGTGGGACGATCCGGGGATCGGCGTCTCATGGCCGTCTCTACCCGGGGGACCGGTTCTTTCCGACAAGGACCGCCGGTGGCCGCGGCTCAAGGACGCGCCGGACCTGTTCGAATGATGCGGATCGCGGTCACGGGATCGAAGGGCCAAGTGGCGACGTCGCTGATCGAGCGCGGCCGGCCGAAGGCGGAGATTGTCGCGCTCGGCCGCCCGGCCTTCGACCTCACCGACCGCGCGGCCGTCCTTGAAGCGCTTGAAGCGGCGCGCCCGGACGTGATCGTCAACGCCGCCGCCTATACGGCGGTCGACAAGGCGGAATCGGAGGAGACCGCGGCGCTTTTAGTGAACGGCGAGGGCGCGGGCCATGTGGCCGAAGCCGCCGCGTGGCTTGGCGTCCCCCTTCTCCACCTCTCGACCGACTATGTGTTCGACGGCGCCCTCGACCGCCCCTATCGCGAAGACGATCCGACCGGCCCGACCGGCGCTTACGGGCGCTCCAAGCTCGCCGGCGAAAGGCGAGTCGCGGAGCGCTGCGAGAACAGCGTCATCCTGCGGACCGCCTGGGTCTATAGCCCGTTCGGCGCGAATTTCGTCCGCACGATGCTGAGGCTGAACGAGACCCGCGACGAGGTCGGCGTCGTCGCCGACCAGCGCGGCAACCCGACCTCGGCGCTCGACATCGCCGACGCCCTGATCGCGATCGCCGCACGGATGAAGGCCGATCCCTCGCCAGGCTTGTGGGGCGTGTTTCACATGACCGGATCGGGCGAGGCGACCTGGGCCGATCTTGCGGAAAGCGTCTTTGAGGAGGCGGCGGCGCGAGGCCGGCGGCGAACCCGCGTCAAGCGGATCACGACCGCGGACTATCCAACCCCCGCCCGGCGCCCGGCCAACTCCCGGCTCGACAACGAAAAGCTTGCTCGCGTATACGGCGTCAAGCTGCCGGAATGGCGCCAGTCGGCGGCGGCCTGCTGCGACCGGCTCCTGTCCTGACAATCGGACGGGCCGGCGGCTGGGCCGGCGCTCCCAACACGAAATTGATCCGGGGGTCTTGATGCAGCGCAAAGTGCTTGTGACCGGAGGCGCGGGCTTCATCGGCTCGGCCGTCTGCCGGCGCCTGGTCGGCGTCGGCGCCTCCGTCCTCAACCTCGACGCGCTGACCTACGCCGGCAATGTGCAATCGCTGGCGGCGATCGACAATGCGCCGAACTACCGGTTCGCCAAGGTCGACATCTGCGACCGGCGGGCGGTCAAGGAAGCGTTCGAGACCTTCGCTCCCGATCAGGTCATCCACCTTGCCGCCGAGAGCCATGTCGATCGCTCGATCACCGGCAGCGACGCCTTCATCCAGACGAATATCGTCGGCACGTTCTCGATGCTCGAGGCCGCGCGAGCCTATTGGCAGACGCTCAAGGCGCCGCGGCGCGACGCGTTCCGCTTCCTGCATGTCTCGACCGACGAGGTCTATGGCTCGCTCGGTGACGAGGGGGCGTTCGTCGAAGAGACGCCCTACGATCCAAGTTCGCCCTATTCCGCCTCGAAGGCCGCCGCCGACCACCTCGTCTCGGCCTGGGCGCGGACATATGGCTTTCCCGCGGTCATCTCGAACTGCTCGAACAATTACGGGCCGTTTCATTTCCCCGAGAAGCTCATTCCGCTGATCATCCTCAACGCCATGCATGGCAAGCCGCTGCCGGTCTATGGCGCAGGCTCGAACATTCGCGACTGGCTCTATGTCGACGACCACGCGCGGGCGCTCGATCTCATCGTCACGCGCGGCCGGATCGGCGAGAAATACAATGTCGGCGGCCGCAACGAGCGGCGCAACATCGACGTCGTGCGCCGCATCTGCGCCATCCTCGACGCGCTGCGCCCGAGGCCAAGCCCGCATGAGTCGCTCATCGCCTTCGTCGCCGATCGGCCTGGCCACGACCAGCGCTATGCGATCGACGCAACCAAGCTCGAGCGCGAGCTTGACTGGCGCGCGCTCGAAACTTTCGAGACCGGCATTGAAAAAACGGTGCGCTGGTATCTCGACAACGAGTGGTGGTGGCGCCCCCTGAGAGAGAAGGTCTACGCGGGCGAGCGTCTCGGCGTCATCGCCGAGGCCGGGACCGTGGCTTGAGCCGAGTGGAGCGTCGACGCGCATGAAAGGCATCATTCTGGCCGGCGGGGCGGGCACGCGGCTGCATCCGATCACTCTTGCTGTCTCGAAGCAGCTCGTTCCCGTCTACGACAAGCCGATGATCTATTATCCGCTGTCGGTCGTCATGCTGGCGGGGATCCGCGAGGCGCTCATCATCTCGACGCCGCACGACTTGCCGATGTTCCGACGCCTGCTCGGCGACGGCGCGGAATGGGGCATCCGACTCGAATATGCGGAGCAGCCCGAGCCCAACGGCCTCGCGCAGGCTTTCGTCATCGGCGAACGATTCATCGCCGGCGAGTCGGCGATGCTCGTTCTCGGCGACAACATTTTTTACGGCGCCGGTTTGAGCGAGCAGCTCAGGCGCGCGGCGGCCCGTGAGCGCGGCGCGACGGTTTTCGCCTATCACGTGCCGGATCCCGAGCGGTATGGCGTCGTCGAATTCGATTCTGCCGGCCGCGCCGTTTCGATCGAGGAGAAGCCCGCCGCTCCGAGGTCGCACTGGGCGGTGACCGGCCTCTACTTCTACGATTCGAAGGTGGTCGAGATCGCCAAAAGGCTCAAGCCCTCCGCGCGTGGCGAATACGAGATCACCGACGTCAACCGCATCTATCTCGAAGCCGGAGCGTTGAGCGTCGAGCGAATGGGCCGCGGCTACGCGTGGCTCGACACGGGAACGCCCGATTCCCTCATCGACGCGGCGAGCTTCGTCAGAACGCTCGAGCAGCGGCAGGGAACCAAGATCAGCTGCCCCGAGGAGATCGCGCTCAGCCTCGGCCTCATCGACGTCGCGCAGTTCAAGCGCCTCATCGCCCGCTTCGGCAAGAGCTCGTATGGGCAATATCTCCAGTCCGTGCTCGACGAGCGCGGTCGAGAGCCAAGCGAGCTTGACCTCTAGGTCGGTCCGGCGGCGATCGGACGCGGCGTTCGACGCAAGCCGCAGAATGGAACGAACCCCGCCACAATTGTCGGGCAGTTCTAACCCCCGGTTAAAGCAAAGCCGCCGCCCGCGCCTACGAAGAGGCGGGGCGCGGCAAGCCGCGAGCGGGAAAGCGCTCACGGGTTTGCCGCTGCCGCGCCGCTCAAGTAACCTCTTGAACTTCGCCTTGGAGCCGAAAGGAAAGCGCCGATGCCCGAGAAGCGGCGAGCCGGACCGCAAGCGGGCCGGACGAGCGGACGCGCCGCCTCCGGCGCGGATCGCGCGCTCGAATCGATCCTCACCGTCCAGTCCTCCATTCCCGCCGACGCGTTCACCGCCGAGACGCTCGGCGAGCGGCGCTCGGGCAGCGGCGTCATCATCCGCGACAGCGGCCTCGTGCTCACGATCGGCTATCTGATCACGGAAGCGGAAAACGTCTGGCTCGCCGACGCCGATGGCCGCGTCACGCCTGCTCACGCGCTCGCCATCGATGCGGAGACCGGCTTCGGCCTCGTGCAGGCGCTGGGCGACCTCAAGCGCCCGGCGGTCGAGCTTGGCTGCTCGGGCGAGGCGAAGCTCGGCGATTCGGTGACGGTCGCGGCCGGCGCCGGCACGAAGCCCGTGCGGGCGATGATCGTCGGCAAGCAGCAATTCGCCGGCTACTGGGAATATTTCCTCGACGAGGCGATCTTCACGTCGCCCGCGCATCCGTTCTGGGGCGGCGCCGGCGTGATCGACCAGGACGGCAAGCTCATCGGCATCGGCTCGCTTCATGTCGAGCAGATGAGCGAGCGAACCGGCCCGCGCGACATCAACATGATCGTGCCGATCGACCTTCTGCCGCCGATCCTCGACGATCTTCTGACTTACGGCCGGGTCAACAAACCGGCGCGCCCGTGGCTTGGCGTCTTTTCGGCCGAAAACGGCGATGAAATCATTGTCGCGAGCGTCGCCGAGCAGGGGCCGGCGGCCGAAGCGGGAATTCGGCGCGGCGACATTCTCGCCGGCGTCGGCGGCGCAAAGATCACGAACCTCGGCGACTTCTATCGCAAGGTTTGGAGCCGGGGGGCCGCCGGGGTCGAGATTCCAATCGAGATCGTTCGCGACGGCCGGGCGATCGGTTTGCGCGTGCAATCGGCCGATCGGTCAAGCTTTCTGAAGCGCCCGCGGCTGCAGTGAGGGCGGGGGCGCCTTCACCGTAGCGGACGCGCGTCGGCGACTTCGTTGACAAGCTTGCGCATCATCGCCTGGCCAAAGCTCTGGAAATCATCGATCTCTTCAACGAAGGCGCCCGGACCGCCGATCACATTCTCCCGATAATATTTCGCGAGGCCGCCTGGCGGATTGGTGTGCATGGCGAGATAGCCGCCAGCCCCGGCGGCCTTCTTGTTGAAGATGGCGAGCCCATTGATCACCGCGCCGGACCCGACCGCCGCGTCGCGCGCCTCGGCGACGAGGCGGCCTTGATTGCTCGTGCCGTCGCCAGCGACGTCGATGACCCGCCGGCTCGTCCCGAAAGCGCTCTCGGCGAACAGGGCCGACGAGAAGTCGATCGCCGCTCCAATCGCCGTCCGCCCCAGATAGGAGCGCGGCGCGGCGACCATCGAGGCGGCGAAAGCATGAGCGTCCGCCTGGGTGCGGATCACCGCCCAGTCGACCACCACCCGCTCTTCCCCGTCGCCTGCCCACTCGACATAGGAAAGAGCGATCGCGCCATGTGGCCCGGTTGAGATCGCCTCGAGGAGCTGCGGGCTCTGGATCGCATCCGCATAGCCGCGCCGCTCGAGCGCGAATTCTTCCTCATCGATGCTGCGGGAGACGTCCGTGGCCAGAACGATCGCCGCGTCGACGGCGACCGGCGCGCCCGCCGCCTTCGTCCCAGCCGCCTGTAGCCCCAAAAGCGCAAGCCCCACTGCGACGCAGAGCGCCCTCTCGATCCGCATGTCGGCGCGCATCAAGCCTCCTTCGGCCCCGCCAGTCGATCATAGGACGGCGAGGGGCGGCCCGGAAGGGGCGCGAACTTGTCTCACGCGCGCGGGACTGTCTCAGGTGAAGGAGATCGGCGAGGTGAGCCCCGTCCACGCTTCAGGCGGGCGCGTTTCTCGGGCATGGAGGAAAGGAACGCGAGAGCAGAGCCAAATCAAGGACGATCCGAAAAGGCCCGCCGCCCCCCGGGGCGGTGCGTCCGCTGCCCGTTCTTTCGAACGGGAACTTATGCTCTATGACGCATCCTTGATTTGGATCTCCTCTCGCGCCTGAGGTTCACGACGGACCGCTCACAATCATTTGCGCTAGTTCGCCGCGAGCATGCCCCGCAATGTGTGGCTTTCGCCGTCCAGCGTGGCGTAGTTGATATCGTCGATGCGCCATTCGCCCCGTTCGAACCGCATGGCGTATGTCAGCCGCTCGCGCGCGCCGTCGCCCCGAGCGAACTCGGCAAGCACCGTCGCGGCGCTACGCGATTCCGAGACGGGAGCGACGCTTAATCCCACGAGGTGAGGCGCCTCGTCGCTCAACGGATCCTGCGGGCCCGGCGATGCGTCGCTGGCGCCAAGCGCCTCACTCGCCGCGATCGACCGGAGCAGGGAACGCGAGAAGTACCGAGCGCGCAGAACATTATCGCCCATTACGCCCGGCCCGCGACCTTGAATCGCTGTTTCGTCGGCGGCGTAGGCGGCTCTCACGGCCGCCTCGGGAGAATTCCGGTTGATCTCAGCCTCAGCAGCGAGAGCGAATGGAAGGAGGCAGGCCACTGCGACCACGATCCTCTTCATGACAACGACCCCTGAACTGTCTAAATAAAAAGTTAACATCAATCCGGTTGCGTCTGCTGTGATGCGGATCACACTTCGAGCATGATGGAGCGCGATTGGCGGGAAATCCGGCCAGCCGCGATTTGATCGGCCGAGGGAAGCGAGCCCGCTTCGAAGCCCCGCGACAATGTCTTGACAGCCTGACTGAGGCGAGATACTGTTTTTCCGAATATTAACCGGAGCGGCGTCGGCGCGCCCAAAAAATGGGAAAGGGCTCAGCCGACCGATGGACTCGGCGAAATGAAATCGCCTTCAAGCCTTTGATATTTAAGGAAACCGCGAAATGGCTGATTCGGCGCCTCCAATCATCTCAAAGGCTTAGGCGGGTCGGTGCGAAACGATTCGTTTCGCATAGCGAAATGAGCCTCAACCTGCGTAGGAGTTACAACGTTGCGTAACCGCCAACGTTGGGAGGCGTCATCGCGAGGAGCGATAGGGCGTCGAAAGACGCCCGTCTTTCGACGGGCTATGGCGACGCGGCGATCCAGAAGCCCCGCCACTGGCGGGTCGGAATCGCCGATGGCCGCGAACGCCGACGTTTGGCGTTCTGCGGCTCTCGCCGCGCTTCGCTCGCGATGACGACCCTCAGCTTGGGAGGGACGAAAGTTGCACAAAAGCGCACTTAAGCCACTGAAATCATTTGATCACGTAACATTGTGCGCTTCGCCGGCAGCGCTCACAAGGCCGAAGGCCTCCAAGCCGATTGAGGAGCGCTACCGCCTGCGCTCCGCGAACGCCTTGGCGAGGAAAAGGCCGCCCTGGCGAAGCCCCTCAGCATCGATCCCGTGACCGATTCCGAGCGAGAGATGCCATTGGGTCGGGATTGACGCCTGAGCCAGCGCTTCCGCCGCCATGAACATCGCCTCGAACGGGATCAGCGGGTCCTGATCGCCATGGACGAGCAGGATAGGCGGAGCAGCGCCCCGGGCGTCGCGCGCCGTCGCTTCGGCAAGATGCTCGGGGCCCACCAGCAAGCCGGAGAAACCAAGAATTCCCGCCGGCGCGCGTGGACGCCGGAGACCGACATGCAGCGCCATCATGCATCCCTGGCTGAAGCCGACCAGGGCCAATTTCGAATCGTCGAGGCCGAGACGCCCGAGCTCCGAGTCGAGAAAGGCGTCGATCGCGCCGCGCGCCTTCACCGCGCCGCCCCAACGCTCGTCGCCGCCAGAGGCATCGTCAGGCGGCCGGTTGGAGAGCGCGAACCATTGGCGCCCCATGGGCGCCCCTGGAGCTCGGTCCGGCGCGTGCGGCGAAACGAAAGCGGCCTCGGGCATGAGCGCTCGCCACTGGCGCCCAAGCTCGATGAGGTCGTCGCCATTCGCGCCATAGCCGTGCAGGAACACCACGAGCTGGCTCGTTCGGCCGGCGGCCGCCGGAATGCGGGGTCCGTCCAGGGCGGCGCTCATCTGATCTTTAGCTCCGGGTGATTTCGCCTCTCGCTTATCGCGAACCATCGGCGAGCACCATCCCCGAGCGCGCCTTGACGCCGCGGTAGTAGGCCCAGAGCATGCGCGCGGCCACGCCCCGGAGCGGGCGCCAGCGTTCGGCGATCCGCTCGAGCCTCGCCGGGTCCGGGCGGCGCTTGAGATTCAAGGCGAGCCTCGCGGCCTCCTGCAGCGCGAGATCGCCAGCGGGAAAGGCGTCGGGGTGACCAAGGCAGAAGAGGAGGAAGATGTCCGCCGTCCAGGGGCCGATTCCTTTGACCGCGACCAGCGCCGCGTGGGCGTCCTCGGCGTCGAGATCGCCGAGGCCCTCAAGATCAAGGCCGTCCTCGGCGACCGCCTGGGCGACCGCGCGCAAAGCGCGGATCTTGGCGTTCGACAATCCGCAGGCGCGAAGGTCCGCCTCCGTGGCCTTGGCGAGCTCCGCCGCTTCGAGCGGAACGATGCGCGCCTGCAATCGGCCGAAAATGGCGGCGGCGCTGGCGGTCGACACCTGCTGCGCGACGATGATTGCGGCGAGCCCCGCAAAGCCGGCCGCCCTCAGCCGGAGCGGCGGAGGCCCGCCAATCGCGGTGAGGCGCTCGATGAGTTCGGGGTCCTGGGCGCGCAGCCGCTCGGCGGCTTCGAAGAGCCCAGCTTCATCCGCGATCGGGGGGCCTGGATGGTAGACCCGCTTCTTCGCTGGCCGGCGTTTGGCGCGCCGGGTTGCTCGCGCCCCCGACTTAGGTATGCGCTTTGTCGCCATGCTCGATGAAGTCCTCGCGAGTGCTCCCATCCTCCGCTTCGCCCCTACGCCAAACGGGCCGCTCCATCTTGGCCACGCCTATTCGGCGCTGATCAATGAGCGCTTGGCGGCCGAGATGAAAGGCCGCGTGCTGCTGCGCCTGGAGGATTTGGACCGCACGCGCTGCAAGCCGCGATTCGAGGCGGCGATTATCGATGACCTCGGTTGGCTTGGGCTGCGGTTTCCGGCGCCGCGCCGCCAGAGCGAGCATGGCGACGACTATGCCGCGGCGCTCGCGCGCCTTGATCAGCGGGGCCTCATCTATCCCTGTTTCTGTAGCCGCTCGGAGATCGCCCGCGCTGCGAATGGTCGGCGCGATCCCGATGGCGCGCTCCTCTATCACGGAGCGTGCCGCGCCCTCTCCCGGGCCCAAGCGCACGACCGGCTCGCCCGGGGCGACAAGGCGGCGTTCCGGCTCGCCATGCGGCGCGCTCTCGACGAAGCGCCCGGGACCCTCTCCTGGAGCGAATATGGAGAAGGCGCCCGTCCATCGCAGGTCGTCGCTGCGCCGGAGCTTTGGGGAGACGTCGTCCTCAAAGGCCGCGATCTCGCCGCCAGCTATCATTTGGCCGTGGTGGTCGACGACGCGTTGCAGGGCGTGACCGATGTGGCTCGTGGGCGCGACCTGCTGGCGGCGACCTCCGTCCACCGGCTGCTGCAAGCGCTGCTCGGGCTCGCCGAGCCGCGCTATCGCCACCACCGCCTCGTTCTCGATCACAGCGGGGCGAAACTCTCGAAGAGCCGTCAGTCCGTGTCGCTCGCCGAACTCCGAGCCATGGGTTTGGCGCCGGGCGCGGTTCGCGCGGCGCTCGGCTCTGACGAAGGCGACACGGGCGGGCTGACGGTGGCGCTCGGCTGAAGCTCCGCTGTTGCGGGGACGAGCGCTGGAGCGGGCCGATCGGCTGACATCGCGACAGCGGAGGGCGCCTCGCTCATGAGCTGGTCGATGCGATCGCGTTCCCGCTTGAACGCCCCAAGCATCCTGCCGTCGAACTCACGCGTGCGCGGCAGCTTGATCGCCATCGGGTCGACGAAGTTGCCGTTGATGATCACCTCGTAGTGAAGGTGGGGCCCGGTCGCCAGGCCCGAATCGCCGAGGTAGCCGACGGTTTGACCTTGAAGGATGTGTGCGCCCTCGGCGACCCCACGACCGAAGCCGGACATGTGGTTGTAGGCCGTCACATAACCGTTCGCATGCTGGATCTCGACCCGCCGCCCGTAGCCGCCGTCCCATCCAGCCTTGATGATGACGCCGTTGCCGGCGGCGTAAATCGGAGTGCCGATCGGCGCTGCCCAATCGACGCCGGTGTGCATGCGCGCATAGTGGAGGATCGGATGGAAACGCATCCCGAACGGCGAGGTCATCTCGCCCTCCGCAATCGGCTTGCGCACCAGGAACTTGCGCATTGAGCGCCCGTTCTCGTCGTAGAAATCGACCATATTGTCGTCGGGCGTCTGGAAGCGATAGTACTTGAACGTCTGATCGCGGACGGTCATCGAAGCACTCAGGAGCTCCGCCCGCGGATTGATGTCGTCGGGATCGGAGAAGAACGCTTCGACCGAGTCTCCGGGCGCCGTTGCGCGTTGAAAATCAACGTCGTTGGCGAAAACGCGCGTCATCACATCGATAATCGATCGGGGCAGACCCTGTTTGAGCGCTGTCTCATAGAGACTTTGATAGAGGCTCATCCCGCCGCTCGAGACGTCCTCATCCCCTGATTTAGGCTTTCGCGGCGCCTGAGGGGCGCGCACCGTCACGGGCTTGTAAGCTCCGCTGTCGGTGATCGCGACGGTCGCCTTGAGCTGGTCGTCGGCGTACACGGAGATCCGAGCGATCCCGGGCTTCTCCCCTCGAGCGATCGGCTCCTCTGGCAGAATGATGATTTTTTGCCCGTCGCCAACGGGAGATTCGCCACGTTTGACGCCGAATGCGGCGAGGATGGCCAACACCGCCTCGGGGGTTGCGCCATTGGCCTTGAGCACGTCTTCGAAGTTCTCGCCGTGGCGGATCTGAACAAGCTTCTCGGTTGGAGACGCGTCGTCAGGACTCGCCTTGACGACGTTGCTGACATTCTCCGGAATCATGCGCACTTCGATCGAGGCGAAGGGCGTGCTGGGGCTGACGCTTCCTTCCGTTGCGTAAGCCGAGAGTTCGCGCAAAGCTGCGCTGGCCCGGCTCGTTCGCATCAGCAACATCTGAGGCGGCAGAGGTTGGGAGGCCGCCTTTTCGACCGGCGCCTTCAGCGTTTCAACGACCTGCGCTTCCGCCTCGGCCTGCGTCAACTCTCCAGAAATGTGCTCGGCGTCGCTCGGACTGAGATCTTGGACGCGAAACGCCACCTCGGCGCTATCTTGCACAGGGCCGGGATCGAGCGCCGCTTCGGCCACGTCCGTTCCTCCGTTCGCGATCTTGAGAGGATTGAACGGGGGAACCGCGTCGGCGAATCCGGTCGGGGTCATGGTCAACGTCGTTTCGAGGCGAGTGAAAGGCCGCGCCTTCACCACCTCCTTGTCGCCGACCTTGATCAGCGTGGGCGCCTTAAATGTCTGTTTGTCCGAGACGATGTCGACGGGCCGCAACAGCCGATCGCCCTTGCTCGGATTGACCCCGGCTTCCGCCGAATCGGCCGGGGGCGTCGCCGCGGCGAATTCCGGAGCCTGGGCGAAATTGTATTGGCTATCGAGGTCGAGATAGAGCGCCGCGCCGATCAGCGTCACGCCGCATAGTCCGGCCAGCGTCGCGCCGGCGAGCCACCGGAGCGACGCCAAGCGCCGCTCGTTGCGATCGAGCCGATCGTCGCCCAAGCGAATCGGTGGCTCGACTCCAAGGTCGGGGCCAACCGTCGTGCGGTCGCTGCGGGATCCCAGCCGCGGAAGAGCAGCCGCCAGAGTCGTCAAGACAGTCGTTTCGCTCGCGTTCGACGCCCGCGTTGAGTCGGACGGGCTGTGAGATTTGTTACCCCGCATGCCCGGCGAGCGCAAGCTGTCCTCTCCGGCCGCGTTCCTCCATCCTCCTATGGTCCCTTGCGTTTTTGCTGTATCCTTGCTGAGTTCGCGTCGTCCGAGCACGGTAGACTTCATGCAACTGATCGGAATGCTTGATTCGCCTTATGTGCGGAGGGTCGCAATTGCGCTGACTGTCGCCAGAACTACCTTTATACATCGGCCAATCTCGCTCTTCCGGCATATCGACGAATTCTCAAAACTCAACCCGCTGCTCAAGGCGCCGACCCTCATCACCGATGAAGGCGCGGCGCTGATGGATTCGACCGTGATCCTCGACTATCTGGCTCATCTCGATCCCCGCGTCGCGGAGCTCACGCCCTCGACGGAGCCTGAGCGTCTGGCGGCGCTGCGGGCGACGGGTCTAGCGCTCGCCGTCATGGAGAAAGCGGTGCAACGCCATTACGAGCGGATGCTGCGGCCGGTCGAAAAGCAACACCAGCCATGGATCGATCGCGTCATGGGCCAGTTGACGGCGGGTTTGAGCGCGTTGGACGCCGAACTTCCCGGATCGGCGTGGATTGGCGGCGAATTGGGCGTCGCCGATATCACGGTGGCCTGCGCTCTCGGCTTCACCCATTCCCTTTTGGCCGACATCATCGACGCCAGCGGCTATCCTAATCTTGGCGCGTTCTGGGCGCGCGCCGAGGCGCTTCCCGCATTTCGCGCTGCGCCCGCAATCGATGGGGCGACCGTCGCCAAGACCGCCGATTGACGAAACGCCGCCGGCTTGACGAGATGAGGCTGGCCGGAATGAGGAGCGTCACATGGCGGATCAAAACGAGACGATGCGCGCCGTCGCGGCGCCCCGCCCTGGAGGCCCCGACGCGCTTGAAATTCAGACGCGCCCGCGTCCGGCTCCGGGGGAGGGCGAGATTCTCGTCCGAGTCGAAGCCGCCGGGGTGAACAAGCCCGATGTGCACCAGCGTCTGGGTCACTATCCCCCGCCCGCCGGCGTGACCGATGTGCTGGGTCTCGAAATCGCCGGCGAAGTCGTGGCGCTCGGGGCGAACGCCGCCGTCCATCCCCTCGGTGCGCGCGTGACGGCCTTGGTTCCCGGCGGGGGCTATGCCGACTATTGCGTCGCCCACGAGACCAATGCGTTGCCTATTCCAGCCAGCCTGACGACGGTCGAAGCGGGCGCCATCCCGGAGACGTACTTCACCGTCTGGACCAATGTATTCGCCCGCGGGGCCCTCAAAGCCGGCGAAACCCTGTTGGTGCACGGCGGAGCCTCTGGCATTGGCACAACCGCGATCGCGCTCGCCAAGGCGTTCGGGGCGCGCGTCATCGCCACCGCCGGATCGGACGAGAGAGTCGCCCAGTGCGAGAGGCTAGGCGCGGATCTCGCCGTCAATTACCGCAAGGATGACTTCGTGGCGCAGACGCTCCGCCTGACCGATGGCCGAGGCGCGGACGTCATTCTGGATATGGTCGGCGGCGACTACGTCCAGCGCAACTATGAGGCGGCGGCGCTGGATGGGCGGATCGTGCAGATCGCCTTTCTGGGAGGACAAAGAACAACCGTTGATTTGAGGCCGATCATGACGAAGCGGCTCATCCATACCGGTTCGACCCTTCGCCCGCGCTCGGCGGCGGAGAAGGCGGTGATTGCTGAAGCTCTGCGGGCCAAAGTGTGGCCGCTCCTCGAAAACGGCCGCTGCCGGCCCGTCATCGATTCAGTCTTCCCCTTGTCGGAAGTGGTGCGCGCGCACGAGCGGATCGAGAGTTCCGAGCATGTCGGCAAGGTCGTGTTGACAATGTAGACGCGCCTCTCGACACGTGACTTGAAATGCGCAGGCCAAGGTCGCATGTTTTGTTTGGCGCGGAAGCGAATCGGCCGCGCGAAGAGGGACGCGACGCTGACACCAACGCCTCAAGCTTCTGCGGCGCCTGCCCGCAGCCCGCCTTCTCAGGGGCGCTTGTCCACTTCCGACGCTCTGTCGCAAATCATCCTTGAAGGACTAGAGGACGCCAAGGCCGACGAGATTGTCTCGATTGACCTTTCCGGCCGAACGACGCTCGCCGATCGAATGATCATCGCTTCCGGACGTTCAAGCGTGCACGTCGGCGCCATTGCCGACCGCGTGGTCAAGGCGTGCCGCGACGCTGGCTATCCTTCACCGAAAGTTGAAGGCATGCCGCTCTGCGACTGGGTCCTGCTTGATGCGCAGAACGTCATTGTCCACGTTTTCCGCCCAGATGTCCGACGATTCTATAATCTCGAAAAGATGTGGAGCGCCGATAGGCCAGGAGAATCGGCCAAGAGCTGAGCCCCGTGCGTCTGACTCTGGTTTGCATCGGCAAACTCAAGGCGGGGCCGGAGCGGCTGCTGTTCGAGCGCTATTCGAAGCGGCTGACGCAGGGCGCCCGAAGCGCAGGCATCGCCAGCTTCGAAGTGCGTGAGATCGGCGAATCGCGGGCGCGGCGGGCGGACGAGCGGCGCGCCGATGAAGCCGCGGCGATCCTCGCAGCCGCGCCACAGGGCGCGACCCTGGTTTTGCTCGACGAGCGTGGGCCGCCGGCGACCAGCGAGGAATGGGCCGCGGACATCGGCCGGGCGCGGGACGCCGCGCGACCGGCTTACGCGGTGGCGATTGGCGGGCCGGACGGGCTCGACCCGTCCCTGCACGCTGCGGCGCATCGAGCGGTGAGCTTCGGCCGCATGACTTGGCCCCACCAGCTTGTCCGAGTGATGGCCGGCGAACAGCTCTATCGCGCCATGACGATTCTCGCCGGGGGCCCCTATCATCGTCAATGAGCGCCGCGATATTGGCTAGATTTGATGTTCCTTGCCCATATGTCGCAACGTTCGACCCGCATGGGGAGAAGGGCTTCGCCGGCGGTGGCCTTTATGGCCTCCCTCGCTGCGGCTTGCGGCGCGCTGGCCGATCCGGCTCCGCCCGATCCACCCGCAGCCGCCGATCAGCAGCGAACGGACAAGGAGCTTGAGCTCCGCGGCGTTGAGGACACGCTCCGCCAGTCGGAGGACCAGCGCCGGGCGATCGAGGCCGAGATCGACTCCGTCCGTGCCGATCGGGCGCGCCTCTCGGCGGCGCTCATCGACACGACCGCCAAGGTGCAGGACGCCGAGGGAGGAGCGGCCGCAGCGGCCGCCAAACTGGCGAGCCTCAACCGAACCGCCGACGAGCTCTCCCGCTCGCTCGAGAGCCGGCGGGGCGTGATCGCCGAGGTGCTCGCGGCCCTCCAGCGCATGGGGAGCAATCCTCCGCCCGCCATTTTCGTCAAACCGGGCGACATGTCGGAAGCGGTGCGCGCGGCCACGGTCATGGGCTCGGTCATTCCCGAATTGAAATCGGAGATCGAGGCGGCTCGCCACGATCTCGACGCCCTCGCCCAGACGCGCGAGTCCATCGCCCGGGAGCGCGATGCGCTCACCGAGAAGAGCCGGGCTCTCGCCGGCGACAAAATGCGCCTCGCTGCGCTGATCGAAGCGCGCCAGCAGTCGCTCGCCTCGGCCCAGGACGCGCTCGGCTCTCAGCAGCAGCGCGCTGCCGAACTTGGCAGACGGGCCACGTCGCTCAAGGACCTCATCGGCAGACTCGACAGCGAAAAAGCCGCTCGCCAGGCCGCCGACATTGCCGCGGCCACTGAAATCGAGGCGCGCGCCCAAGCGGCGCGCGGCGTTGATGCGGCTCGGCTCAAGCCTGAAATCGCCTTTGCCGAGGCCAAGGGAAGGATCCCGCTGCCCGCTACGGGCGAGATTCTGAAGACATTCGGTTCGACGGACGACGTGGGAGGGATCGAGCGCGGCGTCTCCGTGGCGACGCCCGCTGGAGCGACGGTCTCCGCGCCGACCGACGGCACGGTGCTTTTCGCCGGCTCATATCGGAGTTACGGGCAACTCTTGATCATGGACGCTGGCGGAGGATATTATCTTCTGCTTGCTGGAATGGATCGAATCAATGTTCAATCCGGCGAGTTTGTGCTTGCAGGCGAGCCGGTCGGCGCCATGGGAGATGGGTCCGTCCGCACAGCCATGGCGGCGGCTGTTGGCGCGGCGCGCCCCGTCCTCTATATAGAGTTGCGGAAAGACGGAACTGCTATCGATCCGGGGCCGTGGTGGGTAAAGGCAGACATCGAGAAGGCGCGCGGATGATTCGTAAAGCTGGTTACTTGGGAGTTGGAGTCGTTCTGGGAGCGGCCGCCGCCGCCACGGCGCCGCAAGCGCTGATGTTCATCAGTCCCGCTGCTTATGCTGCGGCGGCTGACACCTATCGCCAACTCAACCTGTTCGGCGATGTCTTCGACAAAATCCGCAACGACTATGTCGAGAAGCCTGATGAAGCGAAGATGATCGAGGCCGCGATCAACGGCATGTTGTCATCGCTCGATCCCCACTCGAGCTATATGGACGCGAAAGCCTTTCGCGACATGCAGGTCCAGACGAAGGGCGAGTTTGGCGGGCTGGGCATTGAGGTGACGCAGGAAGACGGCGTTCTCAAGGTCGTGACGCCGATCGACGATACCCCCGCCGCCAAAGCCGGCGTGCTCTCGGGCGATATCATTGTCGCGATCGACGACACGCCGACGCAGGGCCTGACGCTGGATCAGGCGGTGGAAAAGATGCGCGGCTCCATCAATTCCGCCGTGAGGCTCAAGGTCATCCGAGGCCCCAAGAAAGAGGCCAAGGATTTCACCATCGTCCGCGATCTCATTCATGTCCAATCCGTGCGATCGAAAGTCGAGGACGGCGACATTGGCTATATCCGCATCACCCAGTTCACCGAGCAGACCGAAGAAGGCCTGAAGGCCGCGATGGACAAGCTTCACAGCGAGATCCCAGCCGACAAGTTTAAGGGCTACATCCTCGATTTGCGCAACAATCCGGGGGGCCTGCTCGACCAATCGATCGATGTCGTCAATTCCTTCATTGATCGGGGCGAGATCGTCTCGACCCGCGGGCGCACGCCTGACGAAACGCAACGCTTCGATGCGAAGGCGGGCGGCGATCTCTCCGGGGGCAAGCCGCTGGTCGTTCTCATCAACGGCGGCTCGGCGTCGGCGTCGGAAATCGTCTCTGGAGCCTTGCAGGATCATAAGCGTGCGACGCTGATCGGCACCCGTTCGTTTGGCAAAGGTTCGGTGCAAACGATCATGCCATTGGGCGAGAACGGCGCGCTCAGGCTGACGACAGCGCGCTACTACACGCCCTCCGGGCGGTCGATCCAGGCGAAGGGGATCGAGCCTGACATCAAGGTGCTGGAGGACGTCCCTGACGATCTGAAGGGCAAGGACGACATGAAGGGCGAAGCCTCGCTCAAGGGTCACCTCGTCAACGGCGCGGAGGACACGACGGCGTCGCAGGCCTATGTCCCGCCAGACGAGAAGAATGACAAGCAATTGCTTGCCGCCATCGATCTGTTGCATGGGGTCAAACACCCGGAGCCGGCGGTCAAGGCCGACGCGGCGCCCGTGAAGAGCGATCCGCCTTCGGCGCCGGCGACATCCCCGGCGCCGACTGACCCAGCGACGCCCGCCAAGCCAAATTGACGCGGCTCAACAGCAGTCATGGAGCCGAGGGTCGGTCGATGAGGAAGGGTCTGTCCTACCTTGCCGGTGGAGTCGCCGCAGGCGTCCTGCTGGTTGTCGCATCGCATGATGTGCTGCGTGCTGCGAGTTCCAGCGGCAACGATAAGCTTGCGTTGTTTGCCGAGGTGTTCGGCAAGGTGCGCGACAACTACGCCGAGAAGCCCGACGACCAGAAAATGATCAAGTCGGCGATCGACGGCATGCTGGCCTCGCTGGACCCGCATTCGAACTATTTCGATCCCAAGGCGCTGCAGGATTTCCAGAGCAGCATGAAGGGCGAGGAGTTCGGCGGGCTCGGCCTCGAAGTGATGATGGAAGGCGGTTTGGTCAAGGTCGTGAGCCCGATCGATGACACGCCCGCCGCGCGCGCGGGAATGATGACCGGCGATCTGGTCACGCGCATCGACGACACGGCGGTCAAGGGCCTTTCGCTCAAAGAGGCTGTCGACAAGATGCGCGGCCCCGCCAAGTCGACGGTCAAACTGACCGTCGAGCGCGGGACGAACCATGACCTCAAGGAGTTCATGATCGTCCGCGAGATCATCCATGTGCAGTCGGTGCGCGCGCATGTGGAGAGCGGCGACATCGGCTATATCCGCATCACCCAGTTCAACCAGGAAGCCTACGACGGCGTGCGCAAGGCCTTCGACCATTTCCGCACTGACCCCGGTCAGTCGAATTTGAAGGGCTACATTCTCGATCTGCGCAACAACCCGGGCGGATTGCTCAACCAGGCGGTTGAAATCACGAACGCGTTCGTCGACTCCGGCGACATCGTTTCGACCCGCGGCCGAAATGCCGACCAGGGGCAGCGGTATTCCGCCCGGCCCGGCGTCAATCTGTCGCAGCAAAAGCCGGTGGTGGTGCTCATCAATGGCGGCTCAGCATCGGCGTCGGAAATCGTCTCGGGCGCGCTGCAGGACCTCAAGCGCGCGACCTTGGTCGGCACGCGGACCTTCGGCAAAGGCTCCGTGCAAACCATCCTCCCGCTCGGCGAGAACGGGGCGCTCAAGCTGACCACGGCGCGCTACTACACGCCTTCCGGCCGATCGATCCAGGCCAAAGGCATCGATCCGGACATCAGGGTGCTCGAAAACATTCCCGACGATTTGAAGGGCAAGGTCTCCAGCATGGGAGAGGCCTCCTTGATCGGGCATCTGAAGAACGACGGCGAGGAAGAGAAGGGCTCCGACGCCTATGTGCCGCCGGATCACGATAAGGACACTCAACTCGCGGCGGCCGTCCAGTTCCTGCATGGAGCGAAGGCTGAGACCCTGCGAAGCCCCGCGACAGCCGCGACTGTGACTTCCCAATGACTTTTCTCGTCCGATGTGTCGCGGCGATTGTGCTCGCCGTCGCGCCTGGTTTGGCTCACGCGCAGGAGGGGTCGGGCTGCGATGGCTTTAAATGGCCGCTCGAGCGTGAGCGCGCGGCCCTCACCCGCGCCGACAAGCCCTCTTTGCCTAATGGGGGCGCGCTTTCCTTCGACGCTCCGGTAACGCTTAAGCTCGAGCCCTTTTCCTCCGCCGGGTTGCCAAAGGCGCCGGAGCGCGCGCCGAAGTCGCCTTCAGACTTCGCAGGACATTTTTCCCTCCCCGCGCCCGCCAAGTCTGGCGTCTATCGCCTGACGATCAATCTCGGAGGCTGGGTCGACGTGCTTGACGGCGGCGCCTATCTGCACCCCATCGCCTTCAGCGGGGCGACGGGCTGCGACGGCGCGCGCAAGAGCGTGAAGTTCGACCTGCCGGCGCGGCCGCTGGCCATCCAGTTCAGCGGCGTCAAAGCCGACCAAATTTCGGTCATTCTCACGCCCGACCGGTAGCCGCAGTCGACCCCGTCCCCCCCGGGGAGTAGTCCTGCCTCTCGCCGAACCGGCTCGCCCTATACGGCCGCAAGGCTGCTCGCTCCGTTCCAGACCGCTCATCCCGTCAATGCCGAAAATGCCGCATGCCGGTAAAGACCATCGCGACGTCGGCTTGGTCAGCGGTCGCGATCACCTCGGAGTCGCGCACCGATCCCCCTGGTTGAATGACTGCTGTCGCCCCGGCTTCGATCGTCGCGATGAGGCCGTCAGGAAACGGAAAAAAGGCGTCGGATGCGACAACCGAGCCCCGCGTGCCTGGTTCAGCCCAGCACGCCATCTCGGCGGCTTCCTCAGCCTTGCGCGCGGCGAGGCGAGCGGAATCTACCCGGGACATCTGGCCCGCGCCAATCCCCACCGTCGCCCCGTCCCTGGCGTAGACGATGGCGTTCGACTTCACATGCTTGGCCACGCGCCAAGCGAACGTTAAGTCGGCCATTTCTTTCGAAGTTGGAGCGCGCTTTGTGACGACCCTCATGGATTGTTGATCAAGCACCCCATTGTCGCGATCCTGAACCAGAAACCCTCCCGCGACCGATCGCACTGTGAGACTTCGCGCTCCGCGGTCGGGCAGCGAACCAGCGAGCAAGAGCCTGAGGTTCTTCTTCGCCGCGATGATCGCCAACGCCTCGTCGTCCGCCTCGGGGGCGATGATCACCTCAGTGAAGATTTCGACGATCTTGCGCGCCGTGTTTGCATCGAGCTTACGATTGAGCGCGACCACGCCGCCGAAAGCAGATACCGGATCCGTACTTAGCGCCCTTTCGTAGGCTTCGAGCAGAGAGGCGCTGACGGCGACGCCGCTCGGATTCGCGTGCTTGACGATGACCACCGCGGCCTGCTCGCTCGGGTCAAATTCGGCGACCAACTCGTACGCGGCGTCCGTGTCGTTGATATTGTTGTAGGATAGTTCCTTGCCCCGCACCTGACGCCCCGACGCGATGCCGGGTCGGGCCTCGGCCGTCAGATAGAGCGCGGCGGCCTGATGGGGATTCTCGCCGTAGCGGAGGGCGCCGAAGCCTGGATGCAGCACGCCGCCGAAAGCCCGCCATTTTGGAGCCGGCTCGTTGAGTTCTTGCGCGAGCCAGTTCGAGATCACAGCGTCATAGGCTGCGGTGCGCGCGAAGGCCTTCTGCGCCATTCTGCGGCGGAAAGCGAGACTGATCGTCCCTTCGCCGCGCTTCATCTCGTCGATCAGCGCCGGGTAGTCATCGACATCAACGATGACCACGACGTCGTCATGATTCTTGGCGGCGGCGCGGATCATCGCCGGCCCGCCGATGTCAATGTTCTCGATCTTCTCACCGAAGGCGGAGTCGCGCTTGAGCGTCGCTTCGAACGGATAGAGATTGACGATGAGAAGATCGATCGGCGTGATGTCGTTGGCGATCATCGCCGCTTGATGCGCCGGCTCGGATCGCATTGCCAACAAGCCGCCGTGCACCCGCGGATGCAGCGTCTTGAGCCGCCCGTCCATCATTTCCGGGAAGCCGGTGATCTGCGCCACGTCGATGACCTCAAGGCCGGCGTCGCTCAGGGCCGCGGCGGTGCCTCCGGTCGAAACGAAATCGACGCCAAAGACTTTCAGCGCGCGCGCCACATCAACGAGGCCCGTCTTGTCGAAAACGGAGAGAAGCGCCCGGCCGATCTTCACAGCATTGTTGGCCATCAGCGCGAACGCCCTTACCCGGTTGTGGCGGAGTTGTTGCAGCGCAATAGCACACCATCCGCCGGCAAGGAATGGCGGGTGCCCAACCGGAATCCTTACAAAAATGTTAGGTCGTTTCCGGCCTCGGGATCATTGTTCGGCAAGCAAAGTTCCTTACGTGACTGGGTGTCGCTAAGTGGAGAGTGAAGGAATACCCGATGCTCAAGACAACTGCGTTGATTGGCCTCGCCGCGGCGATCGCGCTATCGTCCATCCCGGCATACGCTGTGAGCGGCGATTCATCGTCCTGGGGTACCGAAGGCCCTGGCCAGACCGTCCCTACGCAGTCAATGACGAATTTCGATCGGGCGTGGAACCACGCCAACGAGAGCAAAGCACACGCGCGAGCCGGGGCCGCCTGGGTTCGCCATACCGGCGGTTTCGGTTATCATCAACCCAGCCACACTCGGTAATCGAAGGACGTTGGGCGGTGTGCGCGGCGTCACTGGCCGCCCGGCGGGAACTGGGTAAATGAGCAAGGTGATCAGGTCCGCTGCAAAACCGCCGCGGACCCGCCTAGAAGGACACAATTCCTAGAAGGATACAATTCAATGTCCAAAACCTTGTCGGCGGTCGCCCTCGGCGTCGGCCTTGCCTTTTTGTCCGGGACCGCTTTCGCCCAGCAGGGAAATTCGTCCTCGTGGGGCACTGTCGGCGCAGGGCCCGTGGTTCCCACCCAGACGCTGACGAATTTCGACCGCGCGTGGAACAACAATAATCAATCGAAGTACCAAGCTTACAACAGCGCCGAATGGCTCCGGCAGCACGGAAAAAGCTTTCCGATTCCGTTCTTCTAACTAACGGCGCGCTCGGCGTCGCAGCGCTCGACCCTGCGGCCTCGGGCGTGAGGCCGCGGGGGGTCTCTCCGGCGCATCGAGCGCGGAGGACAAAGAAGAACCTATAGCGCCTTGACGAGGCGCGCTGCGAAGAATCCATCCATACCAGAGCGCCTCGGATCCGAACCCCACAAGTGGCAAGGCAGCGTGCGCAAGTCCCCGATCGGGCTCACGCACTCGGCGAGACCGCCGATTTCTTCGGGCCGGATGGGCAGGCGTCGAGCATCCGGATTGCGGCGCAACAAGGCCGCAATCTGCGCTTCACCCTCCTCCGGCTCGAGCGAGCAGACGCAGTACACAACTGAGCCGCCGCCCCGCGCGAGGCCGATCGCTTTATCAAGCAACTCCGCTTGAAGCTTGACCAATGGCGCGATGTCGCCTGGCCGCTTGATCCAGGCGACATCGGGATGGCGGCGGATCGTGCCGGTCGCGCTGCAAGGCGCATCCAATAGAACGGCGTCGAACGGCGGCGCGTCGAAAGAGAGCGCGTCGGCGACGACGATCTCGGAAGCAAGGCGGAGGCGTTCGAAATTGGCCGCAAGCAGCTTCAGTCGCTCGGCCGAACGATCGACAGCCGTCAATTCGACGCCCGCGGCCGCCAATTCGGCAGCCTTCCCGCCCGGCGCGGCGCAGAGGTCGACCACACGCATCCCCGGGCCCGGCCGAAGGAGGCGCGCCGGCAACGCCGCAGCGGCATCCTGCACCCACCATTCGCCGGCGCCGTATCCTTCAAGCTCCGCCACAGGCGCATGGGTGTCGAGGCGCACCGAGCCCGTCGGCAACACGATGCCGCCAAGGCGCTCTGCCCACATATCGGCGCCGCTCTTCACGCTGAGGTCAAGCGTCGGCTCCGCGCGATGCGCGGTCGCGATGGCGCGGGCGACGTTCTCACCATAGGTCGCGCGCCAGCGCTGGGCGAGCCAAGTGGGCGCATCATCGTCGAAGGGATCCGAGCCCGCCAAAATGTGGTCGCGGTCGCGAACAATCGCGCGAAGCACTGCGTTCGCGAGCGCGGCGAATGGAGCGCTGGCCGCGTCTGCGCGCGCAGCCTTTACCGCGAGATCGACCGCAGCATGATCGGGCGTCTCAAGAAAGAGGATTTGCGCCGCGCCGACGATGAGCGTCCATTCGAGGGCGCCCGCCCGCTTGGGCATGCCTTTTTCCAAGCGCCGCGTCAGGGCCTTGCGGATCGTGCCGAGCCGACGCAGCGCCACGGTGGCGATCGAGCGCGCCAGGGCGCGCTCTCGCGGATCGAGGCCGCCCTTTTGCTGGGTCAGATCGGCCGCGAGGCGTTCGTCGAGCGGGCGGGCCGAAGTGAGCGCTTCGGCGACCGCGCGCGCCGCAGCGACCCGGGCCGCCAGACCCGGCGGCGGGGGGACCGGCGGTTCCGCACGGCCCGCGTAAAACCCGCCCGATCTTTGCGCCAACATCGCCTCGAATCAGAATTTGCCTCCCCCTGAATCATGGTTATACGCAAAATCTGTGGCGGACGGGTCTGATGCGTACGAAAGACGAGGATTATCGCGCGCAGCGCTCTCCGCCGCCAACCGACGAAGGCGATTCAGACGATATGACCGGCAATCCCGACCAGGGCGTAGACGCCCGCGCCGAAGCAGTGAAACCGGCCTCGCGCAAACTGCGGCCTGCCGCGCAAAGAGCGCTCGCCGAGGCGGAGAGCCGGCGCGCGAAAGCCAGCCTAGCGACGCCGCGCGAACTCCACGGCCGCGAGGGCCTCGATCCGGTCCGCTACGGCGACTGGGAGGTGAAGGGAATCGCGAGCGATTTTTAAATTAAACTTCAGTCCTGTATGGCGCTTGGCCTCACGGCATTTGCTCTCGTTTCTGCGTCAAGAGATTTCTTTGGACACGGTTAAGTCGCTTCTCGCCTCAGTGCTGACGATTTGATAAAAGCGAGGTCTTCACGGATCCACTCGGCCGCACATGATCGACATTGCTATTTGGGTTATCGTCATTCTACTTGCAGCCATCGTCTATATCGTATGGAGTGGTCTCAAGATTGCTCGCGATCAACATCGCAGCACCATGACCGCGCTGGCCAGCCTCGGCAACACTCACACGCTGGGCTACGAGGCTCTCACGCTCACAGTGCAGCGCCTCGATCACCGGGTAAGGCAACTCGAGGAACGGCAGTGACGGCTCAGGGCCGTCCGGCGCAAGGCGTGGCTTCAGCCGGAAGACTCGCTTCTTCGCCAACGAAGCGCCTAGAGGTCGTGAGGGGCTGAGTCGGGCGCCGCGCCGGACTGTCGGGGCGGGCGTTCAGATCGGGACGATCGGCGCTTTAGTCGTTCTCAACGCGCCCATGAACTCCTGGTCCAGTTCGAGGTGAACCTTCACGAGTTCGGGCGGCGTCAACGCCAGCCACTGGTTGAGCGACAGATCGGCGTAGTAGCTGCTCTTGAAAATCTCGAGAAAACGCAACGGCGCCGAGCCGGTGTTCTCGACATAATGACCCATAGCGAACGGGACGAAGCCAACGTCGCCGCCACGGAAATCGAAGGTGCGGGCCTGGCCGTTCGCCGCAAACACCCCCATGCGCCCCTCGCCGCTGATGTAATATTGCCATTCGTCGGTGTTCGGATGCCAGTGGAGCTCTCTCAAGCCGCCCGGCTCAATCTCGACCAGGGCCGCCGCGATGTTCTTGGAGGCAGGGAAGTTGCTCGAATCGGCAATTCGCACCGTCCCGCTCTTGGTGCGGATCGGCTCCTGCGCGAGCATGTGGTGACTGAGGGTCGGCGTGACAGGTTCCGCGCCCCTGAGCTTGTCGGGGCCGAGCGGACCCGGGACCGGCGCTTTGAAAATGTAGAGCTCGCGCGGATCGGGCGTATGCCCGAACAGAGTCGCCGGCACGCCGAAATTCTTGCCAAGAACCTCAGGAGGAACGTGCTTGAACCAGTCGCTGAGCAGGAAAGTGCTGTCCTCGTCAAAATCGCCGTCATCGAAGACAAGGAGGAACTCGCATCCGTCTTGACCCAGGCCCTGAATCGAATGGGGGATGCCGCCGGCGAAATACCAGAGATCGCCGACGCCGACGTCGTCGACAAAATTGCGCCCTTGCGCATCGATCGCGGTGATGCGGGCCGTTCCATAGAGCATGTAAGCCCACTCGGCCTGCTTGTGCCAATGAAGCTCGCGGACGCCCCCGGAGTTCAGACGCATGTTCACGCCGGCGATCGCTTTCGAAACGCCCAGCTCCCGCGCCGTGACTTGACGAGTCCACCCGCCGCTCGACTGCCTTACATGCGCATCGGCGAAGGAAAACCGGAGGTTGGGCAGTGTTCCCGAATCGGTCGCAGGCGGATTGATGAGGTCCGGGTTCTGGCGCTCGCGCGCGACGTCGCCCGGGACCGGATCGGAGCCGCCGACGCCAGGCGCACGGCTCGGCTCGGGAACCCCATCCGCGGACTGCGCCGCGGAGGCGGTCACCGCCGCGCCGGCGACCACCGCGGTCGAGAGCACATCCCGTCGCGAGAACTCACCCATCGCTTCCTTCCTTTCGGCAATAGGCGGTCGCCCATGGCCCGCCTTCCGGCAATGTCTTGTCGCCAGGTTCTTCGTGTCAACGATCCAATGCAATCAAAACGGCGTGACGCCATATTGAACCCGCCGGTCGCGCCCGCAATGCTGGCCCGATCAAGGCTCTCGCCTTTTCGGCGACAGCGACCCTGCAGATCTTTCAATTCGGAAGACGTAGTCGCGCCCCCCACGATCGACGCCCTCCAGACGGTCGCCGGTCGTTCCGACGAGATGAGGAATGTCGATCAACGAGAGGGGATCCGTGCAGCGCACTTCCAGCCGATCGCCGGGCGACAAGGACGCCAGCGCCTTGCGTGTTTTCAGGGCCGGCAGAGGGCATTTGAGCCCGGAGAGATCCAACTTCGTGACGGTCATGACCCGAAATGCGCGGATCGCCGGGCGCTCGTCAATCGCGATGGGCGCCATGGCGCTTGCGAAGCGGGGCCGGCTCGACACACAAAAGGGGGCTTACGATGACGGCCGAAGCCTCCGGCGTAGCCGGAATTGTGCTCGCCGGCGGACTGGCCCGGCGCATGGGCGGGGGCGACAAGCCGCTCCGCGGAGTGAGGGGTCGAACGCTTCTTGCTCGCGTCATCGCCCGGCTTGAGCCCCAATGCGACACGCTGGTTCTGAGCGCGAACGGCGACCCGTCGCGCTTCGCATCCTTTGGGCTCACGGTCCTCGCCGACGACATCGCGGATCATCCGGGACCGCTCGCTGGAATCCTCGCCGGCCTCGACTGGGCCGCGGTCAACCGTCCCCGTACGCGATGGATCGTGAGCGCTCCCGGCGACTGCCCGTTCCTGCCTCGGGATCTGGTGGTGAGGTTGCAGGGCGCCGCCTCCGCCCAAGGCGCCGACCTTGCTGTGGCGGCCTACGGGGGGCGGTCTCACCCGGTTATCGGGCTCTGGAAAGTCGCCCTGCGGGACGCGTTGCGCGAGGCCCTTGTCGTCGAAGGAGTCCGGAGGGTGGAGGGCTGGACCCGGCGCCATCGCGCGGCGATGGTCGAATGGCCGCCCGGGTCATTCGATCCATTCTTCAACGCCAACACCCCCGACGATCTCGCCGAGGCGGAGCGGATCGCCGCGATCGACGATCTCCCTTGACCCAACCGAGGACGGGCTCGCGCGCCAACGGCCTCCCCGCATCGAGGCCAGATCCGCTTTTGTGTCTTGTCCGCCACAAGGACACGCAATTCTCACCCGTTGGCGATTCTCGCCGCGGTTCTCTGATTGGCATGGGGGCGCCCTCACGCCATAATTGCGCTGTCGGCGCGCTGAGTCGGCGCGGGCCTCGCCTCTCGCGCCCTTGGTGTCGACTGTCTCTTGGGGGAAGCGATGCGTCTTCACTTGATCTGTTTGGCCGCCATCTGTGCCGGGCTGTTCCTCGCCGCCGCGGCGCCAGCCTTCGCCAATGCGTTCGATTCGGAGTTGCAGCCCGTCGCCTCGCCGATCCCCCGGGAAACCGTTCCGTTCAATGGACGGGAGCCTGCGGGCACGATCATCATCCGCACCGGCGAGCGACGGCTCTACCTCGTCTTGCCGGACCATCAAGCGCTGAGATACGGCGTCGGCGTCGGCCGCCCGGGATTCACCTGGGCCGGCGTCACGCGCATCGGCTACAAGCGTGAGTGGCCGGACTGGACGCCGCCCGCTCAGATGCTGCGCCGGAGGCCCGACCTTCCCCGCCATATGGAAGGCGGGCCGGACAATCCGCTTGGCGCGCGGGCCATGTACCTTGCCGGCACACTCTATCGAATCCATGGCTCGAACGAGCCCGATACGATCGGGCACGCCGTGTCGTCGGGCTGCATTCGCATGACCAATCAAGACGTGATCGACCTCTATGATCGCGCACGGGTCGGCGCTCGCGTCGTCGTCACCCGCTAGCCGGAACGCCAGCGGCGCGCCTCCCGGAAGCGCCGGCGCGCGACCTGCGGGGGCGGCCCAAGGGGCGGCCCGCACAATGTTACGCGCCTCAATGATTTCAGCGGCTTGAGTGCACTTTTGTGAACTTTTGTCGGCCCCTGTCCTCCGGCTCGCTCTTCCGCTATTCCCAAATGCATATAACGCATTGAAAAGCTTGCGTTCTGGCCCGCTTGCCGGCGTCGCGCGCCTTTCCTTCTTGGTGGAGCCGGCCTATATCTTCGAGCGATGAACGTTCATGCGCCAGCGGTCGCCTCTCCGCTCGTCGATCCCTTCGGTCGCGCGATCGCCTACGTGCGCGTCTCCGTCACCGACCGCTGTGACTTTCGGTGCGTCTACTGCATGTCCGAGGACATGAATTTCCTGCCCAAGCGGGACATTCTGTCGCTCGAGGAACTCGATCGATTGTGCTCGACTTTCGTGAGCCTGGGCGCGCGAAAGATTCGCATCACCGGCGGCGAGCCGCTGGTTAGGCGCAATGTGATGTCGCTGTTTCGCGGCCTTTCGCGGCACTTAAGCGCGGGGACCCTCGACGAAGTGACGGTCACGACCAATGGCTCCCAGCTTGCGCGCAGCGCAGCGGAGCTCGCGGATTGCGGCGTGCGAAGGATCAACGTGTCGCTCGACACACTCGACCCGGACAAGTTCCGCGAGGTCACCCGCTGGGGCGATTTGCGAACCGTCCTCGCCGGTCTCGACGCCGCCGTCGCCGCCGGGCTCAAGATCAAGATCAATACGGTCGCCTTGAAGGGTTTCAACGAAGACGAAGCCTTGGACCTCGTCAAATGGGCGCATGGGCGGGGTTTCGACCTCACCTTCATCGAGGTGATGCCGCTCGGCGACATGGAGCGCGACCGGGCCGACCAGTTCCTGCCGCTCACCGAGTTGCGCGCCCGGCTCGAGCAATCGCTCACCCTCACGCCATCGCTCCACGCGACCGGCGGACCAGCGCGCTATTACGACGTGCCGGAGACCGGCGGACGGCTCGGCTTCATCACCCCGCTCACCCACAATTTCTGCGAAAGCTGCAACCGGGTGCGCGTCACCTGCACCGGCACGCTCTATATGTGCCTGGGCCAGGAGGACGCGGTCGATCTGCGCGAGCCCTTGCGCCGGTCAGCGTCCAACGAGCCGCTCATAGAGGCGATTCGCGCTGGGATCAGGCGCAAGCCCAAAGGCCACGACTTCGTCATCGCCCGGTCGGCCGCGCCCGCCGTTCACCGCCATATGAGCGCAACGGGCGGGTGAGACATCGTCTTTTTGAAGGCGATCGGCTGGCGGCGACCGCGTCTCCGCGCTATATCTCGAATGCGAAGGAGCGGGACCTTGACTCCCGGCTCTTGATGAGGACCACCGCAATGGCGAATGCGCGCGAACAAATTGAAAAGGTCATCTCGGAAAATCCAGTCGTCCTGTTCATGAAGGGAACGCCCGAATTTCCGCAATGCGGGTTTTCCGGCCAGGTGATCCAGATCCTCGACTATATCGGCGCGCCGGTCGTTGGCGTGAACGTGCTCGAGGACCCGGACATTCGCCAGGGCGTCAAGGAATACGCCAACTGGCCGACGATTCCCCAGCTCTACGTCAAAGGGGAGTTCGTGGGTGGCTGCGACATCGTGCGCGAGATGTTCCAGTCGGGCGAACTGGCCTCCATGCTGACGGACGCTGGCGTTCGCTTGAAGAGCGCGGCCGGGGCCTGATCCCAGCGACGGCTGTCGCGCCCCGAAGAAGCAGCCGCGGCATGTCGGTTTTTGAGCGGAAGACAGTGCTTCCCGCTTCTCATTCCGAACGTTGGGGGCTCCTTTCAGGCTTCTTTCGCTGCATCCGCAGCGATGAAGGGGGTCGGCTGCGTCCGCCGATCGCGCGCGTCGACCCTCGAAGGCGCGACCCAGCCTGTGGACAGTGTTCTTGCGGACAGTGTTCTTAAGGCTTAATGGCTATTCTGCGGCGCAACCGCCAGGCTGAGGCGTCAGCCCGGCCCTTGGCGTGAAACCGGTCTCTCCCCCCATGTCCCCTACCTACCCGTACCAATTGTATGAAATGGCGCATGCCGCCATGGCGCCGGCCCGCGCCATGTCCGATGCGGCGCATCTGATCTTCAACAATCCCTGGAATCCGCTCTCCAACACGCTTCTCGGCAAGAACATCTCGGCCGGCGCGGAGTTGTTCGAGCGCTTGACGCGCCGCTACGGCAAGCCTGCGTTTCGACTCGATGACATTCACGTGGACGGCCTCGTCTACCCGATCCTCGAGGAGGTCGTCTGGAGCCAGCCGTTCTGCAATCTCCTGCATTTCGCGAGGCCCGATTTCACCGCCGGCGCAAGCCAGCCGAAGCTTTTGATCGTCGCGCCGATGTCGGGCCATTACGCGACGCTGCTGCGCGGCACGGTCGAAGCGTTCCTGCCTCACTTCGACGTCTACATCACCGATTGGGTCGACGCGCGGATGGTCCCGCTTGCGCTCGGGCCCTTCGACCTCGACGACTACATCGACTATTTGCGCGAGATTCTGGTGCATCTGGGCCCAGGCGTGCATACGATCGGCGTCTGCCAACCGTCCGTTCCGCTGATCGCGGCGACCGCGCTCATGGAGGCGGACGGCGCCGCGAGCGCCCCGGCGAGCATGACGTTGATGGGCGGCCCGGTGGACACGCGCCGCAGCCCGACCGAGGTCAACAAGCTCGCCGAGAAACGCGGGGTCGAGTGGTTCCGCCGCAACTGCCTGCATACGGCGCCGTTTCCCTATCCGGGCGTCGGCCGGGAGGTCTATCCGGGCTTTCTCCAGCTCAGCGGCTTCATGGCGATGAACATCGACCGCCACGTCACCGCCCATCTCGAAATGTTTCAGCACCTCGTCTCGGGGGACGGCGATTCGGCGGAAAAGCATCGCGAGTTCTATGACGAATATCTGGCGGTCATGGACCTCGCCGCCGAATATTACATGCAGACGATCGAGACGGTCTTCGTGCGTCACGCCTTGCCGAAAGGCGAGATGACCCACCGCGGACGACCGGTCGACCTCACGGCGATCCGCCGCTGCGGACTGTTGAGCGTCGAAGGGGAGAAGGACGACATTTCCGGCGTCGGCCAGACGGTCGCAGCCAACGAATTGTGCGCCAACATTCCGGATTCGAGGAAGCACTATTACCTCGCGCAGGGCGTCGGCCATTACGGCGTCTTCAACGGCTCCCGCTTCCGCGAGCTGATCGCGCCGCGCATTCGTGCATTCACCGCCAGCCTCGACGCTGACGCCGAGCCGGCCCCCGCGAAGCCGAACGGCACGAGGCGCGCGAAGAGCGGCTGACCCCCGCGACAAGGAACGCCGCCCTCAAGCCTGCCTTGCTCACTTTAGGGCGGACGACCGGCCCCGCGCGAAGTCTCTTCGAGCGCCTTCCCGAGCCTCGCCGCGACTCGGGCTGCACAAGCAGCGGCGGAGCGCGCTTCCGCGTCGCTGGCGTTCGGCCGCAGGACGAGCAGCAGCCGCGCGACAAAGCCTAGCGCCGAGCGGGCGACCGGCGCCCCGATCTGCCTCGCAACGGAGTCGGCGCCGCCGTCCCACGAGGCTCGCCTGCTCGCCGCAACAATGACGCGCTCCTTGTCGCAGACGAGAAGCGAGACCGACGCGTCCGTATCGTCGCGCAAGACGGGCAGGAGCGTTTCAGCCGCCGCGGCCATCGCCCCGAACCCATAGCGACCGAGGAAAAGCCTTGCGGCCACGGGGCCTGGATGCAAACGCCCGACCGCATCCCGCTCAAGGAGCCCGGAAGCATCGAGGAGCGCCGCAACGCCGAAAGCCGTTGACCGCCGGAGCCCGGACCGGGCCGCGAGCTCGGCGATCGTCCGACCCGGCGTCTCTGCGACTCCAATCAGAAGCTTCGCGACCGTGGCGACGCCCGCCGTCTCATCCGCCGGCATGGGGTAGCCTCGCAACGGGGTCGGCGGCGGAGCGATTGTAGCGGTTGCCCTTGTAATGCACGCGAAAGGAACGCGGGTCGTATGAGGGGCCCAGCCCGCTTGCGAGAATGAGATCGTCGGGCAGATCCCAGCGGACGTGCTCGTCCGACCACAGATCGGGACGCACCGAGCGCGTCGCGTCGCCGCGCGTCACCACGATCTCAGTCGGCACTTCGACGCGCCGCGGAACCGACCGGCCGCGTAGCGCGTCGAGCAGCACCTCGACCGACCGCAGTCCCATGGCGGGCGGATAATCGACAGCCGCCTGCGCGACTCCGTGCCGGATCGCGAGCTTGTAGGCAAGGTTGAGGTCGCCGCCGGTGTGCGGCGGAATGGCGCCGCTCAGGCCCGCGGCGAGATACGCCTGGAGCGAGCCCACCGCCTGCAGCCCGGAATCGCACCAGACCCCGTCGATCGGCGCGCTGCGCTTGGCGAGCTTGGCCGCCACGATCTCGCGCCCCCGCTCCGGCAGCCAGCCCGTCCAGCAGACGTCGAGGATGCGAAGGCCCGGATGGCGTGCGAAGACCGCCCGCGCGCCCTCGAGCCGCCGGTGCGCTGGATCGGCCTCGATGAGCCCTGGCAGGAGAAGGAGAGAGCCGCGCCCCCGGAGCCGTTCCGCGAGCCATCGCGCCGTGATGTCGCCAATCATGCGATCGTCGCAGGTGACAAACGCAACATGCGGCAAGATCTCTGGACGCCCACGATCGACGATCACGGTCGGAACGCCGAGACGCTCGGCTTCGTTCAATACGTCGACGAGGGGGTCGGATTCGTGAGCGCTGAGAATGAGCCCATCGACCCCCGAGGCCAGCAACGCTTCGATGTCGCGCCTCTGCCGCTCGGCCTCAAGCCCGGCATGGCGCACGGAGAAGGACGAGACCAGGCTCTCATGACGAACAGCGCCGTATTCGACGCTATGCACGAGCGCCGTTCGCCAGGCGTGGTCGATCGAGGCGTTGGAGAATCCGAGGCGGAATTTCGGCGTGCGGCGGAAGCGCGCCGTCTCGACCACGTGGGCGCAATCCGGGATCCTCACCAGCGCGGAACTCGCGCCGTGGCCCCGGGCGAGCGGCTTGCGTCCGGTGACGAGCCGTCTCTCATCCTCGGAGCGGAGCATCTCGTCCCGGCTCGCTCCGAGCGCCGCAACTGCGGGGCCAAGCGCGATCGAGCCACGGACCGAGAGGTCGAGGAGCCCTGTTCGGGCGAGCGTGCGGCAGATGCGGTGGAGCGACGAACGCGGGGCGCCAAGGCGCCGCGCCGCCTCTTCCGTTCGGACCCAGCCGTCGCGATCGGCGAGCATGAGCAGGAGCGCGACCGCGATCTCCCGCCCCGGCATGACGGGCTTGGCGCAGGAGAGCTCCGGGGCGACGGCGCGCCGTTTCCCTTGGCGTCTCATGAGAGACAAATGTCTCACATGTTGGACTGAGACGCCAGATTGGCGATACCGGCGTAAGGGTCGAGCGCCTATGATGCGGCTCAGCCGCCAAAAGAGAACGGCGATGGAGGCCGCGGGGCCAACCCCGGCGTCAGATGGGAGGATGATGAGATGACGGCTGCCCTTTTCCGGAACGTTCAGATCTGGGACGGCCTGGCGGACGACCGCTTCCTGGGCGAGGTCCTCGTCGTCGGCAACCGGATCTCGAAGGTGGCGCGCGGCGACAATCAGATCGCGGCCGACCAGGCGGCGGAGACGATCGACGGATCAGGCCTGACTCTCATGCCCGGCCTTGTCGAGGGCCACTGCCACCTCTCGTTCTGCAACCCGCTGCGCAACCAGGACTTGGGCGAGATCCCGCCCGAAGAGCATCTCTTGCAGACCTGCCGCAACGCCACATTCATCCTCAATCACGGCTTCACATCCTGTTATTCAGCGGCCTCCTCGAAGCTTAGGATCGACGTCGTCGTCCGGCAGGAGATCGAGAACGGCTATCTCGCGGGGCCCCGCTACCGCGCCGCGGGCCCCGAGATCACGGTGAC